>ERZ773009.633-NODE-633-length-25713-cov-8.997233_pt1 | contig 25713 bp, 20 predicted proteins | sample MGYA00580663_ERZ773009 | MGnify/ENA primary metagenome ERZ773009 (study PRJEB29015, sample SAMEA2737969) | human oral metagenome | biome: human oral; feature: human-associated habitat; material: dental | place: China | collected 2026 ... | reverse complement strand
GTAATCTCATTGTAACTCTAATATCACGTAAATTTGGTACATTTTTTAAAATATATTGAAAATCCATATTATTAATTGTATTTTGTCGCTTGATAAATTCAGAAAAAACATTTCTAAAAATTATCAACTTTTCATAATAAGTTTTGTCATCATAAAAAATAAAATCAAATAATTGATTGAGAACACCAAATAAACCTATATTATCTATTTCAATACTATTCATTTCTAAAATAGCATTTTTTTCAAAACTTATAATATATTCATCTTTGGATATTTTTCTTTCCGAAACTATACTTAGAAAACCATCAAGTGTCTCGATTTTAAATTCATCAAAATTTCTATCTGAAATTATTTTAGGAAGAGCGCAAAGCATATTATGATTAAATTCCGTTTTTGAAATTAATATATCAGGTATCTCTAAACTTTCTTCATAAAATGAAAAAACAGGCGAATATATATCACTATTTTCTTCTGGAATCCAAATTCTTATCTTTGTATTCCTATTTTCTAGACTTTTGAATGTTGTCTTTTTTAAAAACTTTTTTTCAAATGTATAAAAGTCATTGCTGTTTCTAAAATATAATGATTGGTCCTCTAAAGGAAATTGGTTTTGTTTCATTGTTACAGCAACCCTATTGATTTCCTTAGTTTCTTTACAGGACTCCAACGGGTAATTATTACAAGTTATATCCAGTTCATTTATTTTATAACTATTGATCTTTTCCTTAAAACTATCTAACTCTTTCTCTGAAATTTCGAACTCTAAAATGTAGATAAACTTATTTTCTTTATAATCAATATTAATACGTCCGACAACATCATTGAAAGCGTCAATATATTTAATAAGTTCTTTAATCAATGTAATCACCTCTCAATCAGAGTAATTACTTCTTTGTTAATTTTTAAAACGTAAAAATCGTCGTCGTCATCATCCCAATAAACATCTCTATGAGTCTCTAGACTTTTAAGAAAGCTTATTTTAATTTGTTGTTCATCTCCCTGAGCTACATATGTTACTTTAGGTGGACGATATAACTTTGCTACGAAACTAGCTACAACAGTATTATTTTTTCTTTTCGCTAAATCATATGCTTCCTGTGATAATTTTTCTATATCTGTTTCTCTATTTTCTATATTAAAGTTTAATACATCACTAACCTCTTGAATCAGCCCTTCAAATGATGTATCTCTTCTCTGAGATAAAAAACTTGTTAACTTTTCTTTTACAATTTCTGGACTCACTTCAGACTTTATGTATGGTTTAACGACAGTTTCAATCGCTTGTATAGCCATTCTAGCTGCTGAATCTTCATCATCTATAACGTTATTACTATCCAAAAATTTTGTGAAGAAATAACCAGAAATATTCTCGTCAGTCCTATCCAAAACTCTTGAGTGGATATTTTCTCTTTCTGAATTCGGCTCTTCTCTATTTTCTTTAAACTGGATTGTTTTATCTTTGTAGATTACAGTAGCCTTTTGAAGTCTTGATTTCTTATCTGGAAGAATCTTGTCTAATGTGGTTAATGTGTTTTCATCAGTTACCTGGATAGCAGTTCCTGTTTACATCTTAACAAGAAAAAGGACTTCTCTACTTTCAATTTCAGTTGTAAGTACTACTAAATAAAAATCATTTTGAAACCTACGTCCTATTGAGTCTTGAAATTTACTTGCAATGTCTTCTGAGTTTCTATCGAAATTCTCTTCATTTTCAAAAATCTCTGATACATTTGTTACCATCTGTGAAGAAGGTGTCTTAAATCTGATATTCTTAGCATATTTATCATCAATACATTTATTTATTCTAGAATCTAAATCTTCTACAATTTTACTGAACTCTGCGAAAGAATCGTCAAAAATTATACCTGGTACATAATACGGTTCTCCGTATTGATCTTTAGAAAAATGAAATAACCTTAATCTCTTTTCCATATCATTATCTCCTAAACATTAGATTATAACCTGTCCATTCATCAGCATTGGCAAGAGCCAATCGCGAAGTTGGATGAGTTCTTGGTTTTGTTGTTCATTATTTTCTACTTCAAAATAATAATTTATCGTCATTGAATGATACTTTTTTAGTACCTCATTCTTTGGAACAAGTATATACAATTTATCAATCTGTGGTACAGTCAACTGTCGTTGAACAGACCCTGAATTTTCAAATTGGATAGACTTTAAAAAATTCTCAATATAGCCAATCATTTTTTCTTCCTTAGGTGTTACAGAAATTAGCCTTATAATCGGGAAAAATGACGAAAATCTCCTCTGGATGTATCCAATTGTACCTCTTGCAGAAACTGTAAGACTCTTTTTGTGAATGGTTGCTTTATTAGTATAGCCATAAAGACCCTTGTTATCAAGTCCGTTTGAGTATATTGGAAATGGAGTTTCTTTGCTTTGTATTTCTGAAATATTACTAGGTTTATCTCCGCCAGCTTTTAGATAAGCCACATCCCCCAACTTCTCCACTCCCCACCCCTCTGGGATTTCGCGTTTGAGTTCTGGGCTATAGACCATCTTTCCGCCTGATGATTTGTAGGGGTTGCCATTCTGGTCTGGGAAATCAAACTGGACAAACCAGTAGTCATAGAGAGTTTTAGCCATAGCTTCCAACTCTTGGTTGATTTGGTTGTTGGTTTGAATTTTTTGGTCAAGTAAAGTTAGAACTTTTGCTATTTTATCTTGATGTTCTCTTGAAGGAATGTATAATTCTATATTTAATAAATTTTCTTTATTTAATTTCGGTTGTGCACTTCCAGTTATATAGGGAGCAAAGCTAATGGAATTCAATTTGTAATAAAGAAAATCCGTATTTGTTTCATCATTCCCCTCGATAATGTGCGCATGGTTGTTTACCCAATATTTGCCTGTTGCTAGAGTACAAATTGATTTATTGTTAGATTTTAGATTCTCTCCATCTTCTGCAATTAGAATATACTTACCATCAAAAATATAATCATCTACATAGTCTACAATACCTTGTGCCCCATAATATGGATAAATTTTTTCAAGACCTTCTCTTTGTTTAGCTGAGAGCGGGACCCTTTTGTTATTATAAATTTCTATTAAATCACCTAATTTACGTAATTCAAACTCTACTTCACTCATACTTGATCCCCTTCATCTGCTCTTCAATCACCTTCTCCAGTGCATGCGATTGCTGGAAGAGGTCTGAGAGTTTGTTTTGAAAGGCGGTCATCTTAACTTCAAACTCTTCTGCTGTGATATCTACATAGTCGATCTTGATGTCAAAGTATTGACCTGCGCTGAGAGAGTAGTTTTTCTCCTTGATGTCCTCATAAGAGACGGTGACAGAAAAGTCCTCAACGGCTTCTTTCTTGATAAAGGTCTCAACGATCTTCTGCTCTTCCTCAGGAGACAGCACAGTCTTTTGGTTCTTACCTTCCTTGACCTTGGTTCCCAGGTTTGAGGCATCGATAAGGACGACATCGTCCTTGTTTTTCTTATCGATAAAGAGGATGGAGACGTTGGTTCCTGTTGTCGCAAAGATATTAGACGGCATAGAGACAACACCTGCCAGCATTTGATTGTCCACCAAGTGTTGGCGGATGGTCTTGTCAATCCCTGACTGGGCAGTGATAAATCCTGTCGGCAAGACAACGGCCGCTTGACCATCTGGTTTCAGGGAATAGATGATATGCTGGACAAAGAGCTCATAGATTGCCATCTTGTCCTTAGACTTAGCTGGAACCTTTGGCACACCTGCAAAGAAACGCTCACTGGCTTCTGGCAAGCTTTCCACTCGGTCACGCCACTCTGAAAAGTCCAGCTTGAAAGGAGGGTTGGACACGATATAGTCCATCTTCTCAGGATGGCGATTAGCGATAATGGTATTTCCCTGTACGATATTATGAATGGAGTGTTGGAGGCCATTCAAAATCAGATTGAGACGGAGGAGATTGGATGACTTTTGCGAGATATCCTGACTATAGACAGTGGTCTTATCGACACCAATACGACTAGCCAGGTTCATCAGCAAGGTTCCAGACCCAGCAGACGGGTCATAAATCCGCACGTTTGATGGCTGGTCATTTCCCACCAAGATATCAGCGATAATCTTAGCCACAGAGTGAGGCGTGTAGTACTCGGCATACTTGCCACCTCCATCTTTGTTGTAGTCCTTGATCATGTACTCAAAGAGAGTAGAGAAAAAATCAAAGCCTTGTGAAAAAATGGTCTCATCAAACTTGACGCGTGCAAGAAGATTGATGATGGCTTTTGCCACTTCGTTACGCTTACTGCTATCTGATATTGTGTCGGTAATCAGGCGCTCATCAAATAGACGAATAGCTGTGTCACCGTCAGTATGCACAGAGAAAATATCGTTATTATCAATAGCTATCTGATTAAGAATATTTTCAAAACTCTCGTAAAAAGTAGGCTCATTTTGCTGACGGTGGAGGGTTTCGATCAACTGGTCTGGCTTGAGCCAAGCCGTACTTGTACCGATATCCTCCAAGAGCCAGTCATAGTCATCTTCACCCATTGCTAACAAGTTTTCATAAGTGTTGGATTCATCCAGCACCTTGGCTTGATATAAAAACTTATCATTTAAAAACTTGTAGAGGAAGGACTGGGTGAGGAGTTTGTACTCACCCGCTTCCCCTCCTAGTCCTGCATGAGTAAAGACCGCTTTCAAATCATCTACCAAGTCTTGGACTTGGACTTTATATGTTTCATTCATTAGTGTTGGTATTCCTCTTCATATCCTTCAAATAGCGACTCGACGATATCGTTAAAAACCTGTCTTGTCAAATCACTTGCAGATTGGTTGGTTTTCATTGAAATTCGAGCAACTTCTCGAATCATTTTCTTGAAGAAGTCCTCATTATCAAGCACTCCTTGATTTTGACCGATTTTGCGGTCCAGTGCAACTTTAGAATCTTTAATAACATGATAAACAGCTGGGTACTCGCTTACCATAGTCGAGTTGGTTACGTGTTTGTAGGAACGCGCCGCCATTTCATCTCCGCCAAAATTCATTGTCAAACGTCTCATATGAGTATGATAATCTTCCACTGACTTAAAGAGGTCTTCGTACTCTTTTTGAATTTCTTTGATGTTTTCCATAGTATAGCCTTCTTGCCCATGTATTAAGTGTTTTTTCATGATGCGCTGGAATTCTTCGTAGAGAAAAACCCACTCAGGATCTTTCTCATCACGCTGTTTTATGATACCTCCAGCAACTCGACGCTTCAAATCTTCTAGGTCATTGGCTGCTAGACGGAGTTCTTCCTCCGCAATCTTGACAAAACTAAAACTGGTCTCAGACATGGCAAGATTTAAAAGGGTGCGACTAGAAAAATCATCTGGCTTATCTATCAGGGACAAGGTCAGCAAGCGTCTTGAAATCACATTAAGCAGAGTTGCAATCTGAGCAATATCAATCTGCTTAATCAAATGGTCATAACCGAGTAAGCGGGCGATATTATAGTACTGCTTAACCGATTCTAAGGCTTTTCGTAGTTCATTTAGTTGCTTTCTATCCTTGATATCATCAATTGATTGAGAAAAGAACTCTAGATTAGAGGTTGGATAGTCCATGAGGAGGCACTCTGTCTTGCTTAGTTCCTGAGAAATTTCCTCAGCTGGCACAAAGAGCGAGCCAAACACATCCTCTCCATTTTCCCCAGTCAGGCTTGTATCATACTCTTGATTGAGTTCTTCTAGATAAGCACGATTGGTTTTGTCAAATTCTTTAGAAATATCCGCAAAATCAACTACATAGCCAAAGAGATAGTCCTTGTAAGGACGATTTACACGAGTCAAAGTCTGGAGAAGGTTATGAGCCTTAATCTTGCGTCCTAGATAGAGACGCTTGAGGCGAGGCGCATCAAAACCTGTCAGAAGCATTGAATAGACGATAATGAGGTCAATCTTACCTTCCTTATAGGCATCCACCTTTTCCTTTTTCTCTTCCTTGTCTCCCTCATCATGGAGGATGAGAGCAGAGGTCAAGTTGGTTGTTCCAGCCTTTCGTCGTTCTTCTAACTGCTTTTCAAGCTCACGCGCCTGCTTGGACGAATCACAGACAATCATACCACCAATTGTCTGGTCATCAAAAACCAGATCACGCGCACGATTAAAGTCCTCCAGAATAAAATCAAGCATAGGTTCCACATAGTGCGGATGAGCAAAGATATCTTCTTTGGATAAATCCCCACGTTGGATTTCTTCATTGATGGCTCTGAGATTATCTTTATAGGACGTCTCGATATCTTCTCGCATCAAACGCAAGGTAAAACCATCATCTATAGACTGGTTGTAGTAGTATTTATGGATATAATCCCCAAAAATATCACGTGTAGTCGCATGACTCTCCTTTGTCTTGCCATCTTTCTTATAAGTAATTAAAGGAGTTCCTGTCAGAGCAATCTTGATTGCATTGGTATCTGCCTGATAGAGATTTGGTAAGTAAGAACCTCGTTCGTTATAAGAGCGATGTGCTTCATCGATAAAGTAGATGTTTTGACGATTGAGATCATAGCCAGAGCGATCCGTTAGATCTGAATCATCTTTGAACTTCTGGATATTAACAACGGCGACATCATAACCATCTTGTTTTTGATTGAGTTCTCTAGGATTGTTGATACGCTTAACTTTTAAACCTCTTTTGGTAAATTCCTTAAAGGCTTGGTCTGCCAAGTCCAAGCGATCAACGACAAAGTAAAACTGCGGAACAATCCCCTGTTTTGAAAAATAATTGGTCAGATAGCGGATATTGAAGAAAGCCAGGGCAGTCTTACCTGAGCCCTGTGTATGCCAGATAACCCCCTTCTTGATACCTCTTGCGATAGTCTCTTCGATAGCTCTTGTCGCAAAGTATTGCGGATAGCGCATAACATGCTTCTGCAATTGTATCTGCCCTTCCTTGCTTTCTTCTTCTACATAAACCAGCCCAAAATGAAGCATGAAAAGCAGGCGTTCTTTTTGATACAAAGAAGATAGGAAAGTATTGCAGGGAGTGTTGGGCTGTAAATTTGTTGTAAATTCTGGTTGAGATTTGAGAGCAAAACGCTTCACATCTTCAAGGACGAAATCAATTTGTTCATCTCTTAAGGGTTCAATTGAATTCAGAAAATCTACTTCTCTTTCTTCCTTGAAAGCATTAAATTTTGTTTTTGAATAGGCATTTGAACCGTAGTAAGAACCCTGTTTTTGTTGACCTCGGCCACTGATATAAGGTAAATTATCAGATAGAGCTATCAATTGGGTAATATTGTTAAAACGACGGAACTTACGATTTTCAAAACGGTATCTGGTTCTGTCCTGTTCTGACTGAATCCCTGTCTTTCCATCACGGATAGCATTGGGTTGTTTAACTTCGATATAAGAAAGAGGAAGTCCATTGATAAACACAACTATATCCGGACGAAATTCATCTTGTCCATTTTGACAAGTGACTTCAAGCGCCAGATGGAAGGTATTGGCTGCAGGATTTTCCCAATCGATATAAACAGCACCTTCTTGTCCCTGTATCCTTTTAAAGAAGGAGCGTCCTAAATCATTTTGATCCAGTTCCAGCTTGATATTGGCCAATTCTCTCTCAAAATCTTCATCTGTTAAGTAGTTATTAAATGTTAAAAATTGCTCTTTAAAAACAGATACAAGAATATTGGTATCTGGGTCTCTTTCTGCAATTTCCTTCCCATTGCGAGGAAGATAGGTATAGCCCATACGCATCAAATGCAGAGCTGCTGGGATTTGTACTCTTGTTAATTCAGAAAAATCTTTTCGTCTTGCCATCGCAAACCTTCCTTACGTTTCATTTGAACTATTCATATCCTGAAATTTCCAAATTTTATACTAGGTCTATTATAGCATGTTTAGGCTCAAAATCCATCACTCTTCCCATAGCAAAAAGACTCATTCCCCCTTTCTCCTCCAAAATATGGTATAGTAGAGTTATACTATCTATGAGGAGTTTACATGTCACAGGATAAACAAATGAAAGCTGTTTCTCCCCTTTTACAGCAAGTTATCAACATCTCATCGATTGTCGGTGGAGTTGGGAGTTTGATTTTCTGTATTTGGGCTTATCAGGCTGGGATTTTACAGTCTAAGGAAACCCTCTCTGCTTTTATCCAGCAGGCAGGTATCTGGGGGCCACCTCTCTTTATCTTTTTACAGATTTTACAAACGGTCGTCCCTATCATTCCTGGGGCCTTGACCTCGGTGGCTGGGGTCTTTATCTACGGCCACATCATCGGGACAATCTACAACTATATCGGCATCGTGATTGGCTGTGCCATTATCTTTTATCTGGTGCGCCTCTACGGAGCTGCCTTTGTCCAGTCTGTCGTCAGCAAGCGCACCTATGACAAGTATATCGGTTGGTTGGATAAGGGCAATCGTTTTGACCGTTTCTTTATCTTTATGATGATTTGGCCCATTAGTCCAGCTGACTTTCTCTGTATGCTGGCTGCCCTGACCAAGATGAGTTTCAAGCGCTATATGACCATCATCATTCTGACCAAGCCCTTTACTCTCGTTGTTTATACCTACGGTCTGACCTATATTATCGACTTTTTCTGGCAAATGCTTTGACATGTAAAAAATCCGTTTGGTTTCCCAAGCGGATTTTGTGCTTTATTTTGAAACTTCTTTTGCAAGAACAAAGTTTCCAAGAGTAGCAGAACCATTTCCTGCTACTGCTGGCGTCACGATGTAGTCACGCACATCAGGTATTGGTAGGTAGCCATTAAGAAGAGATGTAAATTTCTCACGGACACGGTCCAGCATGTGTTGTTGAGCCATGACCCCTCCACCAAAGACAATCACGTCTGGGCGGAAAGTCACTGTCGCATTAACCGCAGCTTGAGCGATATAGTAGGCTTGAACATCCCAAACAGGGTTGTTAAGTTCAATGTTTTCCCCACGAACACCTGTACGAGCTTCCAAACTTGGACCAGCTGCATAGCCTTCCAGACATCCCTTATGGAAAGGACAAACACCCTTAAACTCTTTTTCAATATCCATTGGGTGTCTAGCTACATAGTAATGACCCATCTCAGGGTGACCCACACCACCGATAAACTCACCACGTTGGATGACACCTGCACCGATACCTGTACCGATTGTGTAGTAAACCAAGTTTTCGATACGGCCACCAGCATTGTTACGGGCAACCACTTCACCATATGCAGAGCTGTTTACGTCGGTTGTGAAGTACATTGGCACGTTAAGGGCACGACGAAGGGCACCAAGCAAGTCCACATTTGCCCAGTTTGGTTTTGGAGTTGTTGTGATAAAGCCATAAGTTTTTGAGTTTTTATCAATATCAATCGGACCAAATGAACCAACTGCAAGACCAGCAAGATTATCGAATTTTGAGAAGAACTCGATGGTTTTATCGATTGTTTCGATTGGAGTTGTTGTTGGAAATTGTGTTTTTTCTACAACGTTAAAGTTTTCATCACCGACAGCACAGACAAACTTTGTACCGCCAGCTTCCAAGCTTCCATATAATTTTGTCATGATAAACCTCTTGTTTTTATTTTCTTTATTATAGCATATTTCGAAAGTCTAAATTTCTCTATTTTTTAGATTTTCCTCTGTAAATCTTACCATTCAAGCAAAAACGAACAAACATGTCATTTGTTCGTTTTCACTTTAGAGAGGATTGATTAGATTTTCACTTCAATAACAGCATCCCCCTTCGCAACTGAACCTGTTGCGACTGGAGCTACTGAAGCGTAGTCGGCTGTGTTTGTAACGATAACCATTGTTGTATCATCAAGTCCAGCTGCAGCGATTTTGTTTGAGTCAAATGTTCCAAGAACATCACCCGCTTTAACCTTATCACCTTGAGCAACTTTTGCTTCAAAACCGTCACCGTTCATAGACACAGTGTCAATACCAACGTGAATCAAAACTTCAGCACCATCAGTTGTTTTCAAACCAAAAGCGTGTCCTGTTGGAAAGGCAATTGAAACTTCAGCATCAGCTGGTGCATACACCACACCTTGACTTGGTTTCACAGCAATACCTTGGCCCATAGCTCCACTTGAGAAGACTGGGTCATTGACATCAGCAAGAGCGACAACATCACCGACGATAGGAGTTACAAGTGTTTCATTTTGAAGAGTTGCTGGAATGTTACCTGTTGTTTCTTCTTGGACCAAACGTTCTGTCTCTACTTCAGTAGCAACTTCTTTTTCATCCTCATAACCAAACATATAAGTAAGAGCGAAACCAAGAACGAATGATACAGCTACCATAAGAAGGTATTGGACAAGTTGTCCGTTACCGATGTAAAGCATTGTACCAGGGATGATGGTGATACCATTACCAGTACCAGCAAGTCCAAGGATTGAAGCCAATCCACCACCGATTGCACCAGCAATCAATGAAAGGAAGAATGGTTTACGGAAGCGCAAGTTCACCCCGAAGATAGCAGGCTCTGTAATACCGAGGAAGGCAGAAAGAGCAGCTGGGAAAGCAAGTGTTTTTAGTTTTGGATTTTTAGTTTTAACACCAACCGCAACAGTCGCAGCACCTTGGGCTGTCATAGCAGCTGTGATGATCGCGTTGAATGGGTTAGCATGGTCAGCAGCAAGCAATTGAACTTCAAGCAAGTTGAAGATGTGGTGCACACCTGACACGACGATCAATTGGTGAACCCCACCGATCAAGAAACCACCAAGACCAAATGGTAAGCTAAGAATCGCTTTTGTAGCGATAAGGATGTAGTTTTCAACGACGTGGAAGACTGGTCCAATGACAAAGAGTCCAAGGATAGACATGACCAAAAGTGTCACGAATGGCGTTACCAAGAGGTCAATCACATCTGGAACAACCTTGCGGACAGCTTTTTCAAATTTAGCTCCGACAACCCCGATGATGAAGGCTGGAAGAACAGAACCTTGCAAACCAACAACAGGAATGAAACCAAAGAAGTTCATAGCTGTTACTTCACCACCTGAAGCAACCGCCCAAGCGTTTGGAAGTGAGCCAGAAACAAGCATCATACCAAGAACGATCCCAACGGCAGGATTTCCACCGAATACACGGAAGGTTGACCACACAACCAAACCTGGCAAGATGATAAAGGCTGTATCTGTCAAGATTTGCGTGTAAGTTGTCACGTCAGCTGGAAGTGTCATTCCAAGAGCAGTCAAGAGACCACGCACACCCATGAAAAGACCTGTTGCTACGATAACTGGGATGATTGGAACGAAAACGTCACCGAAAGTACGGATAGCACGTTGGAACCAGTTCCCTTGTTTGGCAGCTTCTGCTTTCATATCATCTTTAGATGATGTTGGCAAACCAAGTGCAACAACTTCATCGTACATTTTGTTAACTGTACCTGTACCAAAGATGATTTGGTATTGACCTGAGTTAAAGAAAGCACCTTGAACTTTTTCCAAGTTCTCAATCACTTCTTTATTGATTTTTCCTTCATCTTTGACCATGACACGTAGACGAGTTGCACAGTGGGCAACACTGTTGACATTTTCACGTCCGCCCAAGGCATCGATGACTTTTTTTGCAATTTCCTGATTGTTCATTTGCAAAAATCTCCTTATATAACATTTTGTTCTTGTTTGAAAGCGATTTTATCCGCCCTTACGACTATTATTTTATCATGTTTCAAAAATATGTCAAGCGTTTTGCAGAAAAATATTCTATCCACTTAGTGGACACGCTTTAGATTGATTGTTTTTGACTATTTTATCAGGTGTTTCTTGAAAAAATAAGTTTAGAATCATGATTAAAAAGACTTTAATTTCATTATCTTTCATATTTTCGTAAAAAGTTGATTGATTTTCTGATTTTAATTCATGATAAACGTTTGACAGTTTTTTCTCTTTTTTAACATAAAAGGCTTGCATTTTTTATCGAAAACGGTTACTATTAAAAGTGATAAGATTTTTGGAGGAATGAATGAATGGAATGGACAACTGAGCGTCGTTACAGACTTTATCAAGATTGGACACAAGAAGAAATTCAACATATAAAGGAAAATATGGCTCAATCTCCATGGCATACTCATTACCATGTTGAGCCAAAAACAGGACTTCTCAACGATCCAAATGGCTTTTCCTACTTTGATGGGAAGTGGGTTGTTTTTTATCAAAACTTTCCTTTTGGTGCAGCCCACGGTTTGAAATCTTGGGTTCAATTGGAAAGCGAGGACTTAGTTCACTTTAGAGAAACTGGAGTCAAAGTTTTTCCTGATACTCCATTAGATAGCCACGGTGCCTACTCGGGTTCTGCCATGCAATTTGGCGATAACTTATTCCTATTCTATACAGGAAATGTCCGTGATGAAAACTGGATCCGTCACCCATACCAGATCGGTGCTTTGATGGACAAGGATGGCAAGATTACAAAGATTGATAAGATCTTGATCGACCAGCCAGCAGACTCAACTGACCACTTCCGCGATCCGCAAATTTTTAACTTCAAGGGTCAATATTATGCCATCGTCGGTGGACAAGACTTGGAGAAAAAAGGCTTCGTCCGTCTCTACAAGGCTGTTGACAATGACTACACAAACTGGCAAGTAGTTGGCGACCTTGACTTTGCTAACGACCGCACTGCCTACATGATGGAATGTCCAAATCTGGTCTTTGTAGGGGAGCAACCTGTCCTCCTCTACTGCCCACAAGGATTGGATAAGAAAGTTCTAGATTACGACAATATCTATCCAAATATGTATAAGATTGGGGCTTCCTTTGACCCTGAAAATGCAAAAATGGTAGATGTGTCTCAACTTCAAAACATGGACTATGGTTTCGAAGCCTATGCAACTCAAGCCTTCAACGCTCCTGATGGACGTGCTCTAGCTGTTAGCTGGCTTGGCTTGCCTGATGTTTCATATCCATCTGACCGTTTTGACCACCAAGGAACCTTCTCTTTGGTCAAAGAACTCACTATCAAAGACGGTAAACTCTACCAATTCCCAGTCGCAGCTGTCAAGGACCTTCGTGCCTCTGAAGAAGCCTTCTCAAATCGTGCCCAAACTAAGAACACTTACGAACTTGAACTCAGCTTGAAAGCTAATAGCCAGAGCGAGATTGTCTTACTAGCTGATCAAGAAGACAAAGGACTTTCCATCAACTTTGACCTTGTAAATGGTCAAGTGACAGTGGATCGTAGCCAGGCTGGTGAACAGTACGCCCAAGAATTTGGGACAACTCGTTCTTGCCCAATCGATAACCAAGCTACTACTGCTACGATTTTCATCGATAACTCTGTCTTTGAAATTTTCATCAATAAAGGAGAAAAAGTATTTTCCGGTCGTGTCTTCCCACATGCGGACCAAAATGGTATCCTGATTAAATCTGGAAACCCAACTGGAACTTACTATGAATTAGATTATGGTCGCAAAACTAACTGATGTCGCCAAACTTGCAGGCGTCAGCCCTACTACCGTTTCTCGGGTTATCAATAAAAAAGGGTATCTATCTGAAAAAACCATTCAAAAGGTAAATGAAGCCATGCGAGAATTGGGCTATAAACCCAACAACCTAGCTCGTAGTCTGCAAGGAAAATCAGCTAAGTTAATCGGTTTGATTTTCCCAAATATTTCCAATGTTTTCTATGCAGAATTGATTGATAAACTGGAACACCAACTCTTCAAAAATGGTTACAAGACCATCATCTGCAACAGTGAGCACGATTCTGAGAAGGAACGCGAGTACATCGAAATGTTGGAAGCTAATCAGGTGGACGGCATCATTTCTGGTAGTCACAACTTAGGAATAGAAGACTACAATCGTGTGACAGCGCCGATTATTTCCTTTGACCGCAATCTGTCACCAGACATTCCAGTCGTTTCCTCTGACAACTATGCTGGTGGGATTCTCGCAGCCCAAACCTTAGTCAAGACAGGTGCCCAGTCTATCATCATGATTACAGGGAATGACAATTCTAATTCGCCAACTGGACTACGCCACGCTGGTTTTGCTTCTGTACTCCCCAAAGCTCCTATTATCAATGTTTCCAGTGACTTTTCTCCTGTCAGAAAAGAAATGGAGATCAAGAATATCTTAACTCGACAAAAGCCAGATGCCATCTTTGCTTCGGATGATTTGACTGCTATTCTAGTCATTAAAATTGCTCAGGAACTGGGCATTTCTGTCCCAGAAGAGCTTAAAGTCATTGGCTATGATGGGACCTACTTTATCGAGAATTACTATCCTCATTTGACGACTGTGAAGCAACCTATGGAAGAAATTGCCTGCCTCACTGTTGACCTCCTCTTGCAGAAGATCGCAGGTAAGGAAGTCGCGACAACTGGTTACTTTTTACCAGTTACTCTTTTACCAGGAAAAAGTATTTAATACTCAATGAAAATCAAAGAGCAAACTAGGAAGCTAGCCGCAGGCTGTACTTGAGTACGGTAAGGCGAAGCTGACGTGGTTTGAATTTGATTTTCGAAGAGTATAAGCACAAGAAAACTCAGACCAATCGGTCTGAGTTTTTTATGATCTTAAGTTTTCTAGATAACGCTGAGCTGTCTCTAGGTTAAAGGTTTTATCTGTGATGAGGCGCTCGACTAGAGGAGCAACTTCAGACTCACTAGCACCTGCTAGGAGTGCTAAGGATTTGGCCTGCAACTTCATGTGACCTTGTTGGATTCCTGTACTCACCAAGGCTTTCAGGGCTGCAAAGTTTTGGGCGAGACCGATAGACACGATAATCTGAGCTAATTCTTTGGCAGAAGGATTTCCCAGTAATTCATGACTGAGGGCTACACGAGGGTTGAGACCGATAGAGCCACCCTTGGTCGCTACAGGCATGGGCAGGGTCATCTCACCGACCAATTCTTCTCTTTCAAGGTCCAGTGTCCAGCGACTAAGACCTTGGTAGCGTCCATCTCGACTGGCAAAAGCATGAGCCCCTGCCTCAATAGCACGCCAGTCATTACCAGTGGCTATTAAAATGGCATCTATACCATTAAAAATCCCTTTATTATGAGTAGCAGCTCGGTAAGGATCAGCCTGCGCAAACTGACTAGCCAAAGCTATTTTTTCCGCAATCTCCCGTCCTTGATCCTTTTGGCGGCTCAAGTAGCGAAAGGCGATACGACAGCTTGCAGTCACCAGAGAATCGGTCGCGTAGTTGGACAGGATTCCCATAAGACTCTGCCCCTGACTGAGTTCTTCTAGGACTGGTTTCAAAGCCTCCAGCATGGTGTTGAGCATATTAGCACCCATAGCTTCCTGGGTATCGACATGGAGATAAACAACGAGAAAGTCTGTTTCACCTTTGATCTGCTCTACATGCAAATCACGCGCCCCACCTCCACGTTTAACGATAGAAGGATAGGCTTGATTGGCAAGTTCCAAGAGTTTAGCTTTCTTGCTGGCAATCTTCTCTTGCGCTAGATCTAGATCATCAACTTGATAAAGGGCTACCTGTCCAATCATCTGACGCTCATGCACTTGAGCAGTAAAGCCACCTGCTCGCTTGATGATTTTACTGGCATAGCTAGCCGCAGCAACCACGGACGGTTCTTCTGTCACATAGGGAACTGTGTATTCCTGACCGTTAACGAGAACCTCTGGGACCAACGAATAAGGTAGAGAAAAAGTTCCCACTACATTCTCACTCAGCTGGTCAGCCACAGTCACACTTATCTGTTCATCCTGCTCCAAACTCTCTTGTCTCTCAGGACTAAGGAGCGCCTGAGCTTTTAAAAGCTCGAGGCGCTCTTGGTATGATTTTTTAGAAAATCCATTCCAACTTATCTTCATTATTTTTCAACCTTGCTATAACGGCGTTGGTGGTCCACAATTTCAACCAAGGCAAAATCTTGATTTTCATAGCCAGCAAACTGGGCAGAATTTGTTTCATCTAAGTCTACTTCCTCAAAGAAGACTTTTTCATAGTCAGCAACAGACAGGGCAGTTCGTTGGTTGAGCTTGTTTAAACGGTCTTTATCCAGATAAGCTTCATATCCTTCAACCAATTCACCACTGAAGAACTCAGCTACAGCCCCACTTCCGTAACTATAAAGGGCAATTTTATCCCCAGCCTTCAAGCTATCTGTATTTTCCAATAGAGACAAGAGTCCGAGGAAGAGAGATCCTGTGTAGATATTCCCCACCTTTTGACTGTAGAGAATAGACTGGTCAAAATGCTTTTGCAAGAGGTCTTTTTTCTCTTGAGTCATGCTCTTATCCATGATTTTTTTCAAGCCTTTTAGCGCTAATTTAGGATAAGGCAAGTGGAAGCAAACAGCCGCAAAATCATCTAAGGTAAGCTGGTAGCGTTTTTGGTATTCAAGCCAAGTCGTTTTCAAACTATCCAAGTATTGTTGGGTAGAATAGACACCATTTACATAAGGAGTTGTCGAGTAATTTGGACGCCAGAAATCCATAATATCACGGGTTTGAGCTACATTGTCATTATTAAAGGCCATAATGCGTGGATTTTGTGTAATCAACATAGCCACACTTCCAGCACCCTGAGTGGGTTCTCCCGGAGTTTCAATACCATATTTGGCAATATCACTGGCAATGACCAAGACTTTGGACTCTGGAGAATTTTCCACATGCAATTTGGCATAATGAAGGGCAGCTGTCGCTCCGTAGCAAGCTTCTTTAATCTCGAAACTACGAGCAAAGGGCTGGATGCCAAGTAAACCATGCACAAAGACGGCCGCAGCCTTACTCTGGTCAATTCCTGACTCGGTAGCCACAATGACCATATCAATTTCTTGTCTTTCTTGCTCAGTTAAAATAGAATCACTTGCACTGGCTGCCAAGGTCACGATATCCTCAGTTAGGGGTGCAATACTCAATTCCTTGAGCAAGAGTCCTTTGCTTAATTTTTCAGGGTCAATTCCCCTCGCTTCTGCTAAGTCTTGTAATTTCAAGACATATTGACTGGTCGCAAAACCAATCTTATCAATACCGATTGTCATATTTACCTCTGTTTTATCATTCATTGTAAAAAATCGTTCTATACTATTTTATCACAAATAGCAGTAAAAGAGAGAAAAAAGACTTGATTCACCAAATCAAGTCCCTTATTATTCTAACCATTATGCTATTTTCTTAAGTAAGAATAAAGTCTAAGAATCACGGTTCCGCTAGCCATTCCAATGGAAATCACCAAAGCAAGCATAACAACCAAGGTTGCACTAGCAATGGCGTGACTGTAATCTCCTGTCACAAAAAAGGCAGTTGTCCGATAGGAGAGATAACCCGGAACCAGAGGTGCCAAGATGGCTAAGATAAAGACCACAGCAGGTGTCTTATAAAGAATACTTAAAATCTGGCTGATACAAGACCCGATAATGGCTGCAATAAAAGTAGCCACAATAACATTAGTCGGTTCCTTGAGCAAAAGATAAATTAGCCAGACAGCCATGCCCAAAATCCCTCCAGGTAAGAGCATAGAGCGTTGCACATTGAGTACGATTAAAAAAGTGATAATGGCAAGAAGACTTGCTACTGCTTGTAATAAAAAGGTTGTTAGTGTCATATTAGTTCATCAATACCAAGGCGACAGAAGTTCCTGCCCCTAAAGCTAGGGTAATGAGTAGGGATTCAAACATCTTGCTCATACCAGAGTTTATGTGGTTAGTCATAATATCACGGACCGCATTGGTCAAGGCAATACCTGGTACAAAAGGCATAACCGCACCAGCTATAATCAAATCTGCCGTTGAAGGAAAACCTGTGTAGCGAGCCCAAAATTGGGCAATCATCCCAAAGACAAAGGCTCCAGCAAAGGCTGTCACAAAGGGAATTCGGATAAACTTCTCCACATAGAGAGAAAAGGCAAAACCAAATAAGGTAGCCACTCCTGCCCCAAGTGCATCGTAGATATTTCCACTAAACATAATTGAAAAGAAAGGGGCGCTAAAGGTCGCAGCCAGAGTTACCTGCAACTTAGTATAGGGAAGGGGTTGGGTTTGCAAGTCCGTCAATTGCTTGAAGGCTGTCTCTAAATCAAGCTTTCCACCTACCAACTGACGAGAAATCTGATTCACATCACAGACTTTTTCAATATTATAAGAAGAGGAAGTCACGCGCTTCATGCGCGAAATATTGGTATTTTCAATGGAGAAAAAGATAGCGGCAGGCATGGCAAGAACATTGCAATCCACAATCCCCTGCGAATGCGCAATACGGATCATGGTATCTTCTACACGATGAATCTCTGAACCACTTTTTAAGAGAATGGTCCCTGCTAGCATAACCACATCGATGACGGCATTTAATTCTCTTGATTCTTCCATGCGTTCCTCCTTTTATCAACTCCTTCTATTCTATCACAAATACGGACTCAAAAAAAATCTTTGCCATGAAATCATGACAAAGATTCGTTTAATCACGAGAATTTTCGTGGTTTCCTTCACTATTTGGTTGAGTCGGAGTAGGAACCGTTCCTTGTTGATTTCCTTGCTGGCCACCTTGTTGATTCCCTTGATTTGGAGTAGTAGGTGAACCTTGGTTACCACGTGGAACTGACGTTGAAGAGGAACTTGATGGTGGTGTTTTGGGTTTATAAATCGAAATTTTAATACGTGTGCTGGCTAAATCAATTTTTCCACCCGGTTTTGGACTTTGCTCTACAACAGTCTCCTCAGCTGTTCCTTCAGGAGCAGTAGACACTTCTACAACTTCGATATTAGCTTTTTTAACTCCATATATCTCTGTAAGATTATTAACTGCAAATTCTCGAGTTGAACCAATATATCTTGGCATTGAAATCGAATTTACTTTTTTAGCAACTGTCAAAACTATTTGAGTTGCCTTGCTAAGATCGTAGGTTGTTCCCTCCGGTAAACTTTGTTTCATGATTGTGCCGGCTTCGATTTCGTTGGATTCTTCTTCCTCAATCTTAATTAGATTTTCTGGAACCTTCTTGCCTTTCAATTCTGCCACTACATCACTAGATTTTCGTCCAAGATAATTTCCAAGTTGGAAGGATTGCTGACCAGAAGACACAATCAAATTAATTTTTGTTCCTTCTTTTCGACCAGTTCCAGCGTCAGGATCGGTACGAATAACACGACCTTCTTCAACCTTATCACTAGCCTCTGTTTTTTCTTCACCAACCTCAAAATTGGCTTTCTTAAGCGCTTCTTTAGCCTCAGCAACCGTCTGACCTGCCACCTTTGGAACGGCAATGGTAGCAGGCGTTCTATATAAAATCCATACTAAGGATGCCACAACCAACAAGAAGGTCGCAAATAAAATTGGATAACGTGCTTTCATGCGACGGCGTTTGGTTGGCTTTGGACTAGGTACCGTTTTTTCTGTTTGATGAGGCTGGGGCTTAGGTTGAGGTCTTCCCTCTTGTACCGGAGCTTTAGGAATAGAAGTCAAGGTACTTTGTGGAACTTTAGGAAGAGTCTTGGTGTCCGTCTTAGTCGCATCGTCAAAGACCAGCTTTGGTTCATTACGACGATTATAAGACAAACTACTAGATAAATCCACATACATCTCAGCGACTGACTTGTAGCGATCTGTCAATTTCTTGGCAGTTGCCTTGATAACAACATTTTCTAAAGCCTGAGGTACAGATGGATTTTCGGCTATAACCGATGGCAGTGGTTTCTGGAAATGCTGGAGGGCGATGGTCACTGCACTATCCCCATCGTAAGGGATATGGCCAGTCAACATCTCATAGAAAATAATCCCCATAGCATAGATATCACTCTGTACAGTCGCTTTAGAGCCACGCGCCTGCTCTGGCGATAAATAATGAACGGAACCTAGCATTGAGTTGGTCTGAGTCAAACTCGTCTCTGCAAAGGCTACTGCAATCCCAAAGTCTGTAACTTTGGCAGTCCCATCTGGGGTCAAAAGGATATTTTGCGGTTTCAAATCCCTGTGAACAATTCCTCGAGTATGGGCTAAGCGCATAGCCAAGAGAATTTGTCCCATGATTCGAACCGCTTCTTCATTTGAAAGAGGGCGATGTTCCTTGATATAGCGTTTGAGGTCTAATCCAGCAACATATTCCATTGCGAGATACTGTTGTCCCTCTTCTTCACCGATATCTGTAATCCGAACGATATGAGGATGGTCCAAATCTGCCATGGCTCTCGCTTCCCGCTGAAAACGAGCCACAGCAATCGGGTCTGTCTGGTAGTTGGTCCTCAGGACCTTAACTGCCACTTCTTCCCCGTCTAGAATCAAATCTTTAGCCAAGTAAACATCTGCCATGCCTCCTCGACCAATCTGTTTGAGAATCCGATACCGCCCGGCAAAAATCTTGCCGATTTGGATCATTCTGTTGCCTCCTCATTAACAGCAATAAGGGCAACTGTGATATTGTCTAAACCACCTGCATTGTTGGCAAAACGAATCAAGGTTGCTGCCTTATCTGCCAAAGAAATATCGCTGGTTACAATATCAGAAATCTCACTTCCTGAAATCATATTTGTCAAGCCATCACTATTGAGTAAGAGATAGTCCCCAGGCTCAAGGGTGATTATTCCAAAATCAGGCTGAATTTCATCTTTTTGACCAATAGATTGAGTAATAATATTTTTCTGTGGATGGCTAGCAGCTTCTTCTGGCGTCAATTGACCTGCCTTAAGCAATTCGTTGACCAAAGAATGGTCGCTCGTTAACTGGTGATATTCTTCTCCACGAATCAAACCGATACGAGAATCCCCAATGTGGGCATAGATAGCCTGATTATCAATAATGGCTACAGCCTCAAGGGTTGTTCCCATTCCTTTATAGGCTTCATTTTGTCCCAATTGGTTAATCCTTTGATTTTCAATCTCAAGGTTGTTAGCAAACCATTCACGCACTTCATTAACCGTATCGATTTGTGTATCAACCCAAGCTACACCCAGGTCTGTTACCGCCATCTCACTAGCGATATTCCCTGCGCGATGACCTCCCATACCATCAGCTAGGATAATCATGGTACGTCCAGCTCTATTGACATAGTGGTTGGCATAGTCTTGGTTATTTGTTCGTTTCTGACCAACATCTGTTAATAATGAAATTTCCATGTGTTAGTTCCTTCCTAATCCGATATCTTGCGAAATTGACTGATGAAGAATCCATCACTTCCATACAATTCAGGTGTGATGAGGATACAGCCATCTTTCATGATATCCTTACATTCATGTTCTAGTGTTACCTGCTCAAATTCAGGATGACTTTCTAAAAATGCCTGTACGACTTGAAAGTTCTCCTCTGAGACAATAGTACAGGTACTATAAGTTATTATACCACCTTTGCGTAGTGTTTGACAAACACTACCTAATATTTCTAGCTGAATTTCCTGCAAGGACGCGAAATCTGCCGTTTCTTTATTGTATTTGATGTCTGGTTTTCGGCGTAGAAGACCAATTCCTGAACAGGGAGCATCTACCAAAATCTTATCAAATGAATCCTGACCAAAAAACTCATGTACCTTTCTGGCATCCAATTTTTGCGTTTGAACCCGATCTACAACCCCCAAACGTTGGGCATTTTCTTGAATTAAGTCCAACTTGTGGTCGTACAAGTCCAAAGCCGTAACCTGACCTGTTGTGAGATAAGAAGCTATATGGGCTGTTTTTCCACCCGGAGCCGCACAGGCATCTAGAACCTGCTCATCACCTTGTAAATCAAGCGTCGGAGCAACAAGCTGACTGGACTCGTCTTGGATGGTAATGGCTCCATCCTCAAACAAATCATGGCCTGCAAAATGCCCCTGCTCCTTAACCAAACCAGAAGGAGACAAGGATGAATCACTGGCCTCCAACAAGGCTTGGATTTCCTCTTTTCGTCCTAAGTCTGTTACACGAATGCTGGCCTTGTTACGCACCAAAAGACTTTCAAAAATAGCTTGTGCTCGCTCTTCTCCGTATTCTTCCTTGAGTTTGGCAACTAGCCAAACTGGGAGAGAATAGGCAATGGAATCACGCTTGTTTTTTCGCTTGATGCTGGCAATATCTGACCAGCCTTCACGCAAGATACGGCGAAGGACGGCGTTGACCAATTTTTCACTGCCTTTTTTACGGAATTTGGCCAATTCTACTGCTTCATTGACCACAGCATGGTCTGGAATCTTGTCCAAATAGCGGAGCTGGTAGGCACTCATGAGGAGAAGGACGTAGAGCCAGCTGTCTAACTGATCTCTGTCTTCGATAAAGTGGGATAGGTACCATTCCAGAGTCAGTTTACGGGCAACCGTTCCATAGACCAGCTCGGTCACCAAGCCCTTATCTGCTACAGAAAGTTGACTACCCTTGAGGTGCTTATTTAAGGCGATATTTGAGTATGCTTGATTGATAAAAACATCCTCTAGCACTGCTAGGGCTATACTTCTAGCCGTTTCTACTTTAGTCACCAAATCGTTCTCCTACAGTCAATGTCCGTCCAACTCCGTTGAGGAAGGAAGCAATGTCCATCTTAGGTTTACCAGCTGGCTGCACTTGTTTTAGAGACAAAGCTCCTTCAGCCGTTGCGACAATCAATTCTTTCTTACCAATAGAGAGGATCTCACCTGGATTTCCCTGACCATCTACTGGTAGGGCTTCATAAATCTTAAACCGGTCTCCCTTAAGAAAAGTATGAGCAACTGGCCAGGGGTTCATCCCACGGATTTGGTTGAAAAGTTGACGATTGCTTTTATTCCAGTCCAATTTTTCTTCCTCTGGCTTGATGTTTGGCGAGAAAGTAACCTGACTTGGATCCTGAGGTTCAGGTTTGATATCACCAGCCACATAAGCTGGTAAAGTATCCAAAAGCAAATCACGACCAACTAGCGCCAATTTCTCAAACAAGGTGCCGACATTGTCCTCATCCGTGATAGGAATACTGCGACGAGAAATCATATCCCCTGCATCCATTTCCTTAACCATCTCCATAATGGTCACACCAGCTTCCTCATCACCTTGAATCAAGGCATAATGGATAGGCGCACCACCACGGTGTTTAGGAAGAAGAGAGGCGTGAACATTGACCGCAAAGTCCATGCTATCAAGGAGTTTACTTGGGAGAAACTGCCCAAAAGCAGCAGTCACAATTCCATCCGCTCCTAAATTCATAATAGCTTCCATCTCTGGACTTCCAGATAGTTTTTCAGGTTGGTAGATAGGAAGTCCTGCCTCTTTGGCAGCTTGTTTAACTGGGGTTTCTTGGATCACTTTTTTACGTCCGACAGCACGGTCTGGCTGGGTCACAACGGCTAGAATTTCGTAATGGTCATCTGTCAAAAGCCCTTTTAAAACTGTTGCTGAAAAGTCGGGTGTCCCCATAAAGATTAGTTTTGTCATATCTTCTCCTTCTTATAAAAATTGCTGTGGCTCATGGTCAATGCTGAGACGGAGCTCACTATTTTCCCTTTCTTGAGTCAAGGCCAGAACCTGATTTAGAGTCGGCCCCAGCTCATCTTCTAAACGGTATTTAATTAAAATCTGGTAATGATAGAGGTTGTGGGTACGAGCAATGGGTTTGGGCGTTGGCCCCAGAATGTGACTGGTCTCTGATAAACCTGATTTCAAAATGTTCATGACTTCATAGGCACGTTTGACCACCTCTTCTTCCTTCTTGTGAGAAAGGGTAATGCCAATGGTGAAATAGTAAGGCGGATAACCTAGTTGTCGTCTGATACCCATTTCATAGGTATAAAAACCTTCGTAGTCCTGGTCCTTGGCAAATCGAATAGCGTAGTGCTGAGGATTGTAAGACTGAATCAAGACCTGCCCAGCTTTTTCAGCACGTCCTGCCCGACCTGCCACCTGAGTCAAAAGTTGGAAGGTTCTCTCAGAAGAACGGAAATCAGGCAGATTTAAGGCAGTATCCGCATTGAGCACTCCGACCAGGGTCACATTGGGAAAATCCAATCCCTTGGCAATCATCTGAGTACCTAGCAAGATATCCGCTGCCCCACGTCCAAACTGGTCAAGCAGAGCTTGGTGACTACCTTTCTTACGAGTCGTGTCCACATCCATCCGCAAAATGCGGGCCTGCGGAAAGAGTTCTGCCAGCTCGTCATAAGCCTTCTGAGTTCCTGTTCCATAGTAACGAATACTGCGACTCTTACAGTTAGGACAGACCTGAGGAATGTCCTTCGAAAAGCCACAATAATGACAATTCATAGTCTTAGTATCCATGTGCAAGGTCAAGGAAATGTCACAGTTAGGACAAGTATCCACCGTCCCACACTCTCGACACATAACAAAGCTAGAATAACCACGACGATTGAGCATGAGAACCACCTGCTCTTTTTTAGCCAGACGGTCTTGGATGGCTTCTAGCAAAGGTGGCGTAAAGTTTGATGTCTCATTCTGTCCGATATAGTCCCGAAAGTCAATCACTTGAACCTCGGGAATCGTGGCTAGAGGATTGGCACGTTGGGTCAGACGTAAGTGTTGATAGACACCTTTGCCAGCGCGAGCACGGCTTTCCAGACTAGGAGTTGCTGAACCAAGCACCAGAGCCGCTTGATTATACTGGGCCCGTAAAATGGCCACTTCTCTGGCATGGTAACGGGGATTACTGTCTTGCTTATAAGTCGCTTCGTGCTCCTCATCGATAATCATAACACCTAGATTCTTCAGCGGAGCAAAGATGGCCGATCTGGCGCCAACAACAACTTGAGCGTCTCCACGCTCAACCTTGCGCCATTCGTCATACTTTTCACCATTGGAAAGGCCTGAGTGAAGAATGGCCACTTTCTCACCAAATCGAGCAATAAAACGCTCCGTCATTTGTGGAGTCAAGGAAATCTCAGGCACCAGCAAAATAGCTGTCTTGCCCTTGTCTAAGGCTCCTTGGATAATCTGCAAATAAACCTCGGTCTTCCCACTTCCTGTAATCCCTTGAAGGAGGAAGGGAGGCTGATGACTGCCAATCGCACTCACAACCGCATCACGCGCCCGTCTTTGCTCTGGATTCAACTCCAAAGGCTGACTTGCTTCAATGCCTTCAAAATAAGCAGCCGAGCGTTGCACTTCCTTTTGGACTATGGTCACAGCACCTTGTTCGACAAAGAAGTTGACTTGCTCCCGCGAATAGAACTCTAGCAAACTAGCCAAGGAGGCACTCTCAGGATGAGACAATAAATAGTCTCTCAATTCCAACTTTTTCTTAGCGCGTGCAGAAATCTCGACACCTTCTAATCGAGCAAGATTCACCTTATACCAAGACTGGGTCTTGACCTTCTTTTGATCGACTGCCTGATATTCCAGACCAAGCAAGCCTTTTCTAGTCAAACGCATCATTTCAGCTTGCTTACCTAAATCTAGAGAAGAAAAGGCAAGCGAATCCTCTGAACCAAACAAGCGCTCTCGGTCTTCCTGACTCAGACCTGCCATAGGATAGAGAATTTTGTCATAGCTAGAGTTCAGAAATCCCGGTAACATAGCCTTGAGGATGGAGATTTTATAGGAGAAGACGGACTTGCGTAACTCCTCAGCCAGCCAGAGTTGTTCTTGCGTGAGAACAGGAGAAAAATCCAGCACCTCCGCAATATCTTTTAAATCTTGCTCCATCTCTTCTTTAGATGATTGAAAATCCAAACCAAGAACAATCCCTTGAATCAGGCGATTCCCCTTACCAAAAGGCACATGAACCCGCATCCCAACTTCTAGCATTCCCTCAAATTCCTTAGGAATCCTGTAACTATAGGGCTGGTCCGTCTGCATCAAGGGCACATCTACGATAATATTAGCTAGGACCATCTTCTCACCTCCTCCTTGTCAGTACATTCTTGCAATAGAAAAAATAAGATTGAGTCCCCCCAACCTTAAATTTTTTCACC
>ERZ773009.630-NODE-630-length-25792-cov-6.161596_pt1 | contig 25792 bp, 20 predicted proteins | sample MGYA00580663_ERZ773009 | MGnify/ENA primary metagenome ERZ773009 (study PRJEB29015, sample SAMEA2737969) | human oral metagenome | biome: human oral; feature: human-associated habitat; material: dental | place: China | collected 2026 ... | reverse complement strand
TGGTCTCCGAGGCGGGGGCCGAGTCTGGAATCTACCAGGTGCGCGGGGGCGAGGTGCTGGGGTTGCTGCGCGGGTTGGCGGAGATCCGCTGGTGCCGCGACAACTCTGACCTGCTGCTCGATTCTCTGCTGTTGGAGCTGGAGGAGCTGACCCTCCTGGGCCGCCTTTCCGGTCGGATTGAGGTGGACCGGGAGTGGCGGAAACCGTTGCTGGCCCTGCTTGGTTGCCTGGCGCAGAGCCCGGAGAGGCTGTCGCGCATCCAGGGGCATCCGGCGTCGATGAACCTGCTGCTGGAAGCCTCCGATGTTCTGGCGGGAACGGCAATCCCGGATCCCGCGCCTGTGGGGAGCCCGGAGGTGCTCCGGTACGCGCTGGCCGCGGGTGGGGTTGAATCCGAAGACGAGGAGAGCGAGGACATCGAACCCTGCCCGCCACCGGGTTCCAGCGGAGAGCGTGCCTCGGAGGATGCGCGGTGCCTGACCGCCCAGGGGGTGTTCGACCTGCGGCTGTACGTCATCACCGCCGAGCGGGGGCTCGTGGAGACGGGGCTTTCCGCGCTGGAGGCCGCGACGGAGACCTGGCGGGCCAGCGGGGCCCGGGCGGAGGCCGCGGCGGTACGGGACCTGCTCGATCTGGCCCGGGAGCCCGATTTTCCCGCGAACTGGCCCGTGCGTCCCAGCGTCGCGGAACAGGTGCATGCGTGTCCTGGTGCGGAACCGGGAAGAAGGTTGTCGGTTCGCTGGCCTTAAGCCTGGTTCGCTGGCCTTGGTGTCGGTTTGCTGGGCTTGTTCACGTTTGCCTGCGCTGTGAGGCCAGCGAACTTCAACAAGCCCAGCAAAACAGGGTTAAGGCCAGCAAACCAGCGATAGGGCCAGCAAACCGGAAACGGGACGGTCAGTGGCCGACGGTGCCGTGTGGGTGTCGTCTTCGACCGGGTGTTCTCACGACGTGTGTGGGGCGGATCCCGGGTGGAGCAGCGCGCGCATCTGGCGGTACTTGGAGGTCAGGCGCTCCCGGGTGTTTTCGTCCAGCAGGGCCATGCGTGCCGGGTCGCAGTTGTCCGCCAGGTCGGCTTCTTTGACCTGGAGTCCCAGGGCCGAGGCTCGGATGCGTGCCGCGTAGTCCTCGGTGGGTTCGCCGGGGCGTTTGGTGACCGCGGTGACGGCATCGATCACTTCCGTGGGCATGCCGACGGCTGCCAGGTCGGCTGCGGTCGTCGGGGTGTCCTCCAGGACGTCGTGCAGCCAGCCGGCGGCCACGGCCTGGGCTGAGGCCCCGGCTGCCTCCAGGCGTTCGGCGACCCGTCGGGGATGATCGATGTAGGGATTGCCGGCCTTGTCCTTCTGCGCCCCGTGTGTTTGGGTCGCCAGCTGGCGGGCTGTTTCCACCAGGGCCGGGCCGACGACCGGGCGACGTGCGTGCCCCTCCAGCGACTCGTCCGGACCCCGGGTGGCGTCGAAGTACACCTTCTCATCCTGCATCTCGTCGCAACCTCCTTTCCTCGACCACGCGACGTGATGTGTCCACACTATTCTCCGCAGGCTCGGGGTCGGAGTGCCGACGAGTTGGCCTGCTCACGCGGTACCTCCTTCGTCAGCGACCTCTTGGATGATCTCGATGCCCTCGGAGGCCAGGAGCGACCCCATGGTGTTGACGACGTTCTCGTCCAGCGACTGCTGGCCCTTCGTGAGTTCGTCCCACGGCTTGTTGAAGTGGTGGCCCTCGCGGCCGTTGCGGCGCTGGAAATGGCTCCAGCGACGGTGTTCGGCGACGCTGAGGGTGAGGATCTGCTCGTCGGTCAGTGCGGGCGCGGGGGCTGGGGTTGTGCTGCGACGCCAGTCGAGGCCGACGGAGGCCAGTTTCACCGGGTAGTCCAGTACCACCGCCCGGTTGCTGCTCTTGTTGAACTCGGAGAGCTTCTCCCACGGGGTTTCCACTAGTTGCGATCCCGTCGGGTTGCCCTCCGCCAACGCCTGCTGCCGGTAGCTTTCGTGCACCCGTTCCGCCAGGCGTTCGATGCTCTCGGAGTCCAGCAGCGGCGGGGTGTCGCTGGTGATCGTCCAGCCGGAACGCTGCATCATCTCCGGCAGGCGGGAGGCCAGGTCGAGGGCCCACTGCTGCACGTCGTGGATGTCGGCGTTGCCGGGCAGCGCCTCGGCGAGGAGGTTCCGCAATATGGGCTGCATGGAGCGCAGCTGCGACGGTCCCGCCAGCGGAGCGGGCTCCAGGGGGATCCCGGTTTCCGCTTTCATGCCGCCCGCCTCCAACACCTCGCGGGCCGCCCTCGCGTTGTCCCGGGTGAGCAGGTCGACGCCCAGGTCCAGCCGGAGCGTATCGGGTGTGACATCGACGATGTCGCCGCTGTTCTCGTCCCGCACGATGTCCGTGCTGAACAGGCTCGGGGAGTCCGGCGGCCAGCTCTCGGCGTCGCGACGAAGCTCGGAGCGGAGCAGGTCGGCCTCGTTGCGTTCAAGAACCTTCGGGTCGGCCAGCAGCGCGTCCCGGGAGATCAACCGCACCCGGTCGGAGACGTCCTTGAACAGGTCCTCCCAGTGGGTGTTCTGGTCCACGACCAGGCCGATGTGGGTGGTGGGGTCCTCCAGCAGCTCCCTGGCGATGGTCACCGCTTTGCTGGATTCCGTCAGCGCCAGGTAGACCCGGATGCCGCCGACCGTTCCCCTGCCCTTCTCCGGCGGCACCCAGGTGTCGCGGAACTCGTTGACCCTCGCCTCGACGCACGCGGGAAGCGGGGTCATCTGCTCCACCTGCACGGCGTCGCCGAATTTCTGGACCAGGTCGCCGGCCCAGCCGGTTCGTTCGCTCAGGCAGAGGACGCGGGGCCGCCAGCCGTCGTGCTGCCAGCCGAGGATGATGCGACGCGTCAACTCGGCCGCCAAGGGGCCGTCGCCCACGACCACGGGGTCGGGGACGGCGGCGTCGCTGGGGAAGGGCGGGCACAGCCGCAGGGTTTCCAGCGCCAGCTGGGTCACGCGACACACCGTGCGGGTGGCGTCCGAGGAGTTGCGCGTCCACTGCCGGGCCAGGGCGGGGGAGTCGAACAGCGCCAGCGGCTGGGTCTTCGGGGCGGTCGAGGCGACGCGGCAGACCAGGTTCGCGGTCTCGTTGTCGTCGCCGCCGACTATCACCACGTCCTCGGCGCCGCGAAGCACCCCCGTCAGATGCGGGTCGCTGAGGTCCGGGAGAACCGAGACGCCCCTACCCGCCAGCCAGGCCTGGTCGGAGGGATCGAGGTCGCCGACCACCACGACCTTCATCCCTGCCTTGCGGTAGGTGTCGTTGCCGGCCAGCGACGCCGCCTCCGGACCGTTACCGACCACGACGACGTGGTTCCTGCGCCTTTTGGCGTCGAAGAGTTTTTGTCGTTGCGTAAGAACTGTCAGGAGGACCTGCATCACCGCGATGAACGCGACTCCCACCGCAATCCAGCGCGCAAAGTCCAGGGGAATGGAGTAGGCCTCCTCCGGCATCTCCAGGACGAACAGTTGGATCGCGCGGTAGAACGCCTCCTCCAGCCCGATGTCCGGTTTCGCCACCAACCAGCCCCAGGTGCCGAGGCCCAGCACCACGGCGACCACCACTATCCCGAGCAGGTACCACCGGCCCGAGCTCCAGTCCTTGTGACTTTCCATGGCCACACCAACCTCCAGGAATCGACCTCACGATTCCATGACGGACAACTCGCATCAGGTCGGTTGAGCCGGGTTGGGGTGGTGGAAGTTGGTTGAGCCGGCCTGCTCGCTCTGCGAGCTGGTCGTGTCGAAACCATCTTGTGCGTGTCCGGGGTGCTGGGGTGGGGTTTTGGTTACCGGCTGCCGGTGGTTTCGACTCGGGTCGCTCGTTCCTCGCGGCCCGGCTCAACCAGCTTCGGGAAAGAGTCGTGACCCGGCCCGACCGGCTCTGAGGGGTGGTTCCCGGCGGGATGGGAAGTTTTTGGAAAACCCTGAAATCCTCGCCGCGGGGACCTACTGGGGAGTATGAAGAATATTTCGTTCTCTCGCCGATTCCTTACGACCTGCGTCGTCATCTGCGTCCTGTTCGGGCTCGTCTCCTGTTCCTCCGATGAAGGCGAGAAGCCGTCGCTGACCACCGACGGCGTCGTCCTGATCACCAACTCGCACGCCAACGTGCCCAGACTCGACCTGTCGAAGGGTGTGTCCCAGCTGCTGGGCGACGCCCTCGACCAGGGGCTTCCCGTGTTTGTGGTCTCCGCCGACGGCACCCCTGAGGTCGCCGACCTCGGCGACCTGAAGGTGGACACCGTCAACCCGGATGTTCAGCGGGAAAGCCGGAAACAGGTCATGAACCGCATCAGGGCGGGCATCACAGTGCTCCCGAACGCCGACGGTGCCGCCTCCTACGACGCCTTCACGGTCGCGATCAAGCAGGCGAACTCCGAGGGCATGAGGCGCCCGACCTTCGTCTGCATCGAATGCGGCCTCGACACCCAGGGCCCGATCAACATGACGCGCGAGGAAATCCTCACCAGCGACGCGGAGAGCATCGCCGCTTCCCTGAAGGAAACCGGCCAGCTCGTCACTTTCGGTGACAGGTTCGAGCAGGCCGACGTGATCCTCCAGTCGGTCGGCGCCACCGCTGCCCCGCAGCAGCCGTTCTCGCCGCGCGGCATCAGCCGGCTCACCGACATCTGGAAGGGCGTGCTGACCGCGGGCGGCGCCACGGTCACCGTCGATGAACACCAGCCCTCCTCCGGGGAACCCATCGAAACCGACTACACGGTGCCGACGATCACCCCGCCCGCCGACCCCACCGTCTCCCCGATAAAACCCTGTTCCCCGGAGGCCATCTCCTTCGACGGGGCCTCGGGGGCCAGGTTCCGGCCGGAGCTGAGCGAGTGGGTGGACGCGGCCGAGGCCCGCGAGGCGTTGCGGCCGGTCGCCGAGTGGCTCCGGGCGGACACCACCCGCACCGCCGTCGTTTCCGGCACCACCGCCGATATTCGCTCCGGCGACCCGGAGGAGGGCAAGACCCTCTCCCTGGCCCGGGCGAGGGTCGCCTCCGACCTGCTCATCGAGCTGGGAGTCGCTCCCGGGCAGATCACCGATGTCCGGGGTCTAGGCCCTCACTATTCCGGCCGTATCGAGGACCGGGAGGCCGACGGCATCCCGATACCGAGTCTCATGACGAAGAACCGCAAGATCATCGTCGAACTCGCCTCCCACTGCTGACCCCCGACCGAAAGGAAACCGACATGACCCGCGCACCCGAGACCACCCCCGAGGAGGCCCACATCCCCCAGGCGCTGGGAACCTTCCTGCAGGAACCGGAAAAGCCCATGAAGTACTCCTGGTGGGCCCGGTTCTGGGACCGCCGGGCCGGTCGTGCCGACCGCACGAAACCTCCCACCAACACCGGTGACGTCCCCGTCGCCGACACCCCTTGGCTGCGGAGGCTCCGGGGCGAGTGCGGCACGATGATCGCCAAAGAGCGGGTCCGCACCGAGGCCCTCGTCGCGGTCATCGACCGTGAACTGCAGGAGCTGCGTGCCCGCCACGACAGGGCGGAGGTCGTCATCGAGCAGGCCTCAAACGCGGAGGGGCGGGTCTCGGAGCTGGAGATCACCGACGACGTGGTGGGCGCCGGGGAGCACTACAGCAGCCCCGAGGAACGCATCCAGCGCCGACGCCGGGAACGCACCCAGGCGATGGACCGGTTGAGGCGGCGGCGCGAGGCCGCGGAGGCAGAGCTACTGGAGCTCGCCCCCCGCATCGAGGTGCTGACCCAGGAACGCACCTCCCACTGGGTTCTTCTCCAGGAACGCTGCCGCCGGCTGGTCGAGCACCACCAGCGCCGCGCCGGCACCTACGTCCGCGCCATGGAACGCCGCCGCGACGGCGTCGTCTGGCGGGTCCCCGAACTCGACATCCCCGGATGGGCCGCCGCCCACCCCGGCACCGGCGGCCTGCCCGCCACCCACTGAACCGCTGGAACCCAGGAAGAGAAGAAAGGAACCGACAATGAGCCTCCTCTCGTGGCTGAAAGGTCTGCGACGCCGACCCGAACCGCCCCGCTTCCACGAACGCGCCCTGCCCGAACCGACGCGGGTGAACCTCGCCGACGCGCAGGTCGAAACCGACTTCTTCGTCCGTCTCCCCGAGTGGAGCTCCTACGGCCCGAACCGGGCGGCCTGGGAGCTTCCCGACCAGTCCGGCCAGGAGGCGCGCTACCAGCAGCTCATCCAGGAACACGCCGAGCGGGGCGGCCTGGACGGCCTGGTGCCGGACCTCATGGACCGCCTCATCCACGAGGAGATGGACGAGCTGCGCCGACGGGTCGACCAGGCCCACGAAGATGCCGTCGGGATGCTCGACTACTTCCACGAGCAGGCGAAACTGGCACAGACCCGGCTCTCCTTCCTGGTGCAGGACAGGCGCGGGAGGCTGGCCGTCGCCGAGCAGGGCTACGCCACGGCCTACGAGGAGCTGACCGGTGAGGCGGTCGCGGTCCCGGATCAGCAGCCGGTCGGGATCGCCCCCATCCTGACCCCCACCCGCGTCGTGCCCTACCAGCCGCAGCCCCTCGCCCGGGAGGAGGCCGCCGTGGAGCCGCACCGCGACGAGGACGACGGCCCGGGCGAGATGCCCGTCCCCGCCCAGCTCAGGCACTGACACCCCACCGGATCGAAGTCAAGGAGAAAACAATGTCAACCATCGTCGACACCGCGGGCGTCCCGGACGCCAGGACCCCGCGGCACCGTCACCCGGGTCTCTACGTCCCGCTCGGTTTCTGGGTGATGTACGTGGTCGGGATCATCGGGTGCTCGGTGGACGCCATTCTGGCGCTCTGGGTCATCAACACGGGCTTCCGCTTGCTGATGGGGCTCTCGATCCTGATCGTGGTCATGCTCGGAGTCATCGCGGCGGAGGCCGCCACCGCCGCCGCCATCTGCCTCAACAACGGCAAGAGAGGGCAGGCCGTCTTCGCGCTGATCGGAGTGGCGGTGCTGGGGATCCTGCTGGCCTGGGCCCGGATGACCTACGGCCTGTCCACGGAGGCGACCGGCACCGCCCAAACCGACAGGGATGCCGGGAGCCAGACCCACGACGAAATCCCCGCGACCGCGATGATGCTGGGCCTCTACTGCGTGTCCATGATCAGCGTCTTCCTGTCCGCGATCAAGATCTTCCACCCGGCCCGCGGACAGCTCCGCAAACACGACAAGCAGCGCCGCAAGGTGTCGCAGGAACTCGCCCCGCTGGAGGCCGACCTCGTCGCCATCCACGAACGCATCGCCACCCGCGCCGAGAGGTTCAAGAAGCTGTGCGAGCAGCGCGAGCAGGTCCAGCGGCAGGTCGACGCCCGGGAGGGCGCGCTGAAGGCGTTCAGCCGCGACGCCATCGCCAGGGCCCTCGGCGACCCGTCGTCGACGCCCCTGGTCAGGGCACCCCACGAACCCGGGGAGACGCCGGCGGGGTCGCAGGGATCCCCCATGCCGCCCCGTCCGTTCCCCGTGTAGGGAACCCGTGGCCGTTGTCCCTAGGATGGCGGGGGACGAGAGGAGTCCCAGGATGCAGTTCCAGAAATTATCGGACGAGCAGGTGGCGGAGCTGAAACGACCCCGGCCGGTGACCGCCGAACAGCTGAAAGATCTCAAGAAAGCGGTCGAGCAAAATTATGAAAACTACCTGGAATCCATCGAGAAAAAGGGCGTCTTGGAGACCGAGAAATATCTCCTTGAAGAGGCGGCTGCAGAGGTCGCAGAGAATCACTTGAAACGCCTTGATGAAGAATATGAACGTACTGGTCGGGCCGTTTTATGGCTGTGTGAGGAGGTGAAGTTCAAAGCTGATTGCTCGTACAAGCGAAAAGAGATTCTGGGGGATGTTAAAAAGAATATCGGAATCAGTCGGGTTGGTCGGAAGAAAGACGTCTCCCAAGTTTCTCTGGGTGAGGTGGATTCCTCGGGGGCATGGCAGGGCATCTCCGCGACCGACATGCGGCACCTGATGGAGAGCCGGCGATCCTCCGCGGAGGATCAGGCCATTGCCTCGCTGCCCTCCCTGGCCGCGATCCTGCTGCCCCGGATCCTTGAGGTGCTCGGAAGCCGCAGCGGGCAAGGTTCCCTGAGCGCCGACCAGGTGGAGGCCGTGCAGGTGCTGCTGGCCGCCGCGGTCCCGGAAATGCCGGCTCCCGAACACATCAAAAAGCTGCTGGAAAGCTTCCAAGACGACCTCGAGGAATGGCGAACCGACCTGGCGCGGGTGCGGATGGCCCGGAAGCAGAACCACTCGCTGCCCGACCCGGACCTTCGCAAGCATTTCCCGAAGCCCACCGGCCAGAGCAAGGTCACGGGCGACATCAATCACAGCAGGGGAAAGATCCTGCTCTGCCTCTACCTGTTCGTGACGCTCGCACCCGTCGATTCCGCCGTCACCAGAACCAGCGACATGAACGACCTGCTCGACGCGGTTTTCGGACCGAGAAACAGTCTTCCCACCCATTACAGGCGACTGCTCCAGAAGGCAGGTGCCTGCCTGGAAAACGTCGAACCCGGATACCGGGTGGACACCGATGAACTGCACTCCCGGTGCCGGACCGACAACCGGTTCAAGACCCTCACCCCTGACAAACTGATCGACATGCTGCACAGCGTCGAGGACCGCTACGCGAGGCTCGTGCCCGGCCAACGGCACCAGCCCCCGCGGTTCGCGTGCGTCCTGCGCTGCCGAACCCACCATCCCGAATGAGAGAACCATGACATGACCGACGAGAACATCCTCGACGCCGACGTCGAATTATTCCGGAAACTGTTCCGCCCCGCCCCGGCGGAGGCCGCCGGTCTCGACGAACTGGCCGACGGATTCACCGAACCCCGCGCCCGGCGCATCCTCGGCGACCCGGAGCTGCTTGATCACCTCAAAGCCCTGGCCGGGCGCGTCGAACCCGGCGACGGCTGGATGTCGCAGGCGGCCGGGGAGGCCGCCCCGGCCAGCCGGGAGCTGCTGGGGGTGGCACTGGCCGAACGGCCCGGCGACCTGACTCCTGTGACCATCACCCGCGACGACGACGGCGTCCTGCTCACCCCCGAACCCCTCGCGGACGTGAAGGCGGACCAGCTGGCGGCGGTGGAGCTGCCGGGCGGTTTCGCCGCGTGGTCACCGCAGGACCTGGGGCTAGCCCCCCTGATCCGGTTCTCGGGTCCCGGGATCCCGGACTGGGTGGAGTTCGTCGCCGGGGCGCGCGTCGTCGAGGACCTGCGGGCCAACAGGTCGCGCACCGGCTGGGACCCCCTCGTGGTGGGGCCGCACCCGTTGAGCCGCTACGCTCTCGGCTGCTGGCTGGAGCGGCACCGGCCCACCGACATCCCGGAGGATGTGTTGCGGGCCGAGCTCGGGGCGTTGGCCTTCGAGTTCGCCGGACTGCTGGGCGGCACCGACGCGGCCCGCTGCTGGTTGTTTCCCCTGGGCGCCACCCTTGTCCGGCTGCACGACGAGATCCGAAAGTTGGGCGAGAGGGAAGAGGCGCTGGCGAGAGCGGGGGTCGCCAGCGCCACCGAGGCCTACCTGGCCACCTGCGGCGACGCCCCCGAGGCGGCCGACGTGGCCCGCGCCAAGGCGGGCGAAACCCTGCCGTCGCCGCCTGTCCGGGAGGAGTTCGCCCTGGCGGCGGGCGACCTGCTGGACGAGGAGGAACCCGCCATCCCGGAGGAATTTCTGCACCAGGTGGCGGAACGCCGTCGCCTCGCCAACTCCTTCACCCCGGTGCCCGGCGACGAACACGACCCGGAACGCCCCTTCCTGGCGGAGCTCCTGGCTGCGGGGCCTCGTCGTCGCGAACCGTGAAATTCATCGTTTTTCCCAGCATGCACGGCGTGACAGGGAGATCTGGGCCAAACTCGTGGGAGGAGAAGCCACATCCCAGGAGGAGAGATGAGCAAGTTCCGGTACGGCAGCAGGGGCCGCGAAGGGCACCGCGGCGTTTGCGCGGCCCGTCGTCGCGGTCCGAGAGCGACGGGTGGACGTTCGGGATCATCGTCGCCGAGTGTTACCCGTTCGACGGCTTGCTGGCGGGCTGCCGCTCCGGAAAGTGCCTGCGTGACCTTCTTGCCACCGAGGAGATTCCGCCGGACAATCTGGAGGACAAGCGCATCCGCAACCTCGCGGAAGGCCTGCTGACCCGACCTCTCAGGTATCGGTGGGGTTGTGCGCAGGCGAAGGAATGGCTGTCCGGTGGGGACCCAGAGGTCAAACGTGGCCCCCCTGGTGGAACGGATCGCCACCGATTCCCGGGTGATGCGGGCAGACAAGATCAAGGCCGGGAAAACCATTGACAAGGAGAAAAAACTACGCGAGGAGGAGGTCGCGATGGAGGAGATGCAATACAAGGAAACCGAGGAACGTGAGGACGAACGTGAGCAGGGACAAAAACGTCGCATCTCGAACCTCTTGAAACTGGTCCTGTCGTTTCTCGCAATCGCTGGACTGTGGCAACTGTGGTACACACTGCAACTGGGGAATTCACTTCAGGACTACCTCTCGGAGGATCCGGGTTTCTGGTGGTCCGGGTCGGTCTATGTGGTGGCACTTCTGATTACGTTGATCGTGTGTGCGGCTGCTGCCGGGCGCGTCGGTTTCGTGCCCGAGGTGGTGAGCACGCTCCAATTCATCTGCATGACCCTCGGTGTCGTCAGCTCGCCGTGGGCGTTCGCGTCCCGGGACGGCTGGTCCCCGCTCCGGGCCATGGGGTTGACGCTCCTGGATGACCACCCCCGTGAGTGGCCTGCTGTTGTCGGCTTGATCGCGACGATCGGGTACGTCATCGTCGTGATGTACACCCGTCGCGGAGATGAACCCGTCCCGGACGGTGTCGCGAAGAGACGCGAGGCCATGCTCCAGTTCACCGCTCTCCCGCCCCTCGTCGTGCTTGCCTCGACTGCTTTCCTTGCAAGTCGGATGGATTCTTGGCAGGTGTGGCTCAGCACCGCCTCGTGGTGGGCATTGGTGGCGGTGGTCGAGATCATCCTGGTCTGGCCCGCGCTCAACCTGAAGGGTTACAGAACCTGGGTGCCGGCTGTGATCATGGGTGCGGCCGCTTTCTTGCACATCGTCGGTCAGTGGTTCAGCCCGGTCCAATACATTTTCCAGAACATCTGGATGGGGTCCTGCTCCGCAGGGTTCATCTGCCCCGGGGGTGCTTTCGGCACCTCTTCCCCGAACGGATGGCTCTCACCGGGCGATGTGTTCTCCCCGGGCGGACTGGCTATCCTCGCGCTGCTGCTCTATGTGGTTCCCCTCTACGTTCGCTGGGTGCTCACCCGGAAGAAGCCCGACGTCTGAGAGCCGTGGAATCAAGGGTGGAGGTCGTCGGGACTGATCCGCTCGGCTGGGGATCCCAGCACCTCCACCACCACGACCGTCAGGTTGTTCTGGTGGCCCTTTGAACGCCTTCGCGCGCTGCCTGACGACTTCCCGGGGTCGGTCACGTCCTTCCCTCCGGAGCTTGACAAGGACCGGGGACGCAAGCACGCGGTCCCGCAGGAGCCGCGCAAGCTGTTGAGCTGATCTCGTCCGACAGATCCGCATGTCAACCGAGGAAAGGAGAACATCATGGCATGTGCCTGCCAGGACAAGGTCAACAACACCTACGGGCGGTGCCCCGCCTGCAACGAGGCCATCGCACACAACATCCCCGTGAGTCGCCACAGCTGCCAGTGGGGTACGTGCAATTGAACGAGGGGGTTCGGCCGTGCCGCCCGGCCGAACCCCGCCCGGGGCCGCCTGCACCTGTCATCGGGGTGAGGGCCGGGTGGCCCGCGCAATGACCCCGAGGGTCTGCGGTTGGGAGGACTACTTCGATCCGGATACCTACGACCCGGATACGGAACCGGGGAGCCGGATCCCGAAGCCCTGATCGGCGTGTTCCAGGAAAGTGCGGTGGAGCGATCCAGGCCGCTCTGGTGATCGTAGTGCTCCTCGGTGACGCGGTGTTTCACGGTTCTGCAGCACTCAATCCCGAAAATCGCCTCCGAAGGGGCGAAAACCGGCTTGAGTGCTGCAAAACCGGGTGATCGCGAAGAAGACCTCCCGTTCGTGGGGTTCTGCGGACCTCGTTTCGTCCGTCAGGTACCGGTGGAGGTTGGTCATGACTGTTTTCGACTTGCTGGGGCGGGTTCCCGACGACTCGCGGGTGCTGGAGCTCGCGGAACCACTGGCCGCGCTCGATGCGGAGCTCCCGGTGATCGCCCCAGGGGAGTACCGAGGCGGGCATCCGGGTCTGGTGGGCGAACCGCAGGAGGTGGCGATGAGGTCACAGGCCCAGCAACCAGACGCACACCGGCACCAACAGCGCCAGCCGCACGACGGTGCCATCGAATACCGACCCGAGGCAACCAGGCAGGCCGCCCAGCTCGATCTTCTGGAGAAACCAGAAACCGAACCGGGCACACAGGAACAGGCGCACCGGCATCACACCCCACGCCCAGGAGACGCCGACGGGGCCACCGTCGCTGACGCTGCCGCGCACGGAAAACAGTCCCAAACCACCCGAGGGGACGGGCCGGTGGCGGAGCAGCGCGGAGTGGTTCTGCGGCTGCGCGAGTGGTGGGTGGCGCCCGCGGTCGCAGTCGGCCTCCTGGCCGTGTGGGTGCACTCGCTGACGGCGAGAGAACCAAGGGAGGGGGAGTGAGATGCCCCGAGTGGATGAATAGCCGGAGGAGATTGCAATCATGATGGCGAAACGCTTTTTGTGTCTCATCGTGAGTCTTGTCGGGGCTGCCCTTATTGTCGGGTGTACCCATGGCAAAGAACGAGAAACATCGACATCGGGGGCCACATATGCTGCCGCGCCCTTCGCCGTAACCGTCAATGACAGCAACAACCTGACTATCTGGCCGAACGGGGTTCCGCAGATCGTGGATTCCGTTGAGAGCGATCTCCAAGGTGTGCAGGTCGTCCCGTTGCCCAAGAAAAAGGTGGCATTCTTGATGGCCCATTCCTGGTCCTATGCGCCGGAGGACGTGGGTAGGTTGAGAATCGTTAATGAATCTGGGGAGGGGCCTTCTATGAGCGTCGATGCCGGGTGCAACAGTGTCGCGCCGAGAGGTGATGAAATAACCCTGCTCTGTGTGCAATATATCCCGGGCGGGTACAAGACACATTTGAAAATATTTGACGAAAAGATGCAGGTGACCAAGGTCGTTGACTTGCAAATTCCGGCAACTCGTATCTCGGGTCAAATTAAATACGCAGAGCCGCCGATGCTTGTGGCGGCGGGCCCGGATGCATTCTGGATCGGATACCCATCCGAGATGGCCTTTGCGCGTGGAGGTGGAAGGGTCATCGTGAAATTCTCCATGACGGGCAAACCCTTGGCCAGTGCCCAAGTCGATGGAATAATAAACAAGTTCGCGATCGCTCCCGATGGGCTCTCGCTCGCGGCGGAAGGGTACAGCTCTGCCGGAGCATGCAGTCCGAAGAGCGTCGTGCATGTGATTGATCTCGTATCCATGAAGCAGCGCTGGAACTCCGTTGCAATTCCTGGCGAGTTGCGCGAGAGCACTGAAATTTCTGGAAGCAGGTCGTTTGGTCTCAAGTCGCTCTTTTGGGTCGACGACAACCTGCTCCAAATAGATGGGTACACCTATCCCGACAGTGCAGACAACTGCGACGAATCAGTGCGCCGATATTGGCGACGCGAGTTGAATCCAAAAGAACTGCGGGCGAAGGATGAGCAGATCGAACGAAATGATTATGAGGAGGTCTCCTGGATGGGCCCCGAATGCGATGCGGTGTTCCGCAATGTAGGAGAAAACAAGATTGCAATTGTGCGCAATGGAGTGGAAACGATGACGTCGGAAAATCGCGTTGTCCTTGAATCCAGGCGCCCGAAGGAGTGCTCATGACCGAGGATCTGTTTCAAGAATATGACCTGTTCATATCGTACAGGTCGGAAAGCTCGGGCAGGCATGCCAGCGCCCTGCGAGATGCGCTGTATGCATTCGACAAAAGGCATTCCGGAAAAGGGTTGCGCATCTTTTTGGATCGGATCTCGCTCAGGAACGGTTCGCTGGATGAGCACATCAAGGAGGGGCTCGGGCTGAGCCGGCATCTTGTCGTCCTGGTGGATTCGACGACCCGCAAATCACCCTGGGTTGACACTGAAATTCGGACGTGGCTGGAGCTGGGAGGATCGACGGAAAGACTTTTTCTGGTTCGCACCGACCAAGTGAACCTCAGGTGGGGAGGAAAAGATTTCGAAAGCCCTGAACAGCTTCCGGAGGCACTGAGCGGACTTTTCAAGACAGAGCAGAAATACACCGAGTTCACCGTCTCTCCGCGACGCGCCAAGGACATCGACCTCGTTCCGCTCTACAGCTCCGTGACTGGGCAGGATCCGGATGACCTGAACGTTGACGAGTTGCGATTTCGCTCCCGTCAGCGTGTCCGAAAAAACCTGATACTCGCTGTACTAGTGGTTCTCCTGGTCGGGGCGATCATCGCAACCATCGCTGCGGTGAGCAATGCGAAGCGAGCACAGGAATCCTCACAGCAGGCGCAGGCGGATGCGTTGGCCGCTGAAGGGCTTCTGACTCTGCCCGTTCTGCCAGAACGAGCGGTGGACATGATCGTAAAGGCCGGGCGCATGGGGAGCGGCACATCGATTCGATCGGCGCTCATCACGGCCGCAAACGAAACAGGTCCCTTGACGGGCACGATGTCCCTGGCGAGGGAGACGGAGGCAAAATCTCTCACCGGCATGTCGGTTGACCCAACCGGCCGATACCTGACGGCGTGGGGGCCTGGCTCCGGCGAGGGAAAAACGGCTGTTGCCACATGGCTGGGAGGCTCGGGTGACCCGATTCAGTCATTCCAGGTGGACGGAAAAGTGGTCAATCTGATCGAGGTGCCGGGAAACGTCTTCCTCGCCTGCACGGACACCAAGGCGCTGAAAATAGACTGGCACACCCATGAGGTCGAGGTGCTTTTTGAAAAAGAAGATGTGAGTTGCACATTTGATACCGCACTTGCCGGCGTGGCGGTGTTGGCGGTCGCGAGTCACGGGTCTCCCAGTACTGAACGCCTGTTCTTTCACACGATAGAGGGTGTTCAATATCAAGTTGAGGGGGATCTGACCATCTCAAATCCCCAGACCGCGTACAGATTCGTGGAAATGAAATCCGAAGGAGACTCTTTGGAGAGCACGCGCATCAGAATAGCCACACCCACTGGGCTGACCGAAGAGGTAGAGGTTCCCGGATATGTCATTCATGAGGAACCCGATGCGCTCACCGTCAAACAGGCCGACGGGAGTTTCGTCGCACTGGTCCTCAAGGATGGCAAACCAGCCATCATCCCGTTGCAGATTCCGGCGGATGCCCATTCTGCGGTGACATGGCTGGATGACAAGAAGGAGCCGCGCTCCATCTGGGTGACGAGCACCGGGACAATGGGAACCTCTTTCTCCGATTCGACTTTTGTCATGGAGGGAGCCGAAGAGCGCGGATCGCTCGCACTGTATCGATTCGGATACAATGCCGTGCTGGTCAAAAAAGAACAAGATCTTTTCAGGATAACCGTGGGTGAAAACAGTAAGATTGAACTGACTCCGCTTGGTAAATCTCCTGATCAATCAGCGGCGGTTCGCACCTGCGGAGATGGCAAGATCGTTGTAGGCAGCGGGTATTTGACCGACTCCGGGAGCAAACTGTCGATCAGCAAGGGAGACCTGAGACTTATTGGGTGTCACGTTGTCGAGCTGGGGCCACCGGTGAAAATCAATGGCGTCACCTTGATTCCACAAGGGGTTCTCTCGCCAATGCTTGTCGTGGTGAGTCCCTCGGAAGGGCTATTCGTTGGACGCAGTGATGGCACCATAGGCAGGTACTCGTTCTCCGCGGATGCAGTCCCGTGGCACGTGGATGAGCAATCCAAATCTTTGAGCACGCGAGACGGCGCATCCATCCTCTGGGGTGGTTCGGACCTGCAGATCACCAGTGACGGCAGGAGACGACCCCTGAAGAACAACTCAGAAGGAGACTGGTCATCTTCGAGATGGCTGTTGCCGAGGCCCGATGGCTCCGGCGGAGTGGTCGAGAGGGGAAAAGAGTACTGGGAGGTTCGAGATGGATCCACGCCGAAAAAATTTGAGACGCTGCCGGTCGGCGTCTCCTACCGACCGGGTCCCGGTTTTGAGACAGATCGGGCGGCGGCGGAGAGACAGCAGCTCGTGTGCGACTTCATGCATGGCTCATACCATGATGCCCACGACTGCCTGACGAATGAGAGAATTGAAAACACTCCGGCGATACTCGAATACCGGATCGGCCCTTCCCTTGGTCGCATCGTCGCCTATGACGGAGTTCGTATCAGCGTCACGACCTGGTCCATGGATGACAGTGCTTCCAAGCCAAACACGCGTTATATCGATCTGCCCGGTGGGTGGGCGGAAAGAGCCACGCTGAGCCTTGATGGAAAACGTATTGCCATCGCTTCATCCAAAATGGCACTGATCCAGGAGTTCAGGTTGAATGGCGAGGAATGGGTGCCGACCGGAGAAGGATACTCGTTGGAGAACGTTGGCGCTTCCGCCATCTCCTACAGCCCGGACTCTTCGCTGCTGCTTGTCTTCGCGAGCTCTGGAAGATTTGAGCTGTTTGATTCGCACACCAAGAGAAAACTGGGAGGCGATGGAAATGAATCTCCGGACGATGAATTCAAGATCCATTATCTCTCTGTAGTGGAGGATGAGGGGTATCTTGTCGCGTCGCTTTCCACTGATAGCTTCAACAAGTCGCTCAGGATTCCGGTCGGGGCGGGCATTCTTGTTGACCTGCTGTGCGGAGTGCATCGGGCCTCGGCCTGCGATGAATGAAAGAGAAGATTGACTTGACCTGGTCAGCCCCATTCTTGAAACCAAGAAATCCCTACCAAGTACTTGATACGGGATGCCGCGGTCCCACGCGCCATCGCCGCCGCCAGAGCCTTGATGAGACACCTCAAGCGAGCCATCAGACTACTAACCCGCATCCCACCCAACCGACTTTGCCGACCTCCTTGGTCATCAGGCCGAAGCCCCTTCATGCGGGGATGGGCTCCGCGCTCCCCCAAGGGTGAGGAGGAGCTCTCAGGCGATGTTGAGCGCCTGCTCGTACTGGAGGCGCAGGTTCGCGGTTGACAGATAGAGGGCGGTGAGCCCGCCCTGCGGGGTCTTGTTCCGTCGGAAGCCGTAACGCGTGGCGTAGTAGTTCGCCAGCGCTTCCTCCCGAGCCTCCACGATCAAGAATTTACAGCCGATTGTCTTCTCGGCTTGTAAATAGCGATCAAACACCGCAAGCATCAGCAGCTCTCCGAGTCCTTTCCCTTGGAGGGATTCATCCAGGGCAAATTTTCCCAAGAGCTGCGCGGGCAGGGAAGGTAAATTGTTGACGCGATTCGCGTTGTCTTTTGAAACGGCCCGGTCCCGCTTCCCTATGTCGCTTACTTTCACCGAATGCGCGGACAGGGTGAAATATCCGAACACGTCGGAAGGATTGTCGGTCGGACACAGAATCCAGACCTTGCACAAGCCCTCTGCGTGATACGGCGCAGCGTGGTCGTTGAGCCAGTCCGTCAACGCCGCTCCCCGTGGTCCGGCGTCGAAGTTCATGAACCAGTGGTCCTCGCCGAGGAGTTCACAGACGTAGCCCTGCTGCTCCAGCAGGGCGTCGACGGAGGTCACGACACCTGCTGGAGACGGCGGATGGTCTCGACGAATGGCGTGGCCGACTCGATCGGCGCGTCGACCTCGGCGAGGGTTTCCTCACAGATGCGGGAAACCAGGCTCAACGGGAGATCCAGCTGCTCCTGGGGTGGCCGCTTCTTCAGGAGGAAATGCTCCACCAGGTCATCGGCGGGCAGGTTTCCCCGCTTTGAGCCCGGGCGCCGTCCCTCCCAAGCGGTGATCCAGACGGATTCGTCATGGGTTTGATCCACGAGATCCATGAAATGGGTGTTCCGGTGCTTGTCCCAGACGGCATCGACGATCCGTTCGATGTATGGGCTCAGGGGCTGTGGATCGACTTCTCGTTCGGTGAACTGGTCTGCCAGCTGTTCTTGGGTGAACTTTTTCAAACCGGCGTGGGCGCTGAGCAGTTCCCCGACCACGGGGCCCTTCTCCATGGCGTAGAAGGTCTCGGGGAACAGCTGTTCCCCTGTCAGGTGGGCATACCAGCCGTACACGTAGAAGCACAGTTTTTGCAGCTTCAGGGTGGGTAGTTCGCCGCCCGGTGCCCGGTTCAAGAGGGCAGCGGTGATGTCGAAAACGGAAACCTGTTCCACGTCGTGCCCCCTTTCTGTTTCGGCACGCTGGAGGCGATTCACACCCAGTGTAACTTGCCCCCACCTGGGATCGGTGCGGTGCGATGGGCGCCGATGTCTCAGGATGTGGCTTTAGGAGCGGCGGCGTCGCCCTCCCAGTCGGCGAGCAGGGCCTTGGCTCTTTTCAGCCAGTTGCGTTCGCCGTCTCCGGTGATGCAGCGCCGCAGAAGTTTGATGGCCTCCGGCATGACGGAGCGGATGGTGTGCTGATGCTCGAACAGCAACTGCGCGATCCGTCTGCGCGTGCCGACCTCCAGGCTGGGCATGCCCACGAGCACCGTCACCGCGATCTCCGGGCCGATGCTGAAGAGGGATGCGACTAGGCGCCGGGGCAGGCCCGCGTCGTCGGAATCCCCTGCCAGCTCGGTCAGTTCCTCGAGCAGGGACAGGGAGACCGGACGTGTCTTGATCAGCCGCGGGAGCTGCGCGAAGGCCAGCCGCGAAACCCCTTGTTCAAGGCTGCCTGCGAGCTCCAGGAGGGTTTCGTCGTCCACGCCGTCACGGGAAGCGAGACCTAGGATTGCTTCCTTGCGCAGCCGTTTCTCCTCCAGCTCGTCCAGGGCGATGATCCGCATCAGCTCGAGATCGTGGGGAGATGCCGACTCTGGGTTGCGCAGGATGGATGTCATGGCGCCGCGGCGGTGGCGTTCCTCCAACGTCAACAGGCTCAGCCGGAACAGCTGCGAGAGTTGGCGCCGCAGCACGTCCAGGAAGGTGTTCTGGGTGAACGGGACGATGGTCATCGAGTGGTTGACCTCCAGTTCCTGGAGGAGCCTGAACAGGCGTGGGTCGAGGGCAGATGACCGGCCCCGATCCTCCAGGAAGGTCTGATAGGTGGTCTGCAGGCACAGGATGAGGATCGCCTTCCCCCTGCCGACTGCTTCCCGCAACTCGGTGTCCCAAGAGATCTCACCGAAACGTTCCAGGATCACGAACACCAGCACATCTGCCTCGGCGACGGTGCGTGCCGAGTTGCGTCGGAAGTCGGCACGGGGATGGTTGAGATACGAAATGGTCCCGGACTGGTAGTGCCAGGGATCGCCTCCCATTGCGGTGACCAACTTTTTGAAATCGTCGCTGATCAGCGAAGTGTCGCCAGCGCCGCAGAGCATCGCCCGAAACACGTCCCAAACACCTCATCTCCCGCTGCGCGTCGTCGTGAAGACATGACGGACGATGTGGGTCTTCCCGTTTCCCGAGACCATGAGCCGCTGTTCGTCCGTCATGTACTGGCGTGAAGGTTGACATGGGTGTTCTGGCCCCACGGGTGGGGGCCTGTGGTGCCTCGCGGCCCCGCCTACGGGTGCTTCCCTGCCGGGGATGGTGTTCCGATTCGCGCGCGAGGTACTTGAAAGCGGGTACAAGGAGAATGACAAGGTCTCGTTTCGTGTTCTTGGTGTTGGGTCTCGTGGCGATCGTGGTGAGTTCGGGCTGCACGGCCGGGGAGAGCAAGAAGCCGGAGTCGGGAGGTGCGACGAGCGTGTCCGCACCATTCGCGGTGACCATTGAGGATGGCCAGGCCACGATCTGGCCCGGGGGATCGCCGATCAAGACCAATATTCCTGTCGGGAACAACCGGTGGGAAGGGGAAGTGGTGCCATTGAAAGAAAGCAGGGTGGCGCTTTTGAATTCCTTGGGAACCAAGAAAATAAGTGTTGTTGACGAGTCGGGTCGCGGTCATTCTGTTGATATCACTTCCGGATGCGATTCCATTGCCGCGCGAGAAGACGGCATCGTTCTGCTGTGCTCGGAGGAAGTCGCGGGCGGCTATGAGACAAAATTGAAGATCTTCAACAGAGATCTGGAACCGGAGTATGAAGTCAAGCTACTGGAGCCAGCGATCCGTGTTACTCCTGGGTTCAACTACGATGAACCGCCGACCCTGATTGCCGCGGGGGCGGATGCCGTGTGGGTCAGCTATCCATCAGAAGAGGCTCACTCACGTGGTGGAAAGCGTTTGCTGGTGAAGTTCTCCATGGATGGAAAACCTTCCGGGTTCACTCCGATTGAAGGATGGATTTTGCACCCGGCGATTTCCCCGAACGGGAGATTGATTGCATTTGAGGGACATGCTCCCTGTGCTGTTCCTTGTGTCGTCAGCTCGCTGCATGTGATTGATCTTGAGAGTATGCAGCAGTTGTGGTCCTCAACATATGCGCCCCCAGCGGCTCGACAGAACATGTCGGATTCCTTGGATTTCGAAATTGCGTTTATGAGATGGAAGAGTGATGACGATCTCTTGGTGCTGGGGCACACCTATCTCCGTGGTGATGGAACTGAAGGGTATGGCGATGCAAAGGATCAACGCTGGAGGCGGAGTATCGCGCCTCGTGCCCAAACCCTGAGCGATGGACTACTCGAATCGCAAGAACGCGAGGAAGTATCGTGGCTGGGGCCTGGCTGCAATGACGTGATCCGAATGCAGAGTGATCAGACTTTGGTGATCTCTCGGAACGGGGTTGAAACCAGAATCTCACCGGCCAGACTTGCGGTCGCCGTCGAGCGTCCTACGGAATGTCGATGAGTGGAGGATTGGCTATGAGCGAGGAAAACCAAGAAAGCTACGATCTCTTCATCTCCTATCGATCTGCGAAATCAGGTAGGCACGCAACGGCCCTGCGCAGAGCGCTGTATGCCTTCGACAAACGACACGCCAACGTCGGACTGCGAATTTTTCTGGACCGGATCTCCTTGAAGAATGGACCGCTATCGAAGCACATCGAGGATGGGCTAAGGCGAAGCCGGTGTCTGGTTGTCCTGGTCGATTCCACCACGCGTGAATCTCCTTGGGTTGACACGGAGATCACGACGTGGCTGGAAAACGGGGGATCCGCGGAGAAGCTCTTCCTGATCAAGACCGATCAAGTGGATCTGACCTGGGATGAAGAGAAGAAAGATTTCCGAAGTCCGGAACAGCTGCCACCTGCCCTGTGTGGAGTCTTCAAGGACGAGCAGAAATTCACGGATTTTCTGGTGCCACCGCGCCGGGTGAAGGACATAGATCTCGTACCGCTGTACAGCGCGATAACGGAGCAGGACCCCGATGGCCTCGAGGTGGATGAGAAACAGTACAGAGCCCGCCAGCGCGCAAGGTCGCGACTGCTTGTTACGGTGCTTTGCACCCTGCTCGTCGGGGCCATAATCATGGCCATCATCGCTGCCCAGAACGCCATCCGCGCCAATGAGGCCTCCCGCCAGGCGCGGGTGGACGCCTTGGCGGCCGAAGCCCTCCTTACCCTGCCGGTTTCGCCGGAGCGGGCGATGGCCATGGGAATACAAGCGGGAAAACTGAACGACAGCGCATCCATACGCTCGGCCCTGATCGAAATCGCTGCTGGGACGGGGCAGCTCGCTGGAACCATGTCCTTGACCAAGGAGACCGATGCCACGAGCCTCACGGGCCTGTCCTTCGATCCCGACGGGCGATACCTGACGGCCTGGGGGCCCGGGACCACGGAAGGACGAACCGTCGTGGCGACCTGGCTGAACATCTCGGGAGACCTGACGAGGTCCTTTGAGATCGAAGGGAATATCCAAACCCTGATTGAGATTCCCGGGCAGAGCTACCTGGCCTGCACCGACACAAAGGCTGTGGAGATTGACTGGCACACCCATGACATCACAGCACTTGCAGAGGGAAAGGACCTTCATTGCACCTCCGATGTCACCGCGTCTGGCATGGCCATGATGTCGGTGGTAGAAGGAGAGGATCCCGGGTACGGCACGCTGCACGTTCGCACCATGGAGGGCAAGAAGTACGAAATCAAGGGAAAACCGACCGCTGCTCCCCCCACCTCGCTCTACAGATTCGTGCAAATCGAAGGCGAGATAGGGGATATGGAAAAGACTCGGGTCGTTGTGGTGGGGCCGGGGGGAGTGAGCCAAGAAGTGGAAGTGCCAGGCCATCTGGTCAATGAGGATCCCACGGCGCTCACCTTCAAACTGAACGACGGCACCTATGCGGCGCTCAGCATCAAGGACGAAAAACCCGTCTTGACCTCGCTTTCGGTCCCTCAGGACGCAGAGTCGGTGACGAGCTGGGCCGAGTACAGCGGAGAACTGCGCTGGTTCTGGGTGACCAGCGGAGGCGCTGTGGGCACGTCGCTCACGAGCGCCATCGTTACTTTGACCGCTGGCAAAGGGGACTTCAGCGTTCATCATTTTGCAGGATATGGGGCCTTGGTCATCAGTAATCAGACGTTCTCCGAGATTGCCGTCGATACCGACGGTGTGTTGAAGAGCACGGAGATCAAGCGCCTGGCTCCGGATACGTGGCAAGAGGTCAAGACCTGCGGTGGGAGTAGTCTCGCCATAGGCGATGAACACGTTTTTCATGCGTCGGTCGCAGGGACGGTTAGGCTGTCTTCCAGAATAGGGAAAACCGAGCTCGTTGGATGCAAGCTCGTGGAGCTCGGTTCCCCTGTGATGGTGGATCATAAAACCGTCATTACCCAAGGTGTTGTTTCCCCCGGGCGTATGGCCATCAGCGCATCCGAATCCCTCGAATCCTTTGTGACGGGGCGCACCGATGGAACCATTTCGCGGTACTCCCTCGATGAACCCGCAATCTCTTGGCGCTCCAAATATGAATCAGAATTTCTTGTTTCAAGGGACGGTTCCTCCCAGCTGCGGAACCCGGCCCTGGAACCGCTGGAAGTTTCTGTGGACGGGGCGAGCCACGAGATCGGAGAGAAGGAGGGCGGCAAATGGCTCCTGCCGCGCCCCGACGGTCTGGGCGGGGTCTTCATCGACGGAAATAAATGGGCTGTCAAGGTGGGGAGTGCGCCGAGCAAATTCTACGACACTCCCTCCGCCGACTACGCCTCCTATCGGCCCGGAGCGGGATTCGAGAACGATCGTTCCGCCGCGGAGGAACAGCGGCTGGTATGCGACATGCCCGCAGATGTTGTTGAAATTAAACCAGTCGACTGCATCACGGATGAGACCGTCGAGAGAGGTCCGAAAATATTGGACTATCGGATTGGTCCTTCGCTTGGCAGAATCGTTACCCATGATGCGGGAAGAATCGGTGTCACCACCTGGAAGACCAAGGAGCCTGATGCCCGGCCGGTGACGCGATATGTCGATCTGCCCGGCCCGGCCCCCGACGCGGCCGCCGTGAGTCTTGACGGGTCGCGTGTGGTCGTGGTCTCTGCCAATGGTTCCGAGGCCCAAGAATACAAGCTGGAGAGCGGCAAGTGGGTTTCCAGCGGGGAAGGGTACTCCCTCGGATATGGGGGCGCGTCGTTCGTTTCCTACAGCCCCGATTCCTCCCTGCTGCTGACCGCGACCAACGATGGCAGGTTCGAGGTCTTCGACGTGAGCAGCCGGAGGCACCTGGTGTCCGGTGCGCCCTTCGAAGAACGCATCGAAAAGCCTGTTTTCCAATACATGTCCGTCATGGAACGGGACGGGTATCTCGTCGCAACCTTCTCCTCGAGAGACGCCCTCGCATCCCTGACCATCCCCACCTCGACCGATGTGCTGGTGAACCTGCTGTGCGGGGTCCGTAAGACCGAGGAGTGCGGCTCATGATCTACTACGGATACCGTGCGGTGGAACGAGGTTTCCCGTGAGCTCGTCTGAACCAGTGGGGAAGGCGGCCTCCCCGAGTGCTGGAAGGAAACATGATTGGCATCCGGGGTACTGGGATGGGGGTCATCCTCACAAGCACCGGTTTCCCGCCAAGATCCACCGCGCTCAACCTGTTTACGCGACGCACCGCTGGGCTGGACTTTCATGAACGCCACCTGACGGACAGAATGCGGTCGGAACCGAATCGGGGCGGCGTAGGGTCGGGGTATGGACGTCACTACCCGGTTTCGCCGTTCGGGTCGGGTCAGGCTGCTCCGGGTGGCGGAACGGGCCGAGACCTGGACCACCGAATCCGGCAGCCCCATGAGCGTTGAACCCGGTGACATGATCGTCAGCTCCGGGGAACGCACCTGGAGTATCAGACCCGACTCCTTCGCCGCCACCTACGCGCAGGTCGAGGGGGATGTGTACGAACGAACCGGCGAGGTGTGGGCGCGACGCGCAGAACCTGGGGAGCGGGTGGCGACCCAGGAGGGCGAGGACGTCGCGGGGGAGGGCCAGTGGCGGGTCACCGACGATGACGGCAACTCGTGGTTCGTCCCAGAGGATGTCTTCACGGCGAACTACCGCCCTGCCCCCAAAACTGATTGAGCCGAGCCGTGACGAAGGAGGGGCCCGTGTCGAAACCGTGTGGTGGGCATCCGTAGAACCCGCGCTCAGTTCCCTGCGCTGAGCCGCCGGGCGTCGCTGGCCCCTGAATCAGTCCTCCTCGAATCCGAAGCGTTCGGCCAACTCGTCAGCGTAGGTGAACCACTCGTCCCGGTCGTCGGGGTCGCAGTAAGCGTAGTAAAGGGCGACGTGGTAGGACAGGTCCCCCAGTTCTTGATGCTCTGGTTTAATCGCCAGTGCGCCACGGAAGCTGATCGCTGCTTCTCGCAACAGTGAAACCTGCTCGGGATCCTTGGTGGGCAGCAACTGTGCCAGCCGTACTGCCGAAATCCCTAGATCCCACAAGGCCTGAAGATTCCCGGGCAGTCTCTCGGCAAGAAAACTGGCGATGATGAGGGACTCCCGATAAAGATTCAAGGCTTGTCTGGGATCACTACTGTGAAGCATGCCGGCAACGTTGTTCAGGGAAACGGTAAGGTCGCGCTTGGCCTGGAGATTATCGGAGCGGGTCTCAACAAGACGGCGAGCGATCACGAGGGATTCCCGGTGGAGGTTCAGGGCCTGTCTGGGGTCGCTGTTTTCTAACATGTAAGCGACATTGCACAGGGAGAGGGTGAGATCTCGCTGGGCTTCGAGATCGCCGGGCAGTTGCTCGGCGAGACTGCGAGTGATGATGAGGGATTCCTGATAAAGCTTTAGTGCCTGTTCATGATCGATGTTGCTCAACATGTCAGCAACATTGTCCAAGGGGATGGTGAGGTCTCGTTGAGCTTGGATATTGCCGGGCAGTCGTTCGGCGAGGCGGCGAGCAGTGGTGAGAGCCTCCTGGTAGAGACTCAGGGCCTGTTCGGGATAGGTGTCGCGCAGCATGTCGCCAACCCCGTTGAGGGATTCGGTGAGGTCTCGTAGGGCCAAGAGGTTGTCGGGCTGGGTTCTGGCAAGACCGCGACGGATTGTTAGGGACTCCTGATAGAAGCTCAGGGCCTGCTCGGGATCGGCATATTTCAGCATGTAGGCGACATTGTTTAGGGAGTTGGCGAGGTTTCGTTGGGCTTGGAGGTCTTCGGGTTGGGTTTCGAGTAGGTTGCGTCGGATGGTAAGGGATTCTTGATAGAGCTTCAATGCCTGTGTGGGGTTGTTGTTTTGCAGCATGTAGGCGACATTGTTTAGGGAGTTGGCGAGGTTTCGTTGGGTTCTGGGATCTTCGGGTTGGGTTTCGAGTAGGTTGCGTCGGATGGTAAGGGATTCTTGATAGA
>ERZ773009.627-NODE-627-length-25830-cov-3.656140_pt1 | contig 25830 bp, 11 predicted proteins | sample MGYA00580663_ERZ773009 | MGnify/ENA primary metagenome ERZ773009 (study PRJEB29015, sample SAMEA2737969) | human oral metagenome | biome: human oral; feature: human-associated habitat; material: dental | place: China | collected 2026 ... | reverse complement strand
TTCATCAATAACAGTTTGCATATTAGCTGGGACTACAGGGAGTTTAAAAGTGAACTTTCCTAATTTTACTGTAGTATCACACTCCGAACGACTATTTACAATACATTTATTTGGGACTAATTGAATATCCTCATAATCGAATGCATTTAACTCAAACATAAATTTCCTCCTATATCGTTAATGCGTACGTAGGTAGTATACATGATTTTTTACTATAATGCATGTAATTATTTCTTTCCTAATAAAAATATTTTTACAAAAAATATTTCTACAAAAAAAATCAACTTTTTGTTTTTTTATAAATGTATTTGTGAGTATATAAAAGAATAGGTCGATAATCCAAAAATATATTGCAAGCAGCAGATTGACTAAAAAAGTGTATATTTGCAATCCGTTTTGTCGCAATATCGTGCGTCAAATTTCGCATCTTATTACATTGAATATAATATAGTTAAGTGAAAAAATAAAATTGAATAAAAATGCAAAACAAAGGATTTATCAGGCTTTTTAGCATTCTGCTTACCATAGTTTGTTTGTACTGCTTGTCATTCAGTGTGGTTACAAACTATTACAGCCGTCAGGCAAAAACGTTTGCCGCAGGCGATACGGAGCTGTATTACAAATATCTCGACTCTATTTCGGGTAAAAAAGTTTGGTTGGGCTATACTCTGAAAGAAGCCAGAGAAAGAGAAATCAATTTGGGTCTCGACCTGAAAGGTGGTATGGACGTAACTTTGGAGATATCCGTACCCGATGTTTTGATTTATCTGTCGGACCACAACAACACACCGATTTTCAGGCAGGCTCTGGACAACGCCAAAAAGCGCAATTCGAGCGACTTCCTGACTGTCTTCAAACAAGAGTTTGAGCGTATCGACCCCAACGCACGTCTTTCGACAATATTTTCTACCTTGGCGTTGAAAGAAAAAATCCGCTTGGATATGAAAAACGATCAAGTGATAAGCGTGCTCAGAGAAGAGGTAAAATCTGCTATCGACAACTCTTTCAATGTATTAAGTTCGCGTATCGACCGATTCGGTGTGATACAACCCAATATACAACGTCTCGGTGGCGAAGAGGGTAGAATACTCGTCGAACTGCCTGGCGTAAAAGAGCCTGAGCGTGTGCGTAAACTGCTGCAAGGTTCTGCCAATCTCGAATTTTGGGAAACGTATACTGCTGCCGAACTGGTGGGCATGATACAGCAGGCAGACGCTACCGTACGCGACATACAGGGAGGCAAAGTCGTAACAACCGATACCACTGCAACAGCACAGGCGACGACAGCCTCGGCAGACACTACCGCAATGGCACAGACAGCAGATGCTTCGCAGAAAGCTACCGACTCTTTGGCCGAATCGCTAAAACAATCGCTTGCAAGCGAGACAGGGCAGGCAGCTACCGACGTGGCAGACGAAAAAGCATATCAGGAAGCGCTCAAAAACAATCCTTTGATAGCTGCTCTCGGAGGTTTGCAAAACGGTAATACTCCCGTATTGGGCATAGTAGCGGCAAAAGATACCGCACGTGTGATGTCTTATTTCAGAATGCCTCAGATATCGCGACTTTTGCCCAGAGACCTCAAGTTGTCTTGGACGGTAAAACCGCAGATAGAGGGCAAAGACACAAGAGACAACAGTGACCGTTACGGACTGATAGCTCTGAAAGTAACCTCACGCAACGGACAAGCTCCGCTCTCGGGTAATGTGATAACCGACGCACGCGTAGACTTCGACCAAACCACGAACCAGACTTTGGTTTCGATGAAAATGAATTCGGAAGGTGCTGCCATCTGGGCTCGTCTGACGAAAGCAAATATCGGTAGAGCAATAGCAATATCGCTCGACAATTATATCTACTCGTATCCGGCTCCTACCGAGCAGATTACCGGCGGTGAGTCACGAATATCGGGTAGATTTACTCCCGAAGAAGCCAAAGACTTGGCTAACGTACTCAACTCGGGTAAGATGCCTGCTCCAGCTCGCATCATTCAAGAAGACGTCGTAGGTCCTTCGCTTGGACAGACAGCTATCAACAACGGATTGATTTCGTTTGCAGTAGCTTTGCTCATCATATTTGTATATATGATGATGTATTACGGATTTATACCGGGTCTTATCGCAGACTTGGTATTGATAGCCAATACGTTCTTTATGCTCGGTATACTTGCCTCGTTCAGTGCCGTGCTCACACTACCAGGTATTGCCGGTATAGTGCTGACACTCGGTATGGCGGTCGATGCCAACGTGCTTATCTACGAACGTTGCCGCGAAGAGTTGGCGTTGGGTAAAAACCTCAAAAAAGCTGTCGAAGAGGGGTTTGGCAACGCTCTGTCGGCTATTCTCGACGGACAGGTTACAACGCTTTTGATAGGTATAATCCTGTTTATATTCGGTACGGGTTCGGTGAAAGGTTTTGCCACGACGCTGGTCATCGGTATCTTTACTTCGCTCTTTACCGCATTGTTCTTCTCGCGTATGTTGTTCGATACGCTATTGTCTCGCAACAGAGAGTGGAATATATCGTTTACCACAAATCTTACCAAAAATTGGTTCAAGGGCTTCCATTTCGATTTTATCGGAAAGAGAAAAATAGGTTATATTGTCTCTGCCTGCTTGGTAGTAGTGATAGTTGTATCGTTGTTTGTCAACGGACTTAAACCCGGTATCGATTTCTCGGGTGGTAACTCGTACGTTATCCGTTTCGAACAGCCGATTAATGCCGACGATGTACGCGAAAAACTCTCGGACGCTTTCGAAGGTTATTCTCTGTACGTTATCACAATGGGAGATGCAAATCAGATAAGAATATCGACTAACTTCGTAGACAACAAAGCCGAAGGCGACAACGAAGGTAAGATAGAGACAATACTGTACGAAAAGCTAAAAGATTACCTCAATCCTGCCGTTACGAAAGAGATGTTTGTACATCGTTATGTCAATCGCGGTGGTAATTACGAACTTGCCAACTTGGAACAAGGCGAAAACTACGGTATACAACAGTCTCAAAACGTAGGACCTACCATTGCTTCGGATATGATAAAGCGAGCTGCTTGGGCAATACTTCTGTCGTTGATAGTGATATTTATCTATATACTGATAAGGTTCAAAAAGTATGCTTATTCGGTCGGTTCGGTAGCATCGCTGTTCCACGATGCCTTCTTTATGGTCGGTGTTTATACGCTGCTGTATAAAGTTATGCCGTTCTCGCTCGATATAGACCAGTCGTTTATCGCAGCTATTTTGACTATCATCGGTTACTCCATCAACGATACGGTGGTTATCTTCGACCGTGTGCGTGAGAACCTTACACTGTTCCCGAAACGCGATATGAAGGAGCAGATGAACAACGCTCTGAATGCTACTCTGAGCCGTACGTTCTCTACTTCGTTCACCGTAATACTCGTACTTTTGGCAATGTTTATCTTTGGTGGTGAAGTTATTCGAGGATTTATGTTTGCTCTGTTGATGGGTAGCTTGTCGGGTGTTTATTCGACTCTGTTCATCGCAGCTCCGTTGGCATACGATATTCAACGTAAAGAAAAATCGAAAATCAAAGCCATAAGCAAGTAATTTTTAATAGAAATATAGTAAAAAGTCCTTGCCGTGATATTGGTTTATCGGGCAGGGATTTTTGCAAAATAATATGACAGACAATACTATAAGACAGCCTTTGCGACGCGATTGTTTCGAGATAATGGCTCCCGTCGGCTCGTGGGAGAGCCTTGCCGCCGGACTAAAAGCGGGAGCAAACTCCGTATATTTCGGCATCGAGGGTCTGAATATGCGAAACCATTCGGCAAACAATTTCACTATCGACGACCTTAGCCGCATAGCCCATCTATGCCGTCAAAGCAATGTAAAGTCGTACCTTACGCTAAACACCATCATCTACGACGACGATACGGAACTGATGCGTAATATCGTCGATGCAGTCAAACAGGCAGGCATAACGGCTGTAATTGCCTCCGATGTGGCGGCTATGATGTATGCCGTAGAACGCGACGTGGAGGTTCATCTGTCGACACAGCTCAATATTTCTAATGTAGAGGCATTGAAGTTTTATGCCCAGTTTGCCGATGTGGTGGTACTTGCACGCGAACTGAACCTCGACCAAGTATATCATATCTACCGAGCTATCGAAGAGCAACAGATACGCGGACGCCGTGGCGATTTGGTGAAGATAGAGATGTTTTGCCACGGAGCGTTGTGTATGGCTGTCTCGGGGAAGTGTTATCTGAGCCTGCACGAGAAAAATCGCTCGGCAAACAGAGGCAGCTGCAATCAGATATGCCGTCGGAGCTACACGGTCAGAGATACATCGTCGGATATAGAATTGGAGGTAGATAACCAATATATAATGTCGCCCAAAGACCTTAAAACCATTCATTTCTTGAACAAGATGATAGATGCCGGCGTGCGGGTATTTAAGATAGAGGGCAGGGCTCGCGGAGCCGAATATGTAAAAAACGTTGTGGAGGCTTACGACGACGCTATAAATGCTTATATAAATGGCACGTTTACGGAAGATAAGATTGCCGGGTGGGATACGAAACTTGCCCGAGTGTTCAATCGCGGTTTCTGGGACGGCTACTATCTCGGGCAACGTCTGGGCGAGTGGACAAGTGTCTACGGCTCGTCGGCTACAAGAGTGAAGGTATATCTGGGCAAATGCACCAACTTCTTCGGTAAGATAGGTGTAGCCGAGTTTATCCTCGAGAGCGGCGAGCTCAGGGTAGGCGACGAGATACTTGTCGTAGGAAATACGACAGGAGCTTACGAGAGTGTTGTCGAAGAGATACGGGTAGACCTCAAGCCTGTCGAGAGCGTAGGCAAGGGCGTGCCGTTCTCCATAAAGACCACCGAGACGCTCCACCGCAACGACAAGCTCTATAAAATGGAACTCCAAGAGCACCGCAGAGAACGCGGCTCGTTTTAGTTTAGAGTCTATCTGTTTTTAGATATGTTTACATTTTTGCCACCCAGCCGTATATCATTTCTATCGAACATCTCTATGATTTTACGCAAATGCAACGACGTTTTACGCAAATGCAACGACGTTTTACGCAAATGTAACGGCGTTTTACACAAATGTAACGACGTTTTACACAAATGTAACGACGTTTTACACAAATGTAACGGCGTTTTACACACGTGCAACGACTCCGAGAAAAACGTATCGTCATTTTTAAATCACCACGATATTATCTTGTCTTTTATTTATCCGATTTCTAAAAAAGTATTCAAGTAAATGAAACGATTCAATCTATTGCTCTCTCTGCTGATGGCCGCGAGCTTCGTCAGTGGACAGACTACACTACAAGGTATCGTCGTCGATGCCTCATCACACCGTCCTATCAGTTTTGTCTCAGTCTCTGTGAAGGGAAGCCATAGCGGTTTCTTCGATGGCAGCACTACCGATGCCAACGGACGATACTCCGTGGCGAACCTACCTGCCGATACGTTCGTCGTAACCCTATCGGCAAACGACTACATCGAGTATTCGAAGACAATCGTCGGCTACGCCGACGAGAGCATTGTCAATCTCGACTTCGAGCTTACGGCTAAGGCTACCGCCTTGGGCGAAGTATCGGTCGAAGCGGCCAAATCGCAGATGCGTTTCGAGCTCGACAAGAAGATTTTCGATGTAGCGGCAAGCGCCATCTCTGCCGGATCTTCGGCGAGCGATATTTTGCAGAATATCCCATCGGTGGAGGTCTCTGCCGACGGTGCTATTTCGCTCCGTGGCTCCGAAAGTGTCGAGATTTGGCTCAACGGACGTCCCGCGGGGCTTACTGCCGAGAACCGCTCGCAGATTCTCGAGCAATTCCCTGCCGAATCTATCGACCGTATCGAGATTATCACCAACCCTTCGTCGAAATACAGCCCCGAAGGGACGGCGGGAATCATCAACATCGTACTCCGACAGGGGCGTAAAGCCGGTTACTACGGCTCCCTTCAGGCGAGCCTCAACAACAAACTCGGATACAACATCAGTGCCAATATTAATTATAGCAGCGATAAGCTCGACCTATTCGCCTCTGTCGGATATGGCAGGCGCGTCAGGAATTCGACTCACGTCATCGACCGAAGCTCTTTGGCAGGCGATTCGGTGATAGGCAACCTCAAGTCGAAGCAGCTGACGTATGGCAATGAGCATAGCCTCTTTACGCGTATTGGCGGCGTATACCATCTTTCGGCTACCGACGACGTTTCTTTGTCGGCTTTCGGTATGTTTGGCAGGCAAGGCGACAGCACTTCCGTCGTCCAACACTCCGATATAGGCAAGCGTTTTGGCAGTCGACGTCTCACATACGAAAATAGCGACCGCAACGGCGGCAATATCACTCTCGGCTATCGGCATCTATTCTCCGACAAGGCAGATATCGACATCTCTGCCGACTACAATCAGTGGGGTTCCGACGGCACGACCGACTTCAATGAACTTCGTAGTTACTACATCGATCCCGACGATATCGCCGACTCGGTTTCGTCCATATACGAGAGGCAAAAGATAGGTTTGGTCAATAAAACAATATCTTTCAAAGCCGATTACACTAATAAATTCAGCGATTTGCATCGTATCGAGGCGGGGGCGAGCGGATACTCCAATATCGAGAAGGCTCCTTCCGATATTTTCTCGGGAAGATCTCCGAATAATATGACTCGCAACATACTTCTTAGCAACGAATACTCATATATTCGTTCCGTTGCTGCCGTTTATTTCAATTATGCAGGTAAATGGAGAAACTTCAACTATCAAGCGGGGCTTCGCGGAGAGTATACTCATACTTCTATGATTGCTACCGACTATGCTCTTACCGAAAAACATTATTACGACCTCTTTCCGTCGTTTTTCATAAACTACAATTGGACGAAAACCAATCAATTGCAACTCAACTACACACGACGCATTTCGCGTCCGAACGGTTGGCAGCTAAACCCTTTCAAAAATATCAGCGACTCGAAGAATATACGTTTCGGTAATCCAAACCTCGACCCCGAGTACTCCAATTCGTTCGAGCTCAACTATATTAAGACGCTTGGCAAGCAATCTTTGTCCGTATCCGGATACTTTCGCAATACCGACAACGTCATTCAGCGTATATCGTACCTATATTCCGACATAATGTACAACACGAGCGACAATATCACATCGTCCGTATCTTCAGGTACCGAGATTGTATTAAAAAACTCTATCGCCAAGTTTCTAAACATCACTACTACGGCAAATATTTATTATTATCACCTCAACGGCTTCGATTATCTTGTGCCCGCAACGGGCTATCACCTTATCGGGCAGTCGCAAAGTAACGTCTCTTGGAACGTTCGGATGATGGCACAAGCCGTTTTACCTGCCGGTTTTACCCTTCAGCTCAACGGCGGATACAATGCTCCGCGTGTCGTTTCGCAGGGAAAGACCGACGCCGATTTTTCGATAGACTTCGGCTTACGTAAGTCGCTCGGTAATTTTATTTTTATGCTCAATGCTAAAGATATTTTCGATTCGCGGCAGCGTATTGTTACCACGACTGCCGATAATTTCACGCAGCGGTCGGTGATGAGGCGTGGCAAGCGAGAGATTACTCTGTCGGTTACCTATTCTTTTGGTAATATGAAGCAAAACAACAACAAACGTCGTACCAACAACAACGATACTTCCAATGGTGACTATCAGATTCTCGACACAGGTATCGATTGATACCGTTTTGTCGGCTGTCGTCGATTTTTCGCATATTTTTAGTATCTTTGCAGCATAGAGTAATATATTTTCACGATGAATTACCAAGCCATAATAGATAAGTATTATCCTGTCGATACGCCTATATATCATCTGCTTATGTCGCATAGTCGTTCCGTAGCCGATAAGTCGCTATCTATCATCCGTCGGCACGGTTTCGATGTCAATACGGCTTTTGTCGAAGAGGCGGCTATGCTTCACGATATTGGTATTTTTCTCACCAATGCTCCTGTTATCGAATGTTTTGGTTCGCATCAATATATCGAGCACGGTTATCTTGGTGCCGATATCGTTCGTCGCGAGGGATACCCATTTCATGCTCTTGTCTGTGAGCGGCATACGGGAACAGGCTTATCGACCGACGAAATCGTACGTCGTCGGCTTCCTTTGCCGCCCCGCGATATGCGTCCTATCTCACTCGAGGAGCAGATTATATGCTATGCAGACCTTTTCTTTTCGAAGACGCATATCGATGTAGAGAAACCTATCGATATCGTGCGGCAGCGAGTTGCTGCTTTCGGCGATGAGTCGTTGAATACTTTCGAGCGTTGGGTCTCTATATTTGAGTAATATTTATTAATGTATAATATATTTTGATAAAATATGTTGTTTCGTGATGTTATAGGGCAAGACGATATTAAGGCTCGGCTCATACGTAGTGTCGACGAAGGGCGGGTAGCTCACGCTCAACTATTTTACGGTATCGACGGCGTGGGATGTCTGCCGATGGCTTTGGCTTATGCTCAATACCTCTCGTGTGAGCATCGCACCGACGGTGATTCTTGCGGACAATGTGCGTCGTGCAGGCAGTATGCCAAGCTATCTCATCCCGACCTTCATCTTGTCTTTCCTATTGTTAATAAAAAATCTTCCGGCGACGATGGTTCTATTTGCAACGATTTTCTACCGCTTTTTAGAGACGCCGTGCTCAGCAATCCTTATCTGTCGTTCGAAGATTGGCAAGAGGCTTTGGGCGACGACAAGAAACCTGTCATATATACTCGCGAGGGCGACGAAATCATACGAAAACTCAATCTGAAGTCGTTCGAGTCGCCTTATAAGGTGATGATTATTTGGTGTGCCGACCGTATGCACGAGGCTTGTGCCAATAAGGTACTCAAAATTCTCGAAGAGCCTCAGGGGCAGACGCTTTTCATCCTTATTTCCGACTCTGTCGAAGACATTATTCCTACTATACGTTCACGTGTGCAGCAGGTGTTTTTTCCTCCCATAGAGCATCGCTATCTTAGCGACTACTTGCAACGCTTCGGTATCGAGGGGGGCACTGCCGATTTCTTCATACGCAATTCGCGGGGAAGCATTAGTGAGCTTTCTCTTCAAATGTCGCAATCCGATACCCGACAGCAATACTTTCGTATGTTTACGCAGCTTATGCGTACCTGCTGGAATCTCAACGAAGAGACTTTCTCTGAGCAATGGAAGCCACTGCTCAACGAATTTATTGCTCTGGGGCGTACGGGGCAGTTGTCGTTTCTGCAGAACTCTCAGCGACTCCTACGCGACAACTTCGTTTACAATCTTTCTGCCGATAGTCTGGTGTATCTCAGCAGCGATGAGCTCGATTTTGCCCGTAAGTTTGCACGTTTCGTCAACGAAAACAATGTCGAAGACCTTATGGACGAGTTTGCGCTTGCCGAGTCGCACATCGACCGCAACACGAAAGACCAATACGTCTTTCTCGACCTTATGCTATCGCTTCATCGGCTACTTAGAGCCTGACTGCTTGCTGCCGTTGCATCCGTGCACGAGATAAACGAAAAAGGCTTATCGCATACATACGTACGGATAAGCCCTCCTTGTTAGCTTATTATGAAAAAGATAAAAAATCGTATCGTTTATTCCGAAACCTCTACAATCGATACATAGCTGCGATTGTCTCTTTTCCTACGGAACTCCACTTTTCCTGCCACCAAAGCGAATAACGTATGGTCTTTGCCCATACCCACGTTCGGTCCGGGATTGTGTACCGTGCCGCGTTGACGAACAAGTATATTGCCTGCCTTAGCGAACTGTCCGCCGAAGATTTTTACTCCCAGTCGTTTACTTTCCGATTCACGACCGTTTTTCGAACTACCTACACCTTTCTTATGTGCCATAACTTTTTATTGTTTTTTTAAGCTGTTATTTCTTTTATTACTATCTCTGTCAGATCCTGACGATGTCCGTTCAGTTTACGGTAACCTTTACGGCGTTTTTTCTTGAATACAAGTACTTTGTCGCCTCTGAGGTGCGATATTACTTCTGCTTTAACCTTTGCTCCGCTAACCGTCGGCGTACCTACTGTGATAGCACCGTCTTTATCGACAAGGAGCACGCTGTCGAACTCTACGTTAGAGCCTCTTTCGGCTTCATTCATGCGGTGGATAAATACTTTCTGACCCACTTCTACCTTGAACTGCTGTCCAAGCATTTCTACAATTGCATACATTTCTTATTCTTTTGTATATATGTTTGTTTCTACGACCGTAAGGCGAGGTATCGTTGTAAATCAACGAAATTGCTACTTCGTAAGCCTTTTTGCGAATCGGACTGCAAAGGTAATACTTTTTCGTCGACCGACAAAATATTTTTTATGCCACATTACATATATAATATTTTTTGTGTGTCTATTTGCCGATTTTAAAAGTCTTGTTTATATCTTTTGCCAGTCTTCAATTTATTAATTGTCTTATATTTAGGTGTTATAGTCGGTGTCATAGCACTATATTATTGTGTTTCTCTATTGTTAGATAAATGAATTCAATCGAACTTTCTATAACATTTCGCACATAATAGAAAAAAATGTACTACCTTTGCAACCCCAAATCTAATGGGGAAATATATTACTTTTTTATTTGTATGAATAAATTTGGAGTATTCAAAAACGTATTGTGCCGTGAGTTTAGTATAATTGTAGCTCACTGTATGTCTGTTTTTTATCCGCCTCCACGTACCTTTGTAGACAATACCGAAATTTTGTCTGTATACGCTCTCTGTAGTGGAGGGTGCGTTTCGTTGTATGTAAATGATACGCGAATATGGCATATTACTTCGGCTCCTTGGCTGCCGTCTATTTCGAGATTCAATACATAATAATATATATATATCACAAGAAATTTCAATAAGCAATATAAATACAATGAACAAAATTGGTTCTATAACTTTAAATCAAAATAGAAGTATGAAGAAAATTTTACTTTCGTTTTTCATGTTTGTAGCTACCGTTTCGATAGCTATCGGACAGAACGCCAACGACTGGTTCATAACAGTCTGGAAAACTTCGGGGACATCGATAAAATTCCCCGCACATCAAGTGAACAACGGCTACTATACGCTTAAGTGCGTACAGCTCGCCGACGACGGCACCGAGATTGCCGCCACTATGCATACCTATACGCCTAATACAGACGGCTACGAAATACCGGTAGGGCTCCCCGCGGGGAAGAAATACCGTGTATACGCCTACGGTGATGGGTTGAAATGGATAAATTTCAATAATCAATGGCAAAATAGGAACGACATTATACTCGTAGAGCAATGGGGTACTACCAAATGGAAGTCGTTTCAATATGCGTTTATTAGCTGCCAAAACCTCGACGTAACGGCTACCGATAAGCCCGACCTTTCGCAGTGTACCGACATGGCCCAGGCATTTCACAACTGTACAAGCCTTGTAAATGCCAACGGTTCCATGGCTCAGTGGGAGACTCAGACCATAACCAATATGCAGTATATGTTCTACGGCGATACCCTTTTCAACCACTCGCTGGCTGCTTATAAGATAACCGCCAATAATTGGTATATGCATAGTATAGCAGGGCAGTCGGGCATAAGCTGCGAAAACTTCTCGGCTACCCTCGACTCTTGGAAGACTCAGGCTGTGGATCTTGATAGGAAGAACATTACTATCGGAGAATTTCCTAAACACAAAAGCTACAACGAAGTAGGACGCGAGGCAATAAAGGTGCTGAAGACTCTCAACTGGACATTCCCCACCGATATAGCTTTTGCTGCCGGATGTATCAAGGAGACCAACTGGTTCAAAACTATATGGAAGCCTACGGGCACATCGATAAAATTCCCTGCTATGGCTACGGGCGGTAACTATATTATAAAATACGAACCTATCAATGCTGCAGGCGACCCGATAGGCGAGATGAAGACAATAGACCCTGCCGCCGACGGACAGACGATTAGCGGACTTACCGCCGGGCAACGATACCGTATCTATGCCTTCGGCAGTGGCTTCAAACGTATTTCGTTCGAGACATATCCGCAGAATAAAGACGAGATACTCCGCATCGAACAGTGGGGAACGACTCCTTGGAGCACGTTCCTTAACGCATTCAAAGACTGTTCGAACCTCAATGTAACGACCTACAATATCGACAAACCGAATCTCTTTGCTCTCCGTAGCCTTAGCGGTATGTTCTATGGCTGTAAGAGTCTGGTATACGACAATATATACTGGCAAAATCATATACAAAACTGGGCTACCGACAGTGTAACCGATATGAGCAATATGTTCCGCGGAGCATCGTCGTTCAATCAATATATAAATAACTGGAATGTAGAGAAGGTTACCAATATGGACGGAATGTTCCGCGACGCATCGTCGTTCAATCTGCCTATGGGTGGCTTTAGGATAAAAGCCGTTACCTCGATGAAAGGTATATTTGTGGGCTCGGCTATGAACTGCGAAAATATCTCGTCGACACTGGAGCAATGGAAAGCAAAGGCTGTGGCAAACAATATAAAGAATGTCGATATGACGGGCTTCATTGCTAACCCGCAGTCGTACAACCAGAAAGGTAAAAACGCTATCGATTCGCTCACACTTCCCGCTTTCGGCTGGACTATCACCGGCGGTAACTTTGCCCCCGACTGCGTCTCCGACGCTGCTTGGTTCGTTACCGATTGGAAGCCGAGAAATTCCTCTATATCGTTCCCGGGTAGACTTGTGGGAGCAGCTGCCGATAGGAAAAACTACTCCATAAAGTATCAAGAGATAGACGGCTCAGGTAACCCCGTGGGTACAATGCAAACACCATACGTCAACAACGCCGGCGATGGATCATGGATTAGTTTCCAAGGATTTGCCGCTGGTAAGCGCTACCGCGTATATGCCTACGGCGGTACGTTCCAGAAGATAGACTTTAAGACTTACCAATATAGTAGAGAAGACATAGTGGATGTCGTACAGTGGGGTTCGACCCAATGGAAGTCGCTCGATAGTGCTTTCTATCAGTGTAAGAACCTCGACGTAACGGCAACCGACAAGCCCGACCTCTCGGCCGGACCGAGTTTGCAGTATATGTTCCAAGAGTGTAAAAATCTTAAGTATGCCAATGGAGTAATCAATAGCTGGAATATGCAGAATGTCTATTCGGTAAACTCAATGTTCCGCGGCGACTCGGCATTCAATCAGCCTCTGGGCGGATGGAAACTGAGCCGTATCGGCGATATGCGATATTTATTCTACGATAGCGGTATAAGCTGCGAAAATGTATCTACTACTCTTGCTCAGTGGAAGCAGCAGGCAGAGAATAATATCAGTAGGAATAATATAAATATGCAGGAATTCATCAATACCGCCCAGACCTACAACGAGACCGGCCGCGACGCTATCGAATACCTCTCGGCTGCTCCCAATAGCTGGTATTTCTACAATAGCGGTACTTTCGCTCCCAATTGCGACCTCGCCTCTTATTGGTTTGTTACCACGTGGAGTACCGATGGTACCACTCAGATAAAATTCCCTGCCACAGGCACAAGTAGCGACTACGCAATAAAGTATGTCGAAATCGACGACGACGGCAACGAAATCGGACAGATGAAAACAGTCGCTCCTGCCGCCGACAACCAAGTGATAAACAGTCTCAAATACAATAAAAAGTATCGCCTGTATGCCTATGGCGAAGGACTTAAGCGGATATATTTCTATAATTCAGGCTCCAACAATCAGATACTGAAAATAGAAAAGTGGGGTAAAGCCAAGTGGAATTCGTTCAACTATGCTTTCTATCAATGTAATAACCTCGACATAACGGCAACCGACAAACCCGACCTATCGGATGTAACCGATATGTCGTATATGTTCTTCGAATGTAAGAAACTTAAAAACGAAAACGGCTCTATCAACTCTTGGAATACCGATAAGGTTACCAATATGAGTTATACATTTGGCGGTACTAACGCTTTCAATCAACCTCTTAGCGGTTGGAATACCGATAAGGTAACCAATATGAGCTATATGTTCAAGGATGCTACTGCGTTCAATCAGCCGCTTAGCAGTTGGAATACGAGCAAGGTAACCACGATGTATGCTATGTTTGAAGGAGCTACCTCGTTCGACCGCTCGCTTGCTTCGTTCCGCCTCGATACTATCAGAGATATGCGTAACATATTAAAAGGCTCGGGTATAAGCTGCGAAAATGCATCGGCTTCGCTCGTCGGCTGGAAGACTCAAGCACAAGGAAATAGTAAAATAAAGAATGTAGACCTTACGGGCTTCCTCGCTGCCGACCAGTCGTACAATCAAGACGGACGCGACGCTATCGAATACCTGAAGACAGCTCCCCGAAGCTGGTATATCTCGGGAGGTAAGTTTACCGAAGACTGTATCAACGACGCCAAGTGGTTCAAGACACTTTGGAAAGCCTCGGCAACCTCTATTACATTCCCTGCCGTAGGTAGCGGATATATACTTAGATATGTACCCGTCGACGCTGCCGGCAACCCCGCAGGTGCCGTACAGACGATAGATCCCGCCGCTGCCGGACAGGTAATATCGGGGCTTACCGTAGGACAGCGCTATCGTATATTGGCTTACGGAGGCTCGTTCACTCAGCTATCGTTCGATACGTACCAGCAGAGCAGGTCGGATCTGCTCCGTGTAGAGCAATGGGGCTCCACTCAGTGGACTTCGTTTGCAAACGCATTCAAGATGTGCGTGAATATGAACGTAACCTCGTCCGATAAGCCCGACCTCTCGGCTCTGACCGACCTGAGCGGTATGTTCGAAGGATGTATGAGCCTTACAAACAACAACGATATAAAGAATTGGGATACAAAGAACGTAACCAATATGAGTAATATGTTCTTTAGAGCTACCTCGTTCAACCAAAACCTAAGCAATTGGAATACAAGCAAGGTAACCAATATGGATCATATGTTCCAAGGTGCCACCTCGTTCAACCAACCTGTTGGTAGCTTCCGTATCAATGCTCTTACATCGGCTCAAAATATATTTATGGGTTCGGGTATGAGTTGCGAAAATATCTCAAGTACGCTCGACGACTGGAAGACAAAAGCAGCCGCCGACAATATTACCAACGTCGATATGAGTGGATTTGCCAACCCTAATCAATATTACAATCAGACGGGGCAGACGGCTATCAACGACCTTACTACAAACCGTAGCTGGACTATCACAGGCGGTACCTTTGCAGCCGACTGTCAGTCTCCCGATAGTTGGTTCAAGACGATATGGCAGCCCTCGGGCAATAATATCCGCTTCCCTGCGTATGGTACTACTTCCGAAAAATATACTCTCAAATACGAACCGGTCAATGCTTCCGGTGCTCCTATGGGACCGATGGTACCGGTATCGACCTCAGCCGGCGACAATCAGTATGTATCAGGGCTTACTCCGGGGCAGCGCTACCGCTTCTACGCTTACGGCGAAGGACTTAAGAGTATTAATTTCTATCAGAATTCGACCAATAAAGACGAAATACTCCTCGTAGAGCAGTGGGGTACTGCCAAGTGGAATTCGTTCTATTACGCTTTCTATCGCTGCCAGAACCTCAACGTAACGGCTACCGATATCCCAGACCTGTCGGGGGTAACCAATATGGCGGGTATGTTCTACGAATGTAAGAAATTGATTTATAACAGTAGCAATATCAATAGCTGGAATACCGAGAACGTTACCGATAAGAGCTATATGTTCTACGGCACCCGTCTCTTCAACCAACCTATCGGCGGAATGAAGCTCAAGACAGGCGTAAATATGAGTTATATACTGCAAGGCTCGGGTATCGACTGCTCAAACCTCTCGACTACTCTCGACGGCTGGCAGGCTCAGGCAGAGAGCAACGGCGACCTGAAAAATATAGCTCTTACCCAGTTTGTAGCCGATACCCAGAGCTACAACGAATTCGGAAACGCTGCCATACAGTATCTTAAGTCTGCTCCTCGTAGCTGGACTATCACGGGCGGTATCACTATGCCCGGCTGTAACCAAGACGGAGCTTGGTTCAAGACCGTATGGAAAGTTCCCACAAACGGAAAGATTCAATTCCCAGCCTATAATGGTAACAGCTTCAAAATGAAGTATGTACGTCTCGACGGCTTGGGCAACGAAGAACCCTCTACCATGACGCCTATTAACGGTAATAATGGAGTTACTATTTCGGGTCTTACTCCCGGACGTCTATACCGTATCTATGCCTTTGGTGCCGGATTTAAGCAGTTTAATATTAGTCAATATTCGACTAATAAAAATGATCTTATCAAAGTAGAGCAGTGGGGCTCTACCAAGTGGAGCTCTTTCCAATACGCGTTCTATAACTGTACGAATCTCGACGTAACCGCTACCGACGTGCCCGACCTATCTGGCGTAACCGATATGCAAGAGATGTTCGAAGGTTGTACTAGCCTAAAGTTCAATAGCAGTATCAATAGTTGGGATGCAAGTAATGTTACGAATATGTACCAGATGTTCAATGGCGATACGGCTTTCAACCAGCCTATCGGCGGTATGAAGATAAAGGCAAGTGTAAATATGTATAATATATTGTACAATACAGGTCTAAGCTGCCAAAACCTCTCGGCTACTCTTGCAGGCTGGAAGGCTCAAGCCGAAGGCAATAGCGAGCTAAAGAGCGTAAACTTAAGCGGTTTTGCCAATGTAGACCAGACCTACAACGAGACTGGGCTCGATGCTATCGAATACCTCCGAGCCGCTCCTCGTAGCTGGAGTATAAGTGGCGGTACGTTTGCTGCAGGCTGTAACTTAGACTCATATTGGTTCAAGACAGTATGGAAAGCTCCCACGAACGGACAGATTCGATTCCCAGCATACGGTAGCAGCTCGTATACACTGAAATGGGTAGAGCTCGACGGCTCGGGCAACGAACTGCCTCTTACTATGAAGAAGCAAGCTCCTGCCGGCGACGGATATACTGTATCGGGGCTTACGGCAGGTAAAAACTATCGCTTCTATGCATACGGCGAAAACCTAAAGAGTATCAATGCTTATCAGTACAATAATAATAATAATAGTGACAATATTCTTAAGGTAGAACAGTGGGGTAAAGCTAAATGGACCTCGTTCCAATATGCGTTCTATAACTGTAAGAATCTCGACGTAACGGCTACCGATGTGCCCAACCTATCGGAAACGACCAATATGGAGCAAATGTTCTATGGTTGTACCAGCCTAAAGTTCAATAGCAGTATCAATAGCTGGAATCCCGAGAATGTTACGACTATGTACCAGATGTTCCAAGGTGCTACCAAGTTCAATCAACCTATCGGCGGATGGAAGCTAAAGCAGAGTGTCAATATGAGTTATGTCCTCAACAACACTGCTATAAGTTGCCAAAACCTCTCGGCAACGCTGGTGGCTTGGAAGGCTCAGGCAGATACCAACGCCAACCTAAAGAATGTCTATTTAAATAGTTTTATAAACAACTATCAGTATTACAACGAAAACGGACGTGCCGCAGTAGACTCTTTAAAGAAAGCTCCTCGCAGCTGGTCGATTTCGGGAGGTAAGACCGTTACGGGCTGTGATATCGAGAAGGCATATTTCGTTACCGACTGGAAAGTTCCCACAAGCGGAAAGATTTATTTCCCCGCTTATAATAGCAGCGGTTATAAACTAAAATGGGTAATGCTCGACGGCTCGGGTAACCCCACAGGTGCACCCGACTCTATAATGAATGCGGGTGACAATCAACAAATATCGGGGCTTACGGCAGGCAAAGAGTACCGCCTATATGCTTTCGGAGGTAATTTCAACCGGATAAATTTTTCTTACAATTCTTCGAGCCGCAACGATATACTCCGTGTAAAACAGTGGGGTACTGCTCAGTGGAGTTCGTTCGAATATGCATTTTACAACTGTCCCAACCTCGCCGTTGTAGCTACCGATGCACCGGATCTGTCGGAAGTAACCAGTATGAGGTATATGTTTGGCTACTGTACCAACTTGACATTCAACAATAGTATCAATAGCTGGGATGCTCGTAACGTTACCGATATGTATTATGTATTCTACGACGCTACGTCGTTCAACCAATCGATCGGCGGTATGAAGCTAAAGGCAGGTGTAAATATGGGCCAGATACTGTATAATACGGCTATCGACTGCTCAAACCTCTCGGCTACCATTGCCGGCTGGAAAGCTCAGGCTCAGAACGACTCCAACCTAAAGAGTGTAAACCTCAATAGCTTCATCGGCAACAACCTCTACTACGACCAGAATGCTCGCCAAGACATCTACTACTTGCAGAGTGCACCGCGTAGCTGGACGATAAGCCCCACAAACCGTACGCTTATAAACTGCTCCGATACCGCTTCGGCGTGGTTTATCACAGAGTGGAAAGCATCGAACAACTATATATACTTCCCTGCTTCCGGTAGCAACTACACTATCAAGTATATAGAGATAGACAATACAGGTACGGAAATAGGCAACTGGCATACTATATCCAATGCAAGCTCTAACCATAACATAAATCAGCATATACAAGCAGGTAAGCGATACCGTATAAAGGCTTTCGGAGGCTCGTTCAGGCAGATATATTTCTATTATTATTCGAATAGCCGCAGCGATATACAGGCTGTAACCCAGTGGGGTACTACCGACTGGAGTTCGTTCCAGTATGCGTTTTACGGTTGCCCCAATCTCGATGTAACGGCTACCGATAAGCCCGACCTACTCAACGTGGAAAATATGCAGTATGCGTTCCAAGACTGCCCTGCGCTGGTAAACTCCAACGGCAGTATGCGTGGCTGGGATACCCGTAACGTAAAGTATATGGACTATATGTTTAAGGGAGCTACGTCGTTCAACCAACCACTCGATGGCTGGAACACCGAGAAGGTACAGTCGATGAGCTATATGTTCCAAGGAGCCACCTCGTTCAACCAACCGCTCGGCAAATGGAATACCAAGAACGTCTCCAATATGAACTATATGTTCGACGGGGCTACAGCTTTTGCCCAGTCGCTCGCAGGCTTCGAGATGAAGACAAGCGGCAACCTACAGTACACCTTGCAGAATACCGCTATCGACTGCGACAGCATATCGGCTACCCTCGTAGCGTGGAAGACTCAGGCTCAGAACGATACGAACCTAAGGAATGTTCACTTAGGTTATTTCATAGGCTCCGATAAGTACTACAACCCTGCAGGACGCCAAGCTATGCAGTATCTGAAGACCGCTCCTCGCTCTTGGTACTTCTCCGACTACAACCGTACTCTACCCGCTTGTAACGATACCTCTTCGGCGTGGTTCGTCACCGAGTGGAAGGCGTCGAACAACTACATATACTTCCCCGCATACTCTACCGGTAACGACTACACTATAAAATATGTGGAAATCGATGCCTTTGGAGGCAACGAGGTAGGCACTCCGCACTGGATACACAATGCAGGTCCTAATCATCAGATATCTCAGTATATACAAGCAGGTAAGCTATACCGTATAAGTGTCTTCGGAGGCACGTTTAGACAGATATATTTTGGTAGTTCCCAAAGTAAAGACGATATATACCGAGTAACCCAATGGGGCTCTACCGACTGGCGCAATTTCGACGGTGCTTTCTCCGGCTGCAAGAACCTCGACGTAACGGCTACCGACAGGCCATTTCTGGAAGATGTACAATATATGCATAATATGTTCTACGGCTGTAAGAACTTAAAGAATACCAACGGTAGTATAAACACTTGGGACGTAAGCAATGTTACTTATATGCAGAATATGTTCTACGGCGATAGCCTTTTCAACCAGCCTCTTAACAACTGGAATACCGAGAAGGTACAGTATATGGGTGGTATGTTCTACAACGCAGCTTCGTTTAACCAGCCGCTTAGCTGGAATACATCGAATGTGCTCGATATGAGCAATATGTTCTACGGAGCCAAAGCTTTCAATAGTGCCATTAACTTCACCAATACCGAGAAGGTACAGAATATGGGTAGTATGTTCCAAGGAGCTAAGGCATTCAACCAGCCGCTTAGTTTTAATACCTCCTCGGTAACCAATATGGGTAGTATGTTCTATGATGCAGTGTCGTTCAATAGCCCGCTTAACTTTACCAATACCTCGAAGGTACAGTGGATGTATAGTATGTTCTACAACGACAGTGCTTTCAACCAGCCTATAAACTTCAATACATCCGAAGTGCGTAGTATGAACAATATGTTTACCAATGCAGCTTCGTTCAACCAGCCCGTAAACTTTACCAATACCTCGAAGGTAGAGAATATGGCCGGTATGTTCAGCGGAGCTAAGGTATTCAACCAGCCGCTCTATTTCAATATAATATCTGTACAAGATATGGGCAGTATGTTCCAGGGAGCTAAAAAGTTCAATAGCCAGCTCAACTTCACCTACTCCCTCAACAGTAGGCTGAGGTATACACGTCAGATGTTCTACGAAGCCAACGACTTCAACCAGCCTCTCTATTTTAATACCGATAGTGTGGTCGATATGAGCATGATGTTCTACAACGATACGATGTTTAACCAACCCGTAAACTTCAATACATCGCAGGTGCGCGGTATGTACGGTATGTTCCAAAACGCCAAGGCGTTTAACCAACCGATAAACTTCGATACGCGTTTGGTAAGGAGTATGCAGAGTATGTTCAACGGAGCCAAGTCGTTCGACCGCCCGCTCGGACACCTACGTCTCGACTCTATCAACAATCGTAATCCTAACTACCATTATTGGTGGTGGTGGTATGGCAACTACGGAGTAAGTAATATGTTTGCCGGCTCGGGTATGAGTTGCCAGAATATGACCTCTACGCTCGTGGGCTGGAAAAACTTCGCTCTTGCCAACGCCATCGATAGCGTCAATGCTCAGTGGATGATGGGTAATTGGGGAATTGAACGTATCTTCTACGACGACAACGGTAAGCAGGCTATCGACCTCTTACGCGACTCTCTGAAGTGGGATATCTCGGGCGGCTTGTATGCCCCCGACTGTACACCGCTCTATAAGTGGTTCACTACCGTATGGAAGCCTGCGGGTACCTCTATACAGCTGCCCACTATCGGTACGAACTACGCCGTCAAGTACGTCGAACTCGATGCCTCGGGCAACGAAAAGTCGGCTACTATGCAGACCATCTTCCCCGCAAGCTCGGGGCAGACTATCGCGGGGCTTACTGCCGGCACCAAGTATCGCGTATACGTATACAAAGCTACCGGTACGTTCGACCGAGTGTCGTTCGCTACCTACCCTGCCAATAAAGACGAGATACTACGCGTAGAGCGTTGGGGTGCCGTCGAATGGAGCTCGTTCGAAGGTGCTTTCAAAGACTGCTCTAAACTCAACGTAAGGATTACAAATACAGGTATGCCCGACGAAAAGTATGTTCCCGACTTATCGGCAGTAACAAGCCTCGAAAGTATGTTCGAGGGCTGTAGCAGTATGGATAGTGCTCAATACGGTACTTATTTCTACGATTGGAATACCGAGCACGTAACTACGATGAAGAATATGTTCAAGGGTACTACCAAGTTGAAAGAACTCTACACAGGACAGTGGAATATCAAGAACGTAACCGACCTCAGCGGTATGTTCGACGGCTCGGGTATAATATGCGAATACTTCTCGGGAACTATGGCAGCTTGGCGTCGCCAAGCCGATACGCTCAATATCAACGGAGTAAATGCCGCAGGTATCATCGGTAGCCGCCAGTACTACAACGAAATGGGTAGAGACTCAATGGCTTATCTTGTAGCCTCTCGAGGCTGGACTATCAGCGGCGGACGATTCGCTCCCGGCTGTATACCTCCCGACTACTACGTATCTGAGTGGGATATGTCGAAGCCTGCGAAAGACGCACGTACCGACGCCGCTACTACTCTGGCTACCAATATCTGGGGTACAAACTTCAAAATCGAGTGGGTCAACATCTCTACTCCGCCCTACGATAGAGGTTCGGCTACGGTTACTGCTACTACTGCGCCATATACCATCACGGGACTGACGGCAGGAGCTCGCTACCGTGTCGTAGCATACCCCGATACTACCGTACCGGGCAGCACTCTGGCACGTCTATCGACTCGCGACGGAGCGAATATCGTCACCGACCTACAGCGTTTGCGTCTCGTATCGCAGTGGGGTACCAATAAGTGGAAAGCTATGGCTCATGCCTTCCATGGCACACTCAATATCAATGTAACGGCTATCGACCGCCCCGACCTTTCGGGTCTCGACGTTCCGAAGAGCCTCGCCTCTATGTTCGAAAGCTGCGAAAGTATGACATACGGCGATAGTATCAATAATTGGAATACGTCGGGTGTTACCGATATGAGTCGTATGTTTGCCGGTACCAATGCATTCAATAGTCCGATTGGTAAATGGGACGTATCGAGTGTAACCAATATGCAGGCAATGTTCTATGAATCGGGCTTCAACAAGCCGCTTAAAGAGTGGAACGTAGAGAACGTAACCGATATGAGCAGTATGTTCGAAGGAGCACAGGCGTTCGACCAAGACTTGTCGAGTTGGACTCTGAAGAGTGTTACCGCCATAGCCGATATGTTCAAAGCTCCGCTAAATAGTGGTATAGGTTGTAAGAACTACTCCAAGACTTTGCAGGGCTGGGCAAACAACTCGCTCACTAAGACAGGTTTGAACTTCACCGGTCAAGACAATAGGAAGTATAATATCGTAGGTAAGATAGCACGCGGTATTCTGACCAAAGCCATAGCTCAAGGCGGTAAAGGCTGGACTATCTCGGGCGACTCCGAAGATACTTACTGCGGTATCGACTACGTATGGACAGGTGCTGTCTCTACAGATATTACAAACAACGGCAACTGGCAGGGCGGACAAGCACCCACTACAAGCACTACGCTCGACCGTACGGGCAGTGCAGTGGTATTCTCGCCCACAGCTGCAAACGATATGCATATACCGACGCAAGCCTATACACCGCCGGGAAGTGCTCCAAACGCTATACCGTTCTATAGCTTCGGCGACTTCGTCAACCAGTCGAGCAAAAAGCTCGTCGTAGAGACAAACGGACACCTCTTCATAGCAGGTGAAGTATTGGGTAGCGACTCGGCTAACAAAGCAGATAAGATAGTAGTAAAGGCAGACAATACTCGCCCGAACGGTACGCTTATCCTCGACGGCCAGCCATGCGACAAGCCCGTATATGCTACCGTAGAGATGTACTCTAAAGCAAGTAAGTCGGCAACGCCCGTTTCGTGGACAGACAATATACCCGGCTCACCCACACACGGACAGTCCATATCGTCGTCGTACAAATGGCAGTATATCGGTATTCCTGTCGAAGGAGAGGTAGTAAATGCCTTCTACGGATCTTACCTGCGTAAGTACGACGAAACGCTCAATAGTACAGACCATTTCTATGGCAAGTGGCGTAAACTGGGAGCCGACGAAACGTGGCAGCCACTCGTACCTTTTGCGGGCTACGAGGTTACAAGCCGTACCCCGAAGGTATACGTCTTCAAAGGACGTCTGCTGCACTGTCCGCAAGAGCTGACCCTCACACGCCAGGCAGCCGAGGTAACCGCTTACACGGGAACGGATATACACAAGAAGTACTACGGACTCGGACAGAATCTCTTCGGTAACTCATACACGGCAGCCCTTCGTATAGGCGGCGGCAGACTGTCGGATGCAATCAGCAGCAAACCGATAGAGAAGACTGTATATATCTATAATACGGGTAGTATAGCCGATTGGAACGGAGGTTCGACACTTACGGGCGACGGTTCGTTCTTGGCAGTACCAGCCAATATAGCAGGTTCTCCCGAGCTATCGGCAGAGTATATCTCGTCGATGCAGGGCTTCCTTCTGAAGTTCCGCAACGATGCACTGACCGGCAATACCGGAGCACCCGAAAAGATAACGATAGGTCTTCGCAATGGTGGCGTAGAGCCCTTCGGCGGCAACCAACGTCCGCAGCGAGCTCCTCAAGCCGACCCGATACACGGCTATCTGAAGGTAGGTCTCACGAGTCGTCGCAGCGTTAGCTCCATCAGCCTCATCGAAGCCGAAGGTACTACCGACGAGTTCGACAACGGCTGGGACGGCATGCAACTCAATACCGGCCGCAGCAGCTCGGCAACGCTCTTTGTACCGTCGGAGTATGGCGACTTGCAGGTATCGACCTCAGACAATATCGTAGGCGACCGTTTCGGCATCGTCAACAACGGTGATACTACTTACCGCCTGACGGTAATCCGTCACCGCCTCGACAACCGCGGCGACCTCTACCTCTACGACGTGGCAACGAACCGCTACACGCTACTCGATGCCGATACTACGGTCTACGACTTCACGTCGGAAGGCTCTGGCAACGTGGATAAACGCTTCGTTATCACCGACCGCCGCAATGCCGACGACCCGAATACCGCAGTAGACGAAGCAGCCGACGACATGTCGCTCTACGGCTATGTCGACGGACGCCATACGCTGGTAGTAAACAACCACACTGCCGAGGCAGGTATGCTTACACTGCTCGACGTATCGGGTAAGGTAGTCTACACCTCACCGTTTGGAGTAGGCTTCAGCCGCCACGACTTGTCGCACTTGCCGGCAGGCGTCTACATAGCACGTCTCGAAGCATCTGTACGTCGTGCGACGGTGAAAGCCATAACGATGAAATAGATAGAGATACGATATACGAGAGATAAAAATATTGATCTTTTTTCATAGAGTAATCCGCCTTGCTTCAAAAGCATAGGCGGATTATTTTTTCTTTGTCTGTGGGCTGCAAATATGGCGTCAGTATTAGTTTCTTTGCACATTAAGTGTCGAAGTCAATATTTTTATGTAAGTTTGCAGAGTTTTTGGTATCGTGGCAGAAACAAATTTGTATTTTTAATAAACAATAAATAAAACCGTATATAAATGAAAGGTATAATACTTGCGGGAGGTAGTGCCACAAGGCTATTCCCACTATCTAAGGCTATTTCGAAACAGATAATGCCCGTCTACGACAAACCGATGATTTACTATCCTTTATCGACACTTATGCTTGCCGGCATACGCGAGGTATTGGTCATATCGACTCCGAGAGACCTGCCGATGTTTCGTGAGTTGCTTGGCAGCGGAAAGTCGTTGGGTATGAGGTTTGAGTATAAAGTACAAGAGGTACCAAACGGACTGGCGCAGGCATTCGTGCTTGGAGCCGACTTTTTGGGAGGCGAAGGCGGTTGCCTTATACTTGGCGATAATCTATTTTACGGACAAAACTTCTCTACTATGCTCCGACGTGCTTCGGATATAGAGAGAGGTGCTTGCATCTTCGGCTATTTCGTAAGAGACCCGAGAGCATACGGAGTAGTAGAGTTCGACGTCGAAGGTAAGGTTATAAGCCTCGAAGAGAAGCCGTCGGAGCCGAAGAGCAACTTTGCCGTGCCCGGACTATATTTTTACGACAATACCGTGGTAGAAAAGGCAAAATCACTCAAACCTTCGGCTCGCGGTGAGTACGAGATAACCGACCTCAACAAAATATACCTCGCAGAAGGTACTCTGAAAGTAGAGACTTTCGGACGAGGCTTCACTTGGCTCGATACGGGCAATTGCAATAGCTTGCTCGATGCCTCTAACTTCGTGTCTACCATACAAAACCGTCAAGGCTTCTATATCTCGTGTATCGAAGAGATCGCTTGGCGAAACGGCTGGATATCGGACTCTCAGCTTTACGACTTGGGTAAAAACCTCGATAAAACCGAATACGGACAGTATATAATGAGCCTCAAAAAATAATCGACCGACTCTATGCAAATAACAGACACACCAATCGCCGACCTCAAGATAATAAGCCCCTTTATTTTTTATAATAAAACGGATCCATC
>ERZ773009.624-NODE-624-length-25892-cov-9.377869_pt1 | contig 25892 bp, 20 predicted proteins | sample MGYA00580663_ERZ773009 | MGnify/ENA primary metagenome ERZ773009 (study PRJEB29015, sample SAMEA2737969) | human oral metagenome | biome: human oral; feature: human-associated habitat; material: dental | place: China | collected 2026 ... | reverse complement strand
GCACCGGTCTCCAAAACCGGGTGTTGGGAGTTCGAGCCTCTCCGCCCCTGCCATTCATTTTCTTATCTTCTAGTTTTTTATTTTTAGTACTTCCTACTGAACTAAGTTTTTAATTAGTTCGATAACTTGATTCATTTGTTGTTCAGATAACTTCCCTTCATGTGCAAATTTCACTTTTCCAGATTTGTCTAATACTACAATTAGGCTTTCTTTAGGCTGTAATCCCCAGTCTTTTTTAACTTGACCTGTTTGATCCAAAATCACTTGGCTGTGTGGATTATTTTTTTTGCCTTTTTCAGCACTACTTTTGACGAAAGGACCTGTGCCGAAGATAGCGTCTTCTGCATTAATAATCGTTGTTGTTTGATATTTGCTAGTATCAAAGTGTTGAGCTTTGATCATTTCCATTAAGCCATCATTTTTTTCTTTAACGCTACTTCTTCCTGCCATGTGCTGAAGAACCCGTACTTTTCCTGCAAGTGCTGGCGATTCCCAGTTTTTATAGTTGATGCTTCCATTGTTTATGATTACTTCTCCGTCAGTTTGAACGGAAACATAAGGGATAGTTGTATTGAGTTGAAGATTATGAGCGAAACTCGATGTTGCTAAGGATGTTAGCAATACAAATGCTAATTTTTTCATTCTATTTTCCTTGGATTGGAAGTAAAAAATATTTAGTCTGGCTTATTAAATGGCACGCCCTAAAGGATTCGAACCTTTGACCCACGCCTTAGAAGGGCGTTGCTCTATCCAGCTGAGCTAAGGGCGCATTTAAAATGGGATGATGAAAGAATAGAGAAAGGTGGTCGGCGAGATAGGATTTGAACCTACGACCCACTGGTCCCAAACCAGTTGCGCTACCAAGCTGCGCTACTCGCCGATGGGGTGGCTAATGGGACTTGAACCCACGACAACCGGAATCACAATCCGGGGCTCTACCAACTGAGCTATAGCCACCATATTTTAGTAAGTTGAATTCGCATGACCTTTGGCGCGCTCGACAGGATTTGAACCTGCGACCTTTGGCTCCGGAGGCCAACGCTCTATCCAACTGAGCTACGAGCGCTAGAAGCGTCGTTGCGGGGCGTATATTAAAAGTTTAAAAAGTGCTTGTCTAGTTTTTTTTTATAAAAATTTATCATCAGCTATTTTTTTAGCCAAAATGAATATAATTTATAAAATTTCTGGTTATTTTTTATTTAACTCTAACTTTTTAGTGAAAAATTTAACTTCTATTTAGTTTTAGCACGTTTAGCCGCACGACGTTTCATTCGACGTATCCAACGGGTAATCTTCCAAGCTTTCGTAATAGAATAAGAATAAAGGAAGAAGAGAATAATGAATGCGATGAACATGATCCATTCATTAATATAGTAAATTTCCCCTAAAATCCCAAAGCAGGCGCACAATGCCGCGACAAAGGTAATTAACAAAAACGCCTGACGGGAAGTTAAACCTGCACGCACCATCAAATGATGGACATGCAAGCGATCCGGACGGAATGGGCTCTTCCCTTTTCTTAAACGACGATAAATAATCGCCACCATATCCACCAACGGAATAGCAATCACCCAAAGTGCGGTCACCGGATTCATCGGATGACCTTTGCCTTGCGTACTTAGCAACAGAATCCAAATAATCGTAAAACCGATCAACGTACTGCCGGCATCACCCATGAAGACTTTAAATTTCGGTCCCAACGGAATCCCCAGATTCATCATTAAATAAGGAATCGTTGCAATAATTAAGCCAAAACTCCAATAAGCCAAATCCATTTGCCCATCGCGATACATCAAAATACCGATCGCAGCGAAAGAAACACAAGACAATCCGCCCAGTAAACCGTCAATACCATCGATCATATTAAAAGCATTAATAATGCCGATGGTTGCCAACACAGTAATAATTAAGCCGATAGATCCTAACGTGAGCTGGAATGGCCCTAAAATTTGCCCTAAATGATCGAGGTAAACATTCCCCATATCGATCATGAGAATGGCTAAAAATGCCTGAACGCCTGCGCGCAAGAAAGGACTAATGTCATAACGATCATCAATAATGCCCATTAATAGCAAGACTAAAATACTGAATAAATAAAGATAAGGTAAACGCGTTTGATCCCACTGCATGAGATAAAAACAAAGATTCCCCATAAACAATGAAATGCCGCCAATTAACGGAATTGCGCCTTGATGGCGTTTACGATAGTTAGGTTTATCCACCAAACCGATTTTAATAGCAACGGGGCGCATCACAAGTAAAGTTAAAAGTGCCCCAAGAAATGTAACAAATAACGTCAATAACATAGGTTTTCCCATGAAAATAAAATGTGCAAAGGATATCACAAAGGCAAAAGGCTACATAAATATTTTTACTCACCTTCCTTTTTTTCAGTACAATAAAGCACTTTTTTGTATATAAGGATAAAAACGATGGCAAATTCAACCGCACTTTTCTCCCGCGCTCAACATGTTATTCCGGGCGGCGTTAATTCACCGGTTCGCGCTTTTAACGGTGTCGGCGGCACACCGGTCTTTATTGAAAAAGCGCAAGGCGCTTATATTTATGACACGGACGGTAAACAATATATCGACTACGTAGGGTCTTGGGGTCCAATGATTTTAGGGCATAATCACCCCAGTATTTTAAATGCCGTGATGAAAACCGCACAAAACGGCTTGAGTTTCGGCGCACCGACACCGTTGGAAATCGAACTTGCCGAATTAGTGTGTGAGCTTATCCCTTCAATTGAAATGGTCAGAATGGTGAGCTCCGGCACTGAAGCCACAATGTCTGCCATTCGTTTAGCCCGTGGCTATACAAATCGAGATAAAATCATCAAATTCGAAGGTTGTTATCATGGTCATGCGGATTCCTTATTAGTCAAAGCCGGTTCCGGTGCATTAACATTGGGGCAACCTAACTCACCGGGCGTGCCGGCAGATTTTGCCAAACACACGCTCACCTGTACCTATAACGACATCGACTCTGTCAAACAAGCCTTCGAGCAATATCCTGACGACATTGCTTGCGTGATTGTCGAACCGGTCGCGGGCAACATGAACTGTGTTCCACCAAAAAATGATTTTCTGCAAGGGTTACGCAAACTTTGCGATCAATATGGTGCCGTATTCATCATTGATGAAGTAATGACCGGTTTCCGTGTAGCACTTGGCGGTGCACAACGTTACTACAATGTCACACCGGATTTAACCTGTTTAGGCAAGGTGATCGGCGGTGGCATGCCGGTGGGTGCCTTTGGCGGTAAGAAAGAAATTATGCAATACATTGCCCCAACCGGCCCGGTTTACCAAGCGGGCACCTTATCCGGCAACCCGATTGCCATGGCAGCCGGTATCGCTTGCTTAACAGAGTTGAAAAAAGCCGGTAATGAACAAAAACTGGCGCAACAAACGGAAAAATTAGCAAAAGGCTTGCAACAGCTTGCCGATAAGCATCAAGTGCCGTTTACCGTCAATTATGTCGGCGGCATGTTCGGTATTTTCTTTACTGATAAAAAAGAAGTGACGTGTTATCAGGACGTGATGACGTGCGATACCGAAAAATTTAAACGCTTTTTCCACAAAATGTTGGATTTAGGCGTTTATCTGGCGCCATCTGCATTTGAGGCAGGCTTTATGTCTCTTGCGCATTCTGATGAAGACATCGACCGCACGCTAGCGGCAGCAGATATTGCATTTGCTGAATTGGCATAATTCATAAAACGCAAAGTGCGGTCAGATTTAAAAACGTTTTTAAATCTGACCGCACTTTTATGTTTAAACACTAATTTAAAATTTGCAACAAACGCATCAATAACGCAGATCTCTCCGACTCGTCCAAGGCACGTCCGAATTTGTTCGTTAAAATAAAGAAGTCCTCTGCTTTTTCACCAATGGTGGTGATTTTGGCATTGAGTAAATTCAGCTCTAAATCGCAGAACACGGCACTCACATCCGCCAACAAACCTGCCTGATCCAACGCAAACAACTCCATTTCGGTTTGATCGGTTTTATCAAGATTCAAAAAACGCACGTCGGTTTTCACATGGAAATGAGCCAAATGGTGTTTTTCGCGCAGGCGTTGTTTATTCATCGTTTCTGACGTTAGGCTTTTCGTCAACGCGTCTTCCAACATACGACGACGATCAAATGGCAACTCAGCACCATCCAGTTCAGTCACAATAAAACTGTCCAACACATAGCCGTCTTGCGTGGTAATAATTTGCGCATCGTGAATGCTGAGTTTTTTCGCTCCGATGGTACTTACCACTTTATTAAACAGGTTCGGGCGGTCGTTGGTATAAATAAAAATTTCCGTACCGCCGGCGGAAAACCGATTGCTCACTTTTACCAACACATCACCGCGAAACTCGGCAAGCAGTTGCGTATGCCAGCTGATTTGCTGCGGTGAATTACGTAAAAAATAATCCAATGGACAACGTTGCCATAGCTTTTCAATTTGCAACTCAGAAAGTGCAGTGTTTTTTTCACGTATTTCTAACAACGCTAAGTGCCGATGCTCTTCAGCCTTTGCCTGATTATCCAACAAGGTTGCCAGCCCTTGGGCAAATTGTTGCGTGGTGTAATCGTATAAGGTCGCTAATAAAGAACGCTTCCAGCTGTTCCATAAGGTTTCATTGGTCGCCACAATGTCGGCAATGGTGAGGCACGTTAAATAATCTAAGCGTACTTGATTACGCACCTGCTCGGCAAAACTCAACACAATTTCCGGATCATGAATATCCCGTCGTTGTGCCGTCACCGACATCAACAAATGCTGTTCCACCAGCCATGCCATGGTTTCTGTTTCGCGTTGGTCGAAGCCATGCAGTACGGCAAACTCGCGTATATCTTCCGCCCCCAGCAATTCATGCGCGCCACCACGCCCTTTCGCGATGTCATGAAATAAGGCGGCAATATACAATAAAGTGCGGTCAGAAATTTGATGCATTATTTGATGGCAAATCGGGTGATTTTGCGCCGATGCTTCCGCTAAAAAACTTTCCAGTTTTAACATTACGCGCAGAATATGTTCATCCACGGTGTAACAATGGAACAAATCAAACTGCATTAAGCCGACAATATTGCCCCATTGCGGGAAATAAGCGGTCAGTACACCATATTGGTGCATGGGGAAAAATGCCCTTTGGATGGCATTGGGCTGATTAAACAACCGAATAAATTTTTCTCGTGCCGTCGGTAAATCGCATAAATACCCTTGCCGTTGCTCTAGTGCTAAATACAGCTCACGTAATACGGAAGAATGGATCTCCGCTTGCGGATATTGCGTTAAATAATAGAAAAGATCGAGGATGCTATCCGGCTGTTGTTCAAAGCATTGGCGATGACGCAAACAAATGGATTGATTTATCAAGCTGAAATTCACATCAAGCACTTGCTCGTTCATCACTTCATGTGGGGTTAAAAAATGCTCCTGATAATGCTTGACAAGTAATTCGCTCAGTAAAGAAATGGAATGTAGCGCCTGAAAAAATTGCTTCATCATGGCTTCCACGCCTTGATTGCCCTCGCCTTGGAATCCCAATAATTCGCTGACTTTTAATTGACGATCAAATAAGAGGCGATTGTCATAACGCTTCAAGATTAAATGCAATGCATACCGCACTTTAAACAGAAATTGTTGGCTTTTCAGCAACAAAGCATACTCCGCCGGATGAATAAATCCCGCTTGCAAAATTTCCTGCAAATTTTTCGCCCCGTTGTGGCGAAGGGCAATCCAATACAACAAATGCAAATCCCGCAAGCCGCCCGGACTGTATTTAATGTCGGGTTCAAGATTGTAAGACGTATTGTTATAACGTTGATAACGCTCATTTTTTTCTTGAATCTTTGCCTGACAGAAATCGGTTTTTGACCAAAAAGTCGGTTGTTGCACCAATGCGACCAACTGTTTGAATAATGCTTGATTACCGCATAAATAGCGGGCCTCCAGTAAATTCGTGACAATGGTAATATCCGCCATGCCTTCCGTTTCGCATTCGGCAAGGGTACGGATGCTCTGCCCAACGTTAAAACCGCAATCCCATAAAAATTGCACGAATTGACCGAGTGTTTCCTGCAGCGCAGCCGTTGGTGTTTGCTCCGTTAAAATCAAAATATCCAAATCGGAAAGAGGGAACATTTCCTGCCGCCCATAACCGCCCACGGCAATCAGACTTAATGTGAGATTGTCAGCAAATTGAAAATGGCGCCACAAGTGCAAAAGGAATTGATCATAAAATGCAGTACGATTGGCAATCAGTTGATCAATGGCTATTTTGTCAAAATTCGCCAGTTCAAACTGTTTTAAATTTTCTCTCTGAATTTTGACCGCACTTGGTATAAGCTCGGCTTGGGTATCGTAAGGAAAAAGCATAGGTTGTCTTGCAAAAGCGGGAAATAGAAAAAATCCGCCACGGGAAACGTAGCGGATTTCAGTTAATTAAACATTCACCATAACTCGTTGGATGCGCCCTTCGGCAATCTCTTCGTCACGGATGGTCATCACTTCACAGCCATTTTCCGTCACTACGATTTGGTGCTCGAATTGGGCGGAATGACTACGGTCTTTGGTTTTTACCGTCCAGCCATCGCCCATTAAACGCACTTCTTTTTTACCGGCATTAATCATCGGCTCAATGGTGAATACCATGCCCGGTTTTAACACCACGCCGCCATCGTCTGCGTAATAATGCAAAACCTGTGGTTCGCAGTGGAATTCCGTCCCAATGCCATGGCCGCAATATTCGCGTACTACGCTGAAGGTTTGAGATTCCGTATATTTTTGTACGGCTCTACCGATTTCATTTAAACGAATGCCCGGTTTAACCGTACGCAGACCGACATAAAGGGCTTCTTGCGCCGCTTCCACCAGCTTTTTACTGCGTAAATTGGTTTCGCCAACAATATACATTTTGGAATTATCGCCATAGTAGCCATCTTTAATGACGGTGATGTCGATATTTAAAATATCGCCTTTTTTCAGGTATTTATCATCACTTGGGATACCATGACAAACTACTTCATTAAGAGAGATACAGGTAGCTTTCGGGAAACCGTGATAATTCAGCGGCGCAGGAATGACTTTTTGCACATTCACCATATAATCGTGACAAATGCGATCCAATTCACCGGTACTCACGCCTTCTTTAATATACGGTTCAATCATCACCAACACATCGGATGCCAGTTTGCAAGCTTCGCGTAATTTAACAATTTCCTCTTCCGTTCTTAATGGAATACTCATGTTTATCTCCCTATTTAAAAATTAATGAGCGGAATTATAGCACTGTGACAGAGAAAAATCCTTGATAAATTCTTGAATGGACTAGTCGGTTATTGGATAATACGCGCTCAAATAAATCGTGGGGAATTACACAATATGACAGAGATATCCGTTCCGTTAACCTTTACTGATGCTGCGGCACAAAAAGTGAAGTCTTTAATTACCGAGGAAGAAAACCCGGCGCTTAAATTGCGCGTCTATATTACCGGCGGCGGTTGTAGCGGCTTCCAATACGGCTTTACCTTTGACGAAAAAGTCAATGAAGGTGACTTAACCGTAGAAAATGCCGGCGTGCAATTAGTTGTCGATCCGATGAGCCTACAATATTTAATCGGCGGCACCATTGACTATACCGAAGGCTTAGAAGGTTCACGTTTTGTGGTGAATAACCCGAATGCCTCATCTACTTGCGGTTGTGGATCGTCTTTCAGCATCTAATATGGATTTTCAGTTTACCTCCCATCAAGGCAACACTGTCGCGAAATGCTCCATGGAGCACGAAGCCTTTGCCAACTGGTTTAACATTGAAGTGCGGTCAAATCCACAACTGATTTCCACCGCACTTTTTCATTTACAAAACTTGCCCGCGCATCATGCGGCGGATATTGTGTTAACCGGTGCCGAATACAGCTTATACATTAACGCGGATGAGGTGATGGCGAAGGCAAATAATCTCGCCATTGAGAATCAAGACGCATTGGAAGACGGTTTTTATTATTACGATGATGAAAGTATCGCCTTTTGTGGCATTGAAGATTTTGCCCGTTTTTTACATTCTTACTTGGATTTTATCCGCGCCTAATCCCAACATTCAGCCCAAACGGTAACGCACATGGCAACAACACCTGCTCAAAATACGTCTTCCAAACAACCTTCTACAACGCCCAAAAAATCTTGGACGACGACCCTATTAAAAATTGCATTTACCGCCTTTTGTATGTTGTTTTGCTATTCCGCTTATTTGGATTGGCAAATTCGCAGCAAAATGGACGGACAAATTTGGCGTTTGCCGGCGGAAGTGTATAGCCGTATTGAAAGTGTTCGGGTCAGCGACCAACTCAGCCTTGAGCAAATTAAACAACTCCTGCTCGATAACGAATATCGCCAAACCACAATGATCGCAGCACCGGGCGATTTTAAAATCGAAGACAACACCATTGTCTTATTGCGTCGTGCGTTCCCTTTCCCCGACACACCGGAGGCGCAACGGGTTTTTCGTCTGCGTTTTGAAAATGACAAACTGGCAGTCATTGAAGATCTGATTAACGTCAAAGCGATTGATGAATTTCGCTTGGCGCCGAAATTGATTGCCATTTTGCAATCAGACAAAGAAGAACGTCTTGCGATTTCCTTGCAACAATACCCGCGCTTACTCATTGATGCGTTATTACTGACAGAAGATCGGCGTTTTTTCCAACACGATGGCATCAGCCCACTGGGCATTTTGCGTGCCGTGATCACCAATATTCAAGCAGGTCATACAGTACAGGGCGGCAGTACGCTGACCCAACAACTGGTTAAAAACTTATTTTTAAGTAACGAACGCACCCTCACCCGTAAAATTAACGAAGCCTTGATGGCGTTAATTCTCGATTGGCGTTATGACAAAAACCGTATCTTAGAAACCTACTTAAACGAAATTTACCTCGGACAGAATGGCGACAACCAAATTCATGGGTTTGAATTGGCCAGCCAGTTTTATTTCGGACGTTCCGTGCGCGAAATAAGCCTAGATCAAATTGCACTATTAGTGGGCATGGTCAAAGGTCCTTCCCTCTATAACCCGTGGCGTAATCCAACGAATGCGCTAGAACGCCGCAATGTGGTGTTGCATTTGATGTTGGAACACAAAATCATCGGTGAAGAACTGTACCAGTTATTGAGCCAACGCCCACTCGGTGTGCAAGAAAAAGGGAAAATTAGCCGTAAATACCCGGCGTTTATTCAAACCTTACAAACCGAATTACGCCACCAACTTGGTGAAGGCAAAACAGAAAATCTCCTAGGGGCGCGAATTTTCTCTACATTGGACGTGAAACAACAAGATCACGCCGAACAAGCGGTAATCAGTGCCGTATCCGATTTACAGCTCAAACACAAGAATCCGTTTTTGGAATCCGCCATGGTGGTTGCCGATTATCAAACCGGTGAAGTGCGCGCCATTGTGGGCGGGCTGCAAACGCAATTTGCCGGGTTCAACCGTGCCTTATCGGCTAAACGCCAAATCGGCTCGTTAGTAAAACCGTCTGTTTATTTGACCGCACTTATGTATCCGGATCAATTTCGGTTGAACACACCGATTAACAACCAACCGATTACCATCAATGTAAAAGGCAGTCCGCCTTGGCAGCCACGCAATTACGACCGCAAATACAGCGGCTCGGTCATGCTGATGGATGCATTAGTTCGCTCATTGAATATTCCAACGGTCAATATCGGCATGAAGCTAGGGTTAACCAAAGTGATTTCGGTGCAACAAGCGATGGGTTGGGATAAAGTCACGATCCCGAAAGTCCCGTCAATGTTGCTGGGTTCCTACGCCATTTCGCCTTATGACGTGACCAAACTTTACCAAACCATCGCTAATGAAGGGGCAAGCATTCCGCTCAACACCATCAACAGTGTGGTGGATAGACAAGGCAATGTGGTTTATTCCCGTGAATTTGAGCCCAAACAAGTGGTTCCACGTGAAGCCGCCTTCCAAACGCTCTTTGCTATGCAACAAGTGGTTGATCGTGGCACAGCTCATAGCCTACAACCGGATTACGCCTATTTACACTTAGCCGGCAAAACCGGTACCACTAACGATGCTCGCGACACTTGGTTTGTCGGAATTGATGGCGAAAACGTCACCACCATTTGGCTTGGTCGAGACGACAACGGTGAAACGAAACTCACCGGTGCCAGCGGTGCGTTACAGGTTTATAAAGAGTATTTAAAACGTGCCACCACCCGACCGTTAAAACTTCATAAACCGGAAGACATTAAATGGGTCGGTATCAATGCCTATGGTGGTTGGGACTGCAGCAGTGCTCGCACCATTCCCGTTTGGGCTGACAGAAATCAATCGTTCTGCCAGCAAACCGAATATACGCCAACAACACCTTCCGTCAATGCCGTTGAAAGCAATAATGTTACGAAACAAGAAAGCGTTTGGGATGTGTTAAACGAAGGTAATTCGGTACCGGTGGAAGACGCAAGACCAGCAAATTAACGCAATAACTTTGCATCCATCTCTTTAAAAAATACCGTAAAAAAAGACCGCACTTTAACGCCTAAAGTGCGGTCTTTTTTAATGTATTTTGTGAGGGTGCAACAACATGAATCCCTCACAAAATGATGTTGCTATTGCCAGTGTTTCTTCTTCGATGTATGCCCGATACCCGGATTAAAACTGTTGGTTGGATCAAGCGCTTTATAGAATTTACGCAACGACGGTTTCGCTTCATATAAATGGCCCACATTATGTTCCGCAGGGTATTGTGCGCCGCGTTTATCAAGCAATGCCAACATTTGATGCTCCAATTCCATGCAATCATGGCCTTTTTTCACAATGTAATCCTGATGGAAAACATGACACATAAAATGCCCGTAATACAATTTATGACTGATTTTTTGGTCGATCTCAGGCGGCAGCGTTTCAAACCACTCACGATCATTGCGACGTAATGCAATATCCAGTGCCACAATGTCTTCCACCTCTTTTTCATGAATTGCACGATAACGAATCGCTGCTGAGGCAACGGCAAAGCGGTGTAACATCGCTGCTTGAGTTTCTACGGCATCACATTCAAAGAAAGCGCCTTTGCTGCTCTCTTTAAAGTAAGAGGTTAAATAATCCCGCGCTTCCTGTACGCCATCACCGCCCATTTTAACAATCAAGTGATGTTCGTATTGATCACGATATTGCCATAATTTTTTCGGCAAATGTTCCGGCAAAACCCTTGAAATCGCCTGCATGATTTTGTCGCTGAAATGACTTGGCATAAAACTGATTTTTTTAGCCAAACGATCCACTTTTGCTTTCATGGCAAATAACTTCGGCAACCAATGTGTGCCAAATTTCTTGATAACCCAGAACGTATCTTTACCGTATTTAGCTGCCACATCAAACGCGTCACGATGAATATACTCGCCGGAAATCGGTAGCTGTTTAAAATTCGCCAACATATGACGACGAAGATCATTTAATGTCTCTGTTTGATTAGTGCCAATATAAAATACCGCCGTATTTTTCTCTGCCACAAAGGTATCTAACCGTACCGCAAAAATCGCTAATTTCCCTGCACAACCGGACGCCTCATAGTGACGTGCCGGATCGGCATTAAAACGTGCTGGGCTGTCTTCATCTACTTGGCGCACATGATTGCAGTAAGCGTGGTCATGACCTTTGCCACAATCTAATTGAATGTCTTTGCGCTGATAACGTTGATTCTCCAAATTTGCTAAAATTTCTTCCGGTGTTTCACCCAAATCAATGCCTAGGTGATTAACGAGTTGCAATTCTCCCTGCTCTGTTAATTGTGCATAAAGTGCCATTTCCGTGTAAGCCGGACCACGTTGCACCAACGCCCCACCGGAGTTATTACAAATACCACCAATCACCGATGCCCCAATACAGGAAGAACCAATAACAGAGTGCGGTTCACGTCCGTGTGGTTTTAAAGCGATCTCTAATTCATTTAGCGTAGAACCCGGCAAACAAACCACTTGTTGTGCGTCATTGATTAATTGAATGCCTGAAATGCGCATGGCATTGATGATCACAATGTCGCGATCGTAATCATTGCCATCGGGCGTGGAGCCACCGGTTAAACCGGTATTGGCGGCTTGAGCAATAACAATAACATCTGCCGCCACACAGGCTTTAAGAATCGCCCAAAATTCCGCTAAATTTCCCGGACGGACTACGGCTAAAGCATTTCCGTTACCAAAGCGATAACCACTGCGATAGGCTTCCGATTTACTCGGGTCGGTAATCAAATATTTGTCTCCGACAATTTGACGAAGTTGACTAATTAATGAAGTACTGGTCATAGATTGTTACCCTTATGTTAAAAATAACGTTGACGAAAAACGCCAAAAGAATAACAGAAATTGACCAGTAAAACAGAGTAAAAATACACTTTTTTTAGACCGCACTTGATTGTACAAAAGTACTAATTTTATTAAAGCTGAAACAATTAAGTTACATAGATCACATTTTTTTAAAAAAATATGCGCATTTTTTGATAACTAGATCACACTTTCCCCAAATAGGTATATTTTTTCTAAGCGTATTTCCTAGAATGCCTGCGATATTTTAATCGCTAATTATTATTAACAGGAGTAAACATGTCTTTTTTCCTAAGCGTCTTACCTATTGCTTTACTGATCTATTTAATGGTGAAGCGTAATGCTTTACCGTCTTACGTTGCATTACCTTGGATTGCAACACTTGTTATGGGTGTGCATTTATTGCACTTCAATACAGACATTATTACCATCAGCGCGAATGTAACCTCCGCTATCGTCGCGGTACAAACCCCAATTACCGTTATTTTCGGCGCGATTTTATTCAACCGTTTCAGTGAAGTGTCCGGTGCAACCGACATCATGCGTAAATGGTTAGGTAACATTAACCCAAACCCGGTTGCACAATTGATGATTATCGGTTGGGCGTTTGCTTTTATGATTGAAGGCGCCAGTGGTTTTGGTACACCAGCCGCTATTGCCGCACCAATTCTGATGGGTTTAGGTTTTAATCCGTTAAAAGTAGCGATGCTTGCCTTAATCATGAACTCTGTTCCGGTCTCTTTCGGTGCGGTGGGCACTCCAACTTGGTTCGGTTTCGGTCCGCTTAAATTGTCTGAAGACATGGTACTAGAAGTCGGCTCCATCACAGCGCTGATTCACTCTGTGGCAGCCCTGCTTATCCCATTGTTGGCATTGCGTGTACTTGTCAGCTGGAAAGATATTCGCCAAAACTTGGTCTTTATTTATATCAGTGTCTTTGCTTGCGTTGTGCCTTATTTACTGATTGCACAATTTAACTATGAATTCCCGTCTTTAGTGGGCGGCGCAATCGGGTTGTTTGTTTCCGTCTGGGCGGCAAATCGCAATATCGGGTTAGCAAAAGTCGAAAACACATTAGATAGCAATGCGGTAACCACCGGTCAAGTGGTTAAAGCCCTCTTCCCTACCGGTTTGTTAATTGCGTTTTTAGTCGTAACACGTATTCACCAACTGCCGTTTAAAGCGATGATGAACGACACCACCGTTTGGTTTACTACCGCGTTAGGTTCATTAGGGACATTCGAAATCAGTAAAGGCCTTATCTTCAGCCTAAAAAATATCTTCGGTTCAGATGTTTCCTCAAGCTATAAATTGCTTTATGTGCCGGCATTAATTCCATTTGTTATCACTGTATTAATTGCCATTCCGGTATTCGGCGTTTCCGGTGCCAAAGTCAAAGATATTTTTTCCACCAGCTTGAAACAATCCAAAAATCCATTTATCGCCTTAATGGGTGCCTTAGTAATGGTGAACTTAATGTTAGTGGGTGGCGAACATTCTATGGTGAAAATTATTGGCCGCACCTTTGCAGAAGTCACCGGCGATGACTGGACGATTTTCTCCTCTTACCTTGGTGCAGTCGGTGCGTTCTTCTCCGGCTCTAACACCGTATCGAACCTAACATTCGGTAGTGTACAATTATCCACTGCAGAAACGACCGGTTTATCCGTGGCACTAATCTTGGCACTACAATCAGTAGGCGGTGCAATGGGTAACATGGTATGTATTAATAATATCGTTGCCGTGTCCTCCGTATTAAACATTCAAAATCAAGAAGGCACCATCATCAAAACCACGATCATTCCAATGGTGATTTACGGTATTATTGCTGCACTTTGTGCCACCCTGTTAATTCCGTTGTTATACACGTTGTAGCGGCAACATATAAAATTAACTCAAAAAAACGACCGCACTTTTGCGGTCGTCATTTAATTTTTTAACTGATTTTTCTTTTTTAATATTGGAGTATTACTATGAATGTGAATTTCTACGTAACCTGCATTGCCGACGTAGTAAAGAGTGGTGTAGCGAAAAACACCGTTCTGTTACTGGAAAAGTTAGGCTGTCAGGTGACCTTTTTAGAAAAACAAGGTTGCTGTGGACAACCTGCATTAAACAGCGGTTATACCAAACAAGCCCTTCCCGGCATGAAAAACTTGGTCGAAACCTTTGAAGCCAACGATTACCCTATCGTCGCCCCTGCCGGCTCTTGCGTTTATGCCGTTAAAAATTACCCGGATTACTTCACTCGCGCCAATGAGCCGGAATGGGCGGAGCGTGCCAAAAAAGTCGCTGCTCGTTTCTATGACTTAACGGATTTTATCGTCAATAAACTCGGCGTAACCGACATCGGTGCCCATCTGCCGGGTCGTGCAGTTTATCACCCTTCCTGCAGTCTTTTCCGTAAACTTGGCATCGTAGACGAGCCGATCACATTACTAAAACACGTTAAAGGTTTGGAACTGTTACCCATTCACAATCAACAAACTTGTTGCGGATTTGGTGGCACGTTCTCGGTCAAAATGGCGGAAATTTCCGGTGAAATGGTAAAAGAAAAAGTGGAACACGTTGAGGAAGTCGAACCGGAATACTTAATTGGTGCAGACGTGAGCTGTTTACTCAATATCGGTGGTCGCCTACAACGTGAAGGCAGCAAAATCAAAGTGATGCACATCGCAGAAGTGTTAATGCAGGAGTAATAAACTATGTCATTAAAAACCAGCAATCTTGCATTTAAAGCACGCGTTGATCGCGAAGTCCATAATGAAATCATGCGCAAAGCGGTGGTAAAAGCCCAAGAAACTATCGGCACAAACCGTCAAAAAATGGTGGATGAGTTAGGCCACTGGGAAGAATGGCGTGATTTGTCTAAACAAATCCGTAACCACGTTTTAGCAAACCTTGATGCCTATTTGTACCAACTTAGCGAAAAAGTCATAGAAAACGGCGGTAAAGTTTATTTTGCCGAAACCGCCGAAGAAGCCACCGAATACATTCGCCAAGTTGCACTGAAAAAGAATGCCAAAAAGATCGTAAAATCCAAATCCATGGTAACCGAAGAAATTGGGTTAAATAGCGTGTTGGAAAAAGAAGGCATGCAAGTCATTGAAACCGATTTAGGGGAATATTTACTGCAAATTTCCGGTGATAAGCCGTCTCACATCGTGGTACCTGCGATTCACAAAGATCGCCACCAAATTCGTAAAGATTTACATGAAAAACTCGGCTATGAAGGGGCAGAAACACCGGAAGATATGACCCGTTTCGTGCGTGAAAAAATTCGTCAGGATTTCTTAGAAGCAGACATCGGCATTAGCGGATGTAACTTTGCCGTCGCGGAAACCGGCTCTGTTTGTTTAGTCACGAACGAAGGTAACTTGCGTTTAGCCACCACCCTTCCTAAAACCCACATTGCGGTGATGGGGATGGAACGCTTGGCACCGACGTTCCAAGAAGTAGACGTGTTAATTACCATGCTTGCCCGTAGTGCGGTGGGCGCCAGATTAACCGGTTACAACACATGGCTTACCGGCCCTCGTCTTGCCGGCGAAACCGATGGTCCTGAAGAATTCCATTTAGTCATTGTCGATAACGGTCGTTCCGATATTTTGGCCTCTGAATTCCAAGAAGTTTTACGTTGTATCCGTTGTGGTGCCTGCTTAAATACCTGCCCGGCGTACCGTCAAATCGGTGGTCATGGTTACGGCTCTATTTATCCGGGCCCAATTGGTGCAGTGATTTCGCCATTACTTGGCGGCTATGACGAATTCAAAGAATTGCCGTATGCCTGTTCCTTATGTAATGCCTGTAACTCTGTTTGTCCGGTACGCATTCCGTTAGCCCAACTGATTTTAAAACACCGTGAAAAAATGGTCGAACAAGGCAAAACGCCTGCATTGGAACGCTTATCCATTTTCGGTTTTGGCTTTGCTAACTCCCATCCAACCTTATGGAAAATCGGTGTAAACACCGGCGCCAAATTAGCGGGTAAACTCATTAAGAACGGCAAAGCGCCACTTAAAATGGGCGCCTTGGCAGAATGGACAAAAGCCCGTGATTTACCGACACCTGAAGGCGAAAGCTTCCGTCAATGGTTCAACAAAAGAGGAGCAAACTAATGGATTTACAAAATAGAGAAAACTTCCTCAATAAATTAGCAGCCAAAATGGGTAAACAACGTGCCAATGTGCCGGAAACGATGGCGACACCGGTGAATACTTACCCAACAGAACGCCTGACCCATCTCACCCAAGCAGAACTTTGCGAAGAATTTGTAAACTTCGCCAAAGTGATGATGGTGGATGTGGTTGTGACGTCAGAAACGTTAGCAAAACAGACCGCACTTGAGCTTTGCGAAAAATACGGTGGCGGTGATTTAGTGTTAAACGACGACCCTCGTCTGGAAGAACTCGGTATTACCCAAGCGGTTCAAGAAAAATACACTTGCCATATTTGGTCACCGGAACAGGCGGAAGCCAATATTACCAAATCGGAACAAGCCAATATTGGGATTGTTTATGCCGAATACGGTTTAACCGAATCAGGTGGTATCGTGCTATTTTCCCAAGCCGAACGTGGCCGCTCTGTGAGCTTACTGCCGGAGAAATCCATTGTCGTTGTACGCAAAAGCAAGATACTACCCCGTGTAGCACAACTGGCAAAAATCCTACATGACAAAGCCCAACAAGGCGAACGTATGCCTTCTTGTATTAATATCATTTCCGGCCCAAGTTCCACAGCAGATATTGAATTAATCAAAGTGGTCGGCGTGCATGGCCCAGTGGCGAAAATCTATCTTGTCATTGATGATTTAGTACAAAACTAAAACATCCTCTCCATGGAATAAAAAGGAAAGTTTGGCAACTTTCCTTTTTTTATGGCACATAAAAAATGCTCATTTTGTGATCTACCTCATAGATCAAACAAGAATTTACTTGCACTAAAATCTCATTAGAGGATAATAATTATCAATTATATCTATAGGCAAATGTAGTAAATCAAGGAGATGCGCATGTGTTTTTCCCGTTGGTCTCAATCTGTTCTTTTTAGTTTTATGCTTCTGTTTTCAGCATTTACCCACGCAGAAGATAACTATCAGCAATGGGTACAAGACATTGAAAATCGCTTGGATAAAACCACCGCACTTTATGCCGAAAATAAAATAGATGATGCCCGAACTGAAGTCCAAATGGCCTATTTTGAAGTATTCGAAAATCTTGAAGGCCCTATTCGTATTAACTTTTCCGCACAAAAAAGCTATCAAATGGAAGCCACCTTTGGCGAAATTCGCAAGATGATTGGTGACGGTCTGCCACAAGAGCAAGTTAAAGCCAAAATTGACGGTCTCAAAGCCGAATTACAAGAAGTGCTTCCTTCTTTAAAAGATGGGCATCAACTTAACGCCTCCGCGCAACATGGCGTATATGAAAACCAAACTATCGCCCCGCATTGGCAAAAAAGCTTTAAAACTATCGATGATTTATTAGCTCAAGCCATGACGGCGTATGAAGCGAAAGATTACGCAACCGCCAAAAAACTGGTGCAACAAGCGCAATACGATGGGTATAAAAACTCCGAAATGGAAATGTCCATTCGCCAAAATCGTTCCGCCGCCATTTCCGGCAATCTTAATCAACAGTTTTATGATTTAATCAAACTGAGCGAACAACCGGATCAAATCAGCGATTTCGGTTATCAAATCACGACATTATTACAAGACGTTGAAGAGCAACTGCCTGACTTACCAACCACCCGTGATACACAAGTGGAACAGCCTGCCAATCAAACTATCGCGGATACCACGCAGGACAAAGACTGGTCGCAGGTTAGTGTACAAGTGAACGCTGGCATTCAACAAGCGATAGCCTTATATGAACAAGGCGAAGCGAAAAAAGCCATGTTAGCCGTGCAAGATACCTACTTTGATATCTTTGAAAACACCGGCATGGAAAACAAAGTGGGTTCCCGCGACAGCAATTTCAAAACCCAACTAGAAGGCTATTTCACTCGTTTGGTGAGCTTAATGAAAGCCGGCGCAGAGAAAGAAAAGTTACAAGAACAAGCGCAAGGATTAAGCCAAGATTTGAGCAAGGCTGTAGAGATGTTACAGGGCGGAGAACAAACCGCCTGGAGTATATTCTTATACAGCTTATTAATCATCTTGCGTGAAGGCTTGGAGGCGCTATTAATTGTTGCTGCCATCGTGGCATATTTAGTAAAAAACAACCATCAGGACAAACTGCCTGTCATTCGCCAATCCGTCTATGTGGCATTACTCGGTAGCCTCATTACTGCCGTGATCTTCCAACTTATTTTCTCTAATTCCGGCGCCAGCCGAGAATTGTTGGAAGGTTTCACAATGATGATAGCCGTGGTGATGTTGTTCATGATGAGTTACTGGTTGCTTTCCAAAGTGGAAGCTCAAAACTGGAAACGCTATTTGGAAGGCAAACTCTCTACCGCGCTCACCACCGGCTCTCTTGTAGGTTTGTGGCTGACCAGTTTCCTTGCCGTATATCGTGAAGGCGCAGAAACCGTGTTGTTCTACTATGCCCTCGCCGGCGATGCACAAAGTGCGGTGGATTATTTCTATCTTTTCGGCGGTTTCTTCCTTGGCGTGATCATTCTAGCCGTATGCTATTTCCTCATGCGCTATACCGTGGTGAAATTACCGCTTAAACCGTTCTTTATGTTCACCGGTTCATTCATGTATTTAATGGCCTTTGTATTTGCCGGTAAAAGCGTACTGGAACTTATCGAAGGCAAATTATTTGAACCAACCTTGGTTTCCGGCATCACGGAAATCTCATGGTTGGGTATTTATCCTTATGTAGAAACATTACTTCCGCAAGCTGTCTTGTTGGTGGCTGCTGTTTTTGCATTCATTTATATGAAGTACCAAAGCAGAAAATCTGCTTAATGTCGCACAAGCTATACTTATTCAGTTAAGGAGAAACTAAGTATGAAAAAAACATTAATCGCCACCGCACTTTTAGCAGGCATGATCACCGCACCGGCAGCCTTAGGCTTCAAAGAGTTCCCTGTCGGTGAACCGGTAACTATGAACGAAATGGAAATTGCCGCCGTGTATTTACAACCGGTTGACATGGAACCACGTGGCATGGGCTTGCCGGCAGCGAAATCCGATATTCACTTAGAAGCGGATATTCACGCCACCAAAGGCAACAAAAATGGTTTCGGTGAAGGCGAATGGATGCCTTACTTAACCATTCAATATACCCTAGTAAACAGCGACACCGGTGAAAAACAAGAAGGCACCTTCATGCCGATGGTGGCCAGCGACGGTCCTCACTACGGTGCAAACATCAAAATGATGGGCGTGGGTAACTATAAATTAACCTATCACATTGACCCGCCACCAAAAGCCGGTATGCACCGTCACACTGACGAAGAAACCGGTGTTGGCCGTTGGTGGAAACCGTTTGATGTTAACTATGAATTCAAATTCACCGGTTTGAAATAAGCCTTTCAGGTGTTAACTAAAAATAACAATAAAAACACCTTGAAATCACTCAAGGTGTTTTTTTATGCTAGAGCATAATCTCTGATCCAAAATAAGCGATATGATTCATTCACCCTTTCGGAGTAAGCTATGAACTATTTTTTTGTTTTCCTCATTCAAACCCTACTCCCTATTTCTATTTTGCTCAGTTGCAGTTGGGCGCATTACCCGAACGCCAATGCGAAAAAACTCATTTGGCTTTCTCTTTTCGGATTTTTTATCGGTAGCCTCATCTCGCTGAATTTACCTGCAACACAAAGTGCAAAACTCGCCGTTGCCATTATTGCATTGTGTATTTTATTGTTTGCTTATTTCAGCCAATTTATCCATTGGCAAAAACTCAATACCTTTTGGCATATCATGTTGTCTATGCTTGCCGGACACTTGTGGGCGAAAGATCCCAATATTGCGGCTATCACCGGCACAGACGTCATTAACACCGATTTTTTACTTCAATTCAGTGCGATCATTTTGGGCGTTATTTTCTGCATTATTGTCGCCGGTTGGCTATTTATTTTATTTCAACAACAAAAAACGTCCGGAAAAACAACCGCACTTTCTGTTTTCTTAACCTCCCTTTTCACACTGCTATTAATAACCCCATTAATGGGCGATATATTGTTGATATTAATGAAGCTTCAATTGATAGATCTCACAAAAGTGCGGTTAAGTTTTGCGGCAAAATCAGGCAATATTTTCGTCTATTTGAATTATATTAACGTCGCGGTATTGGCATTTATTGTGTGCCTATTTGCTTTCAAAACACACTTGTCACGCCTTCATCAAGTTAAGCAAGAACAAGACCCGATTGAAAAACGCAAAGCCATAGCAGCCAAACGGACTTCCGGCAAAATTATCGCTTACGGTTTAGTCGCAACCGCTATCATCCTTGTTTCCCAACTTTATTGGGACAGAATTGCGTCCCAGCCGCCACAACTTTCGGAAGCGCAAAGAGTCACCTTAGATGGGGAAAACAACGTACACATCCCAATCGAACAAGTAAAAGACGGGAAATTACACCGTTTTCTTTGGGTTGCCGACGATGGCAAAGCGGTACGTTTCTTCATTATTAATCGTCTGCCCGACAAACTCAGTCTTGCTGCCGTATTCGATGCCTGCATTTTATGTGGCGACCAAGGTTATGTAATGGAAGGCAACCAAGTAGTATGCGTGGGTTGCGGTGTCCGTATGTTTACCCCTTCCATCGGCAAACCGGGCGGTTGCAATCCTGTGCCAATCGATGATTGGAAACAAACAGAGACAGAAGTAGTCATCAACAAGAAAAACTTAGAAGAAGGTTTGAGCTATTTCAGCACTATCATTGAAATTGAAGTGGTAGATCCCGTCAATGGTAAGAAATTGACCAACACTAAAACGGAACACAAATACAGCCATGAAGGCAAAACCTATTTCTTTACTGATGAAAAGAACTTAGAACTGTTCCGTGATAATCCTGAGGCCTATTTAAACAAAACCGATGAAGCCTCAACCGCCAAGGAGGAAAAATAATCATGTTAGCGCGAATGTTATTTCAGTCTTGGCGTTATGGTTTAAAACGTAAGTTTCTTGCCATTGTTACCATTTTCCTCGCTGCCGGTTTGATTTCCGCCTTGCTCGCCGTGTCCATCGACATTGGTGACAAAATGGCAAAAGAATTGAAATCTTACGGTGCCAATATTTTGGTGGAACCGGCTAGCAGTGCCGTTTTGCCGGATGATGTCAGCGGCCGTAGCTCCCTCGCTACGCAAGATTTTTTAGATGAAAAAGAACTGCCGAATGTGAAAGACATTTTCTGGCGCAACAACATTGTGGGGTTCGCGCCCTTACTGAGCACACAGGTAAAAGCCAGCGTGGCTAACGGCGCAAAAAACGATGTGAGCATCCTCGGGACGTTTTTTGATCATAATATTCCTGTGCCGGATGAAGAGGATTACCACACAGGGCAAAAAATCATCAGTCCTTATTGGCAAGTAGAAGGCGAATGGGTGGATGATGCTGCTGATGATTTCGGTGAACAAATTCCTGCCCTACTCGGTGCCCAGCTTGCCAAACAACAGCAATGGAAAACCGGCGATGTGATTAGCTTAAGTTATCAGACGGAAGAAAACGCACCGCAACAACATATGACCGCTATCGTAAAAGGCATTGTTAAAACCGGTGGCACAGAAGAACAACAACTGATTTTGCCGTTAAGTGCGGTGCAAAATTTACTTGGATTAGAAGGCAAGGTACAGGCGATTAAAGTCTCCGCGCTCACCGTGCCGGAAAATGATTTATCCCGCAAAGCGCGCGCCAATGTGGACGGTTTGGCCGCCGAGGAATATGACCGTTGGTATTGCACGGCCTACGTTTCCTCTATTTCCCATCAATTGGAAGAAGCAATTTCCGGCGCGATTGTTCGCCCTATTTGGCAAGTCGCGGCTTCCGAAGGCGTCGTCATTGAGAAAATTCAATTATTACTCGCTGTCGTCACCCTTGCCGCACTGATTGCCGCCGCCATGGGTATTGCTTCATTAATGACCACAACCATTATCGAACGCAGCAAAGAAATCGGTTTAATGAAAGCGCTCGGCGCCTATCAATGGCAAATCGTCTTGCTGTTTTATTGCGAAGCTATCATCAGCGGGTTAATCGGTGGCATCTTAGGTTGCATTGCCGGTTGGGGGTTAGCTCGTTTTATCGGTGCCACGTTATTTGGCGCACCGCTCAGTTTCGCCTGGATAGTTATCCCTTGCGTACTGGTACTTTCCGTCTTGATCGCCGTGATCGGTGCTTGGTTCCCGGCACACCGTATTGCCCGTCTTTATCCTATCGAGGTGCTTTATGGCAGACAATAAACCTATCAACATGTTTTGGCGCTTGGTGTTACGCGCCTTACGCCTGCGCTTGCAACGGGTATTCATCATTTTTGCCGCGCTTACTGTGGGCGCAAGCATTGTGACGGCAATGGCGGCGGTGTACTTCGACATCAACACCAAAATGAGCCAAGAACTGCGTACCTTCGGCGCTAATTTTTATATTGGCCCCAGCAACGGCAATTTAATCAAAGTGGATCAAGTGCAACAGATCCTTGACCAAGCGCCGAAAGGCTTAATCACGGCTGCAAGCCCCTATTTATATGGCGTGACACGTAGTGATTTGGAAAAAATTGTGATGATGGGCGTGTGGTTTGAAGATATGAAAACCCTTGCGCCTTATTGGCAAATCACAGGCAATCCTATCGGGGTGAACTTCGACGAACGCAACGCCATGATCGGTAAAACTCTCGCGGAACGGCTCAATTTAAACGTAGGCGATAAACTCACGTTAAGCCTCAATTCCGTGGATAAACACCAGTTCAATATTAAAGCCATCGTAGAAGCAGGCGATGCTACCGACAATATGTTGATCGTGAGCCTCGATTTTGCACAAAACTGGTTAGAAAAAGAAAACTTGGCGACTAACGTATTGTTAAACGTCAAAAACGATCAAGGCCAAGTGGATCAATTCGCCCAACAGTTACAACAACAATATCCCGATTTAGACATTCATCCGATCCGCAAAGTCTCCGCCTCCGAAGGGCAAATTTTAGATAAAATCAAAGGCTTGATGGGGTTGATTTCTGTGGTAATTTTGATTTTAGCTACCCTTTGCGTGAACACCACCTTAATCGCCATTGTGGGCGAACGAGCGAAAGAATTTGCGTTGCAAAAAGCTCTCGGTGCGAAAAGCCGAGACATCATTAAACAAATCGGCGCAGAAACCTTGATTATCGCCCTTTGCGCCATTGTATGCGGCTTAATCATCGGCTATCTATTAGCACAGGTGCTCGGCTTAACCGTATTCAAAGCCTATATTGATATGCGCCTGCCGGTGCTCCCGATTACTATCACTTTATCCTTATTAGTGGCATTTATCGCGGTTATCGTACCGACCCGCCGCGCTTTAGACATTCAAACCGCCAACGTATTGAAAGGGGAATAACATGGCTAAACCAGTCATTGAAACACAGCATTTATATAAAAGATTCGGCCAAGTGACCGCACTTGAAGACATTAATATTCAAATTGCCGAAGGTGAATTCGTCTCTATCATGGGTGCCTCCGGTTCAGGTAAAACCACATTAATGAACATTCTCACCGGCTTGGATACCGCAACCGAAGGCAAAGTGATTTTAGACGGTGTGGATGCCGCACAACTGGACGAAACGGGCAGACAACGTTTCCGCGCGGAAAAAATCGGTTTAGTGTTCCAACAATTTCACCTCATCCCTTATTTAACCGCGCTTGAAAACGTGATGCTGGCGCAACATTACCACAGCGTAGTAGATGAAGCCGCCGCCAAAGCCGTATTAGATCAAGTGGGTTTGGCGCATCGCATGAATCACCGCCCAAGCCAACTTTCGGGCGGGGAACAACAACGGGTGTGCATTGCGCGCGCCTTAGTGAACCAGCCGCCGGTCATTTTTGCCGACGAACCGACCGGCAACCTCGATGAAACAAATGAAAATTTGGTGTTGAATTTACTCACGGAATTAAACCGACAAGGGCGTACGATTGTCATGGTGACCCATAACCCGGACTTAGGCAAACTCACCAACCGCATTATTTACTTGCAACACGGCAAATTATTGCGTGAGGAAAAAAATGCGGGTTAATTTTCTTCGTTTTCTCGGTATAAGTGCGGTCGTTTTTTTCAGTGTTTCCTGCAAAGAGGAATCCGCGCAAATCGGCCAACCTGCCCCAGAAATTGCCGCCTTCGATCTACAAGGCAATAAAGCCTCGTTAAGCAACTGGCAGGGCAAAACTGTGCTCATCAATTTCTGGTCAGAAACCTGCGGTGCCTGCATTACGGAATTAAAAACCTTGCAACAATGGGCAGAAAAATACCCGAACCAAGTGCAACTGGTCGCCATGAATATCGACGGCGAAAAGGCCGACACACAAGCGATTATCATCAAACGACAACTCACCTTGCCGGTATTTAAAGATCAAATGAAAATCACCGCCGAACGCTACCAACTTGTCGGCACGCCAACCTCTTTCGTGGTTGACCCAAACGGCAAACTGATATATAAATTTGAAGGTTTGTTATCCGAAAAGGATTTACAACAACTCTTTACCCCAACGAAAATAAATCAAGGAAAATTATGAAAATTTACTACGCTATTCTTCCTCTTATAGCACTCAGTGCCGTTTCTGCCGTTCAAGCGGAAGGCAACATTGAACACGGCAAAAAAATTTTTAACCGCTCATGTGCACTCTGTCACGGAAAACAAGCTGAAAAATCAGCGATGGGACAATCCCAAATTATTAATACGTTCAGTCAAGAAAAAATTGTTAGCTCACTTCAAGATCGCAAAAGTGGAAAAATTTATGGTGCTGGCAATCACGTGAAAGAAGGGCTGAGTGACCAAGATATGCAAGATGTTGCAAGCTATATCCAAACGCTTAAACAATAGTATGGTTTCTTAATATCCTAAGCTCCAAACAACTTATAAAAAAACCGCACTTTAGATAAAAAATCTCAGTGTGGTTTTTCTTATGGTTTATCTCAGCCATTTATAGTTTATTGTCAGTTTTCTTCTATTCTTTTCTTATACGACTAAATTCCTATGTCCCCCAAAAGCAAAAACCCCCGATGCTCTCACATCAGGGGTTCCTATCAGGTTTGGCGGTGACCTACTCTCACATGGGGATGCCCCACACTACCATCGGCATTACGGCGTTTCACTTCTGAGTTCGGTATGGAGTCAGGTGGGCCCACCGCACTATCGCCGCCAATATTCTTTATGATTTCTCTCTTATCTTATTCACGTCTTCTTAATCTAAAAACAAGCCTTCTCTCAACTCTCTCTTTTCGTCTTTCTCTTAACTGCTACTCTACTTCGCTCCATGCTCCAGGTCTCCCCAAAAACACTTGAGCGTTGTATGGCTAAGCCTCTCGGGCAATTAGTATGCGTTAGCTCAATGTATCACTACACTTACACACCGCACCTATCTACGTCTTAGTCTTAAACAACCCTTACTGTCTTAAAGACAGGGAGAAC
>ERZ773009.621-NODE-621-length-25938-cov-4.391608_pt1 | contig 25938 bp, 14 predicted proteins | sample MGYA00580663_ERZ773009 | MGnify/ENA primary metagenome ERZ773009 (study PRJEB29015, sample SAMEA2737969) | human oral metagenome | biome: human oral; feature: human-associated habitat; material: dental | place: China | collected 2026 ... | reverse complement strand
GAACCCGATGCGCATTTTGCGCTGCAACATTGATGAAGGATGTCACCGACAGAGCAAAGGAAATAGCGTCTACCGACGGATATAAAAGAGAATTTTTATCAGATAATGTTTTTGGTAAAGTAACACATCGTGTTCCTTTGAAAAAAGGATTCTCTTTGTCAGGTAAAGAAGATCGCCTGAAAGCCAAAGGCAAATACACTATTTTATATGGATGGAACAATATAGATATTTCAGGGCTGGAGCAGCTTGTTGATGAAAGTCAGACAAATTGTATCGCCGTTATGATCGGGTTTTTAAAGAATAAAGTGATTGATGAAAAGAAGACAATTGAACAGGTACTGGAGCAGATGTACAGACATATTGAAAAGTTCGGATTGGATTCTATATCACCATATACAGGTCATCCCGGCAATCTTGCAATGCCAAGAAAACAGGAAGTTTTTGCGGCTATCAGCAGATATAGAGGGCTGGTTGTAAAAGGATAAACACTAACTTATACTTATTCCTAATTATCTGACCGATATAAAAACTTTGAAAAAGTTTTCACTTCTTTCATTGAAGCTTACTTTCAAAAATGTTATAATCCTCTTGTAACTTATATAACTATTTTATCTCTTTACAGGAGATTTCTGATTTAGAAATATACTATAAAGCAAAACCTGTAAGTCAAGCTTAGTACTTGATTCTACAGGTTTTTTCTTTTGCTATTTTTAGGATTTGGAGGTTTTGACATGTCAAACAGAGTAAGAACTCATGGCATTTATTTAATGCTTTCAGATGATGAACTGAAGGTTTTGGAGAAAAAATATAGGCTCTCCGGTTGCAAAACTTTGCGTCAGTTTATTATGAAATGCATCATAGGCAAGGATATTTTTGTGCTGGATATGACAGTTTTCAGGGAACTTTCCGCAAGTATCGGCAGGATAACCGGTAGCATCAATCAGATTGCAAAGCGGGTAAATTCCACCGCAGCTATCTATAAAGATGACATCATTGATATACAAGAGCTACTAAAAAAGCAGGGGAAAGATATTTACTCTCTGCGAAAAAAACTATATGACCTTGGAAATTTAGAAGCTATAAATACGGAGGAAATCTGATGGCTGTTACAAAGATTCATCCCATAAAAAAAACTTTGCACTTAGCCCTAAACTACATCATGAATGCTGATAAAACTGATGAGAAAATCCTTATTTCCTCTTTTAACTGCAATCCTAAGCTGGCTCATCTTGAGTTTGAGCAGACGAAAAGAGAATGTAACTCCAAGGCAAAAATATTGGCAAGGCATTTAATTCAATCTTTTGCTCCCGGAGAAACCACTCCTGAGCAGGCACACAAAATAGGTCTTGAACTATGTGAAAAGGTCTTTCAAGGAAAGTATGAGTATGTACTCACTACCCACATAGATAAGGGGCATCTTCATAATCATATTTTATTTAATAATGTAAGTTTTGTAACAGGTAAGGCATATCAAAGCAACAAAAGAAGTTATCATCAGATCAGAACTGTCAGTGATGAGATTTGTAAGGAAAACGGTTTATCTGTCATTGATGAAAACTATAAAAAATTCAAGAACAGATATTCCACAAACGGTAAAAGCTATATTGAATATATGGAATTTAAGAAAGGCAGTTCTTGGAAAAACAGACTTCACCTTGCCATTGATAAAGCAATTTTAAAGTCCGGTACTTACGAAGAGTTTTTAAAAGCAATGGAAGATTTGGGATATGAAATTAAGATTGGAAAGTATCTTTCATTCCGTCATAAAGACAAAAAAGATACAGGAAGATTTACAAGAACAAAGGCAAATGTGCTTGGCGAAGATTATACCAAAGAGCGAATTAAAGAAAGAATTGAAGATCCAACCAAACAGCAGATTTATAATAAAGAACAGCTTTATGACAAACTCTCTTATAAAAATCCGGATACTATTGTAAATATAAAGAACAATGAAAAGGTAAAATCCTCAAAAGGTTATGAAGTGTGGGCAGGTAAACATAACATGAAAACAATGGCTTCCTCCTTAAACGAAATGAGAAGATATGGCATAAACACCTATGAAGAACTGGAATTAAAATTAGAGAAGGCAGCCTCAGACAGGCAACAATTATTAGATCGGATAAAGCAAGCTCAAAAGGAAATGAAATCAATATATTCTGTGATAGAGAATAAAAATACCCTTTCTAAAAATCAGCTGATCCATGACATGTATATTGAAGATAAAGAAAATAACGCATTTTATGAAGAATACAAGCCACAGATTGTTGCCTATGAAATTGCCTTAAAAGAACTCGAAAAATCAGGATACCGTACATTAAGTATTCCTAAACTGTCAGATAAATACGCTGTTTTGAAACAGAAAAAAATTAGCCTTATGGAAGAATACGCTTCTCAAAACTTCATGCTCCACGATCTTCAACAAGCAAAGAAAAATACTGATATATACCTTAACAACCATTTGGAAAAGTAAAAGAAGGCGACCGCTCCTACCTGATTTTTGGTAGAAAGCAGCCTCCTTCTTTATAAATAACAGATTAGATAAACACAGGGGAAGACATTTTCTTAAACAAACCTACATATCCAAGGAAAAACGGCAGGCTTCTTTATCACTTGTCCATTTCTATAAGATAATCTTCCCTTCTTTTCCATACAACTAAAGAGATTATACCTATTATGATATAGTTTACCACCTGATTGGCTAAATCATTATTTAAAAGGGGTAGGAAATAAGATTTTTCATTTGTAATAAATCCATGTACTAAAATACAATACACCGTCATAGAGCTGAAAAACGATATAGCTAAATTAAGAATCTTCCCAATCAATCCAAATTTATCATGAATGAGCTTAAATAAGACAGAATATAGCACTACAGCCACTATTGCCGCTAATATATCCCAAAAATATAAGGCATATCCGGATGAAAACTTGATGGAAAAATAATGGTGAGTATAATACCAACTTGCTATAAATACCGCAAGCTTATCCATTGCAAATAAGCTTATTTTTACAAATGTTGTTCCTACAAACAGGATAACTCCCAAATATAGTATAATTAAGGCTATAAAAATAACAATCATATCATTTCATCCTTTCTACTAAATAATCCTATTTTTCTTATACTATAACGCCCCTCTCCTTTTTTAGCAAACCCTTATTTTAAGTTTAAAAGAGAATCAAAAAAAGACAGGGGAAAGCAGCTTATTAGGCTGCTAATCCCCGCACTTTTATCGTTCTACCCCTTTTTCACTTTTCATATTCCTTTGTTCTTTTGATCTTCCATCCGTTTTCTCCTTATAATCGTTCAGTTTTTTAAGTGTTGAAGCCTTCTCTTTTGTATCTTGAGATTGTCCTCTGGCTTTTAACAGCTTGGCGGAATATACCTTAAAGTTTATATATTGCTTTCCATTCTTTCCGGTACTAAGCTTTTCTTTTCCTGAAAGCGAAACAAAATCCCCTTTTCTAAAGTCCTTTACTGCTTGAACCTGCTCATTATAGGCAAAGCAGTTCGTAAACTTAACATTCCCCATTCCGTCATTTTGAGCAATAGAAAAACTTGCCACTCTGAAATCCTGTCCCTCATTTGACCTTAGATCCTTTATTTCAACATCAGCGGTAAGATTACCTTTGACATACTGCTTTTCTTGATCATTATTATCTTTCAGACTTGTATTTTCTTTTACTTTATTTTCCTCTGTTTGGTATTGCTTGTTTTCACCTATTTCTTCTTTGCTTTTTTCCTGAATACCTGCATCTTTTTCTATCTCTTCCTGCCTTATATCTTTCGCTGTTTTTAGGTCTTCATCAATAAATTCCATAAATCTTTCATCAATCAACCCCATATAAGAGTCATTCATATAGTTGTTATAGGCATTATCCAGTATAACTTCATTGTTTATATCTGTTTCCAGTGATATTATTCCCTTAATAAAATCACTATGGTTATACTCTGCCAGGAATGATAAAGTTTCTTTCATACTTTCAAAGCTGTTATTTTGCATATTTGAAATACTTTTTAAATCATTTGCATATCTTCCGTTTACCCACTCGAATTTACCGTTTTCTTTATTCTCTTTAATTCCTGATGCTATAACAAATTGTTCACCTGTAAATAATACTGCCTGATCTTTCTTTACATCTAATACCGTTGTATGTTCTCCCAGTGCTGTTTTAATAATATCTCCTTTTTTTAAGCTCATAAATTCCTCCATTTCTGTCTTTACACTTTATTTTTCTATTAAATTTGGGAAAAGAGTACCCATAAAAGATACTCTCTTCCCATATTTATATATGATATTTTTTATCCGGATCCTACCTTGCATCCTCAAAGTATTCCAACTGATTTTCCCTTGCACCTGTTTGACTTACTTGCTCCTTATACCCGTTTAATTTATCTACTACAGAGTTTCTATCTCTTTTATTAAGATCACCGATACTTTGTACCTTACTGTCTCTAAAGTCGGCATCGTACCTGTCTGCTACACCGTCCAAGTCCGTATCTTTTTCTAACGGATCATAAAAATTCCCATCATCATCGATTTCAAGCCCCAGTACCTCTTTTAACTTTTCTTCATCCACATAGATAAGCTCATTAAAATCCCAAAAACCTATACTTGCCTTTATCTGCACAAGCTCACTTCTATCACTTGCATCAAGAGGATCATAGGTGTACTGAAAGCTGTTCACTAAAGTATTATCAACATAGGTATTCATTTTATAATCAATTAAATCAAGGCTTGTCTGTATTTCATGCTCTTCATCAGGCGTAGTCGTATAAGCAAGCCTTATATCGCTTAAATCAGGAAACAAAGTATCAAAATCCTCTATACTATGGTTTTCCTCATACTCTTTATTTAAAAAGTGAATTAACTCTTCTTTTACCTCTTCAAGTAATGGATTTTTCCCTTCTGTTACTGCTTCTTTTTGCCCCATATCCAGTAGATTATTTACCTCAGCAAGCCTTAATGTCTTTTCTTTTAAAAGCTCATCCTGAGGAAATTTCTTCTGAATTTCAAGTTTTGCGGTTTCTAGTTGACTTTCGGTATCACTAAGCTTACCTAAAGTTTGCTCCAGTCTCTCAGGCATTTTATCAAGGACATTATCCATTCTCGTTATATTTCCGATACCGTCCGTTCCAAATTCACCATAATGATTCTCTTCGCCTTTTAGATTAAATTTATACTGATTGGAAAAGCTGTCATAGCATGCAAATAAATCAAAGTTTCTGTACTCTCCAATTTTTACTTCTTCCGACTTAAAATCATCCGTCTTTTTTATACTTTTTATCTTGCTTATCAAAAATTCTCCGGCTTGTCTTTTATCTGTATATTTTTTGCCGTCAAGAATAAGAGAGGTGAATTTTGATACTGCTTCTTTATCCGACTTTTTCTCTATCTCCATTGAATTTTCTCCTACATTCTCCAAACTTGACTGAATATATACTTCCTTATCTGTATTTTCTTCTCTATATGGCTCTACCGCTTTTATGTCTTTTCGTAAATTCTCAATTCTACTTTTTAAGTTCTCTATTTCTTTAGGGTAAACCTTTACCACCTTATCCTCAAGTTTATACAGGTTTGATTTGAAGTTGGACTCAAGCATTTTTAGCTTGGATACCTCGACATCAAGATCCATCTTCTCACGAATTAAAGGATTACCTGTCGCCAAAGCCTTTATTTCAGCATAATTTAATGTAGCCTCATCCACATCTTCTGCAACTCTTACCGGTGTTTTACTTGTCATTATCTGTGAAATATACTTTTGTTTATTTTCAAGTGTTTGGAAAAGATAAGCATCAAAGGTATTTTCAGTTACATATCTGAAGATATAAACATCCTTATTTTCATTTCCCTGTCTTACGATTCTTCCGGCTCTTTGAGAAAGATCCGCAGGTCTCCATGGGACATCAAGATCATGAATAGCAATGAGTTTATCTTGTGCATTGGTTCCCGCCCCCATCTTCTGTGTAGAGCCTAAAAGCACACGAATTTCTCCTTTCCTTACCTTATCAAAGATAGCATCCTTTTCTCTGTTGTTGTTTACATTATGAATAAACTCTATCTCCCTTTCAGGAATTCCCATAGCCATAAGTTTGTTCTTAATATCATCATAAATATTAAACTCGCTTGAGGGTGTAGACATATCACAAAAGACAAGCTGTGCCAACTTTTTATCTGCATATTTATCCCATATATTGAATATATTTTTTACACAAGTATTTACCTTGCTGTTCTCATCATCAGGAAGCAGAGGGTTTATAAGCCTCTGATCAAGTGCCATCTTCTTTCCGTCATTAGTAATAAGCAGCATATTATCGACAGAGGAATCCACCTGTTTTGCTCGAACCTTATCCGCCCTTTTAGAAAAACTTTCAAGTATTTCCTTTTGCTCCTCGGTAGGCTTTGTCTTTATGGTTTCAAAATGTGCATTTGGAACGGGAAGATTTAATACATCCGCCGTTTTTATATCCATAAACTGCTTAACCATGTTCATCAGTTCCGGGAGATTGTAAAACTTTGAAAATCTTGTCTTACTTCTATATCCGTTTCCTTCCGGATTAAGCTCTATTGCCGTAACCGTTTCTCCAAATGTGGATGTCCAACAGTCAAAGTGCTGAAGGTGCATCTTTTTAAGTTCGTCATACTGAAGATACCTTTGCATGGTGTATAGCTCCGACATACTGTTGCTGACCGGCGTTCCTGTTGCAAAAACAACTCCCTTACCGGCTGTTACCTCATCCATATATCTGCACTTCATAAGCATATCGGATGACTTTTGTGAATCCGTTGCACTGATTCCTGAAACATTTCTCATTTTTGAAAACAGGTACAATAGCGATAGGTAAGGCTTTGAGGTTATCTCCACCTTTTCCCCCGCTCCACACCGGGCATGCAACTTTCATCGCACCCGGCGTTCCATCAAACTAACTTACTACCCTTCATCGGGGTTCAACATTTTATGTCCTCACGGTACATATCATACTTACAAATTTCACTTTTGTTTATACTTCTGAATCTTCTTTAATACCTTTTCGTCTGTGTTCGGCGGTATCGGACCGTTGTTGACCATTCGATAACAGTCACTGCATAGCCATATGAGATTCTGCACTTTGTTTACTTTTTCTAACGGAAGTTCCCCTTTGACATGATAACAATACTTTTTGTTATCTAAAAACAGCGGTTTCTTACAGCATTTGCACTTGCCTTTATCCCTGTTGTACGCGTATTCCCTGTTCATGAAGTATTCAAAATTAAATACTGTCTTTACGTAGACCGAAAGCTGTATATCCCTTGCGGTATTCACGGACGGTCTGTCACAGGGGAGAGGCTTGCTTCTGCTACGGTAATAACTATAAATCCGTCTGCCTTCCTCTGTATAAGGTGTCATGCGTTGGTCGAATGGCTTGCTTTCATATTTACTGTGGGTAATAAATGCCATAGTAATTCCAAACCATTCTCCCTCTATTGGAACAGCAAATGTTTTGCTTTTATATCCCTCATGTCTATGTGGTAAATTGCAGAGCTTTTCCATTGAAATCTGATATTTATTGTAATGATTTGGAAACCTCTTTTTCCATACCGTCAACGCTGTGTTATTTATTCTCCTGTCAATGGCATGAAACGCATGAGAACATATTGAGGGTTGCAAATACTGTGCCAATCCCACTATCATGGAATTTATACGCTGTATTTGTGCCGCCTGTACGCTCCTTTCCGTGGTTTCTCCAATCGTTCGGACTTCATCAGCAATCTTCTGTATTTTGTCTTTCAATCGCTCCATGTCTGGTAAAGGTTTCCCTACCAGATTTTCCGTCCAAGTTCTTGTGTCAGGGGTTTTTCTCTTTTTCTCCGCTTTGACCACAAAACCAAGGAAATGGATTCCCTCAGTTCTAAGGTCTGTTACAAACGTCTTTTCCTGTGATAATTCCAGCTTCATTTTATTTCTAAAATATTTTGTCAGCACACGTTTTAATCTGTATGCTTCCTGTTCCGTTGATGTGAGGATTACCCAATCATCAGCAAAACGAAAATTGTATTTTGGAGTTATTCCCGACCATTTCAACCGTCGTGTATCATTACACTTGTGTTTACATTGCCTGTGGGGTTCCATATACATTCTTCCTACAAACCAGTCAAAATCGTTCAGATACACATTTGACAGCAATGGCGACAAGATTCCGCCCTGCATTGTGCCCAGCTTCGTGTCATTCATGACACCACTTTCTATATACCCAGCCTTTAACATCTGCTGTATCATATTGATTACCCTTTTGTCATGGATTCCAATACGCCATATTTTCTGTAACAGGATTCTGTGGTCGATATTGTCAAAACACCCTTTTATATCTCCCTCGACTGCCCATACAGGCTGGTCTTGTGAGTAGGTAGAAGCATTGATGACATTTATGATGTCTCTGATTGCGTGTTTCTGTGCCCTGTACGGACGAAATCCGTAACTGTGCGGATAAAATCTTGCTTCGCATATAGGCTCAATGACAATTCTCACACATTCCTGTATGATTCTGTCCAAAATTGTTGGAATCCCCAGTGGGCGTTGCTTTCCATTCTTTTTGGGGATATATACCCGTCTTGCCGGCTTTGGTCTGTAATTACTGAAATTATCTCTTATCAGTGCAATTAGTTCATCTCTTGGCATTTGCAGATATTTGTCCATTTTCATCTGGTCTACTCCAGCCGTTTTACTGCCTTTGTTCGACTTAATGTTATGAATTGCGGTGACAATGGTAACTTCATTTACCATTGCTTCAACAAGACCCGTAAAAGCGATTCCCTCTTTTGATTTCTCATATAGAAAATCTAAGGTCCGTTTTAATTCCGCTTCTGTTGAAAATCTGACGTTCAAATGCACAAGACTATCACCTCGCAGTTCGTCACCCATATTTCAGGGAGTTATTCTTTTCTTGTTTTGTGAAATTTGTAAATTAGTCTGACTAGTCCCCTTCGCCATAGGCATTTCAGCCTGTGTGACTGGCTTTCCCAATCTCAGACTACTATGGGACTGCTGACTTCCTGTATCTTCTTCGCTCTGTACAGCTCCAACACAGGCTCTCAAACGTTCCTAAATCTCTATCCTTTTGTAGATTTAACTACTTGAAAACCTTAGGTTGCCACCTTACACCGTAGGACATAAACACACTTTGAATCATAGTTTCTGTGTGTTCTGCATGGTATTGCACCCATACAGGAATGTATTGAAAAACCAGCAATACATTCTGACCTAAAGCTCGCTCTTTCGAACGCCGTCAACTCTTACGATGCTGCATAGCTTATTCTACGTTTAACCATAGTTTTCGGAAGACCGCACTATATATTCCGTATCCTTAAGGACTTAGGACATCAAGTTACGACTTCTTCACACTTTATACGTGGGTGGATACAGCCACCTCGCATAGTGAAGTATTATCTCTCACACCACCTACGGTTTTGACTTACCATTGTCGGTGCTGATTCTGTGTGGCAAGGGTACTTCCCCCTTGAATTTGAGATTTAAGTTCAACAGTTCATTCTTATTTCTAAGTGATTTCTGTTGGTTTATTTCAGTAAGATTGTCAATCTTACCTTATGAAGCAACGTTTCGTACGATTTTTATATGCATGGGCTTCATCCACAAAAAGCTTATCAATTCCCAGTTCCTCGAAAGTTACCACATCATCTTTTTTATAATCATCATTAAGTTTCTTTAATTTTGCTTCCAGACTTTTCTTTGTTTTTTCAAGCTGCTTTACACTAAATCTTTGATCTCTGTCTCTTTTATACTCTCCAATAAATTCCACGATCTCATCGATCTGACTTTTAAGTTCATACTCCTGTCTTTCCTTTGAAATCGGGATTTTCTCAAATTGACTATGTCCGATAATCACCGCATCATAGTCCCCTGTCGCAATCCTACTGCAAAATCTTTTCCGCTTGTCCGGTGTAAAGTCCTTTTCCGTAGCACAAAGTATATTGGCTGCCGGATAAAGCTCGTTAAACTCACGCCCGAACTGTTCTACTATATGATTTGGAACTACAAACATGGCTTTTGAACTCATCCCAAGCCTTTTAGACTCCATCGCAATTCCTATCATCTCAAAGGTCTTACCTGCTCCTACTTCATGTGCAAGCAATGTATTTCCTCCAAAAAGTCCCCTTGCTATTGCATCTTTTTGATGAGGTCTAAGCTTAATTTCAGGATTTATCCCATCAAAGGGCAAATGACTTCCGTCATACTCCCTTAATCGAATAGAATTAAATCTTTCATTATATTTTTTCACCAGTCTGTTTCTTCTGTCCGCATCCTCAAAGATCCAATTTTTAAATTCTTCTTTTATAATTTCCTGTTTACTTCTTGCAAGCATGGTTTCTTTCTGATTTAAAACAGATGTTTTCTTTCCGTCCGAATCAATTATCTGGTCATATACTTTAGTATCTCTAAGATTTAGACTATCCTCTATAAGCTTATATGCACTCACTCTGCTTGTTCCATAGGTGAAGTTAGCCAGATCGTTATTTTTATCTGTACTTTTTCCCTCTACCCTATACTCTCCCGTAAAATCCGTATATTTAATATCTATATTCCATCTGTTTGATGCGGAGGTCTTTAACAGATTAAACATAAAGCTCTTATAGTCTTTTTCAGGTATCCATGTAGAACCAATCTTAACAGTTATATCACTTGCTTCAAGAGTTTTCGGCATTACTTCTTCTAACTTTTTCTTTTGATAATTAAGAGCGGATAATTCCTGTTTTAATACCGAAATTTTCTCTGTTATTTCCGATTTATTAGGTGTTTTATCCGGATTGTTTACTTCTTTTTCAAATCCCGATTGTAATACCTGAGGCTTATCTAACTCCTCTTTATTTTTATTAATTTCATAATCTATATTTTTTATATATGCGTCTACTACTTCTATTTTCTCTCTGATATTACCTGATAAGTATTCATCTGCACTGACATAATCTCTTGAAAAATCTCCCAAATCTAAAGCTGATGAAAAAGGCGTAATATCACTTGGTTCAAAACTGTCAAGATTTAAGAATATCTCTCCTTTTAGCCCTTCTATCAGCTCTTTTCTTATCTTTCCTGTAAGCTCCTCCATATACTCAAAGTTTACATTCCCTTTTTGAGATATGGAAAGAATCAGTGCTTCGCTTAAGCTATCCGTATGTTCTATTACTTCCGCTTTTTTAATGGTTCTTTTTGTAAAAATATCCGACTTGCCGATAAAGTTACCCTCTTTATTAAGGTTTTCCAAGGTGGACACTAAAGAGTAGTTGGCATCCTCCTGCAATAATCTTTTATTTGCCCTTGAATTAATTAGTCCATACTTACCTGAAAAATCATCATAAAGCTTATTTAATCTCCCCTGTAAGGCTTTTATTTCTCCTTCCGGATAATCTTCCTTTTGATAGGTAATTACTCCTCTTAACGCTTTTTCTATTTCAAGATATGCCCCTATCTTCTCCTCGTCAGCTTTATTTAAAAGTATCCTTTGCATAATGGAGTTTTCTCTAAAGTACACCTTATCTTCAATCACTACATAGGAATAATTTTTAACATTGTCATCAGCCGGAAGTATTTCTGTTTCAAGTTCTTCATTTAACTTCGCCTTTTCATAAGTAACTTTTATATTTTTAATTGCACTCTCAAGCTGTTCTTTTATTGATTTACCTTCATCTGCAATGCAGGCAAGAGCGGTACCGAATCTGCCCGGTACTTCCTGCATACTGCCAAGTACCATTTCAGGATTATCTACAAAGTATTTGTTATAGCTTAGTCCCTGCCTGTCCTTATCAATCTTCACCCAGTCCTCATCTATCTTTAACAGCCTGTCTCTTTTCTTTAAGAAAATAATATCACTTGTAACCTCTGTACCGGCTTCACCTTTAAATATATTATTTGGAAGCCTTATAGCTCCCAGAAACTCTGCACGCTCACTTATATATCTTCTTATATCCTCATTCCTTTTATCCATTGTGCCTGATGAAGTTATAAAAGCAATTACTCCTTTGCTACGCACCTTATCCAGTGTTTTAGCAAAAAAATAATCGTGAATAAGAAAGTTGTTTTTTTCATACTCACGATCGGATACCCTATAATCTCCAAAGGGTACATTTCCTACAGCTATGTCAAAAAGATTATTTGAAAAAGCAGTTTCTTCAAAGCCTTTTACCTGAATATTTGCATCAGGATATAGCTTTTTAGCAATCTGTCCGCTGGTACTGTCAAGTTCTATACCGTAAAACTTTGAGTTTTGCATTGACCAAGGCAGATTTCCGATAAATCTTCCCGTTCCCATGCTTGGCTCTAAGATATTTCCGCTCTCAAATCCCATATCCGATAAAGTCTTATAAATAGCATCTATTACTACCTTAGGTGTATAAAAGGCGGTAAGCGTGCTTTCTTTGGCAGCCTCATACTCCGACGATGATAAGTTTTCTTTTAAAAATCCCCTTGCTTCCTGCCACTGACCTCCCCGCTCTTCATCAAAGACATCTGAAAGCCCACCCCAACCTACATACTTGCTTAAAATATCCTGTTCTTCTTTACTTGCATTTCTGTTTTCTTTATCAAGTTGCTTTAGTACCCTTATTGCTTCAATGTTGTTTCTTAATCGCTCTGATGGTGGTAAGACTTCATCTTCTCTTGTTATCCTGTAATTTGCAGGTATAATGTTTTTTGTATGTTCTCTACCTGTATATACATCTTCTTGTTTTAATGTTTCACTTAAAGATTCTTTATTTAAGACAGGTAAAGCTTCTTTATCTACACTTTTCTCCAGTGATTTTTCTTCTGTGGAAAGTATCTCAAAGTCAAGTTCGTTTTCATTTCTAAATGTCAGGATCTCACTTCCTGTAACAAAGCCGCTAAGATACTCTTCATTATCATCCAATTTTATTGTTTTATAGTTTCCATAATCACTTATTTCTGAAATCAGGTATTCCTTTCCTTGATATCTTACCTGCATACCCTCTTTAAAAATCGACTCATTTACATTTTCTTGTTCATTTGCCTTTTTAATCTGCTCATTTATATAACCTGTAAGAAATACATTTCTATGGTTATCATCAAGCAAGTAAGAGAGGTTTTGAAGCATTTCATGATAACTTTCATACTCGATTGCACGATTAGAATTAAGCATATATCCATTGTATCTCAAGTTTTGCTTTAGCTGTCTGTTTTTCATATCTAAAATAAGTTCAACTTCATATCCGACTTTCCCGTCTATGCTGTTCGTTATATGCTTCGGTGCTTTTAAGTTTCCTTCATCTACAGTCTTTTTAAGCAAAATAAATTCTTCATTTTTAGAGTTATACTGATACCCTCCGGCTTCTTTTTCTTCTTTAAAAGTCAGAGCAGATATAATCTCATTCTTAGCCTTAAGCTCTAATGCCTTTTCACTTTCTTCTTCAGCTAAATCAACTTGTATTTCACTTTCTTTGTTACTGTAGGCAGTATTTTGATATACTTCATTTATTATCTCCTGAGTTGGTGCCGTGTTTCTATAAAGATAGGCAAACTCTCTTTCATTTGCTTCATTACCATCCCCTATATCCACTCTGTAATGTTCTTTTACTTCGCCGTCTACGATATGGTCAAAATAAAACTTTGAATACCCTAACCACTCATCTGTCATTTGCCCATACTTATCTTTGCCTACAGTTTCATTATGTATGCTTATTTTTTCATCCAACTCTTTTATTTCATTAAGAAGATCCTTTGTAACAATCATACCTGTATAGTCTTTTTCTGTTAGACTTGATTTTTCATGAAATTCCACCACCCAGTAATCCTTTTGATTTTCATCTGTATACAATATATTTTGATTTAAGATATTTTTCGGGCTGAAGCTCTTTTCTCTTTCTATTTGTAACTCATAGATTTTTTCAGCTTCTTCATAAGATATTTCTCTTTCATCCTGAATTAAAAGTATTTCTTCTTCCCTTTGTATATCCGGATCAATGGCGGTAGCACTTTCTTTATCCGTTATATCCTCTTTTTCCGGATTTGAATATCCCGTTTCTATATTTTCTTCTTTTGGTTTTAGCTGTTTTTGTATATCGGACACAATATCCTTATTTTCATATCGATCATTCTTTATTAAGTCTTTAATCCTTACTGCCACTTGACTCCAGCTAAGCATAACTTCCGGAGAGTTTCCCTTTTTAAGACCTATTCCCTTAGCATCATGCCATTCACTGCTTTCCATATTTCCTGATAAAGCATGAGTTCTTCCACCTGTGCCGTACTCATTTTTTAAAAACTCCGCCTGTTCTGAAAGTGTATGATTTTCTCTAAAAAAGTCGGCAATCCGTTTTTCTCCTCCTGAAATACCGCTTCCTTTCCTTAAGTTTTCATCTATCTCATCTTCTGTGATAAATTCTTTTATCTTCGGTAATTCCATAAGACCGGAACCAAATTCCTTCCTTACTATCTCCAAATCATTTAACCTTTGTAAAATCTCATCCGGCTTATGAAAATGAAATCTTAATATCCCCTTATTTTCTATATAGTCCTGTAAAAATATGCTATATTCTTCTCTAAGCCTATTTCTAAATTCAGGACTTCTAAGCTTTTCTGTAAGTTCTTCGGTTTCATCAGGAAATCCTTGTTTTTCCGTTCGGTTAAGAACCTGTAGGTAGTTTTCTTTTACATCATCTGCAAAATCTCTTTTTAAGTACCACAGCTTTTCGGCAAGTTCTTTTCTTTCATAGGAAAAAGCTTCAGCCATCTCAACATTGGTTGCATATTCAATGTTTTCAATAAGCTCACCTATACGCTTTGAAGCATCAGACCATGATAAAATCTGCATAGGATTTTCTTTTGATGAAATATCATTGGATAAGTAGATTCCTTCTTTATCATACCATGCACAAACCTTGTTTCCATCCACTTCATAACCGTTTCCACCCTTAAAAATATTTTTAAGAAATTCTGCAAATTCTTCTATGCTTTTTCCTTTAGAATACTCAGTTAAAACCTTTAATCTTAGGTTTTCTTCATTCCCTCCATAAATTAAAACCGTATCTATTTCTTTTTGCTGTAGTGGCAAGTTAAATCGCACCTGACCGCTTTCATTCTCGGCAAAAGAAAAAGAAGTCTTATCGACTTCCCTTTCACTATCTCTGCTGTTTGATTGTATTTTTCTATCTATGCCCAGACTATCTGTTCCAGTACCATCCTTGTCAGTGTCATATCGAGATTTTTCTTCAGTCCCGTATATTTCAGAAAATCTTCCGACTTCAGTTCGTTTGTAAGCCCCCAAGCCTCCATCATTTTCGGCTCCTCCTTCTCCAAAAATTCCTGTGCCTGTTCCTCTATATTTAGAAGATGTTCCATCAATGTCCCCCTGTAATACATGCTCTGATACTGATTCTCCCTGTTTTCTTTCAGAAATTTTAGCCTCTCCCTTCCAAATCTGTTCAGCCTGCTCTGATCTACTATCTTTGGCATCTCTATATTCGGTATCAAAACTTCCTCTCCATCTTCCATCTTCTCCAAACTGTAGGTTCCCCCCTGTTTCTCGAATAGGTTCTCCTTGATTACCGGGATGTAGGTTTCTTCCTCCAAAAGATATTCCCTGTCCGCCAGTATTACTGTTTCTCTCATCAGCCAAGCCTCCTTTATTTTCTTCATCATTTCTTGTTTCGGTATTTTCACTGCTTTCATTTACATTATAACGCTCCTTATCGGTCTTTGTCCGCTCATTTATCTCTACTTCTTTAAGTTTTTCTCTCTCACCTATTCTCCCTATTTCTCTTCCGATAGCCATAAGCATTTCCTTGGAAAGTAAGGAGATTTCTCCAAGAAGGCTGTCTATATCCTGTCCATGTTTAATACCCGATACTGTTTTCAGTTTGCCCTCATCAACTGGAACACCTATATCCATTCTTTGTGCCAGTGAAATCTTTATGGATTCTGTGATGAATTGTATCAGTTCTACCTTGTTATGGCTTTTAAGTGTATCATCCGTCAGCGTATCAAGAATTGTATATAGTTTTCTTTTAGTATACAAGTCTATAAGTGCAGATATCTTTTCTTCCTGTGAAAAAAGCAGTCTGCTGTTTCTTTCTTTAAAGCTGTCAATAAGTAAATCAATAGCCAAAGTATGCTTCTCAGGATCATATTTCCACAGTTTTACTTCATTAATCTTATTTCCTATACTGACTGTTTGACTGACATCAAATACATACTTTACCTTTGGTAGTCTCATGCTTAAATCAAGAATCGGTATTCCTTTTTCTCCTCTTTTTACACTTCTTCCAAGCTTTTTCCAAAAATCATACTCCGCACAGGCAGTTGCTCTCTTGTAGGTACTGTAAATACTTAACTGGTGCATATATGAGTATTTATAGTTATTTCCCATTGTCTTTAGAAAATCCTTGTAGGCACTTACATCCCTTCTGATTTCCTCTAAAGAGTGAGATAAAATATCACCGATTTTTTCAGTTGAATATCTTGGCATCTTTCCCTCCTTCTTCTTATTTTCAGTCTGTTCTTGCTTTATATCTTTTGTAATATTAACTTTTTCTTTATTCCAATCATAAAACTTGCTTATGCCGTTCATTGCCCTGTCTGCAATATAGTGTATATAGTCCGCACTTCCTCGCCTTTTATACCACTTGTTTCTTTTAAGCCCGCTATTTTCCATAAGGCTGATTGACGCTTCCACATCTGCGGTATAGTAAAGCAGCCTCCCAAGCATAAAAAAATCAGCCTCAGATTGGCTGTTAAAATAGTTTTGATAATTCCCGTTATATATCTGTCTTAGATCTTCTCCGCTATAGTTAAAGTATCTCCTATTAAAAAGTATGTTTAGAATATCATCTTGTGAAAATCTGTTTTTATCAGCCAAACTGCTTGGAATTAGATTAATCCTACCCGCTTTTCCTTCTACGGAGTCTATCCTCGGCATATATGTTTTATAAAGCGGCAACAGCTCCTGATTGATATTTACTATTTTACTTCTGTCTTTATCCTTTAATATATTCCCGGTTATCGTAAAAAATCTGTCCCTGTCATAAATTTCAAGGTTTTTATATCGCTTCCTTTCTCCCGGTACTTTACCCTTTCCTATAAAATGCAGTCCTGTTTTTGACGGAGAGATTTCCGCATAGGTGGAAATCCCTCTTAGAAAATCTGCTGTCATGGAAGCAGCATTAAAGTTAATACTGTATTCCATTATTTCATCACTTACCTTATCTATATCAATTCCTATATACCCGTCTCCTAGGAAAAATCCTAAGCCGGTTCCTTGATTTTTACATAAAGCATCCATGCAATCCATGTAACTATGCCAAGTTTTTCTATCATTTGACTTGGCAGGTTTTCCATTTGGCATAATAGGCATTTTTTTGTTTTTTCCATCTCTTACAATGATTTTATAAAGACACCATCTTTTCTCTCGCTTTAATTCATCCGGAATATTTTTATATTTGATAAGGTCGGCTTCTTTCATTATATTTCCATTCCCTTATTCTTTTTTACCGTTTTTTCTGCCTTCCCCTTTTCCTCAAGTCTAATCTTTTGCTGATTTTCTTTAAGTGTTTTTAATACGGAAGGTTTTCTTTTTATATTTTTACTACTCCTATCATCATTCTTCATAGGCTTGTTATCCGATCTTTCACTGCCATCTCTTGCAGATCCTTTTTCACTTGCCTTAATATCTTTATTTTCATTATCCGGTTGACTAATCTCTTCCTTATTTCCCTTATTTAACTTTTCCTCATCCTTTTGTATCTCTTTAGATAAAGTATCCAGTTTTTCAAGACAGTTATTAAGCTTCTTTTGCTGCTCCTTAATGAAACTTTGCATTGAGTTTACAAGTCCCTTTACAATTCCTATTTTCATCTCAACAAGCTTTTCCTGTGCCTTCGTAAGGTTATAGGTAAGCTGATGTTTCATGTTGTCATAAAGATGTTTAATACTTCCTACCGCTTTTTCCTGAAGATTAATAAGAGATTTTCCTACTGCCCTAATATCCTTAGCAATAAGGGAGCTAAGGCTTATATTATCCATTTCATTAAGTCTTTTGATCTCCGCCTTAAGACCTGTTATTTCATCTTTAAGTGCCTTTAACTCTTCAATATTTACATCAAAGTCATTATTTTTTAGCTCTTCTTTAAGCTCCCCGGCAATTTTAAGTTGTGTATCCGTATTATCTTCTAAAAAGTCGGCTGTTTTTGTATATTCTTTTTTGATCTCATTTATAACTTCCTTTGTCTGTTCTTCCTGTCTTTGAATGTTTTTATTATCGTTCATTTCGTCCTCCTTAAATTCTGTTCTTTATTGTTTTTATAAGATCCATTGTAGTTGCGTAATTCCTGTATAACCTACTTCCCATATAAACCATGCAAATGCAATGGCATTGCTTTTATACTTTTCAAACTCGGCATTTTTAGCACAGTTAAGTCTTTTGGAAAATACATATACTTTTTTTATAGGATATTTTTTAAATAACTCATATCTTTTTTGTCCCTCCAAAAATGCTAAGCGAAAAAGCATTGCTATTTTTACTTTCGGGACAGATATTTCAATGGCGTGTTTTAGAAATTTATCCGCACAAAAATAAGGCGGATTGGTTACTATGTCTAAGGTATTTTCCTTAACCGTAAAAAAATCCACCTCTCTTTCGTTTCCATATCCTCTGTAACAAATATCCTCCGCTTTTACCCTGTATCCATGCTCTTCAAGTACCTTTCCGATATGCCCCTGACCGCAGGCAGGCTCATATATTGTTTCTCTGAAATTTTCTCTTATCAAAAGCTCCTTTGTTGCTCTTTTATCTGTGGCATAAAAATCTAAGACCTCTCTGTCTTTATCAAGTTTCATCAATGTATCAAACATAGATTATCTTCCCTGATACTTGGCAACGGTTTCTTTTATCTCGGTTTCAATACACGATAAGAATGCTTCATTTGATGCTTTGCCCAGTGCTATATCAGAAAGTTTAATTTCCCACTTTGCTGTTGTTTTAGCCGACTTAAAGTTATCCTCCACGATCTCTATAAGAGCTTTTCCTTTTTTGGTTGCAATAAGATTTTTCTTATCTCTTTCTATAAAATCCTTGGAAATAAGATTTTCTATAATACCTGCTCTTGTTGCCGGTGTTCCAAGTCCCCTTCGCTCAACCTCAATTCCCTTTTGCAGTGCATCATTACCTGCCGTTTCCATGGCTTTAAGTAAAGTATCCTCTGTAAAATGCTTGGGGGGTGTCGTATATTTTTCTTTTATCTCTTTATCCTTGATTTTAAGCACATCACCCGCATTTAAATCAGGTAATACAACATCTTCATTTTTCTTTGAACCGTACTGTTTAAGATATTTTGTAAAGCCTTCATCTGTAATGACCTTACCACTTGCCTTAAATTCAAACACATCACCCTGACTTTCATATACAGCAACAATCTTTGTTATATTTTCAATTAAGGGATAGCCTACACTTGCATGGAGTTTATTTAAGATAAGGTTATATATTTTTCTTTCACTTTCAGGAATTGTGGACATATCTTCTTCTAAAGAACTTACTGTAGGTATGATTGCATGGTGATCCGTTACCTTAGCTGAGTTAAAAATAACTTTAATTCTCTCCGTATCAAAGTCATTTTTGCCAAGTATGTTATTTATCGTATTTATAATCATATCTTTCGAAAGATATCGGCTGTCCGTCCTGGGATATGTAATCATTTTCTTTTCATAAAGGCTTTGAGCATAGTCAAGTGTCTGTTTTGCACTGTATCCGAAGTACTTGTTACATTCTCTTTGAAGTGTTGTTAAATCAAACGGCAAGTCAGGTTTTGTAAGCTTCTCCTTTTTCTCCACATTTCTTACTACGATTTTATTTCCTACCACATTTACTAAATCTTCTACGATTTCAAGACTGTCTATTCTGTCTGTTGAAAGAGTAAAACCGGTAAAATAAAGCTCTCCTGTATAATATTTTTCTTTCTTAAAAGCTGTTATTTCATCATCCCTTTTTACAATCATGGCAAGCGTGGGTGTCTGTACTCTTCCGACAGAATAATTTTGATTGTAAATAAGGGAATACAGCCTGCTCATGTTCATGCCGACAAGCCAATCCGCCTTACTTCTTGCAAGAGCTGATTGATATAGAGCTTCATACTCTTTTCCCTCTTTTAGCTGCTTAAAGCCTTCTTTAATTGCCACGTCTTCCATTGATGAGATCCAAAGTCTTTTGATATTCTTTTTACAACCTGACTGTTCATACACAAGCCTGAAGATTAACTCTCCCTCACGCCCCGCATCACAGGCATTAATAACCGTTTCAATATCTTTAGAATTCATCAGCTTTTTAAGAGTGTTAAACTGACCCCTAGTTGCCTTTACAACCTCATACTTATACTTGCCCGGAATAATCGGTAAATCCTCCAATCTCCACTTACCGTACTTTTCATTATAGGCTGAAGGACTTGCCATCTGTATCAAATGTCCCACACACCAGCTTACAATATATCCATCTCCCTCATAGTATCCGTCCTGTCTGCCGGTTGCACCGATTACCTTGGCAATACTCATTGCAACACTCGGCTTTTCACATATCACTAAATTCATTTGTAATTCCTCCTTTTTTGTATTAAAAAAGGCAACCGGAAGTTATCTGATTGCCTTTTGGTTTTTGGTATTTAATTGTTTATATTATTACCTGTTATAATCCTTTATTCCTACATCTTTACTTGAAGTAAGAATACTTAATTTTTCTATAATTTCTTTTCATTCATATTTCTCACACAAGATTTTTTTGATAGTTTCCTTGAGATTTATTGTAGTTATTTAATCTTATATTGGTATTTTTATTCAAACTACACAGGTATCCTTCTTTTTTCACTCTTCTTGAACATAGCTTCTTTTAATTGCTTCATAAACATATCTTAAGCTGTAATTTATGAAACGACATTATTTTATTTATTATTGCAATATTAATTAACATTCATTTTCCACTTATTTTCCAACTGAGTCTTTTTGAAGGTAATCAATAATTTGTCTTTATCTCTTGTTATAACGCCTATCTCTTCTGGTATAAGAAACTCTTTATAAATATAGTCTGTAGAATAATCATTATAATTATTTTTATTTTGTATATGCTCAAAAATGATATTTTTTTCATCTTCTTCAACAATAATCGGATTTTCAACAGGAAAACGAACTTCTGCTCTTAATTTATTCGAACAAGATACATCTATCAAAGCACCCTTAATATCATCTGATATTTGTTTTATACCTTTAAGCAACTCACTATACTGCGTACATAGGATTCCTTCGTAATGTCCATCAGTATGATATTTACCACGTATTCCGCTAACTTTCTCTTGAATGATATTCATAATTAAAGTATACAAATTTTGAACTCCAATTGAACTTAGAAATAATTCATATTGTGTATCTTTATATTTATAACTAATCTCATAGTTTCCTTTATTAAAAATTACACTGCTTAAATTATGCTGGATTGCATTCCTAATTATTTTTATAATTCTATAACTGGTTTTACTAATTCTTTCTAAGTTTGTATTTTCAGGTAAATTGTCGTAATGTTTTCTAAAAGAAGCCCCTTCAACAAGGTTATATTTATTCTCCAGATAACCATCAAAGACTGTAAATAAAAGTAAATTTCCTGCAACCCATGCTTCAGATAAAGATGATTTGTTAAAAAACATCGTGTCAGAAATATAAATATTTTCCGTATAATCTGCTTCTTCATTCTCTTTATATCTTATCGGTCTAATTTCAACTGATTTGATACTTAGATCAGTCATATCAGATTGTTTAATAAATTTAATTATCGCATTTATGCAGTTTTTATTCATTTTTGTAATTCTCCTTTTAAAAATCAACACTGAAATCTATGTATGCCTTTTTTGAAGTTTTCATGAATAATATATCTATTATAATAGTAAGTTCTCCTTTTTACAGTTTCATACTGCACCCCGCACATTTTTTCTATTAAATATCATACTATATATGAGCAAAAAAGACACCATATTATTTATCCTTTTTTACTCATTATCATCTTCCTCATAAGCATCTATTGCCATATCATCCACTTCTTCCTGCTCCTCTTCCTCCTGTGTTTCTTCCGGTTCTTCTATATTATCCTCGCTTTCATAATCATCCTCAAGCTCATTGTAATCCTCATCATCCTCACTTTCTTCCTGCTTTTTCTTGTAAATCTTAAAATAATACCCTGCTCCGGCAACTGCCGTAACAAGCAATCCTAAAAATATATAAAGTCCTCCTCCTTTACTTTCTTCCTTCTTTTTAGGCTCCTCTTTTACCGGTTCCTCTTTTGTTGCTTCTGTTTGGGGTGGCAGCTCTTCTATCTTTTTTACCTCCTCTTTAGTTTTTTCTTTTTCTTCAACCATATTCAGTAAATCATCTTCACTAACCTCTGTAAGCAACATTACATTCTGCCCTTCTTCATCATAATTAATAATTAGATGAAATGTCTTTCCGGACTTTGTTTTAAATGTAATGAACTGTCTGGCATCGGCAAAGTATTTATCACTTCCATCCCCGGTACTTTCTCTATGATGAATCGGATAATCCTGATTAGCATTATTTACATTTTCTATAAGATCCGCCTTGGCACTGCCTTCCGATGTAGGAATACCTTTATTTATACTATCACTTTGACCACTGCCTCCTTGATTATCACTTGGCGGCTCTTTTGCCTCAAGTTTATTCGGAAAGCGTACTTCTCTTTCTTCTTTATCTTTTTCTACGGCTGTTTCCCGAGTCTCCTCAGTTTCTATCTCACTTTCACTAACCTGTGCAAAAATATATGTAGGGTAAATATTACCTATAATAAACATCAAAAGTAAGCAAATAACTCCTACCAATCTTTTCACCTTGTTCCTTTTAGATTTCATTTCCTTCATTCGTATCCTCCATGTTTTCTTCTCTATTTTCCTCTACTTCTTCCGGCTTTCCCGGCTCTACCGCTTTCTTTTCGTTTCGTCTTCCCCTTTTGTAAGCCCTCATCATCTCTAAAAACTCATCAAGGGAAATGTCAATGCTTTTATATTCCTTTAAAACCTCAACTTTCTCCATTTCCTCCTGCTCTTCTTTAAGTTTTTCCTGTTTAAGCTGAAGCTCTTCTATTTTTTCTTGAATTGCTTTTTGATTTTCGATATTCTTTTGATACTTTTTATTCAACTTCTTCCTCCTGTCATTTAACTCTGCCGAAACCATAGAAATGTTCTATCCAGTAAGGTGTATTGATACTTACAAAGCGAATAGGATTGCCTGCATGTATCATCATTCCGTCTCCTGCATAGATACCTACATGGGATATCGGACTCTTGCTGTTATAAGTGTTTTTAAAGAAGATAATATCTCCCGCCTTTGCTTCACTTGGAGATATAGGACTACAATAAGTTTTATAAATCCCCCAAGCAGTGGTTCTTGGCATATTTTTAACTCCTGAATGCGTGAAACTCCAGCATACAAAGGACGAACAATCAAAGTTATTCGGTCCGTTTGCTCCAAATACATATTTTTTACCTATATGTTTCTCCGCTTCGTTAAACAATGCCTTAACCGTTACATCATCAAAGGCGATTCCCGGATTTGAAAAGTCGGGATTGTTTATAATCTCCGATAAATCTCCGTTATCACTTCCAAAAACAAGCTCCATATTGCCTTTACTTGAAAGCAGTGCTTCATAGTGAGCTAAATTGTTGGGATAGGAATTAAATACTTCTCTGATGATATCGTCCATTTCTCTTTTTTCTAAGTTTACAATGAGTTTTTTATATTCATAAGCTTCTTCATGGCTTTCTGTCTGCTCATTCCCCGCTTCATCTGTATAACTTGATGTAACGGTTTTATATCTGATTTCAATTTCTTCATCATAGGTCAATGTATACATTTGATTAAATAGCTGTTGTATTTCCCCGGCTATTTCAGACACTTCTTTTACCACACCATATCGAGATGTAATATACGATAGCAACTCATGGACATTATGACTTATTTTTTCTTTTCCGTTTATTATATATTCGTCATATCCCGGATGTGTTTCTTCTACACTTTCCATTTCCTCTTGCAGTCCCTGTTCTAAGGAAGAAAATTCCTGATTGATATTCCTTAAGGTCTCTTCTGAGGAAAGATAAGTTGTAGAAACGGTATCACTGATTGTTCCTGTTCCTATATTCATCACCATGCTTCCTGCCTGAAAGAGCATAAAAAATGTTCCTACCACCAAAAGTATTAGGAACATCATCTTTTTACCTCTTTCTTTTATAAATTCTGCAAACTTTTTGCTTCCCTTTGCTAAGGATTTTTTAAGCCCATTCTTTATCCTTTCTTTATATTTCTTTTGAAGTTGCTTTTTATACTGCCTCCTTTTAAAAAACTGTCTTAACCTTGAAGTGTTTTGATACTCACTACTTTTCTTAAATTCTTCCATGTTTTTCTTAAAAAACAGCTTTTTTTCCTGTTTTTCAATATCTTTTCCAAGCCTTGCTATCCTTTTTTGTCTTTTTAACCCCCTACCTTTTCCATGATTGTGGGCTTTTCTTGCAAGACTTTCTATGCCTTCTGTGGTCTTATGGGCAGCACTGACACCGGCATTATCCTCTTGTCCACTTTCAAGATACCTGTTTACCGCTCCTACCACAACTATTGCACTCTTAGAAGATATGCTGTCCTTACATTTATTTTTAAGTTTCTTTTCAAAACTTTGCTTTTTATGCTGAAGCTTTAAAATCTTCTTTTCCTGTTTTCTAAATTTATCATTGGCTTTTTTTGAATATTCTTTAGGCTTAGGCTTTGAATTATCCAGTCTTTCTCCTTTATTATCGTTTTTTTCTTTTACTCCATCCTTTGTGTTTAGAGGATTTTTCTTATTCTTAGTCCTTGTAAATTCTTCATCTTCAAAGTTACTTTTAAAATACTTCTTTGAACGTTTCTTTAAGCTTAAATCTTCTTTGTCATGGTTTTCTTTTAAGATTTTCTTATATCTTTTCCTATTTGCTCTTACTTTATTTTTAGACTTATCAGTTGGTATGGAGGCGGCATTTTCTTTATGCCTTTGTTCCTTGGCTGATACCTTTTGCAAAGCTTTATCATTCCTAAAGCCACTATCATACTGATTTGAAGTTATGTTTTTATCCGTATCTTTTGATAAATCTTCATAGGTTTCTTTTTCTTTCTGCTGAAATCTGCCTATCTGCTTTTGCCTGACCTTTTTATTCTTTTTTGGTTCAAGAAAAGATTTTCCCTGATTTATATTTCCCTTACCGGGTATTTCATAAGAATCACTGCCTTTATTTAAATCCTTATATTTATCCTCTATATCCGTATGATTTATAAATGTTTTCTTAGATGAGGATATCTTTACTTCAGCCGGCATATTATCTTTAATAAGAACACCCTGATTTTGAACATCTTCTTTTTTATAACCTGTTTGACTTTCAGATGAAAAAGACTGTATCTCTTGATTTAACGGCTTTTCCCTACTGTTTTTATACCTTATGTTCTTTTTCTTTCTCAAGTTTTTTTACCTCACTTTCAACCATTGTTTACAAACTCTATATATTCTGTATTTATCTTGGATTCTGCATACTGCTTCTCACTTTTTATCTTTTCCTGTTTCACTTAATTTTGTTGTAATCAGTGAGTACAGTTTTGTATTTTTAGGAAACTGATCTATAAAGGGGACAATGGTATTTCCATAAAAGATTAAACCTTCTCCCTCATTACTGTTTGTTACATAGGAAAGCTGGTGCTTTGAAATATTAAGCTTCTTAGCCAATGTATCTCTATCCGTTCCCGCCTGATTAAGCATTAAAATAAAGTCTGTATTATCAAAGATATTTTCAATCTCCGGACTTGCAAGAAGGTCCTTGATGTTTTGAGTAAGTCCTGTCGGCATACCGCCCCATTTTCTGAAACGCTTCCAGATTTCAATGGAATAAT
>ERZ773009.616-NODE-616-length-26006-cov-7.549805_pt1 | contig 26006 bp, 17 predicted proteins | sample MGYA00580663_ERZ773009 | MGnify/ENA primary metagenome ERZ773009 (study PRJEB29015, sample SAMEA2737969) | human oral metagenome | biome: human oral; feature: human-associated habitat; material: dental | place: China | collected 2026 ... | reverse complement strand
AGACGAGGAAGAACGCGACGTAGGACGCGAGCATTCCCGTCGCACCCGTGAGCAGTACGGTCTTGCCCCTGAGCTTTTGCCAATCGAGCCCACGCGCGCAGATGTCCTGCATGTCCTCTTCGAGCACCGGGCTATTTAGAAACGTTCTTCTTTCCATCGCCTTCCCCCCAATAATGGAGCTTCTCCACAGGGAAATCGTCGAGATTGTCCTCGCTCGTATCCTTCAGCGGAATTTCGCACGTCGCGCAGAGCGCATGGTGCGCCCCCTTCGTCTTCAGCTGCATACAGCGAAAATCGTAGAGCTTCTTCGAGTTCCAAATCTCTTCCAGCGTATTGTCACAGATGCTGCCGACCAAGGTGTCGCGCGACCAGTCCGTACAGCAGACGACGACGTCGCCGTTGCTGCGCACCGTCATGTGCGTGAACGGGTAGCGGCAGACCTTGCGCTCCTTGTAAATAGCCTGTGCCAAATACGCCGCCTGCGCCTCCTCTCCCCCCTCCTCGCCGCCGTAGAGACGGTCAAGGGCGTTCTCCTCCGTCTTCGGCAGGTTCCACGGCGTGTCGATCAGCTGCTCGTCGGAGACGTCCTCGTACATGCGGAAAAACTCCTCGTTCTCCTCGCCGTGCGTGTCCATGATCTTGGCACAGATAAACGGCTTCTTCGCGCCCTTCTCGTCACGGTACTTCTTCAGATAGGCAATGTTCTCGCGAATCTCGTGCGGCGTCACGCGCGACTGCGTGATGCGCGACTGCCCGTCCTGGCGCACGGAGTAGATGGATGCACGCAGATAGTCGAGTCCAAGGTCGACGAACGCTTCCGCCATCTCCTTCGTCATGAGGGAAGCGTTCGTCGTGATCTCCATCTCGTTGCAGATATCGGCTTCCTTGATCTTCTTCACCATGCGACAGATGCCCTTGTGCAGAAGCGGCTCTCCTGTCGAGTAGAGCTTGATAAGCTTGATCTTCCTGCCCTGATGACTGCAGAACTCCTTCATGTCCTCCAAGAGCTTGTCAAAAAGCTCGTCTGTCATATTGCCGAAGGGTCCGCCGTGCTTCGTGTACTCCTTCGTGCTCTGCCAGCACATCAGGCACTTGAAGTTGCAGATATTCGTCGGCTCGATGCATACGCACAGAGGCACGGCGAGCGGCACGACCTCGCGCAGCGTCAGGCGATCCTTCTGATACGCCTCGGAAAAAGGTACGACTTCATTTCCCACGCGGATTCCTCCCCTATTGCAGCAAACGAGAAATCGCCTGCTCGCTCTCTTCGCCGTCCCTACGACTCATTTCGTGCGATCAGCTCCAACCAATTCCCTTCCGGATCGCGGCAGAAGCAGCATTGATTGCCTCCGCCCATATCGTGCACGCGCGTCACGCAGATGCCGCCGCGCGCATGGATCGCCGTGCGCGTCGTCTCCATATCGCGCACGCCGAAAGCGACGTGCATCCCCGCCGCAATCGGCTGCGGAATCTTCTCCGCCTTCTCCTCGGGTGTGACAATCTCAATCAGTTCGATCATATCGCCCGTGCCGTTCGCTTCTCCCTGCTCCGTGATGAGCTTCGTGATCTTCACGCACGCCTCCGGCGTCCGCAGAAGGTCAGCGATCAGCGCGTCCGCCTGCCTGAAGTTTTCACAGATCGTGCGCATGTGGAAGACCTCGCGGTAAAACGCTGCCATGCGCTTCAAGTTCTTGACGTAGACGCCCGTATGACGCAGGTTGATCATGATCTTCCTCCCTCCGGCTCGACGAGCGGGATGTACATGTTGCGTGCCAGTTCCTCGCGCGGCAAAAACGGTGCGAGATCTTCCAATGGCGGACTCGTCAGCCGCCCGTCGGGCAGACGCTTCGTCGCGGACTTCGGCTCGAATTTCTGCTCTTCCGTCACGAATACCTCCGTGAGCACATACCCCGGCTCTCCAAGCGCCTGCACAATCTTTTCGTGCAGCTCCGCGTTGGAGGAAATCTTGATGTAGGGCATCTCGAACGCCTGCGCGATTTTTTTGAACGATGGAAAGCCGAGGTCGCCGCTCTCGGGGCCGACGCCGACGAGCGCGTTGCCGAAGACGTTCCTCTGCGTCTGGCGAATCTGGTGATAGCCGTTGTTGTTGATGACGAAAAGTTTGACGGGCACGCGGTTCGTGACGACGGTCTGCAATTCCTGCAGGTTCATCATGATGCTGCCGTCGCCCTCGATGCAGACGACGCTCTCGCCGCTCGCGACGGCCGCGCCGACGGCAGCGGGCAGGCCGTAGCCCATCGACGAGATGCCGCAGTTCATGAGAAAGCGGCTGCCCTCCTTGATGAAGTATGACTGGCTGCCGACGACGCTCGCAGAGCCATTGGCGACGACCGTGATGCTGCCCTCGGGCAGAGCATGGCTCAAAACGTCCATAAAGGCGTAGACATTCGCCTTGCCCGCCGCTTCCTTCTGCTCGCGCCGCACGACAGGGTACTCGCGCTTCCACTTGCGGCACTGAGCGAGCCACGTCTCGTTCTCCCTCGGCGGCTCAGCTTTCGCCGCCGCCAGAAGCGCACGCATGAAGTCCGCCGCATCGGCGCATACGGGATAGTCGACGCGGATCGTCGGCTTTTGGAGTTCCGCAGGGTCGATGTCGTTGACGATCGTATATGCCGCGCGCGCCCAAAGACGCACGTCGTAGCCGACCTGATAGATGCTCAGGCGGCTGCCGATCGAGAGCAGAAGATCGCTGTTCTGCACGGCGAAGTTGCCCGCGCGGTCGCCCATCGTGCCGCCCCTGCCGCAGTAGTACGGATGCTCGGTCGCGATGAGGTCGATGCTGTCCCAGCATGTGACGACGGGCACGGACAAGCGGCGTGCCAATTCGTCGACAAGAGATGCCGCGCCCGCGAGGCGGATGCCGTTGCCCGCGTAGAGCACGGGACGTTCGGCGCTTCCAATCTTTTGCAGCACATGACGCGCGGCCTTTTCGACGTCGGCATATTCCTCCTGCGCATGAGCCTTGAAGCCCGGCAGATCGTCGTCGATGAAGCTTCCCTGTATGTCGAGCGGCAGGTCGAGCCACGAAGGGCCGGGGCGGCCGCTCTGCGCCAAGTGATACGCTTTTTCGAGCGCGAAGGGAATCTTCTGCGGCTCGACAATCATCTCCCTATACTTCGTCATATTATCAAGCGCTGACACGATGTCGAATTCCTGCCCGCCCAGCGTGCGAAGCGGCAGACCGCTCGCCCGCACCGTCAAAGAGGACTTCATCTGACCCGAGAGCACGAGCAGCGGAATCGAATCCTGATAAGCGCCCGCGACGCCGTTCAGGGCGTTGATCGCGCCCGGCCCGCTCGTCACGCAGAGCGCCGCCATGCGCCCATGGACACGCGCATAGGCCTCCGCCGCCATCGCCGCCGCCTGCTCATGGTGGCAATAAATCACCTTGAGCCTCGCGTGATGTCCGAAAGAGTCGTTGAGATGCATGGCGCCGCCGCCGACGACGGTAAAGACATGCTCGATGCCCTTTTTGACGAGAAAATCCGCGATATAGTCTGATACTTTGACCTTCATAAAGCACCTCCGCTGCTTCAGCACCGTCGACGGGGCAGCACCCGCGACTCTCAGCCGCCGTACTCCTCCAAAAGCTCCCGATGCTTCTCCCCGTGCAGGAAGAAGAAGTTCGTCTCTATCGTCGACTCGTCCATATTCTCGAAGGGGAGCAGCCTTTTGCCGTCGGATGTATAGCACGCATAGCCCCAGCCCTTGAACATCTCGATGATCTCGTTCGGGTGGTAGTCGAAACGCGCCGCATGTTTTCTGAGCATCTCCGTGTAGACGACGGGACGCATCTCAATAAACACATGTGCCCCCCCCGAGAAGACCATCTTCTCGGCGCCTTCGGTGTCGCACTTGATGAAGTCGAGGCGCTTGACGCCATGCTTTTCAACGAAGTCGTCGAGCGTATCGACGGGGCAGACGACCTCGTCCATGCGCTTCCCGCAATCGCCCTGTCCCTGATCGCCTTCCTTGAAGTAGTACGCATCGGTGACGGGGCGCAAAGATGCCGCCTCGTTCGCCGCTGGTACGAAGAACTTCAGATCGCCGCACTCGCTGTAAAAACCCATGTGGTACGCCTCGATCTGCGCCTCGCGTCCATTCAGACGAAGATTTCGTTCCAAGCCATGAAAAGTCTCCGCCACAGGCTCGAAGGCATAGATTCGTGCGTCCTCATGCGCCTTCGCCAGTCCCAGGCTCACGCGCCCGACATTAGCGCCAATGTCGAAGATCGTCGCCCCCGACGGAATGAAGCGGCTCATGAAGCTGATCTCCTCGCCTTCCGTGCCGATGAGAATCGTTTCCGCACGGCAGATCTTCTGCTCCATATCGAAGAAAATGGCGATGTCCTGCGTCCTGAGCACGATGCCGTCCTCGCGGATCTCGACGCTCCTGCAATAGGGATTCTTCTTGACGATCCGCTGCACCTCCATGAGCGGCACGAGCCGCTCGCGCGCCAACTCCCAATAGAGCCGCTTCGGCATCTTCCCCTCTTCATACAAATCATAGAGCTTTTCCAGTTTCATCGTATCGTTTCCTCGCATTTCTTTCTTGTCTCTCATCCGTGCTTTTCTCAAACCCTCACCAGAGCTTCCACGGCGCCTTGCCGCTCTGCCAGAGCCTTTCCAGCAGAATCTTCTCGCGCAGCGTGTCCATGCACTGCCAGAAGCCGCTGTGCAAGTAGCATTTCAGCTCGCTCCGCTTCGCCAGTTCTTCCATCGGCGTCTGCTCGAACACAGTCGAATCGCCCTCGATAAGGTCGAAGACGGAAGGTTCCAGCACCATGTAGCCCGCATTGATCGGCGCACTGTCCTCCATCGCCTTCTCACGGAAGGCATGCACGGAGTTGTCGAAGCCGATGTCGAGGACGCCCTTCTGCTGCTTCTGCATGATCGCCGTCAGTGTCGCCGCCTTGCCGTGCGCCTTGTGAAAGCGCACAAGCTCGCCGATGTCGACATCCGCCACGCCGTCGCCGTACGTCATCATGAACGTCTCATCTCCCACATACTTGCGGATGCGCCGGATGCGCCCGCCCGTCAGGGTGTCCAGCCCCGTATCGACGATCGTGACCTTCCACGGTTCCGTATGCTGGTTGTGCACGATCATGCGGTTCTCCTGCGTAAAGTCGAACGTGATATCCGACGTGTGCAGGAAGTAGTCAGCGAACCACTCCTTGATCATGTGCTGCTTGTATCCCGCGCATATAACGAATTCATTGAAGCCGAAGTGACTGTACCCCTTCATGATGTGCCAGAGGATCGGCATGCCGCCGATCTCCACCATGGGCTTGGGCCGCCTCTCCGACTCCTCCGTGATGCGCGTGCCCAAGCCGCCCGCCAAAAGAACTGTCTTCAAATTTTCATCCCCTTCATTGCTCGAACCGTCGATGAAATCATCACCTGCCGCCAGTCTAAAGCGGCGCAGCCCGCCGCGCCTTCATCGTCGGCGCACCGCCAGCGCTTGAAGCACGCCGCTATTCCTTCAGAATCTCCTTGAGCAGTTCGACGAGCTGCGCGTAGTACGGCTCTTCGCCATAATATGCCGCGACAATATCGAAAATCCCTTCCAGCGACAAGCCGAGGCGCTCCTCTTTGATCCTCCTGCACCAAGGAAGGATCGACTGCTCCAAGACCCTCTTCTTCTCCGCCGCAAGCTGCTCTGCCGGGATGTCTGCTGCCGCCGTCAATATATCGAAGTAATTCTTGATGAAGACCTCGGCAAAATTATAGCCCTTCGGCCGATGATCGCCGCAGCCTTCTGCAAAAAAAGCTCCGTGCAGCACGGCGAAGTCCGGCCTTTGCTTCAGCATCTCCATCTGCAGGTAGACCTGCGGTATGCGCGAGGCGTCATGCTTGTGCGGCTCGGGGATATGCGCATACAGTTCGCGCCGCATGACAACGCTGGTGATCCAAGCCATATAATAGCTGACGAAACCGATATACTGCAGGCAGCCTGTTCCCGTATAGACGCGGCGCGGAATCTTCTCATTGCCCAGATAAAAGAGGGCTGCGCCGCGATAGCGGACGATGTTCGTGAGCAGCGCATGGAGCGCCCCCTCGACGAAGTAATCATCATCGCCTGCGACGAGCACATACTCGCCGCGGCTCGCCTTGATGGCCCGATGGAGGTTTCCTTCCGCGCCGACATTCTTCTCGTTGCAGTGACAGCGCAGATTCCGGTACGTCTTCTGCAGCCCTTCGACGAAGGGGCGCGTATCATCCGTCGAGGCGTTGTCCGAAACGAGGATTTCCGCCAGCGGGTCGTTGCCGAGCTGGCTCAATACGCGCGGCAGCGACCGCTTCAAGTATTTGCTGCGATTGTAGGTGATGAAGGCGACGGTCAGCAAGGGCGGCGTCTTCTCCCTTTCGGCGAGCAGCTTCTTCAGCGCTTTCGCGCCCGCTGCAGGCAGCCACTTGCCCGCCCGCGGCGAAAAAGCTGCTGTGACGTGCGCGGGATTTCCCTCGGCGATGCAGTAGGCGGGCATGTCCTGCTGCACGACGCTTCCCGCACGCACGAGACTGCCGCGCCCGATGCGCACGGCGCCCTTGACGACGACGTTCTCCTCCAGGCGCACGCCGCGCTCGATATGGACGCCGCTCTCGTTCACGATGAACTCGCGGTCTTCAGGCGAGAGTCCGAGGCCGCTGTCGTCGCAGACGCTGTCCTCGATATGGACGTTCTCCGCCACGCTCACGCAGTTCTCCAGCTCGACGCGCTGCCTGGCCGCAAGCGTGCTGAAAGCGCCGATCTCGCAGCGATCGCCGACGAGAAGGCGCGGCTTTCCTGCGAAGTTCGACGCGGCGAGGCGCAAAAGAGCCGTCTCGTGGATATGTGCGCCTTCGCCGATGGCGATTCCTTCGGGATGGGAAAACTTCTTCCATGAGGGAACTTCGCTCCCCTCGTCGCACGCATAGAGCGTATCGCTTCCCTGCGGCTCCGTACCGTCAAGATACGCATGGTATTTGCCGAAAAACTTCTTTCGGTCATCTTCGGAGGCGTCGAGGGCGATGTCCTTTCCCTGGTAAGCGCACCAGATGTCCTGCGTCAGGGGAACGACGACGCGCATGCCGGCGTCCTCCATGGCTCGGCAATGCGCGAGCACGGCATAATACTGCTTTTCGTAGGACTCATCCCACACGACGTCCCGCTGCGTCGCAAAAAACGACGGCAGGAGGCAGCGGACGTCAGCGACTCCGCCTCTCGCCTCGCCAAAACGCATCTCGGAAAAGTCCTCGTCTGACGGCACATATACGGCGCCGCACTTGTAGGACGAATCCATCAGATTGCCGCTCACAGGCAAAGAGGCGCTGCCGAGGAATCCGATCATGCCGATGCTCTTATCCTCGAAGAGCGTCAGCAATTCCTCGATTGCCTGCGGACGGACGAGGCACAGATCGTCGTTGACGTAGATCTTGATCTCGGCGTCCGCAGCTGCCAAAACCTTGTTGACCTCTGCCGCATAAGGCTTTGCCGCATCGAGAGCGAAGGCCTCGACCGCATATCCTGCAGGCCATTTCATATCTTGCAGGGCCGCCATGCAGGTTTCGTACCTCGCCGCATGACTTCTTCGGACAAGGACGGCAATCTTCTTTCCTTCCGGCAAGGAAGCGCCGCCCTCTTCGCCGCGCTCATCCAAACTTGGCAAATGGCGGCGCAGGGACTCCGCATCCATGGCTTTGTACATTTCCGGCACATGCCACTTTTCCATGAACAGCGCACGATTCCGTTCGAGAAGAGCCGCCGTCCTTCTTCGCCTCTCCTCCACCTCCTGCTGCGAGTTTCCTTTCAGGAAGCTCGCATGTCCGAAATGATGGATGAACGTATCGCGGCAAACCAAGAGATCGTATCCTAGCTGCAGAATGCGCAGCGAGTAGTCATCATCCTCAAAATTCCCCGGACTGAATCGCTCGTCAAGAAAGCCGACCCGCTCGAACACCTCCCGCTTGAACAGATAGCAGAATCCCACGAGCGTGGTTCTCTTTTCCCAGAGCGTCGGATCCGTCCGGTTGTAATCCGCAGCGAATGCCTGCATCTCTTCTATGCTTTTGTAGGTCACTTCGATCTGCTGGTTGTTCGAGCAGTAGTTCGTCACACAGCTCACCGCGCCGACGCGCGGGCTGCTGCAAAGGGCGCGGCGCAGGTTCTCCAGCCAGTTCTTCGTGACGATGACGTCGCTGTTCAAGAGCAGCAGCTCCGTCCCTTCCGCGATGGAAAGGCCTTGATTGCAGCCCTTCGGGAAGCCTTGATTCTCCTCGTTGTAAATGCAGCGAAGATCCTCCTGCTCCTTGAGCCACGCGGCCGAGCCATCCTTCGATGCATTGTCGACGACGATGATCTCATACGTCTGCGCCTCGGTATGCTCGCGGATGCTCCGGATGCAGAGCTGCAGCATCTCCAAGGTGTTGTAACTCAGAATAATGATGCTCGTCTTATGACGCATGACTTTTCCTCCCCAGACAAATCTTCTTCCAAATGCGGCTGCCTAAGACAGATACATCCAACGAGGCCGCCTCCTGCCGCACGGCTGTACGCCCCGTCAAAGCGCCTCGCTTTTTGGCGGCAATGCATAGGCGACCGTATCGACGGCAGTCTCTCCATAGTGGCGCAGGAAAATCCTGTATGCGGGATTTGCTGCCTTGAGCCACAGCGGGATCTCCCACAAATCCGCCGCCTTATGGTAGACGCACACCGCGAGCTTCGGGCAATGCCGCTCGATCGTCCGCCGCGCTCCTTCGAGCATCGCCATCTCCGAGCCTTCGATGTCCGCCGTGATGTACGTCACCTCGGACAGAGCGAGCGAATCCAGCCTGCAGACCTCGATTCTCTGCCCTGCCGCTCCCCCCTGCTGCAGCTCGCCGCCGGCGTTCGCTCCCTGCGAGAAATATGCCTGCCCGTCATAGTCGCCGACAGCGGCGCAATGCGGCTCCGTCCGCTCGTACTTCCTGCAATTCTCCTGCAGGATGCGGAAGTTGTCGGCATCCGGCTCGAAGCAATGGAACATCTTCCACGAATGCAGACGCTCCTTGAAAATCCGCAGTCCGTCGCCCCGAAAAGCGCCGCAGTCGACGATTATCTCCTCGCGGCAAAAAGGTACGAGATCCATTTCCAGATACTGCGGATATTCGCTCCGAATGTCCGTGCAATCGTAGACGCGCTCCCTGCGTTTTTCCAAGAGCGCATCAAAAACCGCCGCAGACCTTTCATCGGCCAGGATGCTGCGAGCCTCTCGAATCTCCGCACAATCATCCTCCGCCCCGGGAGCATCATAATGAATCCGGCACAAGGAAGACCAGTCGACATCCGTATATTCGCGCAGGTCATAAGCGAACGCGGTTTCATACCCAAGAGATTCAAGATAGTCCTTCACACTGATATAATAAACGTATGTCGTTATGATGAAGATCGTGTCCCTAGGGGGGGGGCAAATGTATTCGCCACCATCGCGGCCTATTTTCAGACGATCCGCCGCGCCGGTCCCTAGAGGAGCATAAATCGGTATGCCGCAGATCGTATCGCACGACAATGTCGGATCGCGATCGACGATGCCCTGCACCGGCAAATCCTTTTTCAGATGCTGCAGAAAATGACGGCAGACATTGCCTGCTCCCCACATAAAAATTGTTTTCATAGCCTTCCCCCATAAGCAAGCTCCCAAAGCTGCGGCAAACCGCACGCTGTCAAACGGCGCCGCGCACCGTCCGCACAAAACAAGAGGCTACTTCTCCAAGATCCCCTTGAGCATTTCGACAAGCTGCGCATAATACGGCTCCTTTCCGTAATATTCCTCGACGATATCGAAGATGCCGTCAAGCGACACGCCGATCTGCTCCTCTTTGATCCGTTTGCACCAAGGAAGAATCGAGCGTTCCAAGACATGCTTCTTTTCTGCCGAAAGCTGTGCCGCAGGAATCTTCACCGACGCTGTCAATATATCGAAGTAATTCTTGATGAAGACCTCGGCAAAATTATAGCCCGCCGGCCGATGATCGCCGCCGTCCGCCGCAAAAAAAGCTCCGCAGAGCATGACGAAATCCGGCCTCAGCTTCAGCATCTCCATCTGCAGGTATACTTGCGGAATACGCGAATCATCATAGGCGTGCGGCGCAGGGATACGGGCGTAGAGATCGCGCCGCATGACGATGCAGGTGAGCCACGCCATATAGTAGCTCACCGTTCGGATATATTGCAGACGGCCCATTCCCGTATATGCGCAGCGCGGGATCTTCTCATGATGCCCGAGACAGAGGAGCGCGACGCCTCGATAGCGGATGATGCCGCTGATGAGCACATGGAGGGCGCCGTCGAGAAAATAATCGTCATCGCCCGCGACGAGCACATACTCGCCCCGGCTCGCTTGGACAGCCCGATGAATGTTCCCTTCCGCCCCGATGTTCTTCTCATTGCAATGATAGCGCAGATTCTTGTACGTCTTCTGCATCTCTTGGACGAACGCTCGCGTATCATCCGTCGAGGCATTGTCCGAGACGAGGACTTCCGCCAGCTCGTCGCTGCCGATCTGGCTCAATACGCATGGCAGAGATCGCTTCAAGTATCCGCTGCGGTTGTACGTGATGAAAGCGATGCTGAGAAGCGGCGGCGTCCTTTCCCGCTCCGCGAGCAGCCTTTCGAGCGCTTCCTCCCCCGCCGCGGGAAGCCACGCGCCCGCCTGCAGCGAAAAGGCGAAGGCGACGTGCGCGGGGCTTCCCTCAGCGATGCAGTAGGCGGGAATGTCCTCGCACACGCAGCTTCCCGCGCGCACGACGCTGCCGCGTCCGATGCGCACCGCGCCCTTGACGATTACATTCTCCTCCAGACGCACGCCGCGCTCGATATGGACGCCGCTCTCGTTCACGATGAACTCGCGGTCTTCCGGTGAGAGTCCGAGGCCGCTGTCATCGAAGACGCCGTCCTTGATATGGACATTCGCCGCCACGCTCACAGCATTTTCCAGCTCGATGCGCTGCACGGCTGTGAGCGTGCTGAAAGCGCCGATCTCGCAATGATCGCCGACGAGAAGGCGCGGCTTCTCCGCGCAGTTCGATTCGGCGAGGCGCAAAAGAGCCGTCTCATGGACATGCGTCTCCTTGCCGACGACGATTCCTTCGCAGCGAGAATCCTTGTTCTCAGAGGGAGCGTTCCCCTCTGCACCTCGCCCGTCCAAGCTCTGCGGCTTGTTCAAGCAGCCGCTCGCAGCGTCGGCGTTCGGGCTTCTGTAGATATGGCGCACAATTTCCCCTCCTGACAAGGCTTCTTTCAGGCCATGCCGATGTCCAGGATACATTCTGTCCTTCCTCGCGTTTCAAAAACACTTCCCTATTTCTGCAATATGCGCTTGAGACGCCCAACGACTTGCGCGTAGAACGGCTCTGCGCCATAATACTCCCGGACAATGGAAAAGATTCCCTCCAAGGAAAGGTTCAGATGCTGCTTTCGGATTCTCTCACACCAGAAAAGTATGTTTTCTTCCATCAATCGCTTCTTTTCTTCCGACAATACCATCGGCGGAATATCCCCTGCTGTCTTGAGCAGATCAAAGTAGTTCTTGATGAAGACTTCGGCAAAATTGAACCCTGAAGGCAGATGTGCGCCCGACCCTGCAGCCATGAAAGGCGCAGCGACGACAGCGAAATCCGGAGCCTTTTTCAGTATCTCCATCTGCAGGTACACCTGCGGGATGCGCGTATCGTCGTGCATCTCGGGAGCCTTGATGCGCATATACAGGTCCCGCCGCATGACAGTGCTCGTGATCCACGTCATGTGGTAGCCGACCATGCGGATATAGTCCGCGACGCCGCGTCCCGTATACACGCGATGCGGCTCTCTCGCCCTTCGCAGATGGAAGAGCGCACAGCCTCGATGCCGAAGGAGTCTGTCCAGTACGGCAGGCAGCGTCCCGCCGGCAAAATAGTCGTCGTCGCCCGCTGCGAGCACGTATTCGCCTCTGCTCGCCCGAATCGCGCGATGAAGGTTCGCTTCCGCGCCGACATTCCTCTCGTTGCAATGATATCGCAGGTTCCTGTACGTCTTTTGCAGCTCCTCGACAAGGCTTCTCGTATCATCCGTCGAGGCATTGTCCGAGACGAGGACTTCCGCCAGATCGTCGTTGCCCAACTGGCGCAGCACACAGTTCAGAGACTTCCGCAAGTATGCGCTGCGGTTGTACGTGATGATGGCAAAGGTAAGGAGCGGCGCCGTCTGCTTGCGCTCCGCAAGCAGACGTGCCAAAGCCTCTTCGTCCGCCACAGGAAGCCATTGCCGCGCCTTGAAGGAAAGCGCCCGGACGACGCGGGCAGGATTTCCCTCGGCTATGCAGTAGGCAGGGACGTCCCGGCACACGCGGCTGTCCGCCCGCAGGAAACTGCCGCGCCCGATGCGCACTGTGCCCTTGACCATGACGTTTTCCTCGATGCGCACGCCGCGCTCGATATGGACGCCGCTCCCCTCGGGGAATGTCGCCTGCGCTTCCAAGGGAAGGCCTATCGCCGTCTCATCTTGGGCGCAGTCCTTGATGTGGACGTTCTCCGCCACCGTCACATCGTCTTCCAAGCGGATGCCGGAGAGCGCCGTAAGCGTGCTGCCGGCGCCGATCGTGCAGCGATCGCCAAGGACGAGCCTGGGACGACCGGCAAAATTCGGCAGGGCAAGGCCGCAGCTTGCCGTCCGATGCACATGCGTGCCGCTTCCGATCGAAATGCCCTCAGGATGGGAAAAGTCCCGCCAAGAGGGAAGCGCCGTTCCCTCGCCGCACGCATACAAGGCCGTCTGCGCATCCTCTGCCTCCGTCAGGCTCATATATGGATGATGCCTTGCAAAAAACCTCGCACGATCGGCTTCTTCGGCGTCAAAAGAGATGTTTCGCGACTGATAGGCGCACCAGACGTCCTGCGCCAAAGACGCCGCGATCCTGAGGCCGGCTTCAGCAAAGGCGCAGCACTGTGCGAGCACGGCGTAATACTGCCCTTCATACGACTCATCCCAAGGAAGATCCTTCTGCGTCGCAAAGAGCGACGGCAGGACGAAGCGGATGTCCGCAAGCGGTTCTTCCGAGACTTCTCCGAAGCGCATCTCGGAAAGCTCTCGCCCCGCCGGCACATAGACGGCGCCCAGCTTATGTTCCGATCCCATCACATTGCCGTCTGCGGGCAGCGACCGGCTGCCCATGAAGCCGGCCATGCCGATGCTCTCATTCTTGAAGATCTGCAGGAGATCTGCCGGCAGGCCGGGATGCACGAAACGGATGTCATCATTGACGTACACCTTGTACTTGGCATCGGAAAGCGCCAGCGCACGATTCGCCTGCTCTGCATACGGCCTTTCCGCCGCCAGCGCGAAAAGTTCCGCCTCGTATCCTGCGGGAAGGCGCAGCGCCTGCAGCGATTCCAGACAGGCGGCATAGTGCGCTTCATTCGACTTGTGCACGAAGAATGCGAATTTCTTTTCTTTTTTCACGCGGACGTCTCCCTCCTTGCCGCTGCAGCAGCGAAACGAAATGCGCTCAAGGAAGTCCTGACGGATTCAGCGCCGTCATTTTTTCAGCGCCTCCTTGAGCCTTGAAACGACCTGTGCATAGTACGGCTCTTTTCCATAATAATCCCGCACGATGTCAAACAGCCCCTCCAAGGAAAGGTCCAGATTTTCCGCCTTGATCTTCCTGCACCATGGGAGTATCATCCCCTCCATCAGATGTTTCTTTTCCGCCGTCATCTGCTCGGGCGGAATATCGACGCACGCCGTCAGAATGTCGAGATATTGCTTGATGAAGATTTCGGCGAGATCGTAGCCGGAAGGATCGTGCGCTCCCGTCCCCTCCGCAAAGAAATCCCCCTCGATGATCGTGAATCCCTCTTTTTGCTTGAGCATTTCCATCTGCAGATACACCTGCGGCAAGCGCGTATCATCGTACTTGTGCGGCTCCTTTATGCCAAAGTAAAGATCGCGCCGCATGACGAGAGCAGTCAGCCACGTCATGGCATAGCCGAGCTTGGCGATGTAGTTCAAGGCGCCCGCTCCGCGATGCACCTTCAGAGGCGTCGGATTCTGCGCCATATAGAAGAGAGCGTTCCCTCGATCCTGGCGGATCGCATCGAGCAGGATCTGCAGGACGCCGTCGCGGAAATAGTCATCATCGCCCGCGATGAGCACGTACTCGCCGCAGCTCGCCTCGACGGCGCGATGAAGGTTTCCGTTCGTGCCGACATTCTCTTCGTTGCAATGATAGCGCAGATTCTTATATATCCTCTGCCGCTCTTGGACGAACTCCTGCGTGTCGTCCGTCGAAGCGTTGTCCGAGACGAGGACTTCGACGGCTGCATCATCCCCGACCTGCGCCAATACGCGCGGCAGGGACTGCGCGAGATATTGTCTACGATTGTACGTGATGAAGGCGATCGTCAGAAGGATCTTGGGCGGAAAGACCTGTTCCGGCTCGTCCAAACCGTAGACGATCCTAAGCCCTGCGTCACTTGCATGATCGACGGCCTCGGAAGAGATTCCTTCCTTCGTCGTGATGAGGCAAGCCGCCTGCCGCAATACGGAAACGGAAAGCGTCTCTCCCAGCGAATGCGTCAGGACGAGCGGCGCTTCCTCTCCCATCGCCGCCAATCTCTCCTGCATCCATTGCAGGGAAGCCGCCGTCTCCCGTCCCTGCCGCATGCCGAACAGCAATGCCGTCTTGTCCGCCGGCCGATACGCTTGCCGATAATTTTCAAACACCCTCGGCCAGACCCTGTCCTGCACGTCGAGATCGGCGATGCAGTAATAGATGACATATCCGTCCTTCCGCAGTTCCTTCAGCGAAGCCGACAGTTCCGCATCCGTCGCCTCCTCTCGCACTTCCCCGATAAATCTATCGACGAAGCGCTCGACATTCTTCAGCTTCGGCAGCAAGGACAATACTTTTTCATCCGTCCAGTTCCACCACTTGATCTTTTGCATCTTGTCGATGACTTCCTGCGGAAAGCGATACTTGATGACACGCGCAGGATTTCCCACGACGACGGCATAGGGCGGCACATCCTTCGCCACGACGGCGCCCGCGCCGATGACGGCGCCGTTGCCGATGCGCACCCCGCCCAGCAAGGTCACGTCGCAGCCGATCCAAACGTCGCTGCCGATGATGATCTGGTTGCGATTGACTCCCTCGGCATGATTCACAGCGTCTTCATCGCCCTGCAGCACATCCTCAAAGGGATACGCCGTAACACAGCGATAATTATGATTGAGTCCCATTTCAAAAATAAGGCGATGCCCCAAGGCGGCATATCTGCCGATCAAGACGTGGCAGTCGTAATTGCCGTATTCCATGCTGGCGCCGACTAGGTAAGAACGCCTTCCCAGCGTCACAAGCCGGTTCTTCTTCTCTTCGTCAAAGATGCTTCGCTCGGTCGGGGAAAAGTCATGCTCTTTGATCTCTTTTATCAACTTCCGTTCACCGCGCCTTTCCTGTCTTTTCTCTGTTTCCCTATCGTTTCTGTCGGCACGATTCCCTCGATCTTGGTCACGACTTCCTCATAGTACGGCTCCTCGCCGTAATATTCGCGCACGATGTCAAAGATTCCGTCCAGCGACAAATCGTGCTGATATCGCACGATCTTCTGCAAACAATCGTAAATCAGCTCATCCATCAGACGCTTTTTTTCGTCGGAGAGCAAGTAAGCAGGAATCTCGGACGCCGCCATCAGGATGTCGAGATAATGCTTGATAAACGTCTCTGCGAAATTGAAGCCCGACGGCGTGCGCTCGCCCGACCCCTCCGTGAGGAACATGCCGTAGAGTATGACGAACTTCGGATTCTTTCTCAGCATCTCCAACTGCAGATATACCTGAGGCATTCCCGTGTAATCGTACTTTTGCGGCTCCTCTATGAGCGGATACAGTTCCCGCCGAAAGACGACGCCGCCGATCCATGTCATGTGATAGCCGACATAGGCGATGTAAGGGATGATTCCCGCATCCTCATGCACGCGGCGCGGCACATTCTCCTTTCTCAGATGAAAGAGCGCCGCCCCTCTGTACTTTCGGATATTGTCCAGGACGACGCGGAGCGCGCCGTCTTGGAGATAGTCGTCGTCGCCTGCGACGATGACGTATTCGCCGCGGCTCCTCTCAATCGCCTTATGGATGTTGCCCTCCGCGCCGATGTTCTTCTCATTGCAGAAATAGCGCAGGTTCTTGTACCGCTTTTGCTGCTCTTTTACGAGAGTCCTTGTCTCATCCGTCGAGGCGTTGTCCGAGACGAGGACTTCGACGAGCGGATCGTTCCCTACCTGCTGCAGCGCACTTCTGAGCGACTTCCTCAGATATTGGCTGCGGTTGTATGTGATGAACGCATAAGCGAGGAGCGGCCCCGTCTTCTCGCGCTCTTCCAAGACTCTTGCGAGCGCCGCCTCATCGGGCGTGGCAAGCCACTTCCCCTCGCGCGAGGAAAAGGCCTTGACGACGTGCGCAGGGCTGCCCTCGGCGATGCAGTAGGCGGGAACGTCGCTCTTCACGACGCTTCCGGCACGGATGCGTGCGCCGCAGCCGATCTGCACAGCGCCCTCGATGACGACGTTCGCTCCGATCTCTGCCGCGCAGCCGATCCGGATGCCGCATGCAAGCCCGAGAAGCCCGCGCTCCTCGGCGGCAAGGCCAAGATCCTCTTCTATGCGAGCGCAGTCCTTGATCTGGACGTTCGCGCCCACGGTCACAAGGTTTTCGAGAACGATGCGGTTGTGTGCCGTCAGCGTGCTGTAGGCGTCAATCGTGCAGTCGTCACCGACAGAGATGCGCGGCTCGCCCTCGAAGTTGTCCGAGAGCAGCCGGCACAATACCGTCTCATGCATCCTCGTCCGAGCGCCGACGGCGATTCCCTCGGGATGAGAAAAGCTCTGCCAGCCTTCGACTCGTGCATCCTTGCCGCACGCATAGAGAGCCAATCGCGCCCCGGACGACAGCGCATCATCCAGTCTGGAATGATAGGCTGCAAAGTAGCGCCGACGATCTCCCTCGGCAGAGTCAAACGATATATTTTCCATCTGATAGGCGCACCAAATCTTGCGCGGCAGCGGCACGATCATCTTCTGTCCGATCTCCTCCATAGCACGGCAATGTGCAAGGACGGCATAATACTGCTTGTCATAGTCTTCATCCCAAGGAATATCAACCTGCGTCGCAAAAAAAGACGGGCAGAGGAATCGCACGCCCATCGTGAATTCGTGAGCGGCTGCCTCGCCATAGCGGATTTCTTCAAGGCTTCCCTTCATCGGCATATGGACACTGCCCCATACATCGGGCGCTTCCAAGAGGTTGCCGCTTACGGGCAGCGAGCAACTGCCCAGGAAGCCAACCATGCCAATATTTTCCTTGTGGAAGATTTCCAGCATCTGCTCAATTGCCAGCGGCGAGACAAGACAAATCTCATCATTGATGAAAATCTTAATCTTCGCGTCCGTTTGGGAAAGCACCTCGTTCACCTGCGCCGCATAAGGCTTGTTCGCAGCCAACGAGAAGATTTCCAAAGCATATCCTGCAGGCAGCCTCGATGCGCGTAAAGACTCCACGCAGAGGCCATACCGCTTCTCCTGCGTCCTGCGCACAAGGACGGCAACCTTCTGCGCCACAAGCCCTGCGCCAGAACCTCCCTCTGCTTTCTCCACCACCTGCTGTCGCAGGTAAGGCAACAGTTCCTCGGGAGCCATCTTCCAGCAATCCCTCGGCACATGCCACTTTTCTTCAAAGAGATCTCCATTTCTTTCTAAAAGGGAATTGTACCGCTGCGCCATTTCAGCAGCGTCCTGCGTACTGAGATTCTTCTTGAATGACGCCTTGCCGAAATGATGGATGAACGTATCACGGCAAAGAAGCAGATCGTATCCCGCTCGCAGAATACGCAGCGAGTAGTCGTCATCTTCGTAATTGCCCGGGCTGAACCGGCCATCAAGAAATCCAACCTTTTCAAACACCTCGCGCTTGAAAAGATAGCAAAAGCCAATCAGCGTCGTTCTCTTCTCCCAAAGGTCAGGATTAGACTTGTTGTAATCTGCGGCAAAATCCTGCATATCCTCAAGGCTTTCATAGTGCGTAGCAATCATTTGATTGTGCGGGCAGCAGTTTGCCACGCAGCTCACGGCGCCGACCTTCGGGCTGCTGTAGAGAGCGCATCGGAGATTCTTGAGCCAATTCTTTGTGACAACGGTATCGCTGTTCAAAAGCAGAAGCTCCGTTCCCGTCGCGATCTCCAAGCCTTGATTGCAGCCCTTGGGAAAACCTAAATTCTCTTCGTTATAGATACAGCGAAGATTCTTCTGCTCTTTCAGCCACTCAGCAGAACCATCCTCCGATGCATTATCGACGACGATGATCTCATACGTCTCCGCCTCCGTGTACTCATGGATGCTTGCAATGCAGAGCTGCAAAAGCTCCAACGTATTGCAGCTCAAGATGATGATGCTCGTCTTCTGGCGCATGTTTCTCTCCTCAGCATTTTCTCTCATCATATCATAAACACGCGATAAAAACCAATTTTTTCTAGGAAATACCGCGCTTCTTCCTGCGATAGCCGAGCCACAGCACGAAGAGCCAAACGGGCAGGACGAGGACGGCAAACTGCATGTCGGGTATCTGCGTCATGAGGGCGTACATCATGACGAGGAACGCTAGGCAGATATAGTTGACAACGGGAAAGAAGGGGGCACGGAATTTCGCCCTGCGCCCTTCTCTCGCATAGAGGCGACGGAATTTTAAATGCGTGATGACGATCGTGCCCCAACTGATGATGACGGACGCCATGGCGATGGAGAGAAAGAGCATGAATACCTGTCCGGGGAACAGGTAGTTGAGGAGTACGGCGAGAAGCGTCACGCCCGAGGAGATGAGGATGCCGACGACGGGCACGCCCTGACGCGACAGACTCGCGAGAATTTTCGGCGCATCGCCGCCCGCAGCGAGTCCGTAGAGCATGCGCGAGTTGCTGTAGATCGCCGAGTTGTAGACGGATACCGCAGCGGTCAGGACGACGAAGTTCAGGATGTGCGCGGCGGCAGGGATGCCGACGTTCGAGAAGATCTGCACGAAGGGGCTTGCCTCCATGCCTACCTCGTCCCACGGCCAAAGCGCCATGAGCACCGCCATCGCGCCGACGTAAAAGATCAGGATGCGCCAGATGACCTGATTGATGGCGCGCGGAATCGAACGATCCGGGTCGGCGGCTTCTCCCGCCGTGATGCCGATCAGCTCGATGCCGCCGAAAGAAAACATGACGACGGTGATCGAGAGCATCATGCCCCATACGCCGTTCGGGAAGAAGCCGTCATGCACCCAGAGGTTGGAGAAGTTCATCGGGAACGTCTCAGGGCGTGAAAAGACGAGGTACAGCCCGAGGACGATCATCGAGACGATGGCGGCGACCTTGACGATGGCAAGCCAGAATTCCATCTCGCCGTAAGCCTTGACAGCCGCGAGATTCAGCGCCGTGATGACGACGAGCGTGACGAGCGCTGAGAGCCACTGCGGCAGATCGGGCAGCCAGTAGTTCATGTAGATGCCGATGACGGAAAGCTCCGCCATGCTGACGATGACGTAATTGAACCAGTAGTTCCAGCCCGAGAGGAAGCCCGGGAAAGCGCCCCAATACTTCGCGGCGTAGTGACTGAAGGAGCCGGACACCGGCTCTTCAACCGCCATCTCGCCGAGCATGCGCATGATGAGAAAGATGACGACGCCGCCCGTCAGATAGGCGAGCATGACGGAAGGTCCCGCGAGCTTGATGGTCGACGCCGAGCCGTAGAAAAGCCCCGTGCCGATGGCGCCGCCGAGCGCGATCATCTGCAGATGGCGATTCTGCAGACCGCGCCGCATTTCTTTTTGTTTCTGCATGGTATCATATCACCTCAAAAAAATTGCTTTTTTCATTATAGACTGTGCATCCTGCTCTGTAAACAAAAACGGAATAATGTGCTTGCATGAAGCCATGAAACCCCGTAAAATAAGAATGAGAATTCGCATAGGAGGCATCTACGGTGTACCGCATCAAACCTTGGGAAGAACTGACGATTCAAGATGACTACATGTTCAAGCTCATCATGAGTATCAAGCATATCTGCCTGAGTCTGCTCCAAGAGGAACGACGTGGCAGAAGGCGTCAAAGCATTTCTCGACTACGTGGACGGGCATATATGCGACGATCCCCTCGTACGGGAAATCGACGAAGCAATCCAGAGAATCAAGCAAGAAAATGAAAAGAGGGTGAGCTACATGACTTTCGCAATGAAGATGATGGAAGAGAGGAAGGCCGGCTTCAAGGAAGGAGAACGTCAAGGCATAGCCAAGGGCAGAACCGAGAGTCTGGCCTTCTCCATCCGCAATATGATGAAGAATATGGGCGTCTCACTGGAAAAAGCGATGGATGTACTGCAAATTCCCGCTGACGAGCGCACGAAATATGCAGCGCTCGTTAGAGACTGAACGTGAGGCAACTATGGCAGAAGAAATCCACCACGAAAACATCGACTACACGCTCTTTGAGAACATCAAGATGAAGATGCTCGGCATGATCAACAGCGCCGCCAGTCCCTATGACATCATCTACGAGATCGCCAAGGAGCTGGAAGCCGTCACGCACGAGGCGGGCTATGCGCACGAGGTGCGCCAGGGGCTGCGCTCTGTCTACGGGCTTGCCATGCACGACCGAAAGCTCCTCGCCGACGAGCTTGCCGACGTCGAAGAACGCTTGAAGCGCATCGAGGAATCGCACGAAACGGGCGACTTCACGGACGAGGAGAAGACGCGCATCGAGTTCGCCATCGTGCTGCACAAGAAGAACATCGACCGCCTCAAGGGTCTCATACAGCACGCCGAAGCCTTCCACGAGGAGCCGTATATCGAAAAGCTCTGACCGCGCGAAGGCGCACGCCATACGTTTTGTTTTCATAGGCGACGCACATACGAAAAGAGGACTGCCGCTTTCGCGTACAGTCCTCTTTCTATGTCGTTATTCCAAGACATAAACCTTGACCCAACGGCGGCCGAATTCCATCGCCTCACCGTAGGATTCCATACACAGGTCGATGCGCTCGCCATTGATGGCGCCGCCCGTGTCCCCTGCGATGGCCACACCGTAGCCCGGGATGTAGAGGCGCGTTCCCAAGGGAATCACGTCCGTATCCACAGCTACGACGCCCCGCTCTGCGAGCATACCGGAAGCCGTGATGCCATTTCCGCCGCCGTCGGTCGGCAGGTAGGCCGTCGCTTCCATATCGTACTCACGCACATAGCGCATAGCGCCGCGCGATGTTTCTACAGACTGGGCACGTCTTGCTGCTTCTTCTCTTTCTTTTTCTGCGACCAAATCGTGTATCTTGATGTTGAGATTCTTTTCAAGTCGTGTTGCCCCGTCCAGCTCCGCCGAGAAGCGGTCGCCGACGTATCCGTAGTCCTTGAGTACCTCGCCCACATTGCTGCGGGTCGTATAAACCTTCTGCCTGTCGCCTTCAAATTCAATGACGACCGGCACGGCACGTTGCACAATAATTTTTTCTTCTTTGTCCGATTTCTTTAACTGAAACTCATCCTTGTGCCTAATCTCAACGCCTGCCTGATGCAAAATCAGTTCCGGGCTTGAGTATCGGGTGCTTACCTCCAAAGTCTTGCCGTCGACGACGATGCTGACATTGCGCATCGCGTCCGTAAAACCTGTCGTGAATACGACTCCGAGGATCAACACCATGCAAAGTGCTAGTTTCCTTAAAGTCATTCAATCCCCCCTTAGAAATCTAACGACAGGCTCATTCTAGCACCTTTTTCCCCCTTTGTCAAGATATGCCCCACTTTGACAGAATTAACCACCATATTTAGGGAAAAGAGAAGTGGTGAAAGCCCTTTTGTGACAGGCTTTCACCACTTCTTTCTTTGTGTCATATTAAATCAAATTTTCTCTCAAATCCCGTACAGATCGCGCGTATTCTCGCGCGTCGCCCGTGCGAAGGCTTCAAGGCTCTCGCCGCGCAGTTCCGCCGCCTTCTTGGCGACGTAGAGTACATGGGCAGGCTCGTTGCGTTTGCCGCGAAACGGCATGGGAGAAAGGTAGGGGGAATCTGTCTCAACGAGAATGCGCTCCGCCGGCAGGCGCTGCACGATTTCGGGCAGCTTCGCGGCGTTCTTGTACGTCAAAGGCCCATCGATGCCGAAGTACCAGTCACCCTTCAAGAGTTCCGCCGCCATCTCCCAGCTTCCCGAGTAGCAGTGCAGCACGCCGCGAAGCCCTCTGCCCTCCGTCTTGAGGATCTTCATCATGTCGCCGTGCGCCTCGCGGTCGTGGATGCAGACGGGCAGCCTGAGCTGACGCGCGAGATCGAGCTGACGCACGAAGATCGCACGCTGCAGCGCACGCTTCTCCTCGTCCTTCTCCCAATAATAGTCGAGCCCGATCTCGCCGATGGCGACGACCTTCTCCTGCGCCGCCCATGCAGCAAGCTGGTCGTCCGTCGCCGCCGTCATCGGCTGCGCCTCCTCGGGATGGATGCCGACCGCCGCATAGACCGGATCGAACTCCTCCGTGAGCGCGACGCTCCGCGCCGAGGATTCGAGACTGTCGCCCATCGTGATGATCTTCACGACGCCGGCTGCCAGTGCACGCTCAACGACGGCAGCGCGGTCGTCCGCGAACTTCTCGCCGTCGAGATGCGCGTGCGAATCGATGAGCTCCATCACTTCACCTTGCTCCCTGCGGATGCGGCAGGCTCGACGAGGCGCAGTCCGCTCTCGTCCGACGTGCACAAGATCATGCCGTGCGAGCGGATGCCGCGAATCTTCGCGGGCTTCAAGTTCGCGACGAGGACGACCTTCCTGCCGACAAGCTCGTCTGCCGCGTAGAACTCGGCGATGCCCGAGACGACCTCGCGCTCCTCCGTGCCGAGGCTCACGGTAAGGCGCATAAGCTTCGCCGTATCGGGCACGCGCTCCGCCTTCCGAATCTCAGCGACGCGCAGATCGACGCGGTTGAAATCGTCGATCGTGATGACGCCGTCCGCAGGCGCAGCAACGTTCGTCTTTTCCGCTTTCCCCTGCTTTTTCTGCGCCTCCCGGGACTTTGCGGCAGAGCCTTTCCTCCCCTGCATCGTAGGCTTTTCCTCCGCCTCGACCTCGATGCGCGGGAAAAGCTGCTCGGGGCTTCCCACATGCGTTCCCGCTAAGAAGCCGCCCCACATGCGCACGTCGGCAAAGCGCACGCGAGAAAAGTCTCCCTCCATGCCGAGCTGACGCCAGATCTTCGCCGCCGTCTCCGGCATGAACGGCTCGATGAGGACGCTGATGCGGCGCAGGCTCTCGGCGAGATTGTAGAGCGTATTCGTCAGCTCCTGTTTCTTCGCCGCATCCTTGGCGAGCGCCCACGGCATCGTCTCGTCGATGTACTTGTTCGCGCGGCTGATGAACGCCCACGTCGTCTTGATGGCGCTCTGCAGCTTCATCTCCTCCATCTCGCGCTCGTAGGCAGCGATTGCACTTTCCGCGTCCGCAAGGAAGGCGCGGTCGATCTCGCTCTCTCCCTGCGCCTCTTCCACGACGCCGTCTTGGAACTTGCCGATCATGTTCAGCGTGCGGTGCAGGAGGTTGCCAAGGTCATTCGCAAGGTCGGCATTGATGCGCGTAATGAGCGCGTCGCGCGAGAAATTGCCATCCTGCCCGAGGTTGATCTCGCGCAGCAGGAAGTAGCGGATGGCGTCAGCACCGAACTCGTCGATGAGCTGCACGGGATCGACGACGTTGCCCTTCGACTTCGACATCTTGTCGCCGTCGACGATCAGCCAGCCGTGGCCGTAGACCATCTTTGGCAGCGGCAGGTCGAGCGCCATGAGGATGCACGGCCATATAATGGAGTGGAAGCGCACGATCTCCTTGCCCACGAGGTGAATATCGGCGGGCCAATACTTCTCGAATTTCTCGATATCATCGAGGAAGCCGATCGGCGTCAGATAGTTCGTCAACGCGTCGAACCACACGTAGATGACATGGTCGGGAGCGATGGGCACGGGGATGCCCCAGTCGAACGAGGTGCGCGAGATGCAGAGATCCTCGAGCCCCTGCTTGATGAAGTTGATCATCTCATTGCGTCGCGAAACGGGCTGGATGAAGTCGGGGTTCGCTTCAATATATTCGAGGACGCGGCGCTCGTAACGCGACATCTTGAAGAAGTACGCGTCCTCCTCGACCTCTGCGACGGCGCGGCCGCAGTCGGGGCACTTGCCGTCGACGAGCTGACGCTCCGTCCAGTAGCTCTCGCACGGCGTGCAGTAAAGTCCCTTGTACTTGCCCTTGTAGATGTCGCCCTTCTCGTAAATGCGACGGAAGATTTCCTGTACGACGCGCTGATGGCGCTCCTCCGTCGTGCGGATGAAATCGTCGTTCGAGATGTGGAGCTTCTGCCAAAGCCCCTGGAAGCCCGCGACGATCTTATCGACGTAGGCGAGCGGTGTCACGCCCTCTTCCTCCGCCTTCTGCTGGATCTTCTGCCCGTGCTCGTCACTTCCCGTGAGGAAGAAGACGTCGTGATCGGTCAGCCGCTTGTAGCGTGCGACGGCGTCGGCGATCGTCGTGCAGTACGCATGCCCAATGTGCAGCTTCGCACTCGGGTAGTAGATCGGCGTCGTTATGTAGAATGATTTTCTTGTCATAAAACAGCCTCCTTGACGGCAAGATGCCGCACTTTCATACTTTTTCTATTATAGAATAAATCCTTCCTCCTGTGCAAGATTCCAAACGGAAGGAAATATGCAAACTGTCATCCTCTTTTTGCCGGTGCGCCGGGCGCACTACCGCCAAAAAGGGGCTGCTGCATGAGATCTTGTCCCATGCAGCAGCCCCTTTTTATGCCTTTTTATGCTTTTTTCTCGCGCCGCTCTTAGCAGCGCTGTCATCGTCTCCTTTCTGTCCTCGCAAGAACACTAGAAGCTCCAGCGGAGGCCTGCGTCGATGCGCCAATCCGTCTTGATGTCACCGCCGAAGGTCTTCTCGAACGTGCCGTAGAGGCTCGTCCTGTCGTTGAGCTTCGTGGTGCCGCCGAGCTGGATGCCGACCCAGGTGTCCTTGCCTTTCTGCTGCGTCTTCTTCCACGGGTTCGTGCTGCCATCGGAGTACTCCGTCGAGAGGTCGCCGGCGAACTCGTGGTAGAGCGATGCTTTCAGGAACCATGTGCCGCGCTCCGTTTCCTGACCGAAGCCGATGCCGAGGCGGCCGACGAAGCTGTTCATCGCGCCCTGGCGCACATGCATGCTCTGTCCTGCATAGTCCGTCTCGCCTTCGTAGTTGACGCCGTTCAGGTGGCTGTAGATCAGCTCTACCTGCGGCTCGACGAAGCTGCCGCCCTTCAGCTCGATGCGCCTGCCGTACTCTGCCGAGAGCGAGGTGCCCCAGGTGTGGAAGTCGCCCTTGACGTAGTGACCGAAGTCGTTGTAGACGCTGTACTCGTTCGTGAGTCTGCCGATCTTCGCGATGAGGTCGACGTATTCGCCGTTCTTGCCCGACCATGTGCCGTAGACGCCGAGGTTGCCTTCCCTGTTCTTGCCGCTGCCGTTCGCATACGAAGAGCTGCCCTTCATGTAGCTTCCGGCGACACCGACGCGCCAGTCGTCGCTGACCTTCTTGTCGTAGCCGACCTGGATCGTCGTGTAGTTCATGTTGAAGTTCACGTTGTCCTTGTCGCTCGACGACTTGCCGCGGTAGACGCGCGCCCAGATGCCTTCGTCTTCCGGCGAGAGGCGCAGGTCGCCCATGCGCTTCATGAGGTCGTTCGCCTCGGCGCGCCACGCCATCGTCGCTGCCGTCATCGCCGACTTGACGCCGCTCATAAGCTTCGTCTCGTAGTCGCCGTATTCGATCTTCGGATCGGGCTTGGGCTGATCGGGCTTCGGCTGATCCGGCTTCGGCTGATCCGGCTTGGGCTGATCGGGCTTCGGCTGATCCGGCTTCGGCTGATCCGGCTTCGGCTGATCCGGCTTCGGCTGATCCGGCTT
>ERZ773009.611-NODE-611-length-26091-cov-5.589568_pt1 | contig 26091 bp, 20 predicted proteins | sample MGYA00580663_ERZ773009 | MGnify/ENA primary metagenome ERZ773009 (study PRJEB29015, sample SAMEA2737969) | human oral metagenome | biome: human oral; feature: human-associated habitat; material: dental | place: China | collected 2026 ... | reverse complement strand
GTGCAAAACAATCAGCCCGTTTTTTTTATTATTCTGAATTAAAAAGATATGAACGAAAAAAAAGTTTTATCGGACACCAATATTTGCAAATGTAGTTCTCCGAATCCTCCTTGTCTTCCCCAGCCACAAGGCTGGCAGCAAACAACAAAGAAAGACAGTATCAATGGGATGAAAAAACTGACGGAGCAGTCATTCTGTATGTGTGCTAAAGGAGGAAGAATATCATTCATTGATACAAGAAGTAATTTTTTTGTTGAAAGCGAATAACACGTTCACAAGATATTATTTGTCTGTATGTAGTTTCTTTCACCTTCCAAAAGTCCTTTTACTTGTCCAAAACAAAAAAGCGAGGAGCCCGATAAGGTTCCTCGCTTTATATGAATAGGATATTGATTTACCCGAAGTTATCGTACATGATTGCATCTTGATCAACACCGATGCTATCAAGATAATCTGTAACAGTCTTGATAAGCATTGGAGGTCCACAGAGATAATACTCACAATCCTCTGGTGCCTCATGATCCTTTAGATACTCATCACGGATGCAGTTTACTGCAAAACCAGTGTAATACTTCACACCAGCCTCATCAGCCTTAGGGTCTTGACGGTCGAGAGAGAGGTGGAAGTGGAAGTTAGGATATTCCTTCTCCAACTCCCAGAAATCCTCAAGGAAGAATGCCTCACTGAGTGAACGCGCACCATAGAAGAAGTGCATCTCACGATCACGAGTGTGGAGGGTCTTTGTCATGTGCATAATCTGCGCACGCAAAGGAGCCATACCAGCACCACCACCAATCCAAATCATCTCCTTACCAGAAGTGAAGTTAGGATGGAAGTCACCGTAAGGACCGCTCATCATTACCTTATCACCCTCCTTAAGAGAGAAGATGTAAGTAGAACCAATACCAGTTGGTACGTTCTGGAAACCAACCTGCGGACGTGGCAGGAATGGAGGTGTTGCAATACGAACAGTCAGTGTGATGATATCACCCTCAGCTGGATAGTTCGCCATAGAGTAAGCACGAACAGTTGGCTCAGGGTTCTTTCCCTTCAGAGAAAGGAGGTTAAACTGCTTCCAAGGACCGAGGTATTCCTCACCGATATCGTTCTTATCGAAGTCCTTATCATAGTCGATGCAGTCGTAAGCTGGAATAGAAATCTGTGCGTAAGAACCTGGAACGAAGTCCATGTGCTCACCAGGAGGCAAGGCAACCTTAAACTCTTTGATAAAGCTTGACACATTCTTGTTAGAGATAACAGTACACTCCCACTCCTTAACGCCCATGACAGACTCTGGAACCTTGAGTGACATATCACCCTTCACCTTACACTGACATCCGAGACGCCAATGATCTTTAACATCCTTACGGCTGAAGTGAGGACGCTCTGAATCGAGAATCTCACCGCCACCTTCTACTACCTGCAACTTACACTGGCCACAGCTACCCTTACCACCACAAGCAGAAGGGAGGAACACACCGTTCTCATTCAGCGTAGACAGAACTGAGCTACCCTGATCAACGGTCATCTCCTTATCACCGTTAATTGTTATCTTTACCTTTCCGCTTGGGCTGAGATATTTCTTAGACACAAGCAGGAGAATCACCAACACAAGGATGGTGATAAGGAATACCACAATACTTATTGTTATGAATTGTCCCATTGTTTACTTAGATTTTAAGACCTGAGAAGCACATCATTGCCATTGCCATCAGTCCTACTGTAATAAATGTGATGCCAAGACCCTGCAAAGGCTTTGGTACATCAGAATATTCCATCTTCTCACGAATAGCACCCATTGCCACGATAGCCAATGTCCAGCCAAGACCAGAACCTGTACCATAGACAAGTGCGTCCCATACAGTACCAATATACTGTGTGCTTGCTGGGTCAAGACCGATACGCTGCTGCATAAAGAGTGAAGCACCCATGATAGCACAGTTAACGGCAATCAGTGGAAGGAAGATACCCAACGCACCGTAAAGTGAAGGTGAGAACTTCTCAACAGCCATCTCCACAATCTGTACGATACCAGCAATGACAGCAATAAAGAGAATGAAACTAAGATAAGTAAGGTCAACACCCGCTGAAAGACAGTCTGGACCGAGGACCTTAGTCAGCAAAAGATAGTTGATTGGTGTGGTAACAAGCAACACGAATGTTACGGCTACACCAAGACCCAATGAAGTCTTTACGCTCTTAGATACCGCAAGGTATGAACACATACCGAGGAAGAACGCAAATATCATATTGTCCACAAAGATGGACCGGAAGAATAAACTAATAAGATGTTCCATAATTACTTCTTGTCTTCTTTATAGAAATATGCACGATGAACCCAAATAACACAACCGAGAAGGATCAGTGCCATTGCTGGCATTGACATCATTCCGTTGTCCATATAACCTGCATCATAGAGGCTTTGTGGGAGAATCTTGAAACCGAGCAATGAGCCACGACCAAAGAACTCACGAACAGCACCTACAACAACAAGTATCATAGCGTAACCCAAACCGTTGCCAACACCATCAAGGAAACTTGGCCAAGGCTTGTTTGTCATAGCAAAAGCCTCAAGACGTCCCATAAGGATACAGTTGGTAATGATAAGTCCTACGTAAACAGAAAGCTCTACACTCACGTCGTAAGCTACAGCCTTGAGAATCTGACTAACAACTGTTACCAGAGCAGCAACAACCACCAACTGTACGATAATACGAATACGGTTAGGGATTGTGTTACGGATAAGTGAAATAATAACATTAGAGAATGCCGTGATAATGGTAACGGCAAGTCCCATAACAATCGCCGGCTTCAGCTGTGAAGTTACGGCAAGGGCAGAACAGATACCGAGCACCTGGACCATAATTGGATTGTCCAGATTCAGCGGATTGCTGAACACCTCTCTATTTTGTTTTGAGAATAAATCCATATTCTTATTGTTCTAAAGATTAGAATATTATTTGCTGTTCAGGAATTTAACGTAAGGCTGAAGTCCACCCTTGTCTGCATGGAACATCTCTGTTACACCATTACTGGTAAGTGTTGCACCTGTTACGGCATCTACCTGCGTAGATGGGTCTTCGATCTTCTTTTCAACAGCAAGTGCTATCTTCTGAGTATCGTTTCCACTAAAGAGATGCTTACCCTTGAACAAATCCTGCCATGCCTTGTTGTCTTTGATTTCAGCACCGAGACCAGCAGTCTCACTCTCGTGGTTAAAGTAAGCACCAAAGACGGTTCTCTTATCACCATTGATAGCGATGAAACCATTGATAGGTCCCCAAAGACCGTTACCATAAACAGGGATAACATACTTATCTTCACCGTTTACCTTACAACGGAACAAAGCGAGTTTGCCTTCCTTGGCATCCTTACTATTCAACTTAAAGCCGGCATCAACGCCACCCTGCTTTCCAGCCTCAACGACCTTACCATCTGCATTGATGATATCATCTGCTATGATAATCTGCTTCCAAAGCTTAACAGCCTCCTCATTGCTCATATCACGATTCTGATTGAGTGCAAAGAGAATCTGCTTCTGCTGATCAAGCTGTACATTAGCATCCTGCATTGGCTTCAATGCTTGGAACACGAAAGCAAGCAAAAAGGCTACAATCAGCACGAGGATGGCAGAATAGATAATTGTATAAGAATTACTATTTGTTTTCATTTCTTCGTCCTCCTTATTTATTTAGCACGCTTTGCGCGCTTGCTGATGTTTGACTGAACTACACAGTAGTCGATGAGTGGGGCGAACATATTACCAAAGAGGATGGCAAGCATCATACCCTCTGGATAACCTGGGTTCAATACACGGATGATGATAGCCATCGCACCAATGAAGAAACCATATACCCACTTACCTGTCTCTGTACGTGCTGACGTTACTGGGTCGGTTGCCATGAAGACTGCACCGAAGCAGAAACCACCTAAAACAAGGTGTTCATACCACTGAATTGGTGTTGCACCAGTTGAATGGAAGAGAAGTCCCATCACAGTACCACCGAGGAATACGCTCAACATTGTCTTCCAGCTGGCGATGTTTGTCCAAAGAAGGATTACAGCACCGATAGCGATAGCGATAACAGATGTCTCACCCACAGAACCTGGGATAAGACCTAATACCATATCACATACAGATGCGTTCACACTTGTTCCCTGTGCAATCTCACCCAATGGGGTTGCCATTGTGAAACCGTCTGGCAAGGTATAGCCGAAACCTAAGATAGAATCCTTTGCTACCCAGATGCTATCACCTGTCATCTTACTTGGATAAGAGAAGAAGAGGAAGGCACGTGCAGCCAAGGCAACGTTGAAGATATTCATACCTGTTCCACCGAAAATTTCCTTCGTGAAGATGACAGCAAAGGCTACTGCAAGCACAAGAATCCAAAGTGGTGTGGTCACAGGAATAATCAATGGAATCAGAATACCTGATACAAGATAACCTTCCTGTATCTCCTCACCCTTCATCTGTGCCCAAGCAAACTCAATACCTAAGCCAACAATGTAAGACACAAGAATCTTTGGCAACAGGGCAAGCATACCATAGAGGAACATTCCCCAGCAGGTAGCATCAGCCAACTTACCAGCTGCTAAAGCGTTCTGATAGCCGATATTGTACATACCGAAGAGCATAGCTGGTACCAATGAAAGTACCACCAAACTCATAATTCGCTTCGAGTCAATAGCGTCATGGATAGAAGTTCCGCTCTTTGATGTCTCATTAGGAACATAAAGGAACGTCTCGAAACCATCGTAGACACTCTTGAAAGCGTGAAGCTTTCCGCCCTCCTCAAAGTTTGGGCGTATCTTATCGAGATAATTTCTTAAACTCATAATACTTTTATTATAGGGTTCTTAAAGTCCAAAGTTTCTGTTTCTTGAATCATTACCATAGCTTGATAAAACCCTGAGAAACTTATTCTGAAACTATAGTTAAAGTTATTGTGGGCTCATAAGACCCCTATGCATTCTCTTTTCTAAGGATATCCAAGCCCTCACGCACAATCTTCTGCAAAGGTAACTTAGAACTATCAACGAACTCAGCGAGCGCAAAGTCTTCTGGACTTACCTCATAAATACCCAACTGCTCTTGGCTATCAATATTGCCAGAGATAATTGACTTGATGAGGTACTCACTGTAGATATCCATTGGTAACACTCTGTCGTACTCGCCACTCATAATCATGTGACGCTCTCCACCCTTGAGACGTGCATCGAGATTGTACGCCTTCTTGCCCTGCAACCAAGTGAAGTAGCTGCGAGAAGTAGAGAAGTCTTTGAAACGAGGGAGCATCCAACCGAAGATTTCATGTACATCATCACCCTCTGGAATCAATGTTACCTCTGAAGTATGTGCACCAAGCACAGACTCTTCATTAGCGATGACACCAGTGAGAGGATTACCATTAAGGATGCGAACGTTGCAACCGTCAGCGATGTTGTCTGCAAGAATCTGCTTCAATGGAGTACCAACGAGGGCATCAACATAACCAGTCTGCTTTACCATACTACCTGCAATGGCTACGCGACGAGTGAGGTTTACCTTACCTGTATTGAACAAGCGACCAAAGAAGATAACAGCTGTTGGGTCAACAGTCCATACCACTTCGCCCTTATTGACTGGATCGATATGATTTACCTGTACACCAACATTACCTGCTGGACAAGGACCATCGAAAACAGTTACCTCTACATCCTTTGCACCAGTCAATGCTGAAGCCGACTGCTTAGCACCAATACCCAAATAAACCTTTGCAATCTTGGCGAGAGCTGTCAAACCAGTCTGGAAGTCTTTCTCCTGACCATTCAACTCAAACTCGAAGTCACCCTGCAAAGGTTTATCACGAAGTGCAGACACGAAAATTGTCTTTGGTTCTGTGTCTGGACGTGTAGCAACAGCATAAGGCAGCTGGTTGATATAACCAAACAATCCCGCCTGCAGCAATGAAGCCTTGACATCATCAGCGGATAAGCCCGCCACGTCCTTCACGCCGAAGTCAGCATATTCCTGCTGCGCATCGGCAGCAATCTTCACACGCAACACCTTACGTCTTTCTCCGCGCTCAACAGCTGTGACGGTACCGCTCACAGGAGAAGCGAAGCTAACTTCAGTGCACCCTTTGTCAACAAACAATGGGTCACCAGCTCGGACATGATCACCTTCACGAACGGTTACCTTAGGTGTCAATCCTGGGAAGTCATCTGGAACCAATGCGTATTCCGTAGATGATTTCACAGGTAACATCTGTTCCTGCGCGCGTCCTGTAAGGTTAATGTCTAAGCCCTTTCGTAACTTAATTACATTTGCCATAACAATGATAAAGCGATTTTTATATTATTTCATCTTAATATTTTCCACCCTAAATAAGCTTCACAAAACATAAGGTAAACAACCCTTTGCTTGCCGAGCGTAGCTTATTTTCTGCCAAAAATAATGCAAGCGAGAGCAAAGAAAGGTGACTTTCCATTTGCCGAGCGTAGCTTATTTTCTGCTAAAATAATGCAAGCGAGAGCAAAGAAAGGAGACTTTCTATTTGCCGAGCGTAGCTTATTTTCTGCAAATGTAGCAAATTTTAAGCAGATTTGGCACATTTAGATATAATAATTTCAGTATAAAATGGTTTTTTTGTAGTTTTGTAGACGCATTGAAGAAACTTAGAACAATTATACGATGGGTTATATGGACCATAGCGGGTCTTTATATAACCACAATCGTACTGCTGCACATACCAGCAGTACAGGGTTTTCTTGCCCAAAAAGTAGGCGACGTAGCGGGCAATAAATTGGGTACAGAAGTACACGTAGGACGTATTGATTTAGGCTTTATCAATCGTTTCGTATTAGACGACATTCTCATCTATGACCAAAGTCATAAGAAGATGTTATCGGCATCACGAGTAGGAGCAAGGGTCGACATCTGGCATCTCTTACGTACAGGTGAGATTAATATTTCCTCTGCACAGCTTTTTGGTTTACGGGCAGAACTATACAAAAAGAGTAAGGATGCCAAATCTAACTTCCAATTTGTATTGGATTCATTGGCATCTAAGGACACAACAAGTCACACTCCTTTACACTTGTCCATTAATAGTCTTGTGATTCGACATGGCAGCATTAAATACGATTGTTTAGATTCACCTACCACTCCTAACAGACTGAATCTGAACCATATCAACGTAAGTGACATCTCGTCTTACCTCATTCTTAACAAGTTGGATGACACGAGTGTGTGGGCTGATCTTAGGGCATTGGCTTTCAAAGAAGCATCAGGCTTAGAGGTGAAGCAGTTGGCTTTTGAATTAAAAGCTAATCAACAGCAGGCCGCATTACGTGACTTTATCTTCGATGGAACTAACAGTAAGATTGCGCTAAAGGAGTTACTTACAACCTACACATTCAATAACAAAAAGTTGGATTTCAACACTTTACGTTACACCATCAAGGACTTCAAAGCTGCAATAAAGCCTTCCGACTTTGCCCCTATCCTACCCGATTTAAAGCCATTGACGACCAGCTATACAGCTACAGTTGATGCAGAAGGTACAAGTCAGTCTGTGTTGGTAAAACATCTTAACGTCTCTGACCAAACTCTTTCGACTCAAATTAAGGCGAAAGGATGGGTCAGAAACATCCAAAAGAATCCTATTTGGGACTTCACTTTCAGCCCACTGAAGGTTAGCAAAAACACCCTTCAATCCATCACCAAGGTTACGCATAAACCCCTCCCTAAGCCATTGAGCAACATTGGTAGTATCTACTATCGTGGTACCTTCGCCCATAACATGGGGAAATATACAGCAAAGGGACTGTTAAACACAGATGCTGGTAACGTTCAGTTGGCTACTGTTATTCACGGAAAGAACATCCAAGGAACGGTTAGCACTACCGAATTGAATCTTGCGAAAGTACTTGACAATAACGACTTTGGTAAGTTAAGCACGAATATCAAGGTGGAAGGCAACACCGACCTATCCTATATCGCCGCAAAGGGTGACGTCTCCTCCTTCTATTATAAGGGCTATACCTATAAGAATATTCACCTTGACGGAATCTATAAGAACGATATTTTCACAGGTAAGGCAGCCATTAACGACCCTAATGGAAAGCTGAATATTGACGGAAAAGCTGCCAACATAATGGCTTTCATGCAACACAAAGGAAAACTGTCTACCGACATCTCAATCATTGCTGATGCCGTCAACTTACACAAACTTCAGCTAACAGAGGCATTGGGCAACAGAACAATCTCCTTTACTTCTAAGATTAAAGGACAGGGTGCGAGCTTGAATGATATCATAGGAAACCTTGATGTCAGCAACTTTGCTATGATTGGAGAAGGTCAGAACATTATCCTTAACTGGGTAAGTATCAAGACTAACAACGGACTCTTAGGTAAGTCGCTTGACGCAGAGACTGACTTTGGCGAGCTACACCTCGCTGGACAGTACGATTATAACCAACTCCCACAAAGCATAAGACGTATCTTAGGACATTATATCCCAAGCCTTTTCCCACCAACTCCACGCTTTAACATGGGCATTGGCAAGGCAAACTACGCTTTCACTTTGCGCCTAAATGACACAAAGTTTATCAATAGTTTGCTGAATACTAATATTGTTTCTTCACATGCTATAAGGCTCGCAGGACTTGTAAGGGAACGCCAGAACGAAATAGACTTACACGTCAATGCGCCCGACGTAACATACTCAGGACAGCAGATTAAGAATCTTATCTTGAACATTAAGAGTGAGCCGCAAGGCTTGCAGACTACTATTTCTGGTGAACGAAAGGGAGAAGCCGGACCACATGTCCTTATCAACGCACAGGGATTGATTGCAAACAATACCGTTACTTCCAACATTTCTTTCCGCATACCGGGACTTTCTCCTATATACGGAAATGTCAACAGCATTGCCTCTTTCTCACGTCGTCATGGCGACTTAGAGACTCGCTTGCACCTCAACCCATCGGAAATCAACTTTGATTCCATTGCGTTACAAGTGCAACCTTCCGATATCTCTTATCATCGGAACAATCTGACCATCGACCATTTTGAGCTTTCCAACCACGACCAGCATATCATTGCTAATGGTCAGACATCTGGAAATCAAAGCGATTCTATCCTTGTAAGGTTCAAGGATGTCAATGTTCCATATATTCTTAACCTTGTTGACTTCCAAAGCGTTAAGTTTGCTGGTACGGCTTCTGGTACAGCTTCTATCAAGTCGTTCTTCCACCATCCACAGATGCAAGCGAAACTGGAGGTGCAAGACTTCCAATTTGAAGATGGAGATATGGGTACGCTCTTTGCGGAGGCAAACTATAATGACAAAGAAGGTAAGATTAATATCGATGCCTATGCTGACCCCGGTGATGGCACACGAACAGACATCCAAGGCTATGTGGACATTAAGAAAAGCTATATCAACCTTCCTATCTTTGCCAATAACACACATCTCTACTTCCTAAAGAGTTTCTGTGGCTCTTTCATGGACAATATTCAAGTGCAAGGAAACGGCTGGTGTAAAGTCGTCGGACCCCTTAGTGCCATCAATCTTGAAGGTGACATGCAAGTGTATGGAAGCGTATATGTAAAGCCAACAGGTGTTACCTATAAGATGCGCGACGCACGTGTTCGCATCATTCCAAACGAAATTATCTTTGGAAACGACACTATTACTGACCCACAAGGACATATCGGTATCGTTACAGGTGGATTACATCACAAGAATCTTAGCCACCTCACTTTCGACATCAATATCCTTGCAAGAAACCTCTTAGCCTATAATTTCCCTAAGAAACAAGGGAAAGACTCGTTCTGGGGTGTGGTATATGGAACGGGCAAATGTAATATAAAAGGTGAACCAGGTTCAACAATAATGAATATTGATATGGAACCGGAAAAGAACACCTATATAACTTATGATGCCTCTTCGACCAATGATGCAAGTACAAGTAACTTCATTCGCTGGATTAACGTACCAAAGGATAGCACTAGAGTTTTAATCCCTGAAGCTGCGGACACACTCAGCTTTGCGGCAAAACCTGCTCCTGAGAAGGCATCGGATATCGTCAAATTCAGAGACATACCAAGCGACCTACACATCAACTTCCTCGTACATTCAAATCCGAATCTTACGCTTGGCGTCTTACTTGATGATGCCACAGGCGACAATATCCGTCTAAATGGTTCGGGTATGATTCGTGCGTCCTATTATAATAAGGGAGCCTTCCAACTCTTTGGAAACTATAACGTAGACTACGGACAGTATAACCTCACGATTCAGAATATTATCAAGAAGCAGTTTATCTTCCAGCCGGGTTCAACGATTGCCTTCGGTGGCGATCCGTTCAATGCTACGTTGAATCTTAAAGCGAACTATATCATCAATTCTGTTCCTTTGGGCGACCTTGGAATGGGTAAGTCCTTCACATCCAATAACACAAAGGTTAACTGCTTGCTGAACATCGAAGGAACGCCAAGCGCACCGACCGTTTCTTTCGGTCTCGACCTCCCAACGCTCTCGCCTGATGCGCAACAGATGATACGTTCTATTCTCAACTCTGAGCAAGAGCTCAACCAGCAAGTACTCTATCTTTTAGCTGTCGGACGCTTCTATCCACAGAGCAAGAATAACAATCCAGCACGAGACAGCGAATCGCCAAGTCGTGCATCTCTTGCTATGCAGAGTCTACTCTCTGGTACGATTTCACAACAAATCAACACCGTGTTGTCCAATGTTGTAAAGGATAACAACTGGAATTTCGGTGCCAATATTGCGACAGGTAATGAAGGTTTCGACAATGCAGAATACGAAGGACTACTCTCAGGAAGCATGCTTAACAATCGTCTGCTCTTCAATGGACAGTTTGGTTATCGAGACAATGTAGCCAAGGACAAATCATCCTTCATAGGCGACTTCGACATCCGTTACCTCCTCTTCCCAAGCGGTAACGTAGCCTTCCGTGTCTATAACCAAACCAACGACCGTTACTTCACACGTAACTCTCTGACAACGCAGGGTATAGGTTTGATTCTGAAGAAAGACTTCAACAGATTGAGCGATATTTTCGGAAGTAGAAAGAAAAAAACAAAAAAACAGAAGCAAAAGCACTAATATACAGAATATTATTCGTAACTTTGCACCCGATTTGGGCGAACTACGCCCATATTACAGGTAATATAAAGTCGAACTTTATTAATTAAATTATTTTTTAAACACTTTATGACAAATTTCAAAGACGTCCAGAATGTACAGCCTTTAGCTGACTTCAACTGGGATGAGTTCGAGAACGGCGCACACGCTGAGGCAAGTAAGAACGATCTTACTAAGGCTTATGACGAAACTCTTAACAAGATCCAGGAGCACCAGGTAGTTGAAGGTACTGTTATTTCAGTTGACAAGAAGGAAGTAGTTGTTAACATCGGCTACAAGAGCGATGGTATCATCCCTGCTTCTGAATTCCGTTACAACCCAGAGCTCAAGGCTGGTGACAAGGTAGAGGTTTATGTTGAGAACCAGGAGGACAAGCGCGGTCAGCTCGTTCTTTCTCACAAGAAGGCTCGCCTCCAGAAGAGCTGGGAGAATATCAACAAGGCACTGGAGAACGACGAGGTTATCCAGGGTTACATCAAGAGCCGCACTAAGGGTGGTATGATTGTTGACGTATTCGGTATCGAGGCATTCCTTCCAGGCAGCCAGATTGACGTTCACCCTATACGCGACTACGACGTATTCGTTGGTAAGACAATGGAGTTCAAGGTTGTTAAGATCAACCAGGAGTTCCGTAACGTAGTCGTTTCACACAAGGCACTCATCGAGGCTGAGCTCGAGGCACAGCGCAAGGAGATTATCTCTCACCTTGAGAAGGGTCAGATCCTCGAGGGTACTGTTAAGAACATCACATCTTACGGTGTATTCGTTGACCTCGGTGGTGTTGACGGACTCGTACATATCACTGACCTCTCTTGGGGCCGCGTAAGCGATCCACATGAGGTTGTTGCTCTCGACCAGAAGATTAACGTTGTTATCCTCGACTTCGATGAGGAGAAGAAGCGTATCGCTCTCGGTCTCAAGCAGCTCACTCAGCACCCTTGGGATTCTTTGGATCCTAACCTCAAGGTTGGCGACCACGTTAAGGGTAAGGTAGTTGTTATGGCTGACTACGGTGCATTCGTAGAGATTCAGCCAGGCGTAGAGGGCTTGATTCACGTTTCAGAGATGAGCTGGAGCCAGCACTTGCGTTCTGCACAGGAGTTCATGAAGGTTGGTGACGAGGTTGAGGCAGTTATCCTCACACTCGACCGCGACGAGCGTAAGATGTCTCTCGGTATCAAGCAGCTCAAGGAAGACCCATGGGAGGCTATCGAGGTTAAGTATCCAGTAGGCTCTAAGCACACCGCAAAGGTTCGCAACTTCACTAACTTCGGTATCTTCGTAGAGCTCGAGGAAGGTGTTGACGGTCTTATCCACATCAGCGACCTCTCTTGGACTAAGAAGGTTAAGCACCCATCTGAGTTCACTTCACAGGGTTCTGAGATTGAGGTTGTTGTTCTCGAAATCGATAAGGAGAATCGTCGCTTGAGCCTCGGTCACAAGCAGCTCGAGTCTAATCCTTGGGATGAGTACGAGGCAATCTACACTCCAGGTTCAATCCACGAGGGTAAGATTACCGAGTCTATGGACAAGGGTGCTGTTATCACTCTCAGCGAGGGTGGTGAGGGCTTCGCTACTCCAAAGCACCTTGTTAAGCAGGACGGCACACAGGCACAGCTTGGTGAGGTTCTCCCATTCATGGTAATTGAGTTCGTTAAGGACACTAAGCGTATCATCCTTTCTCACTCTCGTACATTCGAGGAGGTTAAGGAAGAGCCACGTCGCCAGCGTCCAGCAAGCCAGAACAAGCCAAAGAATGATGCAGCTGCTATCAACAACGTTGCTGCTGGTACATCTCTCGGTGACCTCGGTGTTCTCGCTGACTTGAAGAAGAAGATGGAGGGTGGCAAGTAATTGCACACTAAACCATAAAATAAATAATAAAGTACCAAACCTTCGCGGGTTTGGTACTTTTTTTTGGCTCTACCGAAATATAGTGTGAGAAACTAAGGTACTTCATGAAAAGGCTTACAGAGTAACTTTGAACTTCTAATAAGAACTAAATCAAAAGACTAAAACCTTTCTTTACGGCTATGAAAATTAATTACAAAAACTTAGAACTTTTACACCTAAAAACATAGAAAAAGGAGGATTATAAGTAAGCGTGCAACGTATTGAGCATCAAGTCGTTATTAAGTAGCATTTCACAAGGTGCTCTTTAAGCCTTCAAAAGGGCGTCTATTGAAGTCTTAAGGAGCACCTTTTGCAAGCCTGTTGGGCATCTTTTAGAAGCCAATTAAGCATCAATTGGGATGGGATGGGATGAAAAGTTAGGACAAAAGGGAAGCAGCCCCTCCCCCATCCCCTCCCCCGAAGGGAGGGGCGTGATTACTGTGGATAGTATAACTATTGGGCTTATGAGGCTAATTAATTATTAGGCTAATTGGGCTAATAAGGCTAATTAATTATTGGGGTAATTAATTATTAGGCTAATTGGGCTAATAAGCCTAATTAGCCCAATTAATCAAAAAAACAGGGACAAGCTAAGAGCTTATCCCTGTCTATTAGATTCTATTCACTGCCTGCACGAGGGCAAGCAGGAAGTTAGTTATTTACCGTACCGCCAACAATATCGAGCAACTCAGATGTGATAGCTGCCTGACGCGACTTGTTATACTGCAAGTTGAGTCCACGAAGCAGGTCGTCAGCATTATCTGTTGCGGTCTGCATGGCAACCATTCGTGCTGCATGCTCAGAAGCATTACTGTCTAAAAGGGCAGTATAAACCATGTTATTCAGCAGTTTCGGTACCAATGCTTTCAAGACTGTGCGCAGGTCTGGCTCAATGATGAAGTTATCATTCAGAGGAACAACAGCCTCATTATTAGACTTCTGTGTTCCAGACTGTCCTTTCCTCTTGAGATATTCCTGTGCAGCCTTCGTTGCGATATTTGATGAAAGATCGCGCGTAGAGTCGGCATTGACTTCTTCCTCAAGGTCAATTGGAAGGAAATTCTTACGTTGGAGAATCTGGCTTCCTGCACTCTTGAAATGATGGTAGATAATCTCCACCTTATCAAACTCGCCCTTCAACCATTTCTGGCTTAACTCCATGGCAATATTGCGACACTCCTCAAAATTTGGTTTATCAGCAAGCAACGGATAAGGATATACACAGGTATACCCACGCTTATTTGCTGCTTCATACACCTTTCGTCCTACTGGATAGATGACAATATCCTTGTCGGTCAAGCCCTGCGCATGATATTCGTCTATCGTATGCTGCATCAGCTTGATGACATTCGCATTGAATCCACCACAGAGAGAACTGTTTGAGGAGAACACGAGTAAGGCAACACGTTTCACCGGTCTCTGCTCGTCGAACGGAGTATCCGTATCGGGTGTAGAGACAAGGAAAGCCTTGAGAATGTGTTCGAGCATAGCCGCGTATGGAAGCATACTCTCGATGGCATTCTGGGCATGGTGTAACTTACTCGACGCAACCATCTTCATCGCACTCGTAATCTTACGAGTACTCTGAACACTGGCTATACGAGTCTTGATTTCCTTTAAGGATGCCATTCTGTATTGTCTTTATTTATATTGTCCGGCAATATTGCCCATGACTTCTTCGATTACCTTGATAGAAGTGTCTTCGAGGTTACCAGCAGCCAAATCACTGATGACATCGGCATGAGCAGTGCGCATAGTGTCGAGGAACTGGTCCTGGCACTGGCGAACCTGCTCAACAGGTACGTCGCGCATCAAGCCGTGTACACCGCAGTAGAGGATAGCAATCTGCTCACCCACAGGCATTGGACTGTACTGTGGCTGGATAAGTAACTGGTTGTTCTTACGTCCACGGTCGAGGGTCATCGCTGTGACCTTGTCCATATCTGATGAGAACTTAGAGAATGCCTCCAACTCACGATACTGTGCCATATCAATCTTCAACGTACCAGCTACCTTCTTCATACTCTTAACCTGTGCTGAACCACCTACACGAGATACGGAGATACCTACGTTAATAGCTGGACGGAAGCCCTGATTGAAGAGGTCTGACTCAAGATAAATCTGACCATCGGTAATGGAAATCACGTTAGTAGGGATGTAGGCTGACACGTCACCTGCCTGTGTCTCAATGATAGGCAATGCAGTGAGTGAACCACCACCACGTACATGGCCCTTCATACACTCTGGGAGGTCGTTCATCTTCTCTGCAATCTCCTGCTGGTTGTTGATACGTGCAGCACGCTCAAGCAGACGAGAGTGAAGATAGAAGACGTCACCAGGGTAAGCCTCACGACCTGAAGGACGACGGAGAATCAATGATACCTCACGATAGGCAACAGCCTGCTTTGACAAGTCATCGTAGATAACGAGGGCTGAGTAGCCACGATCGCGGAAGTACTCACCAATGGCAGCACCGGCAAATGGAGCATAATACTGCATAGCAGCAGGATCAGCCGCCGTAGCACTTACGATAATTGTATAAGGTAATGCGCCACGCTCCTTGAGGTTCTGCACCAATGTAGCAACGGTAGAAGCTTTCTGACCGATGGCAACATAGATACAATAAACAGGATTACCCTGCTCGTAGAAGCTCTTCTGATTGATGATAGCATCAACGGCAATGGCTGTCTTACCTGTCTGGCGGTCACCAATGATAAGCTCACGCTGACCACGACCGATAGGAATCATTGAGTCAACAGCCTTCAGACCCGTCTGGAGTGGTTCCTTCACTGGCTGACGATAGATAACACCTGGCGCCTTACGGTCCAATGGCATCTCGAAAGAGTCAGTCAAGTCGATTTCACCCTTACCATCGATAGCCTCTCCAAGCGGATTGACTACACGTCCCAAGAAGTTGTCATTGACACGGATAGAGGCAATACGGTGTGTACGCTTCACGCTCTGTCCCTCCTTGATACCTTCAGTAGGACCAAGAAGGACACAACCTACATTGTCTTCCTCCAAGTTCATGACAATAGCCATGGTGCCATTCTCAAATTCAAGCAACTCGTTGGCTTCAGCATTGCGAAGACCATAGACACGTGCTACACCGTCGCTGACGGTCAGTACGCTACCGACTTCATCAAACTTCTCCTCAGAGTTGATGCCTTGAAGTTCTTTCAAAAGAATCTCAGACACCTCACTTGGTTTAATTTTATCTGACATGTTATTAATCTAATTACTTTTTTAATTGTGTGAGGATAGCATTCAGTTTGCTCTTCACGCTGGCGTCCATTCTGTAAGTATCGTACTCAAGAATAAAGCCACCTATGAGTGAAGGGTCAACCTCAGTGTTGAACTCAACGGTTCCCTGTGCTCTGGATTGTACCAGTGCTTTCATCTTGTCTTCCGTCTGGGAAGAGACAGGCGAGGCTGTGATGACCTTTCCGCGAATGATGTTCTTCTGCTTACGATACAGAGCGACATAGTCATTCGCCATAAGCTGTAGCAACTCCTCTCTATCTCCCTTCAAGACAAGGGAAAGGAAGTTACCAACAAGCTCCGGACAATCGTCGCCACAGGCTACTTCCAATAGCTTGCGCTTCTTGTCCTTCGGAAGCATCGGGCTTTCAATCGTCATGCGGAGTTCGGGCACCTGAAGGTAATTCTGGGCAAGTGTTTGCATGATAGCATACACCTTGTCCTCGATACCTTGCTCACAGGCAGACTTCAACAGCGCACGAGCATAGCGAACCGATATTACACCTATATTCATAAGCGATTATTTACTTTCTGTTCCGTTAGAAGAAGCAACTTCATCCAATAAGCTGTTGATAAGCTGAGTTTGCTCGGCAGAAGTAGCCAGTTCCTTATGCAGAATCTTCTCAGCAATCTGCACAGAAAGCTCTGCAACCTGCGAACGAATGTCGCGGATGGCAGCCTGCTTCTGACTTTCAATCTCTGCCTTGGCTTCAGAAAGGATGCGAGCACTCTCGTCGTGTGCTTTCTCCTGTGCCTGTCCGACTATGGTGTCACGTGTCTCAGACGCCTCTCTAAGGATTTGCGCCTGTTTCTCACGTGCCTCCATAAGCAGCTCCTCACCTTGTTTCTGAATGTTGGCAAGCCTCAAGTTGGCTTCTTCTGCCTTTGCAAGACTCTCGTCAATGTACTCCTTGCGCTCGTTCACCATCTTGATGATAGAAGGGAATCCCCACTTCCATAAGATGAAGAAGACCACTAAGAAGACGAGGGTCATCCAAAAGAGTAAGCCACTATCTGGCAATAATAATGACATAAGCTGCTAAATTACTTTTCTTACCAATTTGTTTAATAATTCTCTGAGTAGTTTAGAATACACAGAGGAGAGCGATAATTGCAGCGAAGAAGGCAACACCCTCAACCAATGCGGCTGCAATAATCATAGCAGAACGAAGCTCACCGATCTTCTCTGGCTGGCGAGCCATAGCGTCCATAGCCTGACCACCGATACGACCAATACCAAGACCTGCGCCTACGGCTGCGATACCTGCACCGATAGCGGCGCCTAACTTTGCAGTTTCTGCTGCTAATAACAATGATGTCAACATAGTTTCTTTCTTTTAATTATTAATTATTTTTTATTTCTTATCTATTAATAGGGAGTTGAGAAGCGTTTGCCTCCTTCACTCCTACTTATCCTTCTGCCTCATGAACGCGTGCCAAAGAGATAAACACAGCACTCAACATCGTGAATACCAAAGCTTGAATAAAGCTTACTAAAATCTCCAAAAGCATCATGAAGATACTCATACCCACACTCACAATCGTCATGGAAGAACTTAGGACAACACCCATCGTTGCCATGATGAAGATGATACAGGTTAAAGCCAACGCAATAGCATGTCCTGCCATCATATTGGCAAAAAGACGAACCATCAATGCGAAAGGTTTTGTGAAGATACCAAATATCTCTATCACAGGCATCAAAGGCACCGGAACTTTCAACCATGCGGGTACGTCTGGCCAAAAGATATCTTTCCAATAGTGCTTTGTTCCTGAGAAGTTGGTCACCAAGAACGTACAAATAGCCAAGAAGAAGGTGATGGTTATATTACCCGTAAGGTTACCACCTCCTGGTGGGAATGGCACAATACCCATGACATTAGCCACGAAGATGAAGAAGAAACACGTCAGAAGATAAGGTGCATACTTCTCTGAGTCCTTACCTAATGTCGGTTTAATAACCTCATCATAGACATACATCACAAACATATGCATCAAACCTGTGAAGCCTTTCGGTGCCTTATCGGTAACCTTATGGCGACGACACCAGCGTGCTGGAATCAAGATACACAGCAAGAGAATGATGGCATCAATGAAGAGTACGCACACCGACTTCGTGATAGAGAGGTCGAGAGGGCGCACTTCTGTGCCGTCCTTCTGCAACTCAACGATGCGACGTTCGTAGTTTCCCTTCGTTGCAATGAATAGGTCTGGGTTATTTTTACAAGGACGATAGCCCGCATGTGGACCTTCTTCTAATGGCTCTTCAGCAAAGTCTTCAGCACAACCCATGTACCAGCCATTTGATGTCTTCACAATGACTGGCAGGTTGATGATGATAGGCTTATCCCCGATATTGGTTACATGCCACTCGTATGAGTCCTTAATATGTCCCCACAATATCTCCTGCAGGTTAACACCCTCCCCTTTACTCTCTGATGCAGCAGCACCAGGCAGAAGCAGGAAGAGCATCATCACCATACAAATCAGATGCTTGAGATATTTCATTCGTTAATTATTAATTTTATTGTTCTTTTCCACTTTGTAAAAATAGACGGTATCAAATGCCAACAGCACAAGATAGAATATCATAAAGATAACGACAAAGCCGATTACCATTGCGCGTTCTTTCACCACCATTGCATAAACGACAACAGTCAAGAATGCCAACAGCATACGAAAACCAGAGCCCGCAAGATAGAAGTTATTCATAACCGTGGGCGACTGACTGGCTATCGCTTTCCATGCTCCTCCATAGATAGAAGAGGTGATAAGCGAGTAAACAGCGCTGATAGTCAGCAAATTGATATAAGCCGTTTGCTGCGTTAGCTGCACAACGAGTAAGCCAATAAGATAAAGACCTGCGATAATCCACAAGTTATTCTTATAGTACTTCTTATACACTTTGTTAACATCCATCATCCGTATTCAGCTGTCTGTCGGTTATATCTTTTAGACCTCTACGCAAAGACTGACCAAGTTCTTCTTCACCTCAACGAATCCGCCAACGATATGAAGTTCCTTTGTATCACCTTTTACGCTGTAAGCTACCTTGCCTTCAACGAGTGTAGAGATGATAGGCGCGTGATTATTGAGAATCTCAAATGGTCCCACTGTACCAGGAACCAGCACACTATCCACCTCGCCTGTAAAGACAATCCTTTCGGGAGAAACTATTCTAAGTGTCAACATAGACAATTCAATTATTATTCAGTTTGTGCAAGAAGATGATTACTTAGTAGCCTCCAAAAGACGCTTAGCCTTCTCCTTGACATCCTCTATCGTACCAACGTTCAAGAACGCCTGCTCTGGGAGGTCGTCAACCTCACCATTCAAGATAGCGTTGAAGCCCTTGATGGTCTCCTCGATTGGTACCATAACACCCTTAACACCAGTGAACTGCTCAGCAACAGTAAATGGCTGAGAGAGGAAACGCTGTACACGACGAGCGCGGTTCACAACCAACTTATCCTCGTCTGACAACTCGTCCATACCCAAGATGGCGATGATATCCTGCAATTCATTATAGTGCTGAAGCAACTGCTTTACTCTCTGCGCACACTCATAGTGGTCCTTACCAACAATCAGTGGGTCAAGAATACGTGAGGTACTGCCCAATGGGTCTACCGCAGGATAGATACCAAGCTCGGTAATCTTACGGCTCAACTCCGTTGTTGCATCCAAGTGAGTAAAGGTTGTAGCTGGAGCAGGGTCGGTCAAGTCATCAGCAGGCACATAAACCGCCTGTACTGAAGTAATTGAACCATGCTTTGTAGAGGTAATACGCTCCTGCATCGTACCCATCTCACTTGCCAAAGTAGGCTGATAACCTACGGCTGATGGCATACGACCCAACAACGCTGACACCTCAGAACCAGCCTGTGTGAAACGGAAGATGTTATCGATGAAGAACATGATATCTGCTGCCTCACCATTCTTACCACCATGGTCACGGAACTCCTCAGCAACGGTCAGACCAGAGAGTGCCACTGATGCACGTGCCCCTGGTGGCTCATTCATCTGTCCATAGACAAGTGTTGCCTGTGACTTCTGCAATTCTTCCTGATCAACAAGCGAGAGATCCCACTTGCCTTCATCCATTGCCTTGCGGAACTTCTCACCATAACGGATAACACCTGACTCCAACATATCGCGAATCAAGTCGTTACCCTCACGTGTACGCTCACCTACACCGGCAAATACTGAGTAACCATTGTGACCCTTAGCGATGTTGTTAATCAACTCCATGATAAGCACCGTCTTACCTACACCGGCACCACCAAAAAGACCAATCTTACCACCCTTCATATAAGGTTCAAGTAAGTCGATGACCTTAATACCCGTCTGAAGCATCTCCTTATGCGTAGAGAGGTCTTCAAACTTTGGCGCCTCGCGGTGGATAGGATAAGCACCATCCATACTCAGTGCCTCCATACCGTCGATAGGCTGACCGATAACGTTCATCATACGACCCTTAATCTGGTCACCAGCTGGCATAACGATAGGACTGCCTGTTGGTACAACCTCAAGGTTACGCTGCAGACCATCCGTATTATCCATAGCCACACAGCGCACGGTGTCTTCACCAATATGCTGCTGTACCTCGATAATCAAATCCTGCCCATTCGCACGTTTTACGCGTAGGGCATCATGAATCTTTGGCAGAACCTTCTCAGGATTCTCTCCCTTGGTATCAAAGTAGACATCGATAACTGGACCGATAATCTGGGAGATGCGCCCATTAATCTGTGACATAAATATCTTTGTTGTTTTTTATTATTATTTCCTCTATATATAAATAAGGTGGAAAGACCTTTCTTAGATGCTCAACTCGTCGAGAACCTTGATAAGTTTCTTGTCGAAAGGCTTATCTGAACGAATTGCCTCAGACAATGGAACATAAACCACCTCATTGTTTCTAACACCAACCATGATGTTGCGCTGACCCTGAAGGATAGCCTCAATAGCACCAACACCCGTACTACTTGCAAGGATTCGGTCACGTGCTGAAGGGCGACCACCACGCTGCAAGTGACCAAGAATTGACACACGTACGTCATAATCAGGGAACTCCTTGCGTACACGGTCAGCATAATACATAGCTCCACACTTAGGGCTCTCAGAGACAATGACAATACAACTTCTCTTAGACTTACGAATACCACGTTCCATGAAGCGTGCCAACTGGTCTACACCAGTTGAATCCTCTGGGATAATCGCAGCCTCTGCACCGCTGGCAATAGCCGAGTTCTGTGCAAGGAAACCTGCATCACGACCCATCACCTCTACAAAGAAGATGCGCTCATGGCTCTGGGCGGTATCACGAATACGGTCGACACACTCCATAATTGTGTTCATCGTCGTGTCATAACCAATGGTGCTGTCCGTACCATAGAGGTCATTATCTATCGTACCTGGCAGACCGATGCAACAGAAATCAAACTCCTGTGCAAACATCATCGCACCCGTCAACGAGCCATTACCACCAATGACAACCAGCGCATCAATACCCTCCTTAACAAGATTATCATATGCCTGCTGGCGACCTTCCATCGTTTTAAAACCTTTTGAGCGTGCCGTCTTGAGAATCGTACCGCCCTGACCGATAATACCACTAACATTCTCAGTGGTAAAAGGCTTAATGTCATCCGTAATCAATCCCTCATAACCACGATAGACACCTTTGATTTCAAAACCATTATAGATGCCTGCTCTGGTCACAGCACGTATTGCTGCATTCATTCCAGGGGCGTCACCGCCAGAGGTCAGAATACCTATTGTCTTTATTTTGCCCATATATAGTCTTAGAACTCTTTTTAAATTAAATCTAAGCGCAAAGATAACAAATAAATGGCACAAACGCAAAGTACAATCGGAAAAGTTATCGACATCTTAAAAAAATATCTTATATCAGCGAACTTTCACTACTTATCTATGAACTTCTAAATATATACTAATCCAAAACCATCACAACAAATCCACACTACCATTTACCTACCCACCTATAGTTTCTTTATTTTTCGGAAGAAGTAGGCTTGCTTACAAAATTCTCCTCGAAATAGAGCGTCAAAGGAAAAACACGACTTTATAAGGTACACAAAAGGTAAGTAAACACACGCTATGAATATAATAGATTTTACTTCTTCCTACTCGAAATAGTCCAACCACAAGCCTTTACTTTATAATAAAAAAATCACCAGTCAAAAACAAACAGATGTCTAATAGCCTTCTAAAAGACGCCCTATTGACTTGCAAAAGATGCCCTTTAAGCCTCTTACTAACGCCCTTTTGAAGTCCAATTAAGCATCTTTTATTTTGCTACTTTATAACTAATTGATTTCCTTATGCTTACAAGCCTACTCCTTGTATGTGTTTTTGCCGTTATTTATAGATGTTTAATTTGAAAATATGTAATGATATTTCAAACCCTTGTATGTAGATTTTCGAAGTCTTAAAATGAAAAGGTTTTCTGCGTCAGAGGCTGATGATAGGATAGATAGTTGACTGTCTTAGCTATGGTTTTGTTTAATGAGTAACTTCGGTTCTTCCGTTAAAGCAATACGAAAAGCGTCCACGCATTTAACGGAAGAACTCCAAAGGTTCTTCCGAAATATGGAGTGATAAATTAAGCCTACTACATATAAAAGTCACACAGAGAGTGGGAGAACACGGAGGTGAAAGTATAAAGACAATCTCACGGAGGTGCCGAAGGCACAAAGAGCGACAGAGATGTAGTGTACATATTGCTGATAGCTTTGGTAATAAACGAATAAACGTTTTAAGAAATCTTGCAAACCACTGCTTTGTAATGAAGTAGACAAAAACATTAATAAAACTCGCAAATATCCTCTGTTCCTCCACGCACCAACGGTGCCTCTGTGCCTAACGATTGCAACTATATAAAACCTCTGTGTTCTCCTTTGCTCTGTGTGACCTATCTTCAAACTTCTAATCTCAAAAGGTATCACTCCAAATTGCTGAAGACCTATACATTTTGTGGTCTAATGACCGACTTGGGGTTAATACGATGAAATTTCAGACAACAGCCCGAAAAATCATTACATAATTTCGAATAAAACATCTATAAATAAGGATAAAAACACGCATAAAAAAGCAAGTTTGTAACCAACAGAGAATCAAATGATTATAAAGTACCAAGATAAAAGATGCTTACTTGGACTTCAAAAGGGCGTTAGTAAGCCCTCAAAAGAGCATCTTTTGCAACTCAATTAGCCGTCTTTTAGAAGCCCAAAAAGCATTTATTGATTTCGATCTGCTTGAAAATAGTTTACAAACCTCAATCAATAAGGGAATAAACAGTTTGTAGGCAATGGATAGATATAGTATCAATTTGAATTTAACCTTATAGTTTATCCCCTTCATAAAACCATCTAATTTGGGATAGTCATACTAAGGAAGTGTATAAGTCTTATTCTATTTCCAATCTATGCTTTTAACGGAAGAACCATTCGAGGGATTCAGCCTGACAGGTGCAGAGTGGAATAACGGATATACCTTCCTTGCAGACAACAATAAGGATATCTACTTCCAGGCTGGTGATGCACGAGTAGGTGCCAATGGATCAATATCAAGCAATGGTACTAATGGTCTCTACTGGCAGTCTGTTCCAACGCTTAAAGAAAATGGTAAACCTGGTTATGGTTTACGTACATCACTAACGAATGATACAATAAAAACATTTTTCCCTCCTCCAAATGACGCCGCTGACGACTACGGTTCTTATGCTAATGCATACGGTGTTCGTCCAGTAGCAGAGTAGACAGACTTTTAAATTATATATTACAGCCTCTCAGACACGAGTTTGAGAGGCTGTTTTGTTTCTCTTAAACTGTTTAGTTCAAATCAACCTTTTCTTTTTTATAAAGAGAGTGTCGTGTGTTCTTCTATTATTTCCGTCTATATCGAAAATACATTTACTATAAGCATGTTAGAGAGTTTTAAACCCAAACATTTTATAAAAACCGATTTAAATAAAAAGGGCTAATAGATAAAACTCCATTAACCCCTTATAAATCCTTTTATTTCTAAACACCTTACTACTCCGGATAGAACTTCACGCAAACAGGGTGACTAAGGACAATATCCTGATGAGTATTCTTAAGCAAACCCTTATCCTTATCACGTGAGTAAACCTCTATTGAGTTATCATCACGACAAGCAACGAGCAGGAAGTTGCCATTTGGTGTGATAGCAAAGTTACGTGGATGTTTACCAGTAAGCTGCGCACCCACACGAGTCAAGGTACCCTTATTGCCTACACGGAAGATAGTGATACCATCACCCTTCAGACGTGTGCTGGCATAAACAAACATTCCATCAGGACTGACATGGATATCAGCACCACCACATGCGTTAGCGTTATCAGCAGCGATAGACTGAAGTTCCTTTAACTTACCGTCACTATAACTATAAACAATCACCTTACCAGACAACTCATTCATAAGATAAGCATATCTACCATTAGGAGAGAAAACAAGATGACGTGGACCAGAGCCTGGTTTTACATGAGCAGCAATATCATGATCCTCTAACTTCTTATCACGCTTGTTATAAGAGAAACAAAGAATACGGTCGCCACTGAAGTCGGTTGTAAGGATATAACCATCAGGTGCAAAGATAGCACAATGTGCGTGAGGTGTGTTCTGACGTGAACGGTTAGGACCACCCTTCACACTACCCAACTGCAACAAAGACTTATCGAGTGTTCCATTCTTAAGAATTGGGAAGACAGAAATAGTACCACCAGAGTAGTTAGCTGTAAGTGCAATCTTGCCATCTGTAGACACATAACAAGGATCGCCACCATGTGTCAGCTGTGAATTCTTAAAAGCGAAAGTACCGTTTACAGGGTCGTAACCAATACTATTAAGAACAGCTGTCGCATTATTCTTCTCGCTAACAGCATAGATATTACGACCATCCTTGCTAAAAGTAAAATAAGAAGGATTGTCAACCTTCAACGAAGTGATACCCGATGCCTTACCTGTAGACTGGTCGAAAGAGAATGAATACAACCCCTGACTACCAGCATCAGTATAGGTTCCGACAACCATCTTGATATTACTGTCGGCAAAACCGAACACAGGACTAACGGCTAAAGCCATACCGAATAAAATAGATTTAAAATTCATCTTTGTTTAATCTGTTATATTTGTTTATGTTTTATGTTTCACCTATTATAATATAATAAGCCACGAACTTATTCCCTTCTTTTAAGACATAAGAAGTAGCTTTATAGCGTTGCAAAAATAAATAAAACTATGATAAACCTCTATCTTTTTTACCATTTTTGACTTCCCCGCTTTGTTTTTAAGTTTTTAAAAACATTCGCAGGGAGATAAGACTAATATTTTGACGGTTTAGTAAGGCAGAAGTTCAAACATTAACGACAACGAATATTATAAGGTAAGATGCAAGAACAACATTAGACAAAACCTTTGAGAAACACAATAACAGACTCAAGCGAGCAAGCATTTTAGTTAAATAATCATAAACTATATATAATCCTACTATCCAAAACAATTATATAAGGTTGAAAATAAGTACCTTTGCAGTCCGATTATTAAGGGGGATTTTCTTAGAACCCCATACGATACGTGTTAATAGTGTTGTCTTTGGCCGGGCAGCATGGTTAGGTCAAGCACAGTCGTAAAATAGAAAACGTTTTTTAGTAGTAAAATTATTAATTTTTTAGAATGGACACTTTAAGTTACAAGACTATTTCCGTAAACAAGGAAACAGCTAAGAAAGAGTG
>ERZ773009.609-NODE-609-length-26145-cov-4.704638_pt1 | contig 26145 bp, 25 predicted proteins | sample MGYA00580663_ERZ773009 | MGnify/ENA primary metagenome ERZ773009 (study PRJEB29015, sample SAMEA2737969) | human oral metagenome | biome: human oral; feature: human-associated habitat; material: dental | place: China | collected 2026 ... | reverse complement strand
ACAAACGTCCACTTTGTGGACATTGTGCGCCGCCCTTACAGAAACCTAGCCAATCGGTCTGCGCCCTTCGGGCTTGACCTCTTGGGGTTTCATGGTAAGAATATAAAATAAGTTTATTTCACTGCAAAATCATGCAGGATTTATCCATGTTTCCGCTTCTATGCGAGCGGTGCTTCCAAACGCTTTTTCAACGATTGTGCGGAAATCAAGGAGAAATACACCGCTTCATCCGTAAGGATGACGGAGCGCGGCGCTTTTCCCTCTTCTTCGCCCTCTGCCTGCCGCTCGGGCAACTCTGCCGCCGCGTTTTCATAGAGCTTGCTGTCGAGGATCGCTATGATGCGCGCTGCGTCGACCAAGCAGTCAGCGCCGAGATGCAGATACATCGGCTCCCTCCTTGCCCTCTCTTGCCGTTTTCACTCTCTTCTTCATGAAATCCGAACGCTTTGGGAAGGGCGAAAAGACCGTTCCCTCCGCCATCTCATGCCGGAGATCGTAAAGCGTGCGGCGCACGATCTCCTCCGTAAGCTGCTCGGGGCGCAGCGAGCGGTAGAGCATGACGAGCGTCTTCGCCTCCAGGCTCTCCCAGTCGCCGAACTTGATGCGGCGCGCCAGCTCCTGCGAAAGGCGCGAGCGCTCCGAGGCGACCATGGCAGGCGTGCAGGGGATGTGCTCCTGGATTTCGGCGTAGCGCGCCCACGGGAGATCGAGCAAGAGGCGACGCAAGAGGCGGCGCTTTTCCTTCTTCTCCTGCATGGCGCAGGCGAGGCAAAGCCGCCCGCCCGCAACGAGCCTGCCGCAATGCGGGCAAGGAGCATCTCCCGCAGCTTTGCGCGCCTTTTCGCTCTTCCTTCGCTTCTCAAAAAGGTGAAGGAGCTTTTCGCGCAGCGCCGGATTGCCGACAGAGGCTATGCTCCTCGTACATGCTTCCTGCTCCTCTTCGGTCAGCTGCATTTCCTGCAGGGCTTTTCGATATGCTTCCTGTCCTTCGGTATCATCCATATCACTTGAATCATTTTTCTCCGCACGTCGCCAAACATCGCTCTTCTGCCACGAGAAGCGGATTTTTTTGACCATCTCAAAGCCGGCGATATTGTTGAAGCGCGCGAGGATCATGAGCTGCATGAGCATGATCTCGTTGCGCCAGGCAGGCGCCGCAGCATAGAGAATAAGCTCGTCTCCCTCGACGGCGAGCGGCCAAACATGTGCGGCGATGCCCGCACCGACGATTTCCTGCCAGCGCGCGAGGACGAAGTGTTCCTGATACATGCGCTCGATCTTCTTGCCGAGCGCATGTATACTTTTCGGTATCACATGATTGATTTTTTCCATGCCGGGATTGCGGCGGTAGGAGCGCTTCATGGCATACCTTTCTTTCCGGAAACAAGCATTTCTTCCTGCGCATAGAAACAAGATACCAATGCGGCACCAAAGCTCAGGCAGAAACTGTTCCTGATACCACATGGAAAATTTTTCCTGTTACCTTTACCGGCAGATAGGCGGCGTCGGTCGCCGTGATCAGCGTCTGTATGCGCTCCTTGCCGATGAACTCCATGAGCTTCTCGCGGCGTGTGCCGTCAAGCTCGCTCATGACGTCATCGAGCAGGAGGATCGGATATTCCCCCGTTTCCGAGCGCAGAAATTCCAGCTCGGAAAGCTTCAAAGAGAGGACGCCCGTGCGCTGCTGCCCTTGCGAACCAAAGGAGCGCAGGTTGATACCATTCACTTCAAGACGGATGTCGTCCCTCTGCGGGCCGATGCTCGTAGAGCCGCGCAGGATATCGAGCTCCAAGGATTCTGCCAGCTTTTTATTATACCATGGAATGAGCTCGGCTGTCACGCGAGGCGGCTCTCCCTCGCTGCCGAAGAGCTCATACGAGAGGGAGAGGTTCTCCCTGCCTGCAGAAATCCGCCTCTGCATGAGATTGGCAAGCATGTTGAGCTTCTTGACGGCGAGAAAGCGCTTCTCGACGATGCGCGCGGCACTTGCCGCGAGCTGCTCGTCCCAAAGCGGCAGCATGTCCTTGCCCGCGCGGCGCTCGCGAATCTTCTTCAAAAGGTTGTTCCTCTGCATGAGAAGCCGCGTGTACTGCAAGAGCTCATGACCATAGGCGGGACTCGCCTGAGAAAGCTCGCCGTCGAGGAAGCGCCTTCTCTCCGCCGGCGCTCCCTTGATGAGGAAGAGATCTTCAGGCGAAAAGAGCACGGCATTGAAGGTGCCGAAGAGCTCCTTCGTTTGCAGCGCTTCGCCGTTCTTGCGGATGAGGCGCCGCTTGCCGCGCTGAAAGCGAAATTCCAGCGTATTTTCTACATCGAAGCGCTCGAAAAGAAGCTCGATCCTCGCCGCCGGCGCCTCCCAGGCGATGAGATCGGCATCGGTCGTCGTCCGATGCGAACGTCCCATCGCCGCATAGTAAAGAGCCTCCGCAATATTTGTCTTTCCTTGCGCGTTTTCGCCGAGAAAGACGTTGATATTGGGAGACAGTGTGAGATCGAGCTCTCGATAGTTGCGGAAGTCTTTCAGACGGAGGCTCTTTGCTTTCATCGCGGTCAGTTCTGCGTGCGCACGGGCGTCACGATATAGACGAAGGTCGGGTTGTCCTCTTCGCGTACCGCCGCTGCCTGCAGGCTCTGGTTGAGCAGGAAGCGGAAGCTCTGGCTGTCGAGGTTCTTCAAGACGTCGGTGATGTACTTCGCGTTGAAGGCGATATTGACAGCAGGACCTTCGATCGTCGCCGGTACGGTTTCATCGGCGTTGCCTATATCGGGGCTGTTCGACGAAATGCGCGCCTGCTCATCGCCGAACTCAAGACGGATGATGTTGTAGTCGGCGGAGCGCGATATGAGCGAGACGCGGTCGACGGCATCGAGGAAATCTTCGGTATCAAGCGTGACGGTCGTGGCAAAGCTTTTTGGTATCACGCTGTCGTAGTTCGGGAATTGGCCTTCGATGAGGCGCGTCATGAAGACGACGTTCTCGAATTGGAAGCTCGCCTGATTCGAGGAGCAGCAGACGTCGACATCGATGGGCATTTCGGAGTTCAGTGCACGCAGGAGCTCATTGAGCAGTTTTGCCGGAATGATGATGTGGATGTCGCCGGCAAGGTCGGCAACCACTTCTTTCTTTACGGAGAGGCGATGCGTATTCGTTGCTGCCATCTTCAGCGTTTCACCGTTGATTTCAAGCTGGCAGCCCGTGAATACGGGACGCGCTTCGTCTGTAGCGCAGGCGAAAACCGTTTTCTTTATGATGTCGCGCAGCACCGTGTCCTGAATCTTGAAGCGAACGCCTTCTTCGAGACGCTTGACGGTCGGGAAATCGTTGGCGGGCATGGAAAGGAAGGTGAAGTTCGAGGCTGCCGATTGGATCTTGCAGACATTTTCGCCGATTTCCTGAGAAAGTGTGACGGTTTCGCCGGGAAGACGGCGAATGACTTCCTGCATGTAGCGGCCTGAAAGGACGATTTTCCCTTCTTGCTCGATTTCAGCGGGAATAACTGTGATGATGCCCATTTCATTGTCTGTGGCATGAAGTTCTACTTGATTCTCCGCAGCTTCAAGATATATGCCTGAGAGGATCGGTGTTTGCGGCTTGTTGGCGATCGCTTTGGAAACGAGCTGGATGGCTTGTGCAAGCTCGTTCTTATGGCAGGTAAATTTCATGAATCTGTCTCCTTTGTGGCTTTTTTATGCAGGTGCGCCCGTATTGACTTATATGACAAGAATATAAAGAAGAATAGCCGTAATAGTAGTAGGGGCTGTGGAAATGTGGAAAAGGCAGCGGACGCTTTTGATACCAATGCGAGTCCCTTGTGTATAAGGTGTAGATAAATCGGTCGGACATATCCACATATTCACAGAGAAAAAAGAAAAGCGGAATTGTCCACATGTTGGGCACAGGATAATACGGTGCTTTTCCACAGAGTTATACACGGGCGTGCGGTGCGCAATCTACAGCAGGTTAGAGGCTCTCTATACGCTGCATGAGCTGCTCGATCGTGCGGTCGAGCTTGGAATCTTCCTGACGCTCCTTGCCGATCTTGTCGCAGGCGTGGATGACCGTCGTGTGATCGCGGCCGCCGAAGGACGTGCCGATCTGCGGCAGGGAGTTGTTCGTCAGCTCACGGCACAGATACATGGCGATCTGGCGCGGCAGGGCGAGGTTGCGCGTGCGTTTCTTGCCGTGCAGATCGTCGAGCCGCAGCTTGAAGTAGGAGGCGACGACCTCCTGGATGAGCTCCATCGTCACTTCGCGCGTCTTGCCCGTGGGGAAGATGTTCGCGAGCGCTTCGTTGACGAGCGTCGTCGTGATGGGCTGCTCTGTGAGCGAAGCGTAGGCAACGACCCTTGTCAGAGCGCCTTCGAGCTCGCGGATGTTGTTATCAATGCGGTTGGCGATGGAAAACATCACGTCGTTCGGCACATCGAGGTTTTCAAGCGCTGCTTTCTTGCGAAGAATCGCTATGCGCGTTTCGAGATCAGGCGCCTGGATGTCCGTGATGAGACCCCATTCAAAGCGCGAGCGCAGGCGGTCTTCGAGCGTCTGGATCTCGCGCGGATGACGGTCGCTCGACAGGATGATGTGCTTGTTAGCATCGTGCAGGGTGTTGAACGTGTGGAAAAATTCTTCCTGCGTATGCTCCTTCTTGGAAAGGAACTGGATGTCGTCGACGAGGAGGACGTCGATGTTGCGGTATTTCTGGCGGAAGGATTCGGGATTGCCGTCGCGGATGGAATTGATAAGTTCGTTGGTGAATTTTTCGCTCGAAATGTAGAGGACGCGCATGGCAGGGAACTTTTCGAGGATCTTGTGGCCGATGGCGTGCATGAGATGCGTCTTCCCGAGGCCGACGCCGCCGTACATGAAGAAGGGGTTGTAGACTCTGCCCGGAGCTTCGGCGACCGCGAGCGCGGCAGCATGGGCGAAGCGGTTGGAGTTGCCCGTGACGAAGGTATCGAAGGTATAGTGCGGGTTCAAGGAGGAAGCGTCGCCGGGAGCGATTGCGCCCGGCATGTCGTAGGAGCGGCTCGGCTCCTCTTTTTTGCGCGGCGTCACCGTATATTGGGACGACGTCTTGTCGAGAGGGCCTGTTTCCGCCACCTTCATGACAGTCGGCGGTGTATGCTCCGTCAGGAGAGTTTCCTGTATGGGAGGGGCTTCTTTCTTTTCAGGCTCAATGTTGAGATTTTTCACTTCGATCTTGAGCTTTTTCTTGCAGAGATCGAATACGGCATCCTCGAGGAAGGGGATGTAGCGTTTCGCGATCCAATCCCGAGCGAGTGCTGTCGGTGCACCGAGGACGAGTGAGGTTTCGGAAAGTGAGAGGGGCTTGACGGGACGAAGCCATTCGTTCAGTGTGAGTTCTGTCAAGGAGTTCTGATCGAGAACCTTCTGCAGGATTTGCTCCCAAATCGCTTGCAGCTCTGATTGTTCCATGGAAAAATCCTTTCTTGAAGTAAATAACATATTTCATGCACATCTGTATAACTTTATCCACATTTTTGTACACAAGCTGTGGATAAAAGAAGAAAAACGAAGAAACCTATACGGGAGAAAAAGGACGGAAATGGCAGAAATACAGGTGGGAAAAAGCTTTTCTTTATATAATGAAAGAAAATGACGAAAATACCTGTGGAAATATTGCTCTTGCCTGTGGATAATGTGCATATCTCTGTGTATAATTCCCGCGTTGGCTATGAATATCTTAGCAGACTGCAAAAAAGTTATCAACAGGCATTTCGTTCCTATGTGCGAAAAAAGCCTGTTTCATCCACAGGATAGAAGTGAAATCGCACGGGCTCGCGGCAGAAATCATGGGAAAATCCTTGACACTCTTTTGTCTGTGGGCTATAATTTAGCGTAGTTAAAAGCGATAGTAGGGACATTTTTTTGTTCTTTAGCATTTTGACTGGAAGAATCCTTGGTAAAACAGCGATTCTTAAAAAGTTTGAGGAGGTGGATCTGCATGAAGATGACGTATCAGCCGAATAACCATTGGCGCAAGAAGACGCATGGTTTCCGTGAGCGCATGAAGACGAAGGGCGGCCGTCTCGTACTGAAGAGAAGGCGCGCGAAGGGCAGAAAGAAATTGTCAGCGTAATCGTTTCCTCAGCACTCACTAGGTCACTCCGGTGACCTTTTTTCATGAAATGACAAAGCATTTTGATTTCGATGATGAAGGAGTTTTTGCATGTTGGGGCTGCCCAGGAATCGCATCTTGAAAAAGAAGAAGGATTTTCAGGCTGTCTATTCCCGTGGAAAATCGTATGCAAACAGATTTCTTGTGCTTTATGTCTTTCGTTCCCAGGGATTGCAGGGAAAGGTCGGTTTTGCGGCGGGCAAGAAGCTCGGCAATGCCGTCAAGCGCAATCGTGTCAAGAGATTGCTTCGTGAGTCTTACCGTATGCACCAGAACGAGATCAGAGAGGGCTGCTCCCTGCTGCTCGTAGGCAGGAAAGCCGCTGTCGAGGCGCGTTGTCAGGATTTAGAGAAGGCTTTCCTCGCTTTGGGCAGGAAAGCCGGTATTGTGGCGGGAAACGCTTTTGCAAAGGAAAGGCGAATCCGATGAAATGGCTGCTTCTGCTCCTCATCCGCTTTTACCGTTTGTTTCTTTCTCCGTTGAAGCCGCCTTCGTGTCGTTATATTCCTACATGCTCGGAATATGCAAGCATAGCTATTGAAAAATATGGGGCTCGAAAGGGAGCTGTTCTCGCAATCAAGAGAATTCTCCGCTGCCATCCCTTTCATGCGGGTGGCTATGACCCTGTACCATAAGATTAGGATGTGGTGATTTGGAATTTTTGTCGTCACTGTTTCACCCCGTCATCGCGGTGATCCAGTTCATGTTGGAGAATTTGTACGCTTTTACCGGATTGCTTGGTTTTGAAAATTACGGGATCGCCATCATTCTGCTGACGATTCTCATCAAGGTTTGTCTCTACCCGCTGACGGTCAGACAGGTGCGCTCCATGAAGGGGATGCAGGAGCTGCAGCCAAAGATGAAGAAGCTGCAGGAAAAGTACAGGGATAATCCGCAGATGATGCAGCAGAAGATCGGCGAGCTGTATAAGGAGGCCGGCGTCAACCCATTGGCGGGCTGCCTGCCGCTTCTCATACAGATGCCGATCCTCATGGGGATGTTCTATGCACTGCAGGGATATGCGTATTCGGGAACGCCGTCGTTCCTTTGGCTGAGCTCGCTTTCCGAGCCGGATCCGCACTATGTGCTGCCTGTTCTTTCGGCTCTTTCCACATGGTTCGTACAGAAGCAGACATCAACGGAAATGAATCAGCAGATGAAGATCATGATGATCGTCATGCCGATCTTCATTGGTTGGATCAGCCTGAAATTTGCCTCTGGGCTTGTTCTCTATTGGGTCACGATGAATCTTGTGCAGATCGTGCAGCAGTGGTGGATGTACCGCAATGAGGATGGCGCGGGAAAGAAAGGAGTTGCCTGATATGGCGGATTTCGTGGAAAAGACCGGAAAGACGGTGGATGAAGCCATTGAAGCTGCTCTTTTCGCCCTGCATCTTCCGAGGGAACGCTGCACGGTGGAAGTCCTCGATGAGCCGTCGAAAGGTTTCTTCGGTTTCGGTAAGCGCGACGCCAGGGTGCGCGTGACGGCGAAGGAGGAGCCGGCACCTCAGACCGCAGCTCCGTCCGTGAAGGAATCGGAAGCGGTGCAGGAAGAAGAGCGTAGCGCGGAAAAGCCGACAGCTTCGCCTGCGCCGGCGAGTGCGCCCGACGCGCGGGAAGATTCGCCGAGTAGGGGCGATGCCATCGTCGACCGCGGCTTCTCCTATTCTTCGGCGCGCGAGAGTCGTCCGTTTTCGGAGCAGCGCCGCGAGCGCTTTTCTTCAGGCAGGCGCTCTTACGCTTCGGATTCGTCGTCGTATACGCGCGCGGAAAGACCGCGGCCGAGCATGTCTGCTGCCGACGCGGCGGTGCCGCTGCAGAAGGCGGAGGACTTCCTGCGGCAGATTTTCCGCGCGATGGAGCTCGACGTCGCGATCGAAAGAAGGGAGCGTCCGCATTCGTTTGAGCTCAATCTTTCGGGGCAAAATCTCGGCATCCTGATCGGCAAGCACGGGCAGACGCTCGACGCCCTGCAGTATCTCGTGAATCTTGCCGCGAATCAAGGCTTGACAGAGGAGCGCGTGCGCATCATCCTCGACATCGAGGGCTATCGTGAGCGCCGCGAGGAAACGCTCTACCGCCTGGCGGCACGTCTGGCAGATCGCTGCTGCCGCACGAATCAACGAGTCGTCTTGGAGCCGATGAATCGCCACGAGCGCAAGATCATCCATCTCGCTCTGCAGGAGAACCACCGCGTTCTGACCTACAGCGCAGGTGATGAGCCTTTCCGCAAGGTCGTCATCGAGCCGAAGCATCGCGTTTCGCGCATGGACGGCTATATGAGTGAAGAGGATTATTGATCAAGAAGCTTTATCGGGCTGTTGCAGCGAGCGACAGCCCTTTTCTTGACTTGGAGGGGGCGAAAAATTGCAGCAGGCAGATACGATCAGTGCCATCGCGACAGCAATCGGCGAGGGCGGCGTCGGCATCGTGCGCCTTTCCGGCAGAGGTGCCATAGAGACGGCATCGCGCATGTTTCGCACCGCGGGCGGCAAGAGTATCCTTGAGGCGGGTGCGCGCGCGCTCCTCTACGGCACGATCGTGCGCGAGGACGGGCGCCTCGTCGATGAGGCGCTTTGCCTCGTCATGCGCGCGCCGCACTCTTATACGAAGGAAGATGTCGTGGAGCTCCAATGCCATGGCGGGGCGCTTTCCCTGCGCGAGGTTTTGGCTCTGACGTATCGCTTCGGTGCGCGTCCGGCAGAGCGCGGCGAGTTCACGAAACGCGCCTTTTTGAACGGCAGGCTCGATCTCGACGAAGCACAGGCCGTCATGGACGTCGTGCAGGCGAAGACGGAGAAGGGGCTGGAAATGGCGGCGGGGCATCTCGTCGGGCATTTTTCTTCGCGCATACACGCCATGCGCGAGGATATCCTTGCCGTGGTCGCGCACATGGAGGCGGTCATCGACTTCCCCGAGGAGGGCGTCGATGACGTCGTCCTGGAAGATGTAAGGGCGAAGGTGTCGGAAATCCATGAGAAGCTGGAAGGTATACGCAAGACGGCACATACGGGACGTATCTTGAAGGAAGGCCTCGAAACGGCGATCATCGGCAAGCCGAACGTCGGGAAATCGAGTCTTTTGAATGCGCTTCTGCGCGAGGATCGTGCTATCGTCACAGATATTCCGGGGACGACGCGTGATACCATTGAAGAGTATGTCGATATCGACGGCTTGCCGCTCAAGATCATCGACACGGCGGGCATACGCGCGACGGAGGATGCGGTGGAGCGCATCGGCGTGGAAAAAGCGCGCGCGCATGTCGAGAGTGCATCTCTCGTACTGGCTCTCTTTGACGGCTCGCGTCCCTTCGAGGCGGAGGATGAGGAGATCCTGTCCCTGCTCGCGGGCAAGGATGCCCTGCTCGTCGTGACGAAGCGCGATCTGCCGCGCGTCCTTGATACCGATCGACTCAAAGCCTTGGCGGATTTTCCCTTGCTGGAAATCACGACGAAGGAGGAGGACGGGCTTTCGCCTCTGATTGCTGCCGTCATGGAAAAGGTCTTTGGAGACGGTGGGCAAGCGCCAGAGGGAAGTTTCGTCGCCGATCTTCGCACGAAGGACATCCTCGACAAGGCGGCGGCGCATCTTGAAGCTGCACTTTCGACCATGGACGAGGGGCTCGGGCTTGATTTCATCTCCATCGATCTGCGGTCGTCTTTAGAAAAGCTCGGAGAGATCACGGGCGAAACGGTCGGAGATGACGTCCTCGATGAGATATTTTCGCGTTTCTGTGTCGGCAAGTGAGGAGGAAGAGCTTGTTTATCGCTGGTGAATACGAAATCATTGTCTTAGGTGCGGGACACGCCGGCGTCGAGGCGGCGCTCGCGGCGGCAAAACTCGGCTGCCGCACGCTTCTGGCGACGCTTTCTCTCGACAACATCGCGCTCATGCCGTGCAACCCGTCGATCGGCGGGCCGGCGAAGAGCCATCTCGTGCGCGAGATCGATGCGCTCGGCGGTGCAATGGCACTCAATGCCGATGCGGCGGCGATCCAGTATCGCCTGCTGAATACGGGCAAGGGTCCCGCCGTCCACGCGCTGCGCGCGCAGGCGGACAAGAAGATCTACCAATTCTTGATGAAGGAGCGCTGCGAAAGGCAGGAAGGGCTCGAAGTCAAGCAGCTTCTCGCGCAAAAGGTACTGATCGAGAAGGGCGAGGTGCGCGGCATCCTCGCGGAAACGGGCGAAGCCTACCTTGCCCCGGCGGTCATCCTCGCGACGGGGACGTATCTCAAGGGGCGCATCGTCATCGGCGAGCATACGCACAGTGGCGGGCCAAACGGACAGCGCGCCGCGAAGAAGCTGTCTGCTTCTCTTTTAGAGAATGGTATCAAACTCATGCGCTTCAAGACGGGAACGCCGGCGCGCCTCGACGCCCGCTCCCTCGACTATGCGAAGATGATCGTGCAGCCGGGCGACGAGGAGCCGAGGAGTTTCTCCTTTCTGACAGAGGAGAGGACGCGCGAGCAGCTGCCGTGCTATCTGACGTATACGAACGAAGCGACGCATGCGATCATCCGCGCGAACATCGAGCGCGCCCCAATGGCGAATGGTATCATCGAGGGCATCGGTCCGCGCTACTGTCCGTCCATCGAGTCGAAAATCCTGCGCTTCCCCGACAAGGAGCGCCACCAGCTCTTTTTGGAGCCGGAAGGGTGGCACACGCAGGAAGTCTATGTGCAGGGCATGTCGACGAGTCTGCCCATTGACGTGCAGGAAGCGTTCCTGCATACGATTCCGGGCTTGGAGAGGGCGCGCATCATGCGCCCGGGCTACGCCATCGAGTACGACTGCATCGATCCTTTGCAGCTCCTGCCCAGCCTCATGTTCAAGAGCATCCGCGGCTTCTTCTCGGCGGGGCAGTCGAACGGCACCTCGGGCTATGAGGAAGCGGCGGCGCAGGGCTTGCTCGCGGGCATCAACGCGGTGCGCCATAGCCGCGGCGAGGAGCCGTTTATCCTGAGCCGTGCGGAAGCGTACATCGGCGTCCTCATCGACGATCTCGTGACGAAGGGGACGGAGGAGCCGTACCGCATGATGACCTCGCGTGCGGAGTACCGCCTGCTGCTTCGCCAGGACAATGCCGATCTTCGTCTGACGGAAAAGGGACGCGCCCTCGGTCTTGTCGATGATGAGCGCTGGCAGAAGTTCCTGGCGAAAAAGAATGGTATCACAGAGGCGAGGAAGCGCCTCGAAGAAGTAATTATCCATCCATCGGTCGAGAACCTTGCCATGTTGGAAAGGGAGGGGCTTTCTCCCATACGCACCTCGACGACGCTGGCGGATTTCCTGCGCCGGCCGGATATGAGCTACGAAAAGCTCTGCCGTGCCTTCGGTTTGGATCGCCTTGCGCCCGAGGTCGAGGAGCAGCTCGAAATCGGTATCCGCTACGAGGGCTATATCGAGAAGCAGAAGGAGCAGGTGCAGCGTCTGGAAAGCCTCGAAGCGCGCCGCCTGCGTGCGGACATCGACTATGGTGCTGTGCCGAGCCTGCGGGATGAAGCGCGCGAGAAGCTCGCAGCCATACGACCGCTTTCGGTGGGGCAGGCAAGCCGCATCTCGGGCGTCTCGCCTGCCGATGTTTCCGTCTTGCTCGTCTGGTTGGAGCAAGAGCGCCGCCGGGGGAGAGCATGATGTTTGAAGAGGAGCTTGAAAAAGCGGCGCTTGCCTGCGGCTTGCCGCTGACGGCGAACCAAATCGAGAAGTTTGGTATCTACTACGCGCTTCTCATCGAATGGAATCAAAGGATGAATCTCACCGCGATCACCGAGCCGAAGGAAGTCGCCGTCAAGCATATGATCGATTCGCTGATGACACTGCGGGGCATCGAGGCAGAGGCTTCCTGCCGCATGATCGACGTCGGTACGGGCGCGGGCTTCCCGGGAATCCCTTTGAAGATTTTCCTCCCCGATCTGCATCTCGTCCTGCTTGACTCTCTCAAGAAGCGCGTGCGCTTTCTCGAAACGGTCAGCGCCGCGCTCGGATTTTCCGATGTCGAGTGCCTGCACGGGCGTGCCGAGGAAGCGGCGCGCGAGCAGCGGCTGCGTGAGCAGTTCGATGTCGCTGTCTCGCGTGCGGTGGCGCGCCTGCCCGTCCTCGCTGAGTACCTTCTTCCCTTCGTGCGCCTAGGCGGCAGAGCAATCGCCCTGAAGGGCATGCGCTACAGGGAGGAAGTGGAAGCGGCGAGGCGCGCTGTGCAGCTTCTCGGCGGCAATGGTATCAAGGCGATTCCCGTCGCGCTGCCCGGACTTGACGATCAGCGTGCGATCGTTGTCATGGAAAAAGTGCGTGCGACACCGAAAGCGTATCCGCGCAAAGCGGGTACGCCTGCAAAGGAGCCTCTTAAATAAGTACAAAAAAAAGACGATATATGAAAGTATAGATTTTGAAAGGACGGTGCTCCAGCGTGTGGAAGAAGAAGATGGCAGCGGCCCTGAGCGTGGCTTTTTTGGCAGGCAGCTTGACGTTTGGTTCGACAGCTTCGGCGTACATGATTGATGTCGGTATGGCGGATCTCGCTGCGAAGGAAAAAGCCGAGAACGAGAAGAAGGCAGAGCAGCTGAAAAAGGAGCAGAAAGCAGCGGAGCAGCAGGCGGCAAAGGAAAAGGCTGCGAGGGAAAAGATCGAGAAGGAGAAAGCGGCAAAGGAGAAGGCAGAGCGGGATAAGGCTGCGAAAGAGAAGGCGGCGCGTGAGAAGAAGGCTGCCGCCGAGAGAGAAGCGGAACAGAAGAGGCTGAAAGAGCAGAACAGCAAGCTGGAAAACAAGCAGGAGAGCAGGAAGAATGAGCCTGAGATCCGGCTGCTGCAGGATAAGAAGGAAGCGCCCGCTGAGGTAAAGACGACGCCGAAGACGAATGCCGTCGATGAGGCGATGAAGGCGATGGAAGAGGCAGCACAAGACTCGAATACAGCAGCGCTCGGCAACAAGAAAGCAGCAGAGCCGAAGACGGTGGCAACCGAAAAGAAGGCAGAGGAGACGAAACTGCCCGCGCAGCAGAACAAGGCGTCAGAGCCGAAGACGCCTGTGCAGCAGAACAAGGCGGCAGAGCCGAAGACGCCTGCGCAGCAGAATAAGCCCGAAGCTCGGAATACTGTGACGGAAAACAAGACGACGCAAGAGGCGAAGCCCGTGCAGCAGAGCAAGAAGGAAGAGCCGAAGTCCGGTGAGAGTAAGGCAGACAAGAAACAGAAGGATGCAAAGAAGGAGCGCTTCCAGGAAATCCTGCGCGACGAATCTTTCGTTTACTATATGGACACGCAAAGCGCGCGCTACGTTCCGATACCGAACCGTCAGGATCGCATGATCGACGTCTGGGTGAAACTCGTACCGAACAGCTTTACCCAGACGGCAGTCGGCCAGCCGGGCAAATACTATCTGGAGCATTACTACATTAACCCGAAGGAGCGCGAGATCCAATTCCTCTGTGAGCTTGAAGTCACGGGCAGACCGTCAAATTCCATCAAGGAGCGTCCGTATAACTCGCAGAATTGGGAGAAGCTCGTGCCGGGCAGTGTGGAGGATGATATATACCATTCCGTCGTCAAGAAGGTCAAAAGTTCTTCAGGAATTGGCGGCTCGATGACCCCTTCCTTTTCGGATATCCTCGATACGTTGAATATCGGGCTCTGATACCTGTGAAAAAACTGTGGACATTATATTGACTTATCCACAGAATACCGCGGAAATTGGTTCATATGTGGATAGAAATGTGGATAAGTCCTTGGACATCTGATGTGAAATGAACCAAAATATAAGAAAAGGCTGTTGCGTTTGCAGCAGCCTGTTCTTTTTGGAAAGCTATATGGTTCGGTATCAATGGTGGAAGAGACGGATATGCGTCATTGCCATGACCATATCGTACTTGTCCGCTGTTTCGATGACGTTGTCGTCGCGGATGGAGCCGCCGCTTTGGGCGACGTAGGAGACGCCGCTCTTGTGGGCGCGCTCGATGTTGTCGCCGAAGGGGAAGAAGGCGTCGGAGCCGAGTGAGACGCCCGTTGCCGTCTTGAGCCAGGCGGCTTTTTCTTCGGGCAGGAAGATGGCAGGCTTCTCCGTGAAGAGACGCTTCCATTCGTCGGTGCCGAGGAGATCCATATATTCATCGGAGAGGTAGACGTCGATGGCGTTGTCGCGGTCGGGACGACGCACGTCGCTCTTGAAGGGGAGCGAGAGAACTTGCGGGCTTTGGCGCAGATACCAGATATCCGCCTTGTTGCCCGCGAGGCGCGTGCAGTGGACGCGCGACTGCTGCCCGGCACCGATGCCGATCGCCTGACCGTCTTTGGCATAGCAGACGGAATTGGATTGGGTGTACTTCAAGGTGATGAGGGAGAGCAGGAGGTCGCGCCTGGCACCTGCGGGAAGTTCCTTGTTCTTCGTGACGACATCCTTGAGGCAGTCCTCTGTGATGGCGACGTCGTTGCGTTTTTGCTCAAAGGTCACGCCGAAGACGGTCTTCGTTTCCTTTTCAGCCGGGCGGTAAGCAGGATCCATCTGGATGACGAGATAGCTGCCCTTGCGCTTCGTCTTGAGGATTTCGAGCGCCGCTTCGGAATAGGCGGGCGCGATGATGCCGTCGGAGACTTCGCGCTGCAGGAAGGAGGCAGTCTGGGCGTCGCACGGGTCGGAGAGGGCGACGAAATCGCCGTAGGATGACATGCGGTCGGCGCCGCGCGCGCGGATGTAGGCGGTCGCGATGGGCGAGAGCTCGACGCCTTCGACGAAGTATGCCTGCTTCAGGGCATCCGAGAGGGGAACGGCGACGGCGGCGCCCGCGGGGCTCACATGCTTGAAGGAGGCGGCGGCGGGAAGCGCGGTCGCTTCCTTGAGCTCCTGCACGAGCTGCCAGCTGTTCATGGCATCGAGCAGATTGATGTAGCCGGGCTTGCCGTTCAGGACTTGAAAGGGCAGCTCGCCGTCTTCCATATAGACGCGTGCGGGCTTTTGGTTCGGGTTGCAGCCGTATTTCAATTCGAGTTCTTTCATCGGATTTCTCTCCTTTTGTGCAAGATCGAGTCGTTCAGATAATAAAAAAACGACCATGGGCGCAGCAAATCTCTCGGCTGCCCAGACGGTCGGCTTTTCCCGCTGCACTCCCTTGTGGTCATCCACATCCGTCAGTTATGCAGCTTACAAATTTAATGTATCATTCCGTTTCTTTTTTGTCAAGTATTTTAGGGTAGCATGGGTAAACGCTAAGTGATTCCTTTATTTCCCCGCGCTAATGTGGTATGATGTAGGAAAGGTTTTCCTTTGGATAGGGGAAGGGTTTCGCTTCTCTATCATGGGTTATGGGAGGGATTTTACGATGTTGAATTGTATCGGTGTTTTGACGAGCGGCGGCGACAGCCCCGGTATGAATGCGACGACGCGCGCCGTCGTGCGCACAGCACTCTTCGAGGGAGCAGAGGTGTGGGGCATCCATAACGGCTATCGCGGCATATTGGACGAAGAGATGTTCAAGATGGAAAGGAAGGACGTCGGCGATATCATCCAGCGCGGCGGCACGTTCCTGGGCACGGCGCGCTGCCATCGCTTCATGACGCCGGAAGGCCGTGCGGAGGCTTATGAGAAGCTCAAGGCGCGCGGCATCGAGGGTCTCGTCATCATCGGCGGCGACGGCAGCCTGCGCGGCGCATCGCTCTTGAGCGAGGAGCACGGCATCCCCATCGTCGGCTTGCCGGGGACGATCGACAACGACGTCTGGGGCACGGACTATACGATCGGCAGCGATACGGCGGCGAACACGATCATCGACGCGATCAACAAGCTGCGCGACACGGCGTCGGCGCATCGGCGCGTCGTCGTCCTCGAGGTCATGGGCAGGCATTGCGGCTGGCTCGCGCTGATGAGCGGTATTTCCGGCGGCGCGGAGTACATCCTCGTGCCCGAGGAGGACTTCGACCTCGAAGAGATCAGCAACGAGATCAAGGAAGCCTATAAGAAGGGCAAGCGCTACATCCTCGTCGTCGTCGCTGAGGGTGCGGGCAGCGGTATCGACGTCGGCAATTTCATCGCCGAGCATACGGACATCGAGACGCGCGTCTCCGTGCTCGGACATATCCAGCGCGGCGGCACGCCGTCCGTCATCGACCGTGTGAAGGCAAGTCAACTCGGTGAAAAGGCGGCTCTGGCGATCCTCTCGGGTCTTTCCAACGTCGTCTTCGGCTTCCATCGCGGCAACGTCGTTGCCATCGATCTGCACGATGCCGTGACGAACAAGAAGAAGCTCGATCCCGAATACATGCGCCTTGCCAAGGTTCTGGCATAAGGAAGAACGTATAAAGAAGAAGGAGCCTCCTTTGCGGGAAGCTCCTTCTTCTTTTGTTTTTGATGTTTCACGTGAAACAATGCTTGTTTTTCGTATTTCAATTTCGGTTCTTTTTCGATGTTTCACGTGAAACATTGCAATCGCTCATTCGCCGACGAAGTTTTTGGCAATCTTGACGGCGCTCACACCGTCGTTCGCATAGGCATCGGCGCCGGCGCTCGTGGCGTAGTCCTCGGTGACAGCGGCGCCGCCGACGATGACGCGCGCCTCGCTCCCTGCGTCGCGCAGTTTCTTGACGACCTTGTCGATCTGTGTCATGGTCGTCGTCATCAAAGCACTGAGACCGACGATGTCGGCTTCCTTTTCGAGCGCGGTGCGCACAATGGTATCAGCATCGACGTCTTTGCCGAGGTCGATGAGCTTGAAGCCGCTGTTCGACAGAAGTGCCGAGACGATGTTCTTGCCGAGGTCGTGCACGTCGCCCTTGACCGTCGCCATGACGACCGTGCCCCTATTGGCTTCCTGCTGTGCGGGCAGAAGCTCCTTGATCTTCTGGAAGGCGGAGCGCATTGCCTCGGCGGAAAGGAGCACCTGCGGCAGGAAGATGCGGCCTGCGCCGAAGTCGACGCCGATGTCGTTCATGGCTGCTGTCAGCGCCTTTTCCGTGATTTCATTCGACGAGTGGCCCTCGCGGATTGCCTGCTCGGTCAGCATGGCAATGCTCTCGGAAGCGCCGTCGATGACCGCCTGCTTGATGGCGGCGATCACATCACCCTCCATGGGCTTTGCCGTCGCTGCTTTTTTCGGCATATTGAGGTTCGCTTCGTTGCGGCTGAAGTCAATGCCGCGCGGATCCTTGCCGAGGAGCGCCGCACTCGCCATCAAGGCGTCCTGCATCTTTTCATCGTAGGGGTTCATGATCGGCGCGTCGAGCCCGGCAGCGAGGCACATGGCGAAGAAGGTGCTGTTGATCAAAGGGCGGTTTGGCAGGCCGAAGGAGACGTTGGAAAGCCCCATCGTCGCCGGATAGCCGAAGCGCGTGCGGTAGAGGTGCAGCGTCTTCAGCACCTCAAGGCAGGCGTTTTGATCGGCGGATATGGTCATGACAAGACCGTCGAGCAGGAAGTCGCCGTCCTTCAGGCCGTGTGCTTTTGCCGCTTCAATGATACCATTGACGGCGGCGACGCGATCCTCGGCTGTCTTCGGTACGCCTTCTTCCGTGATGGGCAGGCAGAGGATGGCGGCGCCGTATTTCTTTGCCAGCGGCAGGAACTCATCAATACGCTCTTTTTCCGCGCTGACCGAATTGATGAGGGCGCGCCCCGGATAGGCTCGGAGACCGGCTTCAAGGGATTTGGTATCACTGGTATCAATCGCCAGAGGCGCGTCGGTGATCTGTGATACCTCTCGAATGGCATCGTGCATTGCCTTCGCCTGATCAATGCCGCCGACACCCATGTTGACATCGAGGAGGCGCGCGCCCGCACGAACCTGATCGACGGCTTCACGCTTTACGGAGAAGAGTGAACCATTCTTGATTTCCTCCGCGAGCTTCTTGCGGCCTGTCGGATTAATGCGCTCGCCGATGAGGACGGTCGGCAAATCCTTGTCGACGACGACGGTCTTGCTGCGGCTCGTGAGGCGCAGGCGGCGATCGGCAGGCTTTCGCTCGGCGTCGGGCAGACCTTTCACGGCAGAGGCGAGCGCCTTGATATGGGCGGGCGTCGTGCCGCAGCAGCCGCCGAGATATGTCGCACCGGCAGCGACGAGCTTCTCGCCCCAGCTCGCGAACTCGGCAGGCCCCATGGGGAAGATGGTTCTGCCGTTTTCGAGACGCGGCATACCGGCGTTGGGCAGGACGCTGATGGGGACGGTGCAGTTGTCCGCAAGCGCCTGCACGATGGGCACGAGCTGCTCGGGGCCGAGCGAGCAGTTGACACCGATGATGTCGGCGCCGAGTGCTTCCAACGTGATGGCGGCCGTCTGGGGATCGGTGCCCGTGACGGAGCGGCCGTCTTCGCTGTAGGAAAGCTGGCAGATGACAGGCAGCTTCGTCGCATCCTTTGCGGCAAGAAGCCCGGCGCGCATCTCCTGTATGTCAATGCACGTTTCAAAGAGCAGATAGTCGGCGCCTGCATCGGCGAGCGCCTTCGCCTGCTCGTAGAAGGATTGGTAGGCATCTTCGAACTCAAGGTCGCCGAGGGGGACGATGAAGCGTCCCGTGGGACCGAGAGAGCCGACGATCTTAGCGCGCCCGCGTGAGGCTTCAAGCGCAAGGCGCACGGCCGCCTCGTTGATTTCCGCCACGCGGTCTTCCAGACCGTAGTGGTCGAGCTTCAAGGCAGAGGCGCCGAAGGTGTTCGTCTCGATCATCGTCGCGCCGGCTTCAATATAGGCTTCGTGAATCTTGCGCACGACATCGGGCTGCTCGATATTCATGAGCTCGGGGCAGCCGCCTGCCTTCAGACCTCCTTCCTGCAGCATCGTTCCCATGGCGCCGTCAAAAATATGGATCATTGATATTCTCCTTGCTTTGGTATCATTTATGAATTGGTTCAAGCAAACACTGATAAAATAAAGTCGCCAAGATTTGCGCAGATGCGTGAATCTTGGGGGGCTGACTTTATCAGTGCTTCCTTAATTATTGATATCATTTATAAGTTGGTTCAGCTATTGGTATCAGGCACCTTCCTCGAAGGGCAGTCGACCTTGTCGCAGGCAGCACAGCCGCTTGGTGTATGTTGTGCCGGAATTTTCTCTTGCGGTACGAGTCCGATGATGGCGGTTATGGATTTTCGCGGTACGAGCATGGAGGCGTCGCTGAGGCGGACGCCGATCTTCTCGCTTTCCGCCAGGCGAACCATTTCGGGCTGCTGCTCCAGCGGCCAGTCGCCGTAGCCGGGGCTGAAACGCCAGCGCATCGTATAGCCTTCCTTCGCGACCTTTGGCTCGATGGCTTTTTCCATCGCGTCGGCGACCTGCTCGACGGCGGCCGTAGCGGCGGCATCGAGAATGACGGAGTAGGCGTAGCGGCCGTCGGAGAAATATTTTGTCACATGCTCTTCGATGGCATCGCCAATGCTTGCCGAGAGCACGATGACCTTCTCTGCCTTCGCCAGATGTTTGGCGATGAGCTTTCCTTCCATCGTAAAGGGCGGATCGGCGAGCACCGTTTGCGCCGCCGCATCGTAATCGTACATCTGCCATATACCGCGCGGCACGGCGAGGAGGCGCGCTTCAAGGCAGGCTTCTTCGATGAGTTTTTCATCGAAATCCTGCGCCTTTTGCAGCCCGGCATAGCGGCGCGTTTCCTTCGCATCGATATCGAGCAGAACCGTATTGTAAACGGGCATAAGATTCCTTCTTTCTTTCGGGGGCAATGATGTTTCACGTGAAACATCGATTTTCATTCATAACTTTCCCCCATCAGTATATCATGCTATAATAGGAAAAGAAAAGCTTATGGAGGAAAAGAATGTGGCGAAAATCATAGCAGTCGCCAATCAAAAGGGCGGCGTAGGAAAGACGACGACATCGGTAAACTTGAGCGCCGGTCTTGCCATGCTTGGCAAACGCGTACTGCTCATCGATTCCGATCCGCAGGGCAACGCGACGAGCGGCTTCGGTATCAATAAATCGGATCTGAAGACAACCATATATCAAGTATTGATCGAAAACCTTGCCATGGAGCAGGCGATTCTTCATACGGGCTATGAGGTCGATCTCCTGCCCGCGAACATCGAGCTTGCCGGCGCGGAGATCGAGCTCGTCGCAGCCATCTCGCGCGAGAACCGTTTGAAGCGTTCCGTCGATGCCGTGCGCGAAAAGTACGACTTCATTCTCATTGACTGCCCGCCGTCGCTGGGGCTTCTGACGCTCAATGCTCTGACGGCGGCTGATACCGTTCTGATGCCGATCCAATGTGAGTTTTATGCGCTCGAAGGACTGGCACAGCTCATGAATACGATGACGCTCGTGCAGAACAACTTGAATCCCGCGCTGGAAATCGAAGGCGTGCTTTTGACGATGTTCGATTCGCGAACCAATCTTTCGGTGCAGGTCGCCGAAGAGGTGCGTACACATTTCGGCAGCAAGGTCTATCGCACCGTCATACCGCGCACCGTGCGCCTGAGCGAGGCGCCGTCGTATGGCCAGCCTATCGTTGCCTATGACAAGAACTGTAAGGGAGCCATCGTCTATATGGACTTGGCAAAGGAGGTAACGGAGCGTGACAGCTAGGAAGGCATTGGGAAAAGGGCTCGGCGCGCTCTTTCCCACAGAGTTGAAAGCGCCGGAAGTGAAGGAAGAAGAAACCGCGCAAGCGCCTGATACCAATCTGGAAGAAAAGGAAGCAGCTGCCCCTGTGCAAGGAGCCGAGGGGGAAGCGGCGGAAAAGAAGCAGGCGGCTGAAAAAGAAAAGCCTGCGGCAGAAGCAGCAGACGATGCCGAAAATGCCGTGATACCAAAAGCGGAAACGCCGAATGGTATCGCGGTACAGGAGATTCCTCTGGAGGCGATATGCGCTAATCGGTATCAGCCGCGTCAGGAATTTGATGAAAGCGCTTTGGACGAGCTTAAGGAATCCATCGTGCAGCATGGCGTATTGCAGCCGATCCTCGTGCGTCAGCTTCCGGCAGAAAAAGGCTATGAACTCGTCGCGGGTGAGCGCCGCTTCCGTGCGGCTAGGCTCGCAGGCTTGACGACCGTTCCTGCACTCGTGCGCCCTTTGAGCGATGCCGCGAGCACGGAGATCGCCCTGATCGAGAACTTGCAGCGCGAAGATCTCAATGCGATCGAAGAAGCGAGTGCCTACCAGAATCTTTTGCAGAACTTCGGGCTCACGCAGGAGCTTCTGGCAGAGCGCGTGGGGCGCAGCCGCTCGCATATCGCGAATATGATGCGCCTGCTGAAGCTCGATGCGCGCGTGCAGGAGTATCTGGCAAACGGCAGCCTGAGCATGGGGCAGGCAAGACCGCTCGTCGTCTTGACGGACACCGCCTTGCAGAGGGAAGCGGCGGATATCATCATGGCGCGCGAATGTTCGGCACGGCAGGCGGAAGAGCTTGTGAAGCGTTTGCAGAAGAGCGCCGAAGCCGAAGATGAAGAGCGTGAGCCTCCGAAGGAACGGCAAGACCTCTTTTTGCAAGAAGCGGAAGAAAAGCTCAAGATGTTTTTCGGTGCACAGGTGCGCATACGGGCGCAGGGGAAGAAGAATCGCATAGAGATTGATTTTTCCTCGGAGGATGAGCTGAACCGCATCATTGATTCCCTGCTGGAAAAGAAGAGCAAAGTATTGGCGGATAAGAAGGCCGCCTTGCGGCAATTCTCCGTTGGGGATCGGTTTACCGTTTGATGTTCATGTTTCACGTGAAACATCTTGATTTGAGGAGAAATGATTGGCATGAATACAAAACAGCTGGCGGATTTCTTTGGCAATAACGAAGCGTTCCTTGGCATCTTTCTATTGGTTCTGATGATCATCCTTTTCGTTTTGATCATTTATCAGATCTACAATGTATCGCGCATGAAGAGCCGCTACTATGAGATGATGACAGGTGTGGAGGGCGCAAACCTCGAAAAGATGCTGCTCGCCCATATCAGGGAAATGAAAGGTGTGGCGGAGGAAAACCGTCGGCTCAAAGAGGAAAACAAGCGCCTCGATGCCTTGCTGCAAACAGCGACGACGCGCATCGGCATCGTGCGCTTCAGTGCCTTTGCCGATATGGGCAGCGACTTGAGCTATGCCGTTGCCATGCTCGACTCGCATAATAACGGCGTGATCTTTTCGAGCATATTTGCCCGCGAGGATTCGCGCAGCTATGTCAAACCCATCGAGGGAGGGCGCTGCGCCAACTACAAGCTCACGCGTGAAGAGGCGGAAGCGCTCGAAAAAGCGATGAGCGTCCGCCCCGAATGACGGCATACAGAAGACTGCATGCGGGATATATGTTTTTGTTTTGAAGAAAACGCATCGGCATTTTCTTGAAGTTTGGAGATGGGTTTTTGGATAAGGAAAAAGGCTTCACGATCAAGATCGTCCCCGATGTTTCGGATACCATTCATACGATACATCTCTCCGCAAAGATGGCGAAGATTGGTATCGCATCCTTTGCTGTCGCTCTCGTGCTGTTCATCGGCATGTTTTCCTATGGCATCTATACGACGTTCTTCGTGCGAAGCGACGACGCGGAGCTGGAACGGCTGCGGCAGGGCAGTGGTATGCAGCAGGAGCAGTTGCTGCAGCTGTCCAAAAAAGCCGATGGCCTGCAGCAGGAATTGGATGAATTGACGCAGATGGAAAATGAGCTGCGCCGCATGTCGGGCACGGCCGGGGCAGCTGATGCAGCGGCCGTGCCTGCCGACGCTGCAAATGCGGCGGCAGCGCAGGACGGACAGGGCGGCCCCTACATGGGACCGGATCTGCAAAACGTCGGTGCGGCGCTCACGAATATCGAAACGCGTCTGGCCGTCCGCCGCGCGAGCCTGCAGCAGCTCAGGCAGGTTTTGGAAGCACAGCAGCAGGAATTTGCCGCGCTGCTTCCCAATACACCGTATGCGCTGAAGGGCGTGTCCATCACGGTGCCGTCGATCTGGCCGGCACGAGGTGAAGTCAGCTCGCCGTTCGGCCTGCGCTGGAATGGTTCGGACTTTCACCCGGGCATTGACATCGCCAACGACTTCGGCACACCCATCGTGGCGACCGCCGACGGCGTCGTCACAGATGCCGGCTGGAACGCCGGCGGCTACGGCAACAAGGTCGACATCGACCACGGGAATGGTATCATGACGCGCTACGGTCATGCACAATCCATCGTCGTGCGCCCGGGGCAGCAAGTGCGCCGCGGCCAGATCATCGCCTACATGGGCAGCACGGGATTTTCCACCGGGCCGCACGTGCACTACGAGGTTCGTATCAACGGCGAACCAGTGAATCCGGCGCCGTATTTATGAGGGGCTTCGTGACACCATTTAATCGGTATCACCTCGATGCCAGGCAGCTTCATCCAAAGAGTATAGGTCTTTTATGTGCAAAAGGGCTGTGCCTTCGCGTCGTGCGCGCGCAATCACAGATTGCGTGTAGCCGCCTTTGCTGAAAAAGACGAAATAGCGTCGCATGACTTTCGGGAATGCTTCGGCGGCGCTCAATACATCCTCATATTCCTGCATGGGCAGCGGACGATTGCGGTATTTACATTCGCAGAACAACCCGTCTTCGCCGGAAGCACTGAGGCCAAGAATATCGATATCTTCCTGCGCCTTGCGAAGCGGATGCGTATCCCACCATTTGCCTAAGGCGGCGGGGATGAAGGGAAGAACCTTCTTCAGCGCCATGCGCTTTAGATATTCCATACAGATTTGTTCAAAGACCGCCCCCATATATTCGGGGAGATTCGAAAGAATCTCTTTCGCTGCCTCCTCCTCTCCTAAAAGGGCATAGTAATTTCGATTGGAAAAAATGTAGCGATACCAGAAATTGTAGTAGAAATCTGTCAGGATATAGATGCCTTTTTTGCTTCTCGGAGACTCTCCGCAGGGAACGATCTTTTCGATCAGTCGGATGTTCTGCAGCGTCGTGAGATATTTGCTGCACTTGCTTCGATCCTCGTGGATACGATCGGCTATCTGCGTGACCTTGTTCGCACCGCTTGCTATCGCCTCCAGGATGCTGTTGTATACGCCGGGCTCACGCAGCTCCATGCGCAAGAGCATTTGCGGCTCATCGTTCAGAAAGGTGCTTTCCGGCAGAATTTCCCGAAGCAGATTTTTATGGATGCTTTTCTTGCTGTCGAAGGCGTTCAGATAGCGGGGGATGCCGCCGAGAATCCCATAGGCGAGCAGCCGATCCTCCATGCTATAGTGGGGAAAAAAGGCAGCGCTGTCGAAGTAATCAAACGGCAGGACTTCGAGCTTTCCCGTGACACGACCATAGAGGGGACTCTTGTAGCCCATGACTTCATTGACCATGAAACTGACGCTTGAGCCGCATAGGATGAGCATGAGATTCATATGCTGCCAGGCATGATCGATGGTATGCTGCAGGATGCTCTTGATCGAGGGATTTTGCTCCGCGAGGAAGGGAAATTCATCGATGATCAAGACGATTTTCTCCGCGCTTTCCCCGGCATGCTTTCCTAGATAGGCAAAGGCTTTTTCCCAATTTGGAAACGGCATGAGGAAGTCGCCATCGAAATATTCCTGCAAGCTTCGCGAAAAATCATGAAGATTCAATACGTCATTCTTTTCTTGCGCAGGGAAAAAGATACAAGGATGCTTTTTGGCAAATTCCTGCAAAATGGTCGTCTTGCCCACACGTCGTCTGCCGTACATGACGAGGAACTGAAAACCTGCCGCTGCAAGCATGCGCTCCAATGTCCGGATCTCGCTTTGTCTGCCTATCATGATGTCAACCTCTCATTCTAAGAGATACAACTTTAAAATATACTACTCATGAGTATTATACTTTAGAGTTGTATCTTTTGCAATAAAGCGAACGAGAATCATTTCATAGCAAAAAGATAGGGATTGACGGTATTCGTCTCGAGTGTTATGATACGAGAAAAGGGAGGCGGTGCCTTCCGTGAAGAGTTTGTATCTGTACACAAGGAGGAATTGCCATGGAATTGAAGGGTTCGCAGACAGAAAAGAATCTTTGGGCGGCATTTGCAGGAGAGTCGCAGGCTTATACGAAGTACGGTTACTACGCGTCGCGTGCAAAGAAGGACGGCTTCGAGCAGATTTCGGCGCTCTTTGCAGAGACGGCGGGCAACGAAAAGGAGCATGCAAAGATTTGGTTCAAGCTCGTCGCGGGCATTGGCGATACGGCAGAGAACCTTGAAGCTGCTGCAGAGGGCGAACACGAAGAATGGACGTCGATGTATCCTGAGTTCGCCAAGGTCGCGAAGGAAGAAGGCTTCACGAACATCGCACGCCTCTTCGAGGGCGTGGCGAAGATCGAGAAGGAGCACGAGGAGCGCTATCGCCTGCTTTTGGCAAACGTCAAGGGCGAGCAGGTCTTTAAGAAGGGCGAGAAGATCATCTGGCAGTGTCGCAACTGCGGCTACGTCTGCGAAGCGACGCAGGCACCGCAGGTCTGCCCCGTCTGCGCGCATCCGCAGGCATACTTCGAGCAGCTCAAGAAGAATTACTGAGAAGGCGCACAGCGCACTTTCGCGAAAATTTCGGAAGAGCAGGGGCTGTCGCACAGAATCTTGTGCGGCAGCCCTCTTTTTCATGTTCAGGTCAACCACCGTACGTACGCCAGCGCCGCAATGCGCCAGAACCTGGCACGCTCCGAAGGTAGCAAAGGTATTCTATTAGTATTAGGGAAACGCTGATAAAATGAAGTCCGCCAGATCGGTGCAGAATTTTTTCCTGTCAAGGAAAGAGCCCGATGCATAGCATACACTATATGGGGGAACTGGCATCCTCATTCCGCTCTTTTTGCAGATACCTCTCTGTCCTGAAGGTCGATCTCTACGGGACGGCAATGCTGCTTGAAGAGTTCGGAGCGGTGATTGCGGACGGCGGCACGACGGCGTCCTACTGGTACGGAAATTTGCAGTATCTGAAGGAAACGCACTGAAAGAAGGTTCGCAGAGGGAACAGGAATTCAATTTTTCGTCCAATTAATTGATTTTTCGTCCAAAATTTAATATAATTGGACGAAAAGAAAGGATGTTGGACGAAAGGGTGCCTTATGAGATCGTTTGATTATAGCAGATTGGCAGATCA
>ERZ773009.608-NODE-608-length-26161-cov-16.205049_pt1 | contig 26161 bp, 26 predicted proteins | sample MGYA00580663_ERZ773009 | MGnify/ENA primary metagenome ERZ773009 (study PRJEB29015, sample SAMEA2737969) | human oral metagenome | biome: human oral; feature: human-associated habitat; material: dental | place: China | collected 2026 ... | reverse complement strand
GGGGGGGGGGGGGGGGGGTATAATTACACATATCTTTTATAAGGAGCAGGAGATGGCGACACCAAAAAATAGAGTAGGAAAAAACGGCGATAAAAGAGGAAGAGCAGGAAGTTATAGAACTCCCGCTCAAAGAGCCGGAGATAAAAAGCGTCGTAAAAAGTAGTGATCTCGCGCCGAAATTGGGTGCAAGATTAAAATTTAAAGCGCTGCGAGCCGAAACTCTCGGCGCTTTAATAAATTTTAAATCGTGCAAACAACCAAATGAATAAAATTTTAAAATTTCATCGCAAGAGAAGTTTATGAAATATGAAATAATCGACGTCCATACCGCGCTAGAGATCGTTTTTAAAAATTTTAAATGGACTTTGCTCATTGGAATTTTGCTGTTACCATTAGGCGTGGGTGCCGTGATTTTAGTGCTTTTGCCGTTTCAAAGCATTTTGATCTACAACAAAAACAAAAGATACCTGATCAATATGCAAACGGGCAAAATCACCTTCCTTAGAAGCGACGTTGAAAATAGCATTGTAGCCGTTTTGCTCTGCGCGCCGTATTGGAATTTAATGCGCAGCAGAACCGTCACGGCAGATCAAATCGAGGATATGCGCTTAGAGAAAAAAGAGGTAAAAAGCGCAAATATTTTTAAAATTTTCCTAGCGGTGACTAAATTTTTTAGGATGAGTTCCAAAAATGCTAAAACAGCTAGATTGGGGCGGCGCATTAATGACATCCAAACAAGATATTATCTCTACGTCTTAGGAAACTTCGGCTCGACGGGATTATATTTTTACGATAAACAAAAGCGCGACGAAGTACGCAACGCCATACGAGAATGCGTGCGTAAATTTAGCGCTAAAAATATAGATAGGAATTTATTCTGAGATGATAATTATAAATCGAATGTTTTCGGGCGGCTATTTGAACGAGAGCTTGGGGCACGAAATCATCAATCTTTTTAAGGCAGACAACGGCAGGCACTACATCTACGTAAATCCTTACGGCACGATAAACGAGGATGCGAAGGATGCACACAAAGTCCTTTTAGTGCGTGCTATCTCGAAACATTGTTTTGAAATTTTAGCTTGCGCTAGCGAGTTAAAGCTTCTTTTGGGCGATGAACTTTTTGTTAGCGGCAGAAAGCGTGGCGCTAAAGAGGAGCTTAAAAGACAATCCGAAATGATTGAAGCACAAAATATCGCTTACGGCGGTGTGCCTCTAAACGAGCTATTTGAAAGCGAAAACGATAGCCCCAATGCGGCGTATATAACATTTGAGACGTCGAATTTTAAAAAACCAAGATTTAAATTTTACATCGTTGATGATGAGAAACTGATAGACGAAACGCATTTTTTAGTGCCATTTAAATTTTTCCTCGCAATCTTTAAAGCAATATGTCCAGGGCGAAAGCGCGCTGGATAAAATTTTCGCGCCCGAGCTTTGGCAAGAGAACGATACTACGAAGCGGATCGGGCTAAATGAAATTTTAAATTTCAAAGCTAAAGAGCAAAATATCTTAGAGATAATCGGCAAGATGGACGATGAGTTAAGCTTTTCAAATTGGATAGTCTATTATTTGCGAAACGATGCGCAGCTATTTTTAAAATTTGCGAGCGAAATTTTACGGCTAAACATAAGCGAGGACGCGCAAATTTTAAGAGAATACAAAAATATAGATATTTTCATAAAAGATCAAAACCACGCAATCGTCATCGAAAATAAGATCAAATCCGGTATCAACGGGATAAGACACGATTTACAAGCGATGCTGTGCGCTCTCAGCTAGATAAATACTCAAAGATTGCCGATCAGCAGGATTCAGGCGGCAGAGCAAAGTGCTTTTTGCTTCTACCTGATTATAGCTATGCAGATAAAGAGTTAGCGAAATTTGATGAGTATGGACGCTATTCGGTCATAAGATACAGCGCGCTTTTGAGATTTTTTGAAGCTTGCGAATGCGGCTTAAAATTCTACGACGAATTCAAAGACGCGTTGCGAAAGCATGCGAGCGAATACAAAAAGGATTTTTATGAAATCATGGGGGAGCGGCTGATTATGATAATTTTGCGGCATAGAGGCTTATCGTCGTAATTTATATTGCAGTGCACAAAAGACATCCTAACATGCATAAATAAATTCCACTATTGATCGATCTGCATAAAGTCCCATATTTCTTAAATAGATTTAAAGCAACATTTAGCTATTATCACGCTTCATTTTTTCACAAAGGAAACCTAATGTTAGAAGGTATCGTTAGAGATAGTATCGGTAAAAGGGCCTCAAAATCCCTAAAACGAGATGGTTATCTAATCGCTAATATTTATGCGAAAGGATTTGAAAATATTAACGCAGCGTTTAAAGTAAACGACTTTATCAAAGCTATGCGCGCAAAAGAAGATCTTCCTTTCGAGGTTAGCGTGGGCGGTAAGACATATCGCGTCATAGTGCAAGAATACCAAAAGCACCCCGTTACAAATACCCTAACTCACGTAGATTTGCGAGTAGTTCAGGATGACGTCGTAAGCAAATATTTAGTGCCGGTTAAGGTAACTGGCGTCGCTAAAGGGCTAAAAAACAAAGGTATTTTGGTGCAATCCAAGCGCCGTATCGCCGTAAAATGCGCAGGCAAAGATCTACCAAACGATTTTACGCTCGATGTGAGCGATCTTGACGTAGGCGATTCGCTTTTGATCCGCGACATTCCGGTAAAAGAGGGCGTCAGCATCATTCTAGACGGCTCGGTAGCGGTAGTCGGAGTTACTTCGGCTAAATAGGGGCGCCTATGATACTGATCGCAGGACTTGGGAATCCTGCTCAGAAATACGCAGACACCAGACACAACGTCGGTTTTATGCTAATCGACGAAATTTTAAAGACGGGCGGCTTTAGTGAGCTTGGTGCGTCTAAATTCCAAGGCGAGCTTTTTAAAAAGGGCTCGCTGCTTCTTTTAAAACCCCAAACTTTTATGAACTTAAGCGGCAACTCCGTGAAGGCCGTGAATGATTTTTACAAGCCCGAGCGCATCATCGTAGTGCACGACGATATAGATTTGGATCTGGGCGCCGTTAAATTTAAAAAAGGCGGCAGTAGCGGCGGGCACAACGGGATCAAATCGATCGACGCGCTAATCGGCGCGGATTACGAGCGCGTGCGTATCGGCGTGGGCAAAAAACAGCAGGGGCAGGACGCGGCAAATTTCGTACTCGGAAATTTTAACGAAAGCGAGCGCGAGAAGCTGAGCGAGATTTTACCCTACGTCGCGCGCGCAGTAGAGGAGCTCATTTGCTCGGATATAGAGCAGATCGCGCAAAAATTTACGATTAAAAAGGCTAGGGTGTGAAGTTATACGTAAAATACGCGGCTCTTTCCTATCTGAAGTATTTTTTTATCCTGCTAATAGCTCTTGAGTGCTTTTACGTAGGCATTGATGTGCTTACCAATCTCAAAGATTTTCCCTCAAGCGCGAATACTGCTCTTTTGTATATTGCTCTAACCGCAGCGGTCGCGCTTAGCTACACGCTACCGCTAAGTCTTATTTTTGCGCTTATTTTGATGGGCTTTAATATGATCCGTAGCAACGAGCTGGTGAGCTTTTATGCGCTTGGGGTTAGTAAAAACGCTCTGATAATCCCTCCATTTTTGATTGCACTTGCAATTACTGCGAGCTTTATAGCTTTAAATTCCACCCCGTTCGCATACGCGCTAAAATTTCAAAAGAATTTAACCGATTTATCGCCTACGGGGGGAGATATGTTTTTGAAATTTGAGGGTAAATATATCTACATCAAAGCTCTAAACGGCAAAAACGCAAATGATATAACGATCTTTGATATAGGGGATAACTCCGTTGCTTCGCGCTCGCATGCAAGCTCTGGCGAATACGCAGGCAAAATTTGGCATCTGCGCGACGTAAATACCACTACTTTACCAGCGCAGCTTAAACTTGGAGGAAGTGGATTAAAAAGTAAGCTTAGCGCGCAGAGCGAGGCGCTTAAGGGCTTTGATCCAAGCTCAATTGCAAGCGTTTATGATACGAGTAATGTATATTCGATCAAGGATGCTTTGCGTTCGATCCGTACCTTTTCGCATCAAGGCGTGAATATCTCCACTATAAAAGCAAGCCTTTATAATATGATATTTTTTCCGTTATTTGCGCCTTTGGCGGTATTGGTTCTGTATTATTACCTGCCCGTTACGGGGCGATTTTTTAATCTCGCGCTACTAAGCTTTGGATTTTTTATCGCTACGCTATGCGCTTGGGGCGTGCTTTTCGTGTTGATTAGGTTTTCTCTCAACGGCGTCATCATCCCAGAACTTGGCATTATCGTGCCCATAACAGCGTTATTAGGCTTCGCGGCATTTTTAGTTTTTAAGCATCGTTAAGCCTTGATTTGTTAGAATGGCGCAAAATTTATCGGTGGAAATTCTATGGATTATTCAAGCTTAGCCCGCAAATACGGCACCCCTTTATACGTTTACGATTTTAACGAGATACAAAAGAATTTCATAGCGCTTAAAGAGGCCTTCGTAGCGCGCAAGTCGCTCGTTTGCTTCGCGATTAAGGCAAGCTCTAATTTAAGCATTTTAAAATTTCTATCGGATCTGGGCAGCGGCTTTGACTGCGTCAGCATAGGTGAGCTGCGCCGCGCTCTGTATATCGGCGCAAAGAGCTATAAGATCATATTTTCAGGCGTCGGTAAGCAAGATGGCGAGCTCGAGTTTGCGCTAAAGTCGGACATCTTGCTAATAAATTTAGAAAGCGAGGCCGAGATGCTGCGCCTCGAGCAAATCGCGCAAAATCTAAATAAGCCCGCTCGCATCAGCATCCGCGTAAATCCGAACGTTGATGCTAAGACCCACCCCTACATCTCTACGGGGCTAAATGAGAATAAATTCGGCGTCAGCATCGAGACCGCGCGCAAGATGTATATCTACGCCAAAAAGAGCAAATTTTTAAATCCCGTCGGTATCCACTTTCACATCGGCAGCCAGCTTACAGACATTTCTCCGATCTGCGACGCCGCAAAGATCGTAAGCGATCTGCTGCGCGAACTGCGAGCCCTTGAGATCGATATAAAATTTTTCGACGTGGGCGGCGGCATCGGCATCCGCTACGAGGATGAAAAACAGATCGTGCTCTACGACTACGCGCAAGGGATTTTAAAGAGCCTAAGCGGTCTAGATGTCACGATCGTGTGCGAGCCGGGGCGCTTCATCACGGGAGCAGCGGGCGTCTTCCTTACTCGCGTGCTTTATGAAAAACAAAACTGCGGCAAGCGCTTCGTCATCGTTGACGGCGCGATGAACGATCTCATACGCCCGAGTCTCTACGGCGCGCACCACGCCATCGAGATCGTTGGCGCTTCGGAGGGTATAAATTTAAACGAGCCCGATGCGAGCGAAGTAAATTTAGGCGGCAGAGGCTCGGATCAAATAAACGGTTCGTGTGCAGATCAAAAAAATTTGAGCGGCGCAAATTTAGCCGCAGCGAGCCTCTGCGACGTCGTGGGGCCGATCTGCGAAAGCGGCGATTTTTTGGCCAAAGGGGCGAGCCTGCCTAGCCTGCAAAGCGGCGATTTGCTCGCGATCAAAAGCGCCGGCGCCTACGGATTTTCGATGTCGAGCAACTACAACACCCGCTGCCGCGCCGCCGAGGTCGCGGTTTACGACGGGCAGGACCGCCTGATCAGAAAGCGCGAAAGCTTTGATGAGCTAATCGCGCTCGAAAAGGATCTCGTATGATCAGCGCGGCAAGACGCTTAAAACATGGCGCAATTTTAAATTTCAAACCCGAGCGCGTAGCGGCTTTAAATTTTAACGCAGCAGCAAGCACGGTCTTAAAATTTAAACGCACCGTCGCTTTAAATTCCGAGTCTGAACGCGCCGCCGCTTTAAATTTCAAATCCGAACAAAATGCGCCTCTAAATTTTACGCCAGAACGAAGCCCAGCTTTAAATTTTAACCGCGCCTCTTTAAATTTCAGATCCCGCTGCGACGAATTTTATCGCGTCTTCTTAGTGCGCGGAAGCTACGGCGCAGCTGTCCTAAGCGATGAAATTTTAAGTTCGCGAGGTCAAAATTTCAAAGCGTGCGACAAAAGAGGCAGCGTGAAATTTCTAAAATTCGCGCCGAAATTTAGGGGCGAGCAAAAGGAGGGTTGTGATGCAAAATATCGATGATCTGCGCGTTTGTATCGACAGGCTGGATGATGAAATTTTGCGCCTTATCGACGAGCGCATGGGGTTTGTCAAAAAGATCGGCGAGCTGAAGCAGACCGCGGGCAGCGCAATCTACCGCCCGGAGCGCGAGCGCTCGATCATCAGCAGGCTGGGCGGCGGAAAGGCGCGAAATTTAAGCAAAGAGGCGATCGAGGCGATATTTTTTGAAATTTTCTCGGTTTCGCGAAATTTAGAAAAGCCGCAGATCGTCGCGTTTTTAGGGCCTTTCGGCACCTATTCGCACCAAGCCGCCAAAAGCCGCTTCGGCGCGGTAAGCTCCTATCTACCGCTCTCAAATATCGAAGCCGTTTTTAAGGAGCTTGATAGCGGCGAGGCCAAATACGGCGTCGTGCCGATCGAAAATAACACCGAAGGCGCGGTGGGAGCGACGCTTGATTGCTTGCGAAAATACGAGGGCGTTAAGATCGTCGCCGAAATTTATATGGATATCCACCACTGCTTTGCGAGCCACTGCGACGACGTAAGCACGGTAGATCAGATATTCTCGCATCCGCAAGGATACAATCAGTGCCTTAAATTTTTAGACGATCACGGCCTTAGCGGCGTTAAATTTACCGCGACCAAATCGACTGCGCTTGCGGCGCAGATGGCAGCTGCCACGCCGCACTCCGCCGCGATCTGCTCCAAGATCGCCGCCGATCTTTACGGAGTGCCGATGATGTTTCAAAAGATCGAGGACAACTCTGCCAATCGCACGCGCTTTTTCGTGCTGAGCGACTTTAAAAACCAAAAGAGCGACCGCAACAAAACGAGCATCCTAGCCAAAACCGACGACCGCCCGGGCGGGCTCGTGGACTTTTTGCAGATGTTTCGCAACGAGGGGATAAATTTAACCAAATTAGAAAGCCGCCCGGTCAAGCTTAGGGATTTTAAAAGCGTCTTTTACATCGATTTTGAGGGGCATGTGGATGACGAACGCGTGGCGCGCGTGCTGCAAAATGCGCAGAAAAACGGCCACGAAGTCACCTGGCTGGGAAGCTATATAAACGGAGGGGAGTGATGAAATTTAACGAATTTGTAGAAAATCTAAGCAATTACGAAGCGGGCAAGCCGATCGAGCTTGTGGTGCGGGAGTTTGGTATCCGCAAGCAGGACGTGCTAAAGCTTGCCAGCAACGAAAATCCCTTCGGTACGAGCGAGGCGGTGCAGGAGGCAATCACGCAAAACGCGGCACGCGCGCATCTTTACCCCGATGATTCGATGTATGAGCTAAAGGGCGCGCTCGCCTTAAAATTCGGCGTAGAGCCGCAAAATATCATCATCGGCGCGGGCAGCGATCAGATCATCGAGTTTGCGCTGCATGCCAAGCTCAATTCGCGCCGCGCGATACTGCAGGCGGGCGTTACCTTTGCGATGTACGGCATCTACGCAAGCCATTGCGAGGCTAAAGTTTACAAAACTAGCGCGCAGGAGCACGATCTGGCTGAGCTTTTAAAAATTTATAACGCGCACAGAGATGAAATTTCGGTCATCTTTTTGTGCGTGCCGAACAATCCGCTGGGCGAATGCTTGGATGCGGAGGCGGTGTATGAGTTCGCTCGTAGCGTGGATGAGAACACGCTTTTGGTGATAGATGCTGCGTACAACGAATTTGCGGCGTTTAAAGATGAACGCAAAAAGCTCGATCCAAAATTTTTAATTCAAAATTTTAAAAACGTGCTCTATCTAGGCACCTTCTCGAAGGTTTACGGCCTAGGCGGTATGCGCGTAGGCTACGGCATCGCGCCGCACGCGATCATAAGCGCACTTTATAAGCTGCGCCCGCCCTTTAACATCACGACGCTTAGCCTTGCAGCGGCGGTTGCGGCGCTAAAAGACGAGGCTTTTGTGCAAAAGAGCTTGCAAAACAACGCCGCGCAGATGAGCCGCTTCGAGGATTTTGCGAGCGAGCGAAATTTAGAATTTAGCCCTAGCTATGCAAATTTCATCACGTTTAAACTTAGCCCGCCAATAGATAGCAGCGAGCTTTGCGATAGGCTTCTGCGCCGCGGCATCATAATTCGAAATTTAAAAAGCTACGGGCTAAACGCCGTACGTATCACGATCGGCTCGCAGGGGCAAAACGATCGCGTCTTGGGCGCTCTGGGAGAAATTTTAAGTGGATATTAAAAATAAAAGCCTAGAGGAGCTGCGGGAGCTCTGTGCACAGATCAGAGCGCGCATCATCGAAGTCGTGAGTAAAAACGGCGGTCATCTAAGCTCAAACATGGGCGCCGTCGAGCTCATCGTGGCGATGCACTACGTATTCGACGCCGCGAGCGATCCGTTTATCTTCGACGTGAGCCATCAAAGCTACGCGCACAAGCTTTTGACGGACCGCTGGGAGGAGTTCGGCTCGCTTAGGCAGTTCGGCGGTATCAGCGGCTACACGAAGCCTAGCGAGAGTAAATTTGATTACTTCGTCGCAGGACACGCCTCAACCTCGATCTCTTTAGCCGTGGGCGCGGCAAAAGCGATAAGCCTAAAGCGCGAAAATCGCGTGCCGGTGGTGCTCATCGGCGACGGATCTATGAGCGGCGGTATGACCTATGAGGCGATGAACGAGCTCGGCGATCTGCGCCTGCCCTGCATCATCATCCTAAACGACAACAAAATGAGTATCAGCAAGCCGATCGGCGCCTTTAGCAAATACCTAAGCCAAGCGATGGCGGGCGAGACCTATCAAAAATTTAAATCCCACGTAAGAGAGCTGCTCTCCCACGCTCCGCAAAGCGCGACATATATGGCAAAGCGCTTTGAAAATTCCTTAAAGCTCATCATCCCTGGGATGTATTTTGAGGAGCTTGGGCTTGATTACATCGGTCCCGTGGACGGGCATAATCTAGAGGATCTAATATCGGCGCTAAAGACGGCAAAAAGCGCGCGTAAGCCCGTCGTCGTGCACGCTCAGACGATCAAAGGCAAAGGCTACGACAAGGCCGAGGGCTATTTGGAGAGCTGGCACGGCGTAGGGCCTTTCGATATTCAAAGCGGAGAATTTAAGAAAAAATCCGCCGCCAAAAGTGCCACGCAAATTTATGCCGAAGCGCTTTTAAATTTGGCCGCTAAGCATGAAAACGTCGTGGGCGTGACCGCTGCGATGCCAAGCGGCACGGGTATGGATAAGCTGATCGAGAAATTTCCCCACCGCTTCTGGGACGTCGCGATCGCCGAACCTCACGCGCTAAGCTCGATGGCTGCGATGGCGCGCGAAGGTTTTAAGCCGTACGTTACGATATATTCGACCTTTATGCAGCGCGCGTTCGATCAGATCGTCCATGACGCGGCGATTATGAATCTAAGCTTAGTCCTTGCCATGGATCGCGCGGGCATCGTGGGCGAGGACGGCGAGACGCACGAGGGGGTCTTTGACGTGAGCTTCTTAAATGCGATTCCGAACGTCAGCATGTGCGCGCCGCGGGACGAGGCGAGCTTCAAACGGATCATCGAGTACTCCTACGCGCACGAGGGGGTTTTGGCGATCCGCTATCCGCGCGGAAGCTTTATCTTGGACTGCGATGAGACTGGCGCGTCTGCAGTAGAGTTTGCAAAATCGGTGTTTTTAAAGCGCAGTGATAGCGCGCGCGTAGCGTTCATCGGCTATGGAAACGGAGCGGGTAGAGCGTATAAAACGGCTGCGGCGCTGGAGGGACAGATGGAGGCGGACGTAGTGGATCTAGTCTTTGCAAAGCCTTTGGACGGCGAGTTTTTGCGAAGCTTGGCTCGCAAAGATAAAATTTGGTACGTCTTTAGCGACAATGCTAAAAAAGGCGGCGTAGGTGAAATTTTAAGCGCATTTTTGCAAGAAAATGAAATTTCGGACGTAAAGATCGTGAGCTTCGAGTTTGCCGATATCTTTTTACCGCACGGCAAGACCGCCGACGTGGAGCGTAGCTTGGGCTTGGATATCCAAACTCTAACCGAGCGAATATTAAGTGATAAAAAGTATTAGTTAATATCAACTTTGTTTAAAGTAAAATTTGATAATATCACTTTAAAATTTTTTGAAGGACAAAAATGAGCCACGTAGAACTACTCAAAACTTGCGGTTTGAAAGCAACTCCTCAAAGATTGTGCATCCTAAAGGTGCTAGATCGCCACGAACATCCAAGTATAGATGACCTATACGAGGGGATCAAGGAGGACTATCCATCTATTTCGCTAGCGACGGTTTATAAAAATTTAAATACCCTGCTCGACGAAGGGGTCGTAGTCGAGGTCAATGCGCCGAATAAAAAGAGCCGCTACGACATTTATCAGATGCCGCACATCCACGTCGTATGCGAAAAATGCGGCAATGTCACGGATCTTTTCATGGATGATGCCTTTAATAAGGACGTTTTGAAAAACATCGAGCGCAAAGCTGGCAATTTCATCCGCAAGCTAAATATCACCGCTACGGTCGAAGACTGCGAAAAGTGTAGATAGTTTAAAGAATTTTCTGCTATTATTACCCACTTTATTTTTGGAGCGGGTATGCAAACTAAGCGTAAATTTTTATTGAGCGACGATTCGATTCTGCGGACGCTAGAGCGTGCGGGGCTGAAATGTCGCAAGGTAAAGATCGCTTGGTTTTATACTTCGTTCTATCCCGAAATTTACTACATCCGCCAAAATGACGAATGCTCTTTGCACCATAAAAAAGAGGACCTCGACAGACAAACTTTAAATTTTAAAATTTCAAAAGATGATTTCAAAGAGGCTTTAAAAAGCAGGATCGCCCGCGTCGTGCAAAAGAACCGCTACGGCTTTGCCAGTGACGAAGCGGAGTTTTGGCTAGAGCTTTACGGCGGCGAGCTAAGCACGCTCGCGATTTTACGAGCGAAATTTCAAAACGAGGCGGCAAGCGCAAATTTTGATTTTGCAAAAATCTTCGGTAGCACCGATTTTTGCGAGATCACCGACGATTACCGCTACAAAAGCCGCTATCTGGCGCGCTACGGCGTACCGCCGCGCTCGCTTGATTTCGCGCACGCCCGCAACGTTTTTAAAAAATTTAGCCGAGTTAAATTTTTCGCTCCGCCCTATGCGGACAGCGTTAAGCTAGCGCGTTTGGCGCTTGAGCTGGCATGGACGAGGGCATGTGCCGCAAAAAGCGAGTATCAAAAAAACCTAGCCCCCGAAGCGCTTCACGAGCTACGCGTGCAGATACGTAAATTTAGAGCCATTTTGAAGCTATCCGCGCCACTTTTCGAAGCTGAAAAAAAGGATGAAATTTTAAAACTCCTCGCAGAATTTATGAGTCGCACCAATCAGCTGCGAGACCTTCACGTTTTTGCGGAGTTTTTAAAAGCCGACGACGCGCCTGCGAGCTTTTTGCAGCAGCTAAATCTTATCGCGAAGCGCTCGGAGGATAAAATTTTGGAATTTCTTTCTAGCGCGGAATTTACGAATTTAAGCGGCGCTATTAGCGGCTTTCTAAGCGGCGCGGACGGCATCTACGCGCGCAGCGAATATGAAAAAATTTCAAAAAAGTTCGCCTCCGCCCGCCTTTGCAAGCTGATTAAAAGCTTGCGCGCAGAGCTAAAAAATTTAAAGCAAGGCTCATCTCTACAGGCATTTCACGACGCGCGCATAGGACTAAAGAGGCTGCGATACGCGCTTGAAATTTTTGCAAGAAGCTTTGATGAAGGCTGCGTCAGGGAGCTGTTTAAACGCACCAAGGCCGCCTGCGAGGATTTCGGCGCGCTGCAAGATATCAGCGTGTGGCAAAATTTTATCGCGATCTATCAAAAAGCAAGCGATAAAAGCGGCGTCGCGTTTGCGTATATGCTGGCTCTGGATGCCCGCTTAAACGACCGCCGCGCCGAGCTGGAAGAAAAAATTTTAAATGAAAAAGAGGCTCTTTTGCGCGCTCTAAAAAAATCGCTGCGCAAAATCAAAGCATACGAATAAGGAAAGCCCGTGCAAAAACAGGAAAAAATCATAAAGATGTTCGATGAGATCGCGCCTACCTACGATCTGGCAAACCGCGCCATCAGCTTCGGCGTGGACGTTTCGTGGCGCAAAAAAGCGGTTGAGCTGACGCTTGAAAAGCTTAAAGGAAGGCTCGTGAGTATCGCCGACGTCGCGTGCGGCACGGGCGATATGATAAGCTCGTGGCGCGACGGCGCGGCGCAGTACGGCGTGCAGATCGAGCGGATCGTGGGGATCGATCCGAGCGAGGGGATGCTTGAGGTAGCGAGGCAAAAATTCCCTAGCTGCGAGTTTATCAAAGCAACCGCGGGCGCTACGACGCTAGATGATGCTAGCATGGATATTTTAAGCATCAGCTACGGCATAAGAAACGTCGTGGAGCTGGACGCAGCGCTTGCGGAGTTTAATCGGATCATAAAACCGGGCGGCTCGCTCGTGGTTTTGGAATTTACCAAAGCCGCAAGCGGCGGGCTCGCGTTTAAAATCAGAGATTTTTACGTGAGCAAAATTTTACCCAAAATCGGCGCCTTCATCTCGAAAAACAAAGAAGCCTACGAGTATCTGCCAAGCTCCATCGGCAGCTTCCTAGACGCCGCGAGTTTTAGCGAAAAGCTCAAAAACGCGGGCTTTGAGCTGCGCGTACAAAAGGGCTTCAGCTTCGACGTCAGCACGCTTTTCATCGCGGAGAAAATCGCGCAAAAGAGCGACGATGCTTAGCGTAAGCGAGCTAAATGCCCAAGCCAAGGCGCTTTTAGAGACGAGCTTTAGCTTCGTTGAGGTCGAGGGCGAGATATCTAAGTTTAGAATTCAAAGCACGAGCGGGCACTGGTATTTTACGATCAAAGACGCAAGCGCAGCGATCGATTGCGCGATGTTTAAATTTAGCGCCGCGCGGATAAATTTCATCCCAGCCGTCGGCGATAAGCTCATCGTAAGCGGCAAGGTCTCGCTATACGCCCCCACGGGCGCGTATCAGATCCAGGCCTCAAACATCCGTAAAAGCGGCGAGGGCGAGCTGGAAGCGGCGTTTGCCGCGCTAAAAGAAAGGCTTAGCAAAGAGGGGCTTTTTGATGCCGCGCACAAAAAACAGCTTCCGAAATTTGCCCAAAGCATCGCGATCATCACGAGCGCGGGCTCCGCAGCGCAAGCGGATATGCTTCGCACGGCGCAGGACCGCTTCGCGCTTTGCAAGATCGATATGTATAACGCACTAGTGCAAGGCGAAGGCGCTCCTGCTTCGATCATAAGCGCGCTGCGTGCAGCTGACGCGAAGGGCTACGATGCGATCGTCATCGCTCGCGGCGGCGGTTCGCGCGAGGATCTGTGGTGCTTCAACGACGAGGTCTTGGCGCGCGCGATCTACGCAGCCAAAACGCCCGTCATCTCGGCGGTCGGACACGAGATCGATTTTAGTATCAGCGATTTCGTAGCCGATCACCGAAGCCTCACGCCCACCGCCGCGATGATCGATCTGCTGCCCGATATTTGCGCGATCTTTCAGAGCTTAGACGGCGTAAGCGACGCCTTTGATAGGCTGATAAAAGATAAAATTTCATCCGCACAAAACGCGCTGAGCCTCGCAGCTTTAGAGCTTAGATCAAAATCTATCGAGCCAAAAATTTCAGGCTCGATTGCGGGGCTTTCAAATTTAGAGCTTAAATTTAAAAGCTTCGTGACTTCCAAGCTAAGCGCCGCAGAGCACGCGCTAAGCGCCAAGGACGAACTTTTGGCGCAAAAGGCGAAATTTTTTGAGATCACAAAGGACCTCGTTCAAATCCAAAAGGGCGGCAAAACGGTAGCTCTAGGCGAGCTTGCCGCGGGCGACGAGTTCGTCCTTTGCTCACAGCAGCTCAGCAAAAATGCAAAAATCATCTAAAGGAGGCAAAATGGATAGGGTTTTAAATTTTAGCGCAGGACCTAGCACCATCCCGCTGGGCGTGCTAAAGCAGGCGCAAGAGGAGTTGCTAAACTACGCAGGGCGCGGATTTTCGATAATGGAGATCTCGCACCGCACAAAAATTTTCGAGGAAGTTTTGCATAGTGCGATGGACCGCGTACGCGATCTCTACGGCTTTTCGGATGATTTTACGATTTTGTTTTTGCAAGGCGGTGCGAGCCTTCAGTTCGCGCAGGTGCCGATGAACCTATACGCAGGCGGCGTCGCAGAATACGCCAACACGGGTAACTGGACAAGCAAAGCGATCAAGGAAGCGGGCGTGCTCGGCATAAACTACCGCGTGGTCGCAAGCAGCGAGGAGAGCAAATTCGACCGCATCCCGGAGGTTAAATTCTCTGACGGCGCGGACTACGGCTACATCTGCTCGAACAACACGATCTACGGCACGCAGTATCCGCAGCTGCCGCAGTGCGGCTGTCCGCTCGTAGTAGATAGCTCGAGCGATCTGTTTTCGCGCCCCGTGGATCTTAGCAGCGTGGGGATGTTTTACGGCGGTATTCAGAAAAACGGCGGCCCCGCGGGCGTTACGATGGTAGCGATCCGCAAGGATCTGCTGGACCGCGCAAACCCAAAAACGCCCATGATCCTGCGCTACAAGACGCAGGCGGACGCGGACTCTATGAGCAACACCCCAAATACCTTCGGAATTTACATGCTAAATTTAATGCTCGGCTGGATCAAGGACGAGATCGGCGGGCTCGCGGCGATGCATGAGCGCAACAAGCGCAAAGCGGCGCTACTCTACGGCGCGATTGATGCCAGCGGCGGCTTCTACCGCGGCCACGCGCAAAAGGACAGCCGTAGCCTGATGAACGTGAGCTTTAATATCGCAGACGCCGCGCTTGAGCCCGTTTTTGTCGCGCAGGCAGAGGCAGAGGGGATGATCGGACTTAAAGGACACCGCGTCTTAGGCGGCATCCGCGCCTCGATCTACAACGCGATAAACTACGAGGACGTTGAAAAACTAGTCACTTTTATGAGCGAGTTTGCGCGCAAAAACGGCTAGCGGCGGTTAAATTTAGAGGGTTTGAACGCGGCTCGCGCTTATAGACGAGATTGTTTAGGATCCGCGCTTACCTTGTCGCTGAGCTAGTATTTGCCATAGTCCTCGCTTTTATAGCCGGTATTTTACGGCAGAAATAGCTTTGATTCGGCTTGGATTTTGCCGCTAGAATTTTATTGAAGACAAAATTTTATGATGTTAAAATTTTGCATTGGATGAAGTCTGATGGCTTCGATTTTGCAGCGGCGAGCGGGACTTGGCGCTGATGGGATTTATAGGTAGGATTTAATATCTAAAACGCTATTATCGGTGTTCGAGGATGGAAGGCGGTTTATTTATGTAGGCGCAGGTTTAGCGTATCTAGCGCCTAAATTTAAACTTAACCCTAAAAACAGGCAAAATTAAACGAAAGGATTTAAATGAGTTTTAAGAGATTTTTTGCAGTAGCGCTTGTGGCGGGCGCTTTCGCTTCGGTGAGCGCAGAGGCTAGCGCTGCTGGGGATTTTTGTATCAAAAATGGCGGCGAGCTGATCGTCCGCAAAGACGGCAACGGCGTGGATTACACCGTTTGTAAGCTGCCTGACGGCACTATGATCGACGCTGAAGAATTTTATAAAACAGGCGGCGATTTGAGTAAATTTAAGAGCGTAAATCGATAGAATTTTATCGCTTGCGAAATTTGCAGCAGCGAAATTCCATAAAATTCTGCGTCAAAATTCCTCTTTAAAATTTAGATTAATTCTAACTAGCAAGCATTAGCGCAAGTAAATTATTTGGGTATCTCATACAAAGTGAGGGCAGCAGAGTGATGGAAAAAATTCAATTATCCAAATATCAACGATGTGTGGAGATTTTGCTCTAGCAAGGTGCTGAAAGCGGCGGCTACGCAAAGCAGAAATATTTTAAGCGATTTGACGCAACGTAGACAACCTGCTAGATTGCTTGATTACGACGCAGGTTTTTTGGATATGCGATAAGCATTTGTGCCCATACTTGCTGAACTTAAATTTTAGCCGTTCGTGGGCGTAGCTCACTTCCTTTTTTTAAAAGGCTCAGATTTTAGCCGCTCGTGGGCGCCATTCGCTTCCTTGCCTGCGTAAATTTAGCGAGTGAAAACCACGACCTCGCCGCGCTCAAACGTGATCTGCCGTCCCGCTAGATACAGCTCGAAGTAGGGCTTCAAAAAGTCCTCCTGCGGCTTTTGCGCGTAGTTTGGATACTGCAAGTACGCCGATAGCAGGTAGTCACAGTTGATCGAATAGTACGCCTCGCCGAGCACCCATAGCTTCGCATCGAGCTTAGGCGCGTCTATCATCCACTCCGTGATCGCCTCATAGACGGCGTCCGCAAGCTCATCTTTGTTATGCGCAAAATCAAAACCTTCCTGCACGCGAGCGGATTTTATCTGCTCAAGCATCTTTAAAAGCTCACTCTTGCCTAGAAATTCGGCAAAAATTTTTAAATTTCGAACGTACGCTAAAGCTAAGCTCTTAAGCGCTTCGTCGTCAAATTTTGGATCCTGCGGCGGGCAAAAATACCCGGGCGCCACGCCCTGATCGAACGCCTCTCGCGTTTGCTGCGCCGTGACTGCGTAGATCGGCATTATGCGCGCTTGCAGCTCAGCGCCGTTTTGCAGCGGCGCAAACACCGCTCTCACGCCCGCACCGTCAGGCATAAAGCACTGAAAAAGCCCGTAAAGCTTATCCTGCAGATCGATCTCTTCGCAATCTAAGCTTAAATCTAGCCCCACAGCCTCGTCAATGCCGCGCGCGTACTCAAAATTCGTCATTTTCGCCCCTTTAAATTTTAATCGTCAAAGCGTTTGCGTGGAATTTTACCTAAATTTTGCGTATTTGCCGAATTAAAATTTACGCGCGATGAGACTTTTGTAGAATTTAAAATTTAGCGGTTCGGTTTGGGCTCGGTACCGCGACAAAGCGGCGGGGCGATGAGCGGCGACGGGTTGTCGTGCGGGCGGTTAGTAGCGGTGGATGGGTATCGCGCGGCGGGAGAGCGGCGCCTAACGGCGAGACCTACGGCGCGTGACGACAGGGGTAGCCGATGATCGCGACCGCAGCGCTCGCGGGCTACTTGCTCACTTGCTCGCAGAAGCGGATTTTTCGCGCTCAGGCCGTCGCAAAATGGCGGGCGGTGTATTGGATGACGGCAGCACTCGCAGCACTCGCAGTCGCTTACAAAAACGGGCTTTTCGCCGCTCAGAGCGCGCATTAGCGACGCAAGGTCGGCGGCATTGTTTGATCCGTTGCGCGTGAAATGAAATTTTATCGTTTAAATTCTAGAGCAAGACCTACGCCTGCGGCGGCAAATTTGCTTGTAAGAATGAAATTCGTCGTTCAAATTTAGCAAAGATAAAATTTTTAAATCGTGTAAATCGCGAGAGGGGACGACGGGCAATGATTTGATTTTGTTCGCGTCGCGCAGTATTTAGGCGACGCTACACGATTAAATTTTATTCTATCCCCGCAAATGCTGCTTTTGCGTCCGCCAGATCCTTCTCGTCGGGGTGTTTCGCAGCCTCTGCCCAGCGCGCAAGTCGCTCGGGGGTAATAGGGTGGGGCGAGTTACCGCTAGCCGCCATTTTGCGCATCATTTCAAGTAGATTCGTATCGATCGCGCCCTGGCAGGCAAACTCCCTTATAATCTCGTTGCCGTTTGCTTTAAGCCCCTCTTCAAAGGTATCCAGGCACTTGCGCGAGTGCTCGCCGTCCGGCTCCGCGCCCAGAGTCATAAAAACGCCAAGCTTCTTGCCGTGAATCTTGCGTAAAAAGCGCATAAATTTCGCTTCAGCCTCGCCCTTATCGACGTAAAAGCCCAAGGCTATGAAATCGTAGTCATCGACCTCGCCTTCAAAGTCGCGGAAATTTAGACTCTCGCAGCCCAGTTGCTCGGCGATCGCGTCGCCCACCTTTTTCGTGTTACCCGTTTGCGAGGTGTAAAGCACGATTTTTTTCATACAAAGTCCTTTCTAATGATGTTTGCTATCTCTTCGTTGATGTTGTTGCCCCAAAAAATTCCGTTCAAGTTTAAGATCGATCTTTGATCTTTTAGCTCCAAAAGCCCCCAGCTCTCAAATTCTTTGAGCTTTTGCACCGCTTCGTCGTAAATGCTCGCACTCAGAGCCTCTTTTAGCTCGTTTAAGCTTACGATCGGGTATTGGAACAGATTGTTTAGCACGCTATATTTTGCCTCGCGCTCATCGATTCGCGAGATCATCTTGTGCCCCGACACGCCGTAAATTCCGAAGCCCGCTACGTGTCCGCCCGCGCCGTTGCCGATAGGCAGGATATCCGTACCCTTGTGGCTTAGCTTGATGTAGCCGTAGTTGTCGCGCCCTTTTCGAGCAAGTTTGGTAAGCTCCAAAACCTCGAAATTCCCGCTTTGCAGTAGCGCCTCTGCAAAGGCATGGTGCAGCTTTTTATCGGTCGGCAGATTGTAGTAGGAGGTGTCGATCTTTTTGGATAACTCCGAGCCTTCGAAAAACATCAGCGAGTAAAAGCTAGCGCTATCTAGACCTAGCTCATTTACGTAATTAGCATCTGCGATCGCCTCCTCTACGCTTTCGTTCGGGAAGTTGTAGATGATGTCGCAGCAGAGCATGCCGTCAAATTTTTCTCTAAGATCTTTTAGCCGCTCGATTGCGCGAGCGGGCTTATGCACGCGGTTTAAAAGCGCGCGCCCCTGTCTGCTGAAGGTCTGCACGCCGATGCTAAAGCGATTTACGCCGAAGCTTTGTAGAGCGAGCGCTTTTTGCGTATCTAGATTATGCAGCGTGGTTTCTATGCTGATCTCGCAGTCGTCCGCGATCTTAAAATTTTTATGCAGCGCGTCCAGAACCTTTTCAAAGTGCGCTTCGCTAAATACACTCGGCGTGCCGCCGCCGAAGTAGATACTTTTAACGTTTTTGGTATCGAAGTAGGGCATCTCGCCGTAGTCTTTGATCTGGCGGATTAAAAATTTAGCGTATTCGTCCAGCTCGTCGCCGAGTTTGGAGCGCATCATTGAACAAAACGAGCAGATGTTGTCGCAAAAGGGCACATGCAGATAGATCACGCAGTCGCTGTCTTTGGCGGGCTGCTCTAGCGCGTCGAATAGCTCGTTTTCGCTCGCAGAAACGCTCTCGAAAAGTTTGGAGCGGTGGTGGGATTTAATGCGTTCTTTAAACATCTATTTCGTTGCCTCCGCGTAAATTTCATCCACCGTCTCGCCGATCTGCGGGCTTCCACGCAAGATGAGCGTCGGGGCCTTTAAAATTTTGCCCGATTTTACCGCTTTGGTATTTCTAAGGATCGGATTTGCTTTTAAAAAATCCTCCGTCTCGCCGCCTACGATGATCATAATATCGGGGTTTTGCTCCAAGATGTATTCTGCGGATACCGAAGGCGTGCTGCCCTTTAGGCCGTCTGCGATATTTTTGGCGCCTAGGCGAGCGAAAATATCGCCTACTAGGGTTTTATCGTTAAAGGCCATAGTGGCGTTTGAGCCGAAAAATAGCGCTACTTTTTTGCCGCGAAGAGCGGGTTTATCTGCAAAAATTCCATCCATCCGCGCGCAAATTTTATCCGCCTCGCTCTCTTTTTTTACGATCGCCGCAACCTTCTTTACGTTTTGGCAGATGTCTGCGGTGGAGTTTGCATCCATCGCAAGGCTCTTAAGTCCCAGCTTTTGTAGATTTTCGCTAACGCCCGCGGAGTGAAAGCTCGTGATAACCAGATCGGGCTTAAGCTCGACGATCTTTTCGAGGTTGGGCTTTACGTAGGTGCCTACGCTTGGTAGTTTTGCGGTTTCTGCCTCCGGGCGGATCTTGCTCATCGAAGTGGTGGCGATCGCAGCGATCTGATCCTGCGCGCCTAAAGCGTAGATGATCTCGACTGCGGCGGGGTCGAGCACTACCAGGCCTTTGGCGAGCGCAAAACTCGCCGAAAGCAAAGCTATAAGAATTTTTTTCATAATTTCTCCTTTTTGGGTAGTATAAACTTTACCCCGTTTTCTTCTACTATTAGGGCGTCAAAGCCGTAAATTTCTTTTATGATCTGCGGCGTAAAAAGCTCGCTCGCGCTACCGCGATACCTCACTGCGCCGTCTTTTAGCATCAAAATTTCATTGCAAAAAAGCGAGGCTAAATTTAGATCGTGCAGCACGATGACGCTCGTTAAATTTAAAGAGCGCGTTAGGCTTTCGCAGATGCTCATCGCCTCGATGGCGTAGTTCATATCTAGCGCGCCGGTGGGCTCGTCAAGCAGTAAAATTTCAGGCTCGCTAACGAGCGCTCTGGCAAGCAGCACCCGCCCAAACTCCCCGCCGCTTAGCTCAAACGCGCTGCGATCTAGGAATTTTTTCACGTCCAAAAGCTCTGCCATCTGCTCCACTTTAGCGTGATCGCTCGCATCGTAGCCGCTAAAGGCGCTTTTTAATCGGCAAAATCTGCCCGCAAGCAAAATTTCCTTCACGCTAAGCGGCGCGGCGAGGGCCGTTTTTTGCGGTACGAAGCCGATGAGCGCCGCAAGCTCTTTAAGGCCGTATTCGCTCGCTCTTTTGCCGTTTATTTCGATGATCCCGCTTGCAGGCTTTAAAATTTGCAAGATATTTTTTAGCAATGTGCTCTTGCCGCAGCCGTTGGGACCCAAAATCCCGTAAAATTTGCCCCGTTTTAAATTTAGCTCGATGCCTCGCAAAATCGCCCGCTTGCCGTAGCTGAAGTTTAGCGCCGAAATTTTCATGCATGCTTCCTAAACGCGAGGTATAGGAAAAAGGGCGCGCCGAAAAAGGAGGTCACCACGCCGATCGGAATTTCTACCGGTGAGAGGATGTTTTTGGCTATGACGTCGCAAAACAAAAGAAAAAGCCCGCCCGTAAGCGCGCTAGCGGGGATCAGCACGGCGTTGCTAGACGTGCGAAGCGCCATGCGAAGCGTGTGCGGAATGATGAGCCCCACAAAGCCTATCATCCCCGTAAACGCGACTGAAAAGCCGATGATGAGCGAGGAGACGATGAGCAGGCTTTTTTTGGACTTCTCGACGTTGAGTCCGAGCGACTTCGCCTCCTCGTCGCCGTTTAAGATGATATTTAGCTCGTGGCGCTTTGCGTAAAAATACGCCATGCAAAACAGCAGCGGCGGCAGCAAAAGCGCGATCTTTTGCCAGTTTGCGCCGCCTAGATAGCCCATCATCCACGCCGTAATCCTAAAACTATCCTCTCCGATTAGATAGACCGCAAAGGATGTAAATGCGCCCAAAAAGGACGATACGGCGATGCCTACGATCAGCAGAGTAGAGATTGAGCGGGTATGGGCTGCGAGCTTAAAGATCACGAGTGAAAGCCCGCTGGCGGCCAAAAACGCGAAAATTCCGTAAAAAACGTCGCTAAGCCCCAGTAGGTAGGCTATGACCGCGCCGAAGGTCGCTGCCGAAGCGATGCCGATGATGTAGGGGTCCGCAAGCGGGTTTAAAAACACACTTTGCACAACCACCCCCGAAGTTGCCAACAGCGCGCCTATTAAAATTCCAAGCACGAGGCGCGGCAGGCGCATTTGCGTTAGAATCAGTTCCTTGGTCTCGTCTATCTCGCCGAAGGTGAAAAATTTTACGATGTCGCCCAGTGAAATGCTCGCCCCACCGCTACTTACGGCTACTAAAGCAAGCAATATAAAAGCTACGATTAGAAAGAGATAAAATTTAAAGCTCATAGCCCACCAGGCGAACTATACGCGCAGATTTCGTCGCGGCGGATATTTTAAAATTTAAGCGGCGTCGGGAATTTATGCATGCGGAATTTATGAAATTCTCGCGGCTGGCGCAATTATTTTTGCAGCTTACATAGCTTTTGATATCAGCGCGAAAAAGTACGTAGCCGCACACCTGATTCGGCATAAATTTCCTCCTAAAAGTATTCGCGATTTTTATTAAGAAATTAAAATCGTTATCATGGGATTTTATCGCTTGATTTCTTAAACCGCGATAAATTCTATAACGGCTAAGAGCTGAGGAGTTAAATTTAGGTCGATTAAATGTTAAAATTTCGCGCGTCTCCAAGCCGCCTATTTAAATTTGACATTCAAAATTTAGGCGTTAAATTTAAACGCCGAAAGAGCTCTTTTTAATTTCGCGATTCAGCTTTAAATTATAAAAACGCCGATAAAATACGCACTAAATTTTATTTAACGAGCCCAGCTTTAAAGCCGCAAGCCGTTTTGTTAAACGACGAATTGCGCCAAAGCCGCTCGCTAAGCTTTAAGGAGTGAGCATGAAATTTTGGCAAAAGATCCTTTGGGCGGCGGTTGCCGTCATAGGGGCGTGGTGTTTCGGCGTACTTGCACTAAATAAAGGCGAGAGCATCAGCGCCGTCTGGCTTGTAGTGGCCAGCGCGTGCATCTATCTGATCGGATACACCTTCTACGGGCGCTTTATCGCGTATCGCGTCTTTGAGCTGGACGATCGCCGTGCAACTCCTGCGGTTATCCGAAACGACGGGCGTGATTACGTTCCTACGAACAAATACGTCCTTTTCGGCCACCATTTCGCCGCTATCGCAGGCGCCGGACCACTCGTAGGCCCGGTAGTAGCCGCGCAAATGGGCTATCTGCCCGGCATGATCTGGCTTTTGGTAGGCGTCGTGCTCGCAGGCGCGGTGCATGATTTCATCGTGCTCGTGCTCTCCACGCGCCGCGGAGGCAAGAGCCTCGGCGAGATGATCAAAGATGAGATGGGCAAGCTTACTGGCGGCATCGCGATGATCGGAATTTTTTTCATCATGCTGATCATCGTGGCGATCTTGGCGATGGTTGTCGTAAAGGCGCTCGCGAACTCTCCGTGGGGGCTTTTTACGATCGCGATGACGATACCGATCGCCCTGTTTATGGGAGTTTATATGAGGTTCTTGCGCCCGGGCAAGGTCAGCGAGGCATCGATCATCGGCTTTGTTTTGCTGATGCTTTCGCTTTGGGGCGGGCATTACGTGGCGATCGATCCGTACTGGCACGACGTCTTTTCGCTAAAGGGCGAGACGCTCGCGCTCCTTACGATCGGCTACGGCTTTGTAGCGGCGATTTTGCCAGTGTGGCTGCTGCTCGCGCCGCGCGATTATCTAAGCACCTTCCTTAAGCTTGGCGTCATCATCGGCATGGCGGTCGCGATAATCTTTGTCGCACCCGAGCTTAAAATGCCCGCTACGACGAAATTTATCGACGGCACGGGTCCCGTTTTTGCAGGTCCGATATTTCCATTTTTGTTTATCACGATCGCATGCGGCGCGATTTCGGGCTTTCACGCGCTGATCTCCAGCGGCACGACGCCGAAGATGCTTGAGCGCGAAACCCACGCTCTTTTCATCGGCTACGGCTCGATGCTTATGGAAAGCCTCGTGGGCGTAATGGCGCTTGTGGCTGCGTGCATCCTAAGCCCGGGCGAATACTTCGCTATCAACTCGCCCGCTGCGGTACTTGGCAAAGACGCGGTAAGCGCCGCGGCGTATATAAACTCTATCGGATTTAGCATCACGCCCGATCAGATCGGCACCTTGGCTTCAAACGTCGGCGAAACCACGATGATGAGCCGCACGGGCGGCGCTCCTACCTTTGCGATGGGGCTAACGATGCTGCTGCATCAGATCATCGGCGGCAAGGAGTTGATGGCGTTTTGGTACCATTTCGCAATTTTGTTTGAGGCGCTGTTTATTCTGACCGCGGTCGATGCGGGCACGCGCACCGGTCGCTTTATGGTGCAAGAAATTTTAGGCAACGTCTATAAGCCCTTTTCCGATACCAAAAATTTCCTCTGCGGCATCATCGCGACGGTGATCTGCGTGGCGGGCTGGGGCTATCTGCTCTACAGCGGCGTTACCGATCCTATGGGCGGAATTTACACGCTGTGGCCGCTTTTCGGCGCGTCCAATCAGATGCTCGCGGGTATCGCGCTGCTGCTTGCGACGGTGGTGCTTTTTAAAATGGGCAAGCAAAAATACACCTTCGTTACGATCGCTCCTGCGATCTGGGTGCTTATAACCACGCTTTATGCGGCGATCTTGAAGTTGATGCCGGCTAACGGCGAGCGCGTGCACGACGCTGTAAGCCACGTGGCTATCGCGCAAAACACCGCCGCCAAGCTCGCTAGCCTAAGCGATCCTGCGGCGATCGAAAAGGCGCAGGCTATCATCAGAAATAACGTCATCGACGCCGTGCTATGTGCTCTTTTCGTCGTCGTTACGATCATCGTCATCGCTCAAACGATCCGAATGTGCCTTAAAATTTCAAAGGGCGGCGCGAGCGAGGGATATTTCAAGCTAGCAGAAAGCGAGTACGTAGATAGGGGCGTTTATGAAAAAGTTTAAATTTAATCCGCTCGCAGTCCCGAAGGCCGTGGCGAGGTTTTTGGCGCGCGCGGATGCCGCACTTGCGCCGCTCATCGGGCTCGGCGATTACGAGGGCTACCTGCGCCATTTCAGAAGCGCCCATCCTGACGAAGTCCCGCTAAGCAAGGCGGAATTTTTCCGCGCGATGCAAGATAGCAAGGCAAAAAACGTCAAGTGCTGATAGCGGCGAAAGGGCGCGGTCGCGCCGTACAAATCGCCGACCCGCGACGCTTTGCCGTCATATCACGGAATTTCGCCGCGGATTTGAAATTTTAATTTATACTAGGGCGCGGATAAAGTGTGCGAACGAGGTTAAATTTAGCACGCCGCGCAAACCGCCTCCGAGAAAATTTGACTAGCGGCATGTGAGATCGTGAAATTTAGCACATCACACTGCGAAATTTGACGCATAAGGTTGCGAAATTTCACCGCCGCCTTATTGTTTAATTACGATTATTTGTCGCCCTTGCAGCTATTTGTATTACCGTTTTGGTAAATTACTTTAAATTTAAGCCTGTATTTCATAAAATAGCGAAATTTTCAATAAGGATCAGATCATGAAAAAAGCGATTTGGATTTTCTTAAGTGCGGCAACCCTGCTTGCTACTGAGGTGAATGTCGTTATCCAAAAGCTACAAAGCGAATGCGAGCAAAATAACACGGAAAGCTGCATTAATCTCGGGGCCTTGTATGAGCGGGGTGAGGAGGGTGTAAAGCAAGATTATAAAAAAGCAAACGAGCTATATTCCAAAGCGTGTGATTTGGGGGATAATCTAGGATGTCTTGTTCTGGGTAGTTTATGTTTGGTAGACGCGGATTATAAAAAAGCGATTGAATTATTTACGAAAGTATGCGATTCGGGCATGAGTAGGGGCTGCCGTAACGTCGGTAATATGTATGATGGTTACAGAGGCGTAGGCAGAGATGCAAAGCTCGCGAAGGAGTATTTTCGCAAAGCGTGCAATTTAGGGGATCAGCTCGGCTGCGATGACTACAAACGGCTAAGCGAGCTAGGATATTAAATTTAAATGCGCGCCGAAAATTTGAAATTTTAAATTTAGAATAGGGTGCGGATAAGAGGCGCGAGCGAGGTTAAATTTAGCACGCCGCACAAACCGCCGCCGAGTGAAATTTAGACTAGCCACGCGGCGTAAATTTTAAAATGATTAAATTTTAAGGCGCCGCGCAGCCCGCAAGTCTTTTCTGCGCTAGCCAAAAGCTCGCAGACTTTAAAATTTGAAATTCCAAAATCCATAAAGTAGAATTTCGCGCCATGTCATTTCGTGGGCGAGATTTATGCGGCAAAATTCGGCGAGCGCAGGGTAAATTTACCCTGCACCGAAAACGCAGAGTAAATTTAGAATACATTAAGAACATAAGAAAGGAGGAGGGTTTAATATTAAAATTACTTCCTGGCTATTTTTGATATTCTTTAATTCGAACGTGGAGCATCTGGTATTACCAGACGATTCTTAGATCTGCTCAAGAAAACAGCGTCGTGGGCATGTCTTAAATTAACAGCTTCGACACTATTTTCATCGGCTGGAACTTTCTCTTTATATTTTTCTATAATAGCCTTGGCTTCGTCCAAGTGTTCCATATAATACTTGACCGAATACGCCATACTCTTTTCCTCTACGACCGTTTTAGCGTTCACGCAATTTTTATAGGAGTTGCTTCCATCTTTAAGGGTATTAAAATCACACT
>ERZ773009.606-NODE-606-length-26203-cov-4.504972_pt1 | contig 26203 bp, 22 predicted proteins | sample MGYA00580663_ERZ773009 | MGnify/ENA primary metagenome ERZ773009 (study PRJEB29015, sample SAMEA2737969) | human oral metagenome | biome: human oral; feature: human-associated habitat; material: dental | place: China | collected 2026 ... | reverse complement strand
ATGAAACCAGCCAATCGGTCTGCGCCCTTCGGGCTTGACCTCTTGGGGTTTCATGGTAAAATATGATATAATGATTCGTTAGTATGAGGTCAGGCGGATGGCTTCTGTATGGAATTTGTCCGCGCTTGCCGAAATTTCTGATGGAGGTAGGTTCTTTTGAAATATATGACAGGAAATGAATTGCGTGAAGCGTATCTGCAATTCTTTGCGGAGAAGAAGGGACATCTGCGCTTGCCGAGCGCCTCGCTCATCCCCGCGAACGATCCGACACTCTTGATGATCGGCGCGGGCATGGCGCCCTTCAAGCCGTTCTTCACGGGCAAGATGAAGCCGCCGCGCACGCGCATCACGACGAGTCAGCGCTGCGTGCGCACGGGCGACATTGAGAACGTAGGCCGCACGGCGCGCCACCAGACGTATTTTGAAATGCTCGGTAACTTCTCGTTCGGCGACTATTTCAAAAAGGAAGCGATTCCGTGGGCATGGGAGTTTTTGACCGATGTATTGGAACTGCCGAAGGAAAAGCTCTGGGTGACGGTCTATCCCAAGGACGATGAGGCCGCCGCTATATGGCGCGAGCAGCCGGGCTTCCCGCAGGATCACATCGTGAAGCTCGACGATAACTTCTGGGAGATCGGCCCCGGCCCCTGCGGCCCCGATTCGGAAATCTACATCGACCTCGGCGAAGAGCGCGGCTGCGGCAGCCCCGACTGTGCCGTCGGCTGCGACTGTGACCGCTATCTGGAAATCTGGAACCTCGTCTTCACGCAGTTCGACCGCACGGAGGACGGGCAGTACGAGCCGCTTGAACACAAGAACATCGATACGGGCTGCGGCCTTGAGCGACTGGCGTCCGTCCTGCAGAATAAGAAGACGAACTTTGAGACGGATCTGCTCTTTCCCATCATCGAATACACATCGAAGGTCTCGGGCGTCACTTACGGCGAAGATGCGGAAAAGGACATCTCGCTCAAGGTCATCGCCGATCATGCGCGCAGCATGGCGATCATGATCATGGACGGCATCCTGCCGTCGAACGAGGGGCGCGGCTATGTGCTGCGCCGCATCCTGCGCCGCGCCGTGCGTCACGGCCGCATCCTCGGCATCCACGACAAATTCCTCGAAGGCGCGATCGACGCCGTCGCTGCAATCTACAAGGGCGCAGCGGACTTCGAGGAGCTTGCCGAGAAGCGGGAGTACATCAAGAAGGTCATCAGCATCGAGGAGGATCGCTTCGCGGCGACGCTCGCACAGGGCATGGAGCTCTTAAACGGCCATATCGAGGACTTGCGGCGCGAGGGCAAAAAGGTGCTCGCGGGCGAAATCGGCTTCAAGCTCTACGATACGTACGGCTTCCCGTGGGAAGTCACGGACGAGATCCTGCACGAAAACGGTATGGAGCTCGACAAGGACTCCTTCGAGAAGGCTATGGACAAGCAGCGTGAGCGCGCCCGCGCCGCGCGTCAGGAAAACCAGCGCGTCGCCGTGCCCGATCTCTCGGGCATCGATACGCGTCACCTGCGCGTCGATGAAGAGGCGCGCGAATCGACCGTCGTCGCGATCTGGAAGGACGGCACTCTCGTCGATACGCTCAACGACGGCGAAGAGGCGGGCATCATCTTAGAGGCGACGCCCTTCTACGCAGAAGGCGGCGGACAGGTCGGTGACGCCGGTCTTTTGGAGAGCGAGCTCGGTCGCATCCAGGTCTCGAATGCCAGGAAGCTGCCCGACGGCACGGTCTATCACATCGGCTACGTCGAAGAGGGCATGCTCAAGGTCGGTGACAAGGTCGCGATCCGCATCGACATGGAAAAGAAGCTGGCGTCGGCGCGCAACCATACGGCAACGCACCTTTTGCAGGCGGCGCTCAAGCGCGTCGTCGGCGAGCAGGTCAATCAGGCTGGCTCTTTGGTCATGCCCGATCGCCTGCGCTTTGACTTCTCCAACTTCGAGCCGGTGACGCCGCTGCAGCTGCAGGAGGTGGAGCGTCTCGTCAACGAGCAGATTCTCCTGGCGAAGTCGGTGGAAATCGCGCAGATGGAGATTGCCAAGGCGAAGGAAATGGGTGCGATGGCGCTCTTCGGCGAGAAGTACGGCGATGTCGTGCGCGTCGTTTCCGTGCCGGGGTTCAGCATAGAGCTTTGCGGCGGCTCGCATGTGAAGAATGTCGGCGAGATTGGCATGTTCAAGATCGTCAGCGAGGCAGGCATCGCCTCGGGCGTTCGCCGCATCGAAGCCTTGACGGGCAAGGCGGCCATCGACTACATGAATGAGAAGGCGACAGTACTTGCAGCTGCCGCGCACGCTTTCAAGTGTCGCGACGACGAGGTTCTCGCGCATATCGAGAGTGCTCTGGCGGAAAACAAGAAGCTCCGGCAGGAAATCGCTTCTTTCACGAAGGAGCGCGCCATGGGCGATGTCGATGCGCTTCTTGCCGCGAAGAAGGAAATCGCAGGTCTTTCGTTTGCTGCGGGCATTGTCGAAGCGGACAGCATCGACGATCTGCGAAAGATCGCCGACATGGTGCTCGACCGTCTCGCCAGCGGCGTCGTCGTGCTCGCCGCCGCACACGAAGGCAAGGTCAGCCTCGTGGCGAAGGCGAGCGAAGACGCGGCGGCGAAGGGCGCCCATGCGGGCAACATCGTCAAAGCGGCGGCGAAGGTCGTTGGCGGCGGCGGCGGCGGACGCAAAGAGATGGCGCAGGCGGGCGGCAAGGAGCCCGCGAAGATGCCGGAAGCGCTGCAGGAAGCCGCGAAGGTGCTCGAAGGGCAGCTTGCCTGAGAGGTGATTGGGCTGCAAACTCGTCGCACCTGGCCTGTGCTTCGGAGCGTCGACCTAGGAAGCGGCGAACGGTTCCGGCGAAGCGGAGGTGATTTCCTTGGAAGTTGATATTACAAAAAAAGCCGTCCGATTTTTGCAGTTCGGACTGCTCGGCCTCTTGGCGCTCGCAGCCTTGACTGTCGGCGGCATCTGGCTCTACCAGCGCTCGCACAATTCCCTGACGCTGGATGATGCGCAGGTGAAGAGCGCACTCGTGCCGGCAAAGGCGAAGGCCGACGGCACGATTTCGGAAATCCTGGCAGCTGATGGCACGCATGTGAATGCGGGGGACGTCATCGCGCGCCTCAAGCTCGAGGTCACGGACGAGGATATCGCGCAGCTGCAGCAAAACGTCGACCTGGCGAAAACGAGTCTGGAAAACCTGCAGAAGGGCATCGCCGTCACGCAGCCCGTTGCAAGCGAGGCGCCGAGCGCTTCCGTCGATGCGGAGGCGGCGCGCGCACGCCTGGAGCGCATGAACGAGCTCTACGCGATGGGCGCCATCAGCGCCGTCAAGCGCGATGAGGCCGAAGCCGCCTACAATGCTGCCGTCGCCGCAAACGAGGCGCGTGCGCCTGCAGCAAGCTACCGCACCGTCATGCAGCCTGCCTCCGCGGAGCAGATCAAGCAGGCAGAGCTCTTCTTGAAGCAGGCGGAAATCGCCCTGGCAAAGGCGCAGCAGGACAAAGCGGGAACCGACATCGTCGCGCCTGTCGCAGGCACGCTCTATCTCGCAGAGGGCATGGCTGCAGACAGCAAGATCAAGGGCGGCGAGACCTTTGCAAGTATCGGCAATGCCGATGACTTGTGGCTCGAAGCCGTCCTCGACAGCACGCAGAAGGACAAGGTGCGCCTCGGACAGTTCGCCTCCTATCGCCTGGGCGACCGCGAGGTGCAGGGAACGGTGCAGGATATAGAGGAAGAGGCAGCAGGCGAGGCAGAGGCGTCACCAAAAGTCCGTGTGCGCATTTCCATCCCCAGGGAAGAGGGCGAGGAGATACAGCCGGGGATGAAGGTTCGCGTGCGCTTGTCGCCTTGAGACAGGAAGGGAAAAGAGGGATGTTTTGCGGATATTATTGACGAATGACGACGGCGTTGAAGCTGCCGGCATCGAGGCGCTCGTGCGCGTGCTTTCGCCGCGTCACACGGTCGTCGTGGCTGCTCCGGCCTTCGAGCAGAGCGGCATGTCCCATGCGATCACCGTCAAACGGTGCATCCGCCTCGACCGCTATCGGCCGTTGGAAGAGAACTACGGCGTGACAGCGTACCGCATCGAAGGCACGCCGGCAGACTGTGTGAAGCTTTACCTCGAAGCGATTTCTGTCGATATATACCCGGAGTATGTGATTTCCGGCATCAACCACGGCGCGAATCTGGGCACGGATGTGCTTTATTCCGGCACGGCAAATGCGGCGATGGAAGCCTATCTGCACGGGATCACGGCGACCGCCGTATCCCTCGACATGAAGTCCGAGATTTCTTACGATACGGCGGCTACGCTCCTGGAGGAGAATCTCACTTCGCTCTTCTATGAAGAGGGTAAAGTGAATTTTTACAATGTGAACTTCCCGCGGCAGTTCTGCGAAGGCGGCCCACAGTTCGTATTCACGCAACTGGGACGCCGCGACTATATCAACGCCTTTCAGAAGATGGAGGACGAGGACGGCAGGGAATGTTACTTCCTCGGCGGGGAGATTCTAGACGAAGGAAACAGTGAGGCGACGGACATCGTTGCCGCAGAGCGCGGCTACATCTCCGTCACGCCGCTTCAAACGGATCTCACCGATTACATTTATCTGGAGAAGTTATTGCGCTGAAATGCTGCCCGGCAGGAAACAAATTTAGGAGGAACAACGCACATGGAATCAATGATCAAAGACATCAGCCTCGCACCGTCCGGTCATGACAAGATCAACTGGGTCAAGAACTTCATGCCCGTCATGGAAGCCGTCAACAAGGAGTATTCGGTGACGAAGCCTTTTGCCGGCAAGAAGATCGTCATCACGCTTCACCTCGAAGCGAAGACGGCGTACCTGGCTCTGATCATGAAGAATGCCGGCGCGGAAGTCGCCATCACGGGCAGCAACCCGCTTTCCACGCAGGACGACATTGCGGCGGCGCTCGTCGAGGACGGGCTTCATGTCTTTGCGACGCATGGCTGCAGCGATGCGGAGTACGAAGAGTACATCAACAAGGCGCTCGACCTCCGACCCGACATCATCATTGACGACGGCGGCGACCTCGTAAACATCCTGCATACGAAGCGCCGCGAGCTTCTGCCGAACATTCTCGGCGGTTCGGAGGAGACGACGACGGGCGTCCATCGCCTGCATTCCCTCGCACGCGCGGGCAAGCTTGAATTCCCGATGATCGCGGCGAACGATGCCTACTGCAAGTATCTCTTCGACAACCGCTACGGCACGGGGCAGTCGACGTGGGACGGCATCATGCGCACGACGAACCTCGGCATTGCGGGCAAGACGGTCGTCATCGCCGGCTACGGCTGGTGCGGCAAGGGCGGTGCCATGCGCGCCCAGGGGCTCGGCGCGAACGTCGTCATAACGGAGGTCGACCCGATCAAGGCGATCGAGGCTGTCTTCGACGGCTTCCGCGTCATGCCCATGGACGAGGCGGCGCGCATCGGCGACATCTTCCTGACTTTGACGGGCGATAAGGATGTCATCCGCAAGCATCACTACGAAGTCATGAAGGACGGCGCCATGATGGCGAACTCCGGTCACTTCGACGTGGAGATCAACATCCCCGAGCTCGAAGAGATTTCCGTATCGCGCCGCACTGTGCGCAAGAACATCGAGGAATTCAAGCAGAAGGACGGCAGGAAGCTCTACCTCCTCGCAGAAGGGCGCCTCGTCAATCTCGCGGCAGGCGACGGCCATCCGGCAGAGATCATGGATCTCTCCTTCGGCGTGCAGTTCTTCTCGGCGCTTCACATCCTCAATCATCATGCGGAGCTTGATAAGAAGGTCTATCTGATGCCCGATGAAATCAATACGAAGATCGCCGAGCTCAAGCTCAAGGCTGCAGGCGTGGCCATCGACTATTTGACGGACGAGCAAAAGGCTTATCTCGGACTTGCCTGAGAAGAGGTGCGGCTATGAAGATTCTGATCTCGAATGCACATATCTTTCGCGAGGACGGTACTATGCTCGAGGGAAATATCGCGATCGAAGGCACGAAGATCGTTGCCGTCGGCGAGATTCCCGCCTCGTGGCAGCCGGAGCGCACAATCGATGCGAAGGACAAGTTCGCCATTCCCGGTTTCGTCAACGCCCATACGCACGCTTCGATGACGCTTCTTAGAAGCTATGCGGACGATATGAAGCTCATGGATTGGCTGCAGCAGAAGATCTGGCCGATCGAGGCGAAGATGCAAAACGAAGACATCTACTGGGGCGCCATGCTCGCTGCCGTGGAGATGATCCAGAGCGGCACGACGACCTTCGCCGATATGTACGGCCCCGATATGGAAAAGGTCGCCGAGGTCGCCGAGGCGTCGGGGCTGCGCGCCGTGCTTTCGCGCGGCCTGATCGGCGTGGCTCCCGACGCCGAAGAGAAGCTCGCGGAGAACGTGACGCTTTTCAAGAACTGGCACGGGAAAGCCGACGGGCGCATCACCGTGATGTTCGGTCCGCATGCGCTCTATACATGCCCGCCCGATTATCTGCGCAAGGTGGCGGAAGCCGCGAAATCACTCGGCGCGGAAGTCCACATCCACATGTCGGAAACGAAGGGGGAAGTGGAGAACTGCCTCAAAGAGTACGGCAAGCGCCCCTTCGCACATGTCGCCGACACGGGGCTTTTCGACAACGGTACACTGGCGGCGCACTGCGTACATCTCGACGATGAGGATATCGCCATCATCAAGAAGTATGGCATCCGCGTCGCGCACAATCCCGGCAGCAACATGAAGCTCGCGAGCGGCATCGCGCCCGTGACGCGCCTCCTCGCGGAAGGCGTCTGCGTCGCACTCGGCACGGACGGCGCGTCGAGCAACAACAACCTCGACATGCTCGAAGAGATCAACCTTGCAGCCATGCTGCACAAGGTGGCGAGCTACGATCCCGAGGCCGTGCCTGCGGCAGAAGCGCTTCGCATGGGGACGCAGTACGGTGCCAAGGCTGTCGGCTGCGTCGATACGGGGTGCTTGAAGGAAGGCTATAAGGCGGACATCGTCCTCTTCGACATGACGAGCCCCGCGTGGGTGCCGCGCTACGACCCCGTATCGCTGCTCGTCTATGCTGCAAATGCTTCGTCCGTGGATACGGTCATCGTCGATGGGCGCATCCTCATGGAAAAGCGTGCGCTTCTGACACTCGACGAAGAGCGCATCATGTTTGAGACGAAGCGCCGCGTGGAGCATCTCCTCGCACATTGAGCTATTTCGCATGTCTTTTGCAGCAGTCCTTTACGGGCTGCTGTGATTCCTTTTAGATAGGTGATGTCGCTTTGAAAAAGAAAGTTTCCAAGAACGGCAAAGGGAACAGCAGGGGAAAGCCCCGTACGCAGAGCAAGAAGACGCCGATGACAGCGGCTGCTCCCACGGGCAGGCGCTATGAAATCATGGGGCTCGTATTGCTCGCTGTCGGACTCATTTCCATCGGCGGTCTGCTCGATTGGAACGTCGGCTTTATCGGTCTTTATTTCGCTAAATTTCTTCGCTATCTTTTCGGCATGGGCGCTTGGGTTGCCTCGGGCGTCATCCTGCTCATCGGTATGCAATATGTGACGAAGCATCGCGGCATCGTCTACTCCACGCATTTTTTCGGGCTCGTGGGACTCTTCGTTTCCCTGCTCGCCATCCTTCATCATTTCCTAGTGCCCGTGGGCGCGGAGATCCTGCCCGAGTACCTGCCCGGGGCAGGCGGCCTTTTGGGCGGCGGCCTCCTCTTCATCATCCGCAAATTCTTCGGGGCGACGGGAGCCATCATCCTCTTGTGCACAGGCGTCGTCGTCGCCGTCCTGCTCTCGACGACATGGTCGCTCGCCGTGGGCATGCTGCGCACGAAGCGGCAGGCGAAGGCGGGCCTCGACAAGGCGAAGGATACGTTCGTCGTCGCACAGCAGAAGGTGACACAGGCGGAAAGCCTTTTAGAAGAGCATGTGCGCGAAAAGATCAGGAGCTCCTTTTACAATCAGGATAAGGACGAGGCCTTCAATCAGGCTTTCGCGGCAGCGGAAGGAGACGTTCGACTTAGAGACGAAGCCATTGAACCGACGCTGCCTTCATTCGAGACGCCGGTGATGCCTGCCATGCCGCAATCGCAGGAAGAGGCTGATTTTCTTGCCGCGCTTGAGCCGACGGCTGCGGAAGGGGAGCCGCCGCATTTTGATTTTATCGGAACGTACAGGCGGGAAGAAACGGGCGAAAGAAATGTACAGGAAGAAGTGCCGTCAGAAGAAGCAGAGTCGACTTTTTCCATCGAGTACGCTTCCAGTGGGGCAGCGATTTCCGATATGATTGACGCCGAGCCACCGCCGGAAATTCCCGACGACTTCGACGTCCGCCCCTTGCCGGCGGACGTTCCCATGGCGATGGAGGTGCAGGACAAGCGCCTCGCCATGATGCAGCCGTCCGCTTCCACGCATGCCATGATGGCTACCCTGCCGCAGCAGATTCCCGCGCCGCCGGCAGAGGCAGCCGCTCCGACTGTCGAAGCGGTCGAGCCGCCGACGGAGGCACGCGAGCCGCTGCAGCCGCCTGCCCTGCGAGATGCTGCGGCATCGCAGACACAGCAGGCGGCAGCTGCAGAGGCACCGGTCGAGCTGCCGTATCAACTGCCCAAGGTGGAGGAAATACTCGCCGCCCAGTTCAAGAAGAAGAATTTCGAGTTGGAGCGGGAGATCGCGGAGAACGCGCAGACCTTGTCGCAGACCCTGGAGAATTTCAAGGTCAAGGCGAAGATCATCAACGCGTGCCACGGCCCCGCCGTCACGCGCTACGAGCTGGAGCCTGCGCCCGGCGTCAAGGTCAGCAAGATCACGAATCTGGCGGACGACCTGGCGCTGAGCCTCGCGGCGTTTTCCGTGCGCATAGAACCCATTCCCGGCAAGGCTGCCATCGGCATCGAGGTGCCGAACAAGGAACTTGAAGGCATCCGCCTGCGCGAGGTATTGGAAAAGCCCGACTTCGCCGCCGCCAAGTCGAAGCTCACGGTCGGTCTTGGCGTCGACATCGGCGGGCAGGGCATCTTCGCTGACCTCGCCAAGATGCCGCACCTTCTCGTCGCCGGTGCCACGGGCTCGGGCAAGTCGGTCTGCATCAACACGCTCATCACGAGCATCCTCTTCAAGGCGAAGCCCGATGAGGTGAAGTTCATCCTCATTGACCCCAAGATGGTGGAGCTGTCCAACTACAACGGCATCCCACACCTCATGGTTCCCGTCGTCACCGACGCGAAAAAGGCGGCGTCCGTCCTCAACTGGTCGGTGCAGGAGATGGAGAAGCGCTACGCCAGATTTGCCCAGACGGGCGTGCGCGATATGGAGCGCTTCAATGCCGCAAGACCCGAGGAGAAGATGCCCGCCATAGTCATCATCATCGACGAGCTCGCCGACCTCATGATGGTCGCGCCGCACGACGTGGAGGACGCCATCTGCCGCCTCGCGCAGAAGGCGCGCGCCGCAGGCATACACCTCGTGCTCGCGACGCAGCGTCCGTCCGTCGACGTCATCACGGGCATCATCAAGGCGAACATCCCGTCGCGCATCTCGTTCGCCGTTTCCTCACAGATCGATTCGCGCACGATCCTCGATATGAGCGGCGCTGAAAAGCTCCTGGGCAAGGGCGACATGCTCTTTTATCCTGTCGGCTCGGCAAAGCCGCAGCGCGTGCAGGGTGCCTTCGTCAGCGACGAGGAGGTCGAGCGTCTCCTCGACTTCATCCGCAGTCAGGGACAGCAGATGGAGGAGAATCAGGAGATCATCGAATACACAGAAAATGCCGCCATGGAAGATGACGAGAGCAAAAAAGATGGGGCAAAGGATAAGACGGACGAGCTTTTGGGCGATGCCATCGAGCTCGTTATGAGCCTCGGTCAGGCGTCCACATCGAGCATCCAGCGTCGCTTCCGCATTGGCTACACGCGCGCCGCGCGCCTCATCGACACGATGGAAGAGATGAAGCTCATCGGTCCCAGTGTCGGCAGCAAACCGCGCGAGATCCTCGTATCGTCCGAAGAAGCCGAAGCGGCTTTGCGGAAGATCAGCTAAGTGTGCATATAGGGAATGCCCCGCGATCCTAGGATGATCGCGGGGCATTTCCTGTTTCCTATTGCCGCAACAGATCGCGCCGGCGGTTGATGAGCTCTGCCATGAGCATCTTGCCGCGGATGTCGGGATGCAGACCGTCGACGGACAGTTCCGGCGCCATGACGGTATGGTTCACATCATAAAAGTAGGGTTCCAGGTCGACGTAATACTTCTGGCTGCGAATGTAGGCATTGACGCGTGCGAGTTTTTGCTGCCACAGGGGATCGGTATCGATGTGGAAAGCATTGCGGATATTTCGCGGGTTGATGGGCATGAGTGTGAGGAAGATCGGGCGGATGTCGTTTGCTTCGCACTTCTTCTTGATGGCATCGAGGTCGGCGATGATCTGCTCGGCGCTCATCTCCTCGGCACGCAGGCTGTTCGAACCCGTGAGTATCAAAAGGTTGTACGGATGGAAAAAGAGGACGTCCTTTTCAAAGCGAAGCATTGAGGTGTGTGACGTGTCGCCGCTGCGTCCGATGTTGACGGCGGGAAAATCGAGATACGTCGTGAAGCTGTATTCCAGGTCGATGGGGGAAAACGACAGGGCGCCGCCGCCGTGCGTGATGCTGTCGCCAAAAGCGGCGGCAAAGATGCGGCTGTTCTTTTCCTTCACGACGAAGCTCTCGACATCGGAATACGTGCCGATCGTGTTGCCGTTTGCGTCGACGGCGCGCACGCGCCAGTAGTATTCTCCCGCGTAGGGGCGCGCGTATTCGTCATAGCAACTGAAAGAGCCTGTGACCTTTTGCGACCATTGACGATTTTTGGCAGGCAGTGTATTATTCTCTTCTTCGGGCGAGGGAGGATCGACCATGAGCTCGACCTCGTAGTTTTCGCAGCCGTTCATCGGTATCCACTGGTAAACGGGGTAGACGGGTTCGGCGGCATTCGGCATCTGATCGAAGTTGTTGATCAGGGGCTTGTTGGGAAGCGGCTCCCGACTATCGACATAGATCGGCTCTGCGTCGGAAAACTCGCCGATGGTTTCGTGGTGGAAGCCGAGGGCGCGCACGCGCCAGTAAAGCGTTTCCGTTTCACCGCGGAGGAAAGGCGTGAGATCGGCCTGGTAGCCATTTGTAAATATCTGCCTGGTGCTGTAGAGATGGTTCTGACGCGCCAGCGCCGCACCTCCTTCGGCATCGGGCTCAGCCGAGAGGATTTCGAGCTCGTAGCAAACGGCACCGGGAATCGTGTGCCAGACGAGGAAGGGCTTGCGGCTCGCGGGATGCTCCTTCGTGTACTCGAAGATGGGACGCGGCCGCAGCGGCTCCTTGAAATTCGGATTTTCGACGACATTCGACGGCTCGGTGAGCTGTCCGAACATGCCGAATGCCGTGATGCGGTAATACATCGGGATCGGCGTTGCCGGCATTTCGTAGGAAGCCTTGACGGTGAAATCGGATTCGAAGGCATGGTATTCGGGCTCGCCTTCGACAAGCCCCGTCGTCTTGGAAAGTGCCTCGATGCGATAAAAACACGGATAGGGCAGTCTTTTCCACGAAATGACGATGCGGTCTCCTCTGTTTTCAAAGATCGGATCGAAGGGTATATTGCGCAGACCAAGCACGTCCGTCTTCTCCGTCAGGAAAATGCAGAGGAAGGTGAAGAACAGGATTGTGAAAGTAAAGAGAAGAAATTTTTTCATAAGAGCACCACAAAAAGGAAATAAAGGTTATAATGATAACTAAATCATTAGTATACCATGTTTTTACCTTGCGGAATAGGCGGGCAGAAAAAAACTTAGGAGGATTTCCATGGAGAACGCGAAAAAAAGGGGACTGACCCTCGTCCACACGGGCGACGGCAAAGGAAAGACGACAGCGGCAATCGGGCTTGCCGTGCGCGCCTGGGGCGACGGCTTTCGCATCTTGATCGTGCAGTTCATCAAGGGCAGTTGGAAGTACGGTGAGCTCAAGACCTTGAAGGCACTTGCCGAAGCGGACGGACGCATCGAGATCCGTCCCATGGGCAGCGGCTTCACGAGGAACGCTTCGCCGGAGGAAATGGCGGCGCATCGAAAGAAGGCGCAGGCAGCGCTGCAGGAGGTAGAAGCAGAAATCGAGAGCGGGCGCTGGGATATGGTCATCCTCGATGAACTCAATTACGCCTTGAAGTTCGGCTTGTTGGAAGAAGCGGCGGTCCTGGACGTTCTGGAAAAAAAGCCCGCGGCGCTCCATCTCGTATTGACGGGCAGGGATGCCCTGCCTGCCGTCATCGAACGCGCCGATCTCGTGACGGAAATGAAGCTCATCAAGCATCCGTTTCAGCAGGGAATCCGCGCGCAGAAGGGCATAGAGTTCTGAGCTTTTGATAAACTTCTTGAATGTACGGGCGATTTGCGATAGAATCTAGGGTATATGTCGTAAAAAAATCTGTGTTTCTATATAGACAGGCGGGATAAATATGAGAAGTGACGTTGTAAAAAAGGGAGCGACGCGCTGTGCGCACCGCTCCTTGTTCCATGCGATGGGCTATGGGCCCGAGGATCTGCAGAAGCCGTTGATCGGCATCTGTAATTCATTCAATGAAGTGATTCCCGGGCACATCCATCTGCGCGAGATTGCGGCGGCGGCGAAGCTCGGCGTGGCAGCTGCCGGCGGCACGCCGCTGGAATTTCCGGCGATCGGCGTCTGCGACGGCATTGCCATGGGGCATACGGGCATGAAGTATTCGCTCGCGAGCCGCGAGCTCATTGCCGATTCGATCGAAGCCGTGGCGATGGCATCGGGCTTTGACGGGCTCGTGCTCATTCCGAACTGCGACAAGGTCGTGCCCGGCATGCTCATGGCGGCGGCGCGCCTGAACATCCCGGCGGTTGTCGTCAGCGGCGGGCCGATGCTGGCGGGACGCTTCCACGGGCAGGATGTCAGCGTCAGCCAGTCCTTCGAGGCGGCGGGCAAGTTTGCCGCTGGGCTCATCGACGAGAGCGTCATGGAAGAGCTCGAAGAGCAGGCATGTCCGAGCTGCGGCTCTTGCGCGGGACTCTTTACCGCCAATACGATGAACAGCCTGACGGAGGTTCTCGGCATGGGGCTGCCGGGCAACGGCACGATTCCCGCTGCCTATACGGGAGCGCGCCGCCTCCTGGCGAAGCGCGCGGGCGCCGTCATCATGGAGCTCATCAAGAACGATGTGAAGCCGCGCGACATCATGACACGCGAGGCGTTTGAAAATGCCATCACCGTCGATATGGGCGTGGGCGGCTCGTCGAACACCGTGCTCCATCTGACCGCCATCGCCCACGAGGTCGGCATCGAGCTGCCGGCGCCGCTCTTCGACGAGATCAGCCGCCGCACGCCGTATCTGACGAAGCTGAGCCCGGCGGGCACGCATCACATGCAGGATCTCAACGAGGCGGGCGGCCTTTCTGCCGTCATGAAGGAGCTCTCGCGCAAGGGGCTCATCCATCTCGACGCCCTGACGGTCACGGGCACGATCGGCGAGCGTATCAGGAATGCGAAGATCGTGCGCCCCGATGTCATACGCACGGTCGATGATCCCTACCGCAAGCAGGGCGGTCTTGCCATCCTGCACGGTAATCTGGCGCCCGACTACGCCGTCGTCAAGGCGTCCGCCGTGGCGGAGGACATGCTCGTCTACAAGGGAACGGCGCGCTGCTTCTCGTCGGAAGAGGCGGGCGTCAACGCCATCATGGCGGGCGAGATTCACGACGGCGATGTCGTCGTCATACGCTACGAGGGCCCGAAGGGCGGCCCGGGCATGCAGGAGATGCTCAATCCGACAGCCGTCATCACGGGCATGGGGCTCAAGGTCGCGCTCATCACGGACGGCCGCTTCAGCGGTGCGAGCCAGGGCGCCTGCATCGGCCACGTTTCACCCGAAGCTATGGCGGGCGGTCCCATCGCGCTCATCGAGGACGGCGACATCATCTCGATCGACATTCCGAACCGCTCGCTGCGCTTAGAGGTCAGTGACGAGGAGCTGGCGCGGCGCAAGGCGGCATGGCAGCAGCCGGAGCCGAAGATCAAGACGGGCTACCTCTCGCGCTACGCCAGACTCACGACGTCGGCGAGCACGGGTGCGGTTCTGCAATAAGCGTCGGAAGGAGCACCCTTGCACATCGTTTTGATCGAGCCGGAAATTCCCGGCAATACAGGAAATATCGCGCGCCTTTGTGCCGTCAGCGGCATAGAGCTGCACCTCGTCAAGCCCCTGGGCTTTTCGGTCGAGGACAAGTATCTGAAGCGCGCGGGACTCGACTATTGGCATCTGGTCAAGGTGCATTATCACGAAAATTTTTCCGAGGTACTGCAGCTTTTCGCGGGCAGGAAGTTCCATTATTGCTCGAAGAAGGCGCCGCGTTCCTACAACGCCGTATCGTATGCGGCAGACGATCTCCTCGTTTTTGGCAAGGAGACGGCGGGCATTCCCGAGTCGCTTCTCGAAGAGCACTGGGACGACTGCATACGCATTCCCATGCGCACGGGAGCGCGCTCTTTGAACCTGTCGAGCGCCGCTGCCATCGTCGCCTACGAGGCAATGCGGCAGCTCGGTTTTCCGGGGCTCGATACTTCGGGACATTGGCACGAGCGCTGAGACAAGATACAGTCGCGTTAAAACAAGACTTTTGAGATGGGGCTGAGTGGATTTGCAAATCAACCAGAAATTTGTTGACGAGATTCGGAGTCGGCTGAAGCCGGAGCACTTTCTCCTGCACGAGCCGATGAAGGAGCATACGACATTTCGTATCGGCGGACCGGCGGATTATCTCATCTTTCCGACGTCGATGGAGGATATGGCGTTCATCGTCCGGTGCCTGAAAAAGCACGATGTGCCCTCCGTAATCCTCGGCAACGGCTCCAATGTGCTCGTCTTAGACAAGGGAATACGCGGCGCCGTCATCAAGTTCAATTCGCCGCTTTCAGCGATTGCGCGAAGCGGCAATACGCTCACGGTGGGGGCGGGCGCTCTCCTGCGCGACGTGTCGAGATTTGCTGCCGAAAGCAGCCTTTCCGGCATGGAGTTTGCCTGCGGCATCCCGGGGAGTATCGGCGGCGCCGTGTTCATGAACGCTGGGGCGTACGACGGCGAGATGAAGAATATCGTCTCTGCCGTGCGGGCGATTTCGCCTGCGGGAGAAGTCGTGCATTTTTCAGCAGAAGAGCTTGGCTTCGGCTACCGCCACAGCATCTTCCAAGAGAACGGCTGCGCGATCTGCGAGGTCGAGCTGACCCTCGCGCCGGGCAAGGCGGCTGAAATCGAGGAGAAGATCGCGGGCTTCACCGAGCGCCGCGAGAGCAAGCAGCCTCTCGAAATGCCGAGCGCCGGCAGCACCTTCAAGCGACCCGAGGGATACTATGCGGGGACGTTGATCGAGCAGACGGGGCTCAAGGGCTTCACGGTCGGCGGTGCGCAGATTTCCGAAAAGCACGCGGGCTTCGTCGTGAACACGGGCAATGCCACGGCAAAGGATGTGCTCGCACTCATCCGTGAGGTGCAGGAACGCGTCTTTGCGAAAAACGGCGTCCGCCTGTTCCCCGAGGTTCGCATCCTGGGCGAAGGGGCAGAGTAAGAAGACTGAGCCGTACTGCGAGGATTTGACTGTTTAGGAACCACTGATAAATTCAGCCACCCATCTTCACGCATCTACGCTGTCCTCTCGTCGTCGACAAATCCTCGACGTAGCACCGCTACGCCTCCGGTTTGTCTCCTCGATAGAACCAGCGCATCTGCGTAAATCTGGGCGACTTCATTTTATCAGCATTTCCTTTACAATTTCTTCATTTAGTGATACAATGACATAAGTCAATTTAAGTCGTTTGTATGAAGAGTGGGCGTTCGCCCACTCTTTACTCTTATGCACAGGAGCAATTTTAACGATGAGATGCTCTTTTGCATACAATATGCGCGGCAAAAGAGGAGGGCTTTTGTGGCAAAACATATAGAAGAGGCCGTAGAGGCTATCGTGCAGGACATCGTTCAAGGCTCCGATATGGAAGTGGTCGATGTCGAATACGTCAAGGAGCACGACTGGTATTTGCGCGTTTACCTGGACAAGGAAGGCGGCATTGAGATCGATGATTGTCAAAGTGTCAGCGAGCAGCTTGAGCAGATTCTCGATGAAAAAGATCTGCTCAAAGATGCCTATATCCTGGAGGTTTCATCACCGGGGCTCGACCGCGTCTTGAAAAAGGAGCGCGACTTCGAGCGCGAGCGGGGCAAGGCGGTCGAGGTGACGTTCTACGCCCCCGTTGACGGCAAGAAGGTATGGGTGGGGACGCTCACGGGATACGAGCCGGAAAAGAATGCCATCCTTTTGGATGGAGAGAAAGAATTGCTTTTGGATAAAGTGGCACAGGTGCGTCTGCACATAGATTTTTGACCATTGGGAGGAAGAGCGTTGGCCAGCAGGAAAGAGAAGGATAGGAAGAAGGATAACGAAAGCGGTTTTCTCGATGCAGTGCATGCACTGGGAAAAGAAAAGGGACTCGATGTCGAGGTGCTTTTCGACGCGATTGAGGCGGCTCTGATTTCCGCCTACAAGCGCAACTTCAACGCCGCTGATGACAGCAGCGTGCACGTCGTCATGGATCGCATGACGGGTACATACCATGTTTACGCCAAGAAAACGGTCGTGGACGAGGTCGAAGACGAGGTTCGGGAGATTTCCCTCGGCGAGGCGCGCGCCATCAATCCCGACTATGAGCTTGACGACATCATCGAGATCGAGGTGACGCCTGCGAAATTCGGGCGCATCGCGGCGCAGACGGCGAAGCAGGTCGTCGTGCAGCGCATCCGCGAGGCGGAGCGCGGCATCGTCTACGAGGAGTTTTCCAATCGCGAAGGCGATGTCGTCACGGGGCTCGTGCGGCGCGTAGAGGCAAAGAACGTATTCATCGACCTCGGCAAGACGGAAGCCGTCCTCACGCCGACAGAGCAGATTCCCGGCGAAGAGTACCACCACGGCGACCGCATCAAATCGTACATCATCGAGGTCTGTAAAACGGTCAAGGGACCGCAGGTGCTCGTATCGAGGACGCATCCGGGGCTTTTGAAGCGGCTCTTCGAGCTGGAGGTTCCCGAGATCCAGGACGGCATCGTGGAGATCAAGTCCGTGGCAAGGGAGCCCGGCATGCGCTCGAAGATCGCCGTCTATTCGACGGACGAGAACGTCGATCCCGTCGGATCCAGCGTCGGGCACAAGGGTATGCGCGTGCAGGCTGTCGTCGACGAGCTGCGCAACGAGAAGATCGATATCGTCAAGTGGAATCCCGAGCCGGCGAAGTTCATCGCCAACGCCCTGAGCCCGGCGAAAGTCATTTCCGTGGCGATCAACGAGGAGGCGAAGGAGTCGCGCGTCGTGGTACCCGGCTACCAACTGTCCCTCGCGATCGGCAAGGAAGGGCAGAACGTGCGCCTGGCGGCGAAGCTGACGGGATGGAAGATCGACATAAAGAACGAAGAGCAGGCCGCAGCGGAGGCGCTTGATGAATCCATGAGCGTCATCGAGGTGACGGGTGAAGAGTCCTTCACCGCTGAGGGCGATTGAGATGAAGACTCAGAAAAAAAGTTCGGAGCGCATGTGCATCGGCTGTCGCACGACCCATCCGAAGAAGGATATGATCCGTGTCGTCCGCAGCCCCGATAACGTGTATGCCGTGGATATTACAGGCAAAAGCCCCGGCAGGGGCGCCTATATTTGCCGCAATGAAGAATGTTTTCGCCGTGCAGCGAAAGAGCATGGCTTTGAAAGAGCTTTCAAGAGCAATATGGAAGCTGCCATATATGAGAATCTGAGGAAAGAGATTTTTCCGAACGAGGCAGCGCCGGAAGAAAGCTGAAATCAGCGGGGGTGGATCGATGTCGAAGTATAGAGTTTACGAATTGGCAAAAGAGTTCCAGACGGAAAGCAAGGTCGTCCTTGACATTTTGGCGCGCAACAAGTTCCGTGTGGCAAACCATATGAGCAGTGTCGGCGAAGACGAGCGTGCGGCGGTCGCACGCGCCTTTGCACCGAAGAAAGCGGCGCCTGCAGCAGCGAAGGCTCCCGCAGCCGATGCCGCGAAGAAAGCGCCGCAAAATAAGCCGCGACAGCAGGGGCAGGGCCAGGTACAGTCGAATGCCGCCGCAGGCGGGCGCAGGCAGCCCCGCAGCGGCAGCGGCGCTGCGCCCGCGGCGAATCGTCCGCGTCAGGGCGGCGCACAGCCCCAGCAGAAGCGCACGCAGGGAGCGGGCGGCACAGCTGCGAACGGCGCCAAGCGTCCGCAGCAGGACAACCGGCGCGGCGCAGGTGCAGGGCAGCGCGGCGGCGCCAACGGTCAGGGCGGCAACCGCAATCGCGGCGGCAATGCAGCAGCGTCGAACAATGCCGGCGGCTGGAATAATCGCGCCGGCGGCAACAATCGCGGCAAGTTCGGCGGCAACAAGAACAACCGCGGACGCAATAACCAGCGTCAGAAGCAGCCCGCGCCCAAGGTGGAGATCGCTCATCCTACGCACATCAAGGTCGGTGAGAGCATCGCCGTCAAGGATCTCGCGAGCAAGATGAGCTACACGGCGACGGAAGTCATCAAGAAGCTCATGCTCATGGGCATCATGGCGACGATCAACCAGGAGATCGACTACGAAACGGCAGCGCTCGTCGCCATCGAATTCGGTGTCACATGCGAAGAGCTACCGCCCGAGACGGATCCCACGGAGATCCCCGAGATCGAGGACGATCCGAGCTCGCTCGTCGTCCGTCCGCCCGTCGTGACGGTCATGGGTCATGTCGACCACGGCAAGACGTCGCTGCTCGATGCGATCCGCAAGACCTCGGTTTCGACGCACGAGGCGGGCGGCATCACGCAGCACATCGGCGCCTATCAGGTCATGTGTCAGGGCAAGAAGATCGTCTTCCTCGACACGCCGGGTCACGAGGCTTTCACCGCCATGCGCGCGCGCGGAGCGCAGGTCACCGATATCGCCATCCTCGTCGTTGCTGCGGACGACGGCGTCATGCCGCAGACCGTCGAGGCGATCAATCATGCCAAGTCGGCAGGCGTGCCCATCATCGTCGCCATCAACAAGATCGACAAGCCCGGCGCGAATCCCGAGCATGTGAAGCAGGAGCTTTCCGAGCACGAGCTCATCCCTGAGGATTGGGGCGGCGATACGATCATGGTGCCGGTTTCCGCGAAGCAGAAGCAGGGCTTGAACGACCTGCTTGAAATGGTTCTCCTCGTCGCCGAGGTCAAGGAGCTCAAGGCAAACCCGAACCGCGAGGCGCGCGGCGTCATCATCGAAGCGCAACTCGACAAGGGCCGCGGTCCCGTCGCGACCGTCCTCGTACAGAACGGCACACTGCGCATCGGTGACTCCATCATCGCGGGCACGACCTTCGGCAAGGTGCGCGCCATGATCAACGATCGCGGCGAAAACGTGAAGAAGGCGGGGCCGTCCGTTCCCGTCGAGGTGCTCGGTCTCTCCGATGTGCCGGAAGCGGGCGACGTGCTTGCGGCGCTCGAAGAAAAGCTCGCGCGCTCCATTGCAGCCAAGCGCATTGAAAAGAAGCGCACGGAGCTCATCCGCAGCAAGAAGGTCTCCCTCGACGATCTCTTCCAGCAGATTCAGGACGGCAACATCAAGGATCTCAACATCGTCATCAAGGCGGACGTGCAGGGCTCCGTGGAAGCGCTGGCGAACTCGCTGCTCTCGCTCAACAAGAACGATGAGGTGCGCGTCAACATCGTCCACTCCGGCGTCGGCGCCGTCAACGAGTCCGACGTCATGCTCGCGACGGCTTCCAACGCGCTCATCATCGCCTTCAACGTGCGTCCCGATGCCAACGCCCGCCGCGTCGCCGATGCCGAGAGCATCGACATCCGCACCTACCGCGTGATCTACGATGCGCTCAACGACGTCAAGGATGCCATGTCCGGCATGTTGGCGCCGAAGTACAAGGAAGTCGTGCAGGGCAAGGTCGAGATACGTCAGGTCATGAAGTTCTCGAAGGCTCTCGTCGCAGGCTCCTACGTCCTCGAAGGAAAGATCACGAACGCTTCGAAGATCCGCATCATCCGCGACAATATCGTGGTGTTTGACGGTGAGCTCGATTCCCTGCGCCGCTTCAAGGACGATGTGAAGGAAGTCGCTGCCGGCTATGAATGCGGCATCACGATCAAGGATTACCGCGATTTCCAGGAGGGCGACATCATCGAGGCGTATACGATGGAAGAGATCGAAACCTCTATCACGGAAGCGAACAAGGAAGCTGCCAGGAAGCGCGACCAGCAGGAGCAGATGAAGAAGGACGCGCCCGAGGGCGGCAATGCTTGAAGGATGTGAGAGGAATTGGGTCAGCTTCGCATAGAAAAAGTACAGGAACTGATGAAGCAGGAAATCAGCCAGATCATCCTGCAAGAGCTGAAAGACCCGCGCATCGGCTTCGTCACCGTGACGAAGGTGGAAATGACGGGCGATCTTCGGGAAGCCAAGATCTTCGTGAGCATCATGGGAAAGGACGACGCGCTGAAAGATACGCTTGAGGGACTGCAGAGCTCTTTGGGCTTCATTCGGCGAGAAATCGGCAAGCGCATACGCCTGCGCTTTACGCCGGAGATTTCCTTCGCACTCGACAATTCCCTTGCCTACAGCTCACATATTCAGGAGCTTCTGATGAGTTTGAATGCGACCGACAAGGCAGAAGAGTGAGGCATATATGCGAATTTCATTGCAAGAGGCAGGCGCGCTGCTCAAGGCGGCGCAGAACATCGTCATCACGACGCATGTCAATCCCGACGGAGATGCCATCGGCTCCTCCCTCGGCGTCATGCACTATTTGCGCGACCTCGGCAAGAGGGTGCGCGTCGTCATCGACGATGATATTCCGAGCAATTTCGCTTTTCTCCGTGCCGGTGACATCATCGAAAAACCGCAGCATCCCGCAGACGGCGAGAAGGAGCCTGTCGATCTGCTCGTCATTCTCGACACGAGCAGCGAACGCGTGGGCAAGGTGACGGAGGCATTTTCGCCCGCCCAGATCCTCAACATCGACCACCATGTTACGAACGCGCTCGCCTGTCCGGCAGTCTACCTCGATCCCGACAGCGCCGCTACGGCAGAAATCGTCTACGAGCTTTTGAAGGCTATGGGCGCGGAAATCACGAAGGATATCGCCATGGCGGTCTATACAGGACTGGCGACGGATACGGGATTCTTCCGCTTTCCCAATACGACGCCGTTCACCATGCGCGCGGCGGCTGAACTCTTAGAGCGCGGCGCAGAGCCCGGGCTCATCTCGGAAGCTGTCGAGGCGAAACCTTTCGCGCGCGTCGTCGGCATGGCGAAGGCGATCGAAACGACAGAACTCTTCTATGACGGCAGGATTGCAGGCATCTTCCTCGACCGTGCTGCCACGGAATCGTTCGACTCTACAGAAGGGCTCATCGACGCCTTGCGCGCCATCGAAGGCACGGATATCTCCGTGCTCCTGAAATGGAAGGAAGACCGCGTCTTTCGCGTCAGCATGCGCTCGAAGCGGACGGATGTGAGCAAGGTGGCGGCGGCCTTTGCGGGTGGCGGTCACGAGAGGGCGGCAGGCTGCACGCTCAAGATGGACTTCGACGAGGCGAAGAAGACGATTCTCGATGCGCTTGCAGGCGCGATGGAACAGTGATGGCGGCGGGATTCCTCAATGTATTGAAGCCGCCGGGCATGTCCTCGCACGATGTCGTGGCACAGGTGCGCAAGATCTTCCATACGAAGCGCGTAGGCCACGCCGGAACCCTCGATCCCGGCGCTGCAGGCGTCCTGCCCGTAGCTCTCGGAAATGCCGCAAGGCTCGTCGAGTATACCGCTTCCGTCGATAAGGCTTATCGCCTGGAACTGCTGCTCGGCTTTTCCACGGATACGGGCGATGACAGCGGCAGGCTCCTGGCATGTCAGCGGGACTTCCGCCTGCCTTCAACGGAAGACCTGCAGACGGCAATGCAGAAATTCACGGGCACGATCATGCAGCGTCCACCTGTCTATTCGGCAATCAAGCTGCACGGAAAACGCGCCTACGAGCTTGCGCGCGAGAATCAGACGGTAGAAATGCCGCTTCGGCAGGTGACGATTCAGGCGCTGCATCTCATCGAAATGCGTGAGGCACATCTGCTCTTCGACCTCGAATGCTCGAAGGGCACCTATGTGCGCAGCTTTTGCCGTGACTTCGGCGAGGCTTTGGGCATTCCCGCCGCGATGGGCTTCCTCCTGCGCACGCGCGTCGGCAGCTTCTGTCTGCACGATTCGTTTTCCTTAGAGGAAATTGCCCGCCTCGGCGAAGAAGCGCTCGTTCCTGCAGAAAAGGCGATTTCTCATCTGCCGCGCTTCGACATGCCCGAGCATCGCATAGCGCCTTTCATCAACGGTCTTTCGACAGGTAGCATTGACCTCACGGTAGCAGAAGACATCCTGCGCGTCTATGGCGCGGGGCGCTTCCTCGGCATCGGTCGTTACGACGCGGCAAGGCGGGAAATGCATCCTGTCAAGGTATTTCGGGAAACAGCCGATTGAGGGCACATCACAGGGAGATTGATCCATGCAGCGTTTTTCAAAAATCACACATTTAACCGATTCTTATCGCGGAATCGTCATCGCCCTCGGCACCTTCGACGGCGTCCACATCGGCCATCAGAGCATATTGCAGCGGGCGCGCGAGCTTGCTGCCGGCATCAACGGCGTCAGCATGGCATTCACGTTCCAGGAGCATCCTCTTTCCGTCATTTTTCCTGAGCGCGCTCCCAAAAGGATTCGCTCGTTGGCCTCGAAAGAAGAAATCATCGAAAGACTCGGCGTGGACATCCTCATGAATGTTCCCTTCACGAAGAATTTTGCCGCGATTTCAGCGACGGGTTTCCTCAAGCTCCTGCAGGAAAACTTTGCGCCCGCCTATGTCGTCGTCGGCGCCAATTATACGTTCGGCTTCCAGGGAAAGGGAGATTCCGACTTCCTGCAGCAAAGAGGGGGGGAATACGGCTTCGTATCGCGCATCGGTGAATCCGTGCTGTGCGACGGCAAGATGGTGAGCAGCACATTGATCCGCAGTCTGATCGCCGAGGGCGATTTGGCGCGCGTCAACGAATATCTGAAATGGCCGCTCGATTATACCGGCGTCGTCGCTTACGGCGAGCAGCGCGGACGCAAGCTCGGCTTCCCGACGGCAAACATCGCTCTCGATGATGCCTACGCACTCCTGCCGAACGGCGTTTATGCCGTTCGCGTCCGCTTCGAGAACATGCTTTACCAGGGTGTCGCCAACATCGGCTCGAATCCTACCTTTGAGGAAGTGGAGCGGCGGCTGGAAGTCCACCTCATGCAGTTCAGCGGCAATCTTTACGGCAAGAAGATCCGTGTGGATTTCCTCGGAAAACTTCGTGACGAAACAAAATTTTCTTCTGTAGAGGCATTGGTCGAGCAGATTCAGCGCGACATCGAACAGGCACGTCATTTCTGGGATCAACCAATGCAAGTGGGGAGGCTGCATGATGTCGAAAAACAGAGTTGATATCTTAGGCATACATGTGGATTCCCTGACGATGGGTGAGGCGGTCGGAAGGATTCAGACGTTCATCGAGGAAAAATCCCCGATGCTCGTCGCCACAGCAAACGCCGAAATGCTCATGCGGGCGACGTATGACCGCGAGCTCAGAGACATCTTGAACGGGGCGGCACTCGTCGTGCCGGACGGCGCGGGCACGGTTTGGGCGGCGCACCATCTCGGGCATCTCATGCCGGAGCGCGTCGCAGGCTACGATCTCGCACAGGAGCTCATGCGCGAAGCGCCGCAGAAGGGGTATCGCATCTTCTTCTTCGGAGCCGCTCCCGGCGTTGCGGAAAAGGCAAAGGAAAAGGCGGAGAAGCTCTATCCGGGCATAGAGATCGTCGGCATACGCAACGGCTTTTTCTCTAAGGAAGATGAGCCGGAGATCCTGCATGAGATACAACAGGCTGCGCCCGACATCCTCTTAGCTGCGCTCGGGGTGCCCAAGCAGGAGAAGTGGCTTGCGGCGCATCTCGCGGAGCTTGCCGTCCCCGTTTCCATGGGCGTCGGCGGCACCTTCGACGTCATGGCGGGTGTCATGAAGCGCGCGCCGCGCTGGATGCAGAGGGCGAAGCTCGAATGGCTCTTCCGCGGCGCTTTGCAGCCCAAGCGGGCGGGCAGGCTCATGGCGCTGCCGCGCTTCGTCTTCAAGGTCATGGCGTACAAAAAGAGTAGACAAAGAAAAGGCTCTCGTCTATAATTACTTTGATAGATAATTCAGCGCCGTCCGCTTATCCGTGCTGGATTAGGATAAAAAGTATGCAGAATCTGCAGAGAAAATGAGCATCTGCAGATTCTTGTGTTGCATACGATGTGTAAGGAGGTAATGCCTATGTTGGTGTTCCCGGTTGTTCGCGAGGGATATGTTTTCATCCTTGGAGCCCTCGCCCTTGGGGCGATCCTTGGATTGGCAGTGCATCCTTATCTCGCAATTCCCTTCGTCGTGCTGGCTTTTTACTTCGCCTACTTTTTCCGCAATCCCAAGAGAAAGATTCCGACGGATCCGTTGGCGATCGTTTCTCCTGCCGACGGTACCGTGCAGGAAGTCGTCTCGCTCGACGATGATGATTTTCTGAAGCAGCCGTGCAAGAAGGTCGTCATCTTTCTCTCCGTCTTCGATGTCCATGTGAACCGCAGTCCGATCGAGGGTGAAATCAAGATTCAGAAGTATGTCTGCGGACGCTTTAAGCCCGCGTATAAGGATTCGGTGGGGTTTGAGAATGAGCGCCATATGATCGGCATCGAAAATCCCCGCCTGCGCGTGACGGTGACGCAGATCGCCGGCATCCTCGCGCGGCGCATCGTTTCCTGGGTCACGCTCGACGATGTGTTGGAAAAGGGAGAACTCTACGGACTGATTCGCTTCGGCTCGTGTACGGAACTCGTCGTTCCGGCAGAAGTTGAGGTTTTTGTAAAAAAGGGCGACAAGGTCGTCGGCGGTGAGACAGTGATCGGGAGGCTCAGTGAAACATGTATAAAAGCTTGATTCCCAACATATTGACATCAGCCAATCTTGTGCTTGGTTTTTGCTCGATCCTTTCCACATATAATGCGAATTATACATGGAGTACGCTGTTTATCCTGCTCGCACTCGTAGCGGATGGTTTGGATGGGCGGGCGGCGCGCTTCTTCGGCGTGAGCAGTGAAATCGGCAAGGAGATGGACTCTTTGTGCGACCTCGTTTCGTTCGGCGTCGCACCTGCCTTTCTCGCGTACGTCTACTGTCTCAAGGATTACGGCTACTTCGGCTGGGCAGTCGCCATAGCGTTCGCCCTTTGCGGCGCCTGGCGGCTGGCACGCTTCAATGTGAATGTTTCCGTCGTGCACGGCTTCTTCATGGGGCTTGCCATCCCGGCGGGCGGCTGCTTCGTCGCAACAGCCGTCTGGTTCTTCCGCTCCATCGGCATGCCTGCGGAGTCACTGGAACCTGCCTTTCCGCTCGTGATGATCGTCATCGCCTACCTCATGATCAGTGAGGTGCATTATCCCGATTTCAAGGGAAAGGGCGAAAAGATCTTTCCCGCCTCGAAAATCTTTGCTGTCGTGCTGTTTGCCGCCATCCTTTTCCTCGGGCGCGAGGCTATCTTGAGTGCCGTACTCTTTGCCATTTTCGGCACATATTCTGTCTTTGGCCTTTTCAATTTCAGCTTGTCGCTGCTGTTTCGGAAATAAGGCGTCGTTCGTCATGGAATAAAGGGGAAAGACTTTTATGAATTACGTGTTTGACATCGTGATGGTTCCTTTGCAGATCATCATCTTATTGTTCACGTTGTACTATTTCTTCATCGGCTTTTGCGGCATGTGGCGCCGGAAGGAAAACAAGATCCTGACGCCGAAAAAGACCTTCGCCGTCATCATTGCCGCGCATAATGAAAGCGCCGTCATCGGCCAGCTTCTGCAGAATCTGCAGGCACTGGAATATCCGAAGACGCTCTACGATGTCTTTGTTATCGCCGACAACTGCAGCGACAACACGGCGGAAATCGCGCGCAGCTATGGCAGCATCGTCTGTGAGAGGACGCATCCGACGAAGAAGAGCAAGGGCTTCGCCATGGAATGGATGTTCGAGCGCCTCTTCAAGATGGA
>ERZ773009.604-NODE-604-length-26247-cov-29.515386_pt1 | contig 26247 bp, 25 predicted proteins | sample MGYA00580663_ERZ773009 | MGnify/ENA primary metagenome ERZ773009 (study PRJEB29015, sample SAMEA2737969) | human oral metagenome | biome: human oral; feature: human-associated habitat; material: dental | place: China | collected 2026 ... | reverse complement strand
GATAGAGCGTCTGCCTCCGGAGCAGAAGGTCGCAGGTTCGAATCCTGTCCGGGGCGCCGATACGTAGGGCGCGGGAGCCCAGGCTGCACCGTCGTCGGTGGGGACTTTACGAGGCATGAGATCGTCAACCTTCACGCCGAAAGCCTCGGCCAGTTTGTAGAGGTCTTCCGCAGGCCATGTGATGCGGCCGCGAAGCCTCTGACTGATGTTAGACCCAGCAACCCCAAGGAAAGCCCCCACCTGGGCTCTGGTCAGGCCATGGGTCAAGAGGTACTGATTGACTGCGACGCCGATGGCGGCGTCGAACGTCAAGCCGGTCGCAGTGGCAGTCGTGGTTGTCATGTACTAAAAGTACCAGATGAACGACTCGCTAACAAGTGGTCTCTTGACATCCATGGCAGGAGTGCGCACGATGTACTTATGGATGAACGCATGGCTAACGTCCGTGAGGCGGACATGATCAGCGGCCGCGAGGCAGCGGCGCTGCTGCCTGGCGTCACCTATACGACCTTGATGCGCTGGGCCCGGGAAGGCGAGATTCCATCCACCCAGTACGTGAAGCGTGGCAAACGAATGTTCGCCCGAGCTGACGTCCTTGCCATGCGAGACAAGGAAACGCTCAAGTCGTCGGTGACGACCGAAGATGCATCGGCGTACAAGTCCGAACTCCCTGGTCAGGGGAGGTTGCCGGTATGAGTTCTTTCGTTGGGCTTGGTGTCTGGCAGTTGTTGGTGCTCTCGGTGCTGGGTGGGCTGAGCGTTGTGGGGCTGGCCGTCACTATCGGCGCTAGGGCGAGGATGCCTGAGCGGCCGATGTGGCGTGGGGAGTACGTGGTGGCATCGATGTCGGCAGCCCTTTGGGTCGCGGTCATGCTTACCTTCTTCAGCGTGTCTCCGTGGTGGGGCCGACTGGTTCTGGGCGTCGTTCTCGCCGTATGGGCCTCACTGACGTCTAGGGCCCAGCTGGCGGGTCTGTTTTCGGCGGCTTATGCCCGGCGTAAGACCGCGGAGGCCGACAGCGCCGGGCAGGAGGCGCAGCCGTGAGCTCGACGATGATCGGTGCGCTGGGGGGCACGTTCAGTGTGGCTCTGCTGCTGGGTCTGTGGGGCGAGGAGGCCCAGAGACGGGCTGGTTCTACCTGGTGGGCGCCGGCGGCCTTGGGGCTGCTGAGGGCTGAGGTGACCGCGGTGCAGGGTTTGCTGATCCTGCTGGTGACGCGGCCGTCGTCGTGGGTGCCGGCCGCGGGCTTGGCGCTGGTGGCGGTCTGGGCTGGAGTGGTCCGGTTCGTGCGGGTGGCTCAGCCTGAGTCCTGGCGTCAGCGCCGGTGGGCCTGGCTGGCACCTCATGTGGCTCTTGTCGTGGCTTGGGTGGGGCTGGTGGGGGTGTTCCTGCCTGTGCCTGGGCCGCTGGGTGAGCGGCTGACGACCGCCGCGGTCGTGGTGGCGGTGATGTGCGTGTTCTTCCTGGCGGCGCGCCTGATGGCGTGGTGCGCGGCGAGCCTTGGCTCGGGGGCGTGCCCGAGTGAGTACGTGGCGGCGCCTGTGCCCGAGAGGGCTTCGAGGCCCTGAGCGCCGTACCTGATTGTTCTTGATCGCTTCTTGTTTTTGAGAGTTACATTCGTGTTCTTTACGGATGAGGGGGTTTGTCGTGTCTTTTGAGGGGTTGTGGTCAGGCCGCGTGGCCGGCCTTGTCGGGCGACGGAGGAGCCTGGCCGGCTGCGCTGGGCTGTCCATGGCCCCGGGCGGGGTCCCGCTGTCCACCTGTGTGTGGCCGCCGGCCCCGGCGACAGCCGGCGGCCTCCACAGGTGGTCAGGGGGCTACGCGGGTAGCCCTGTGCGGGAGTCCAGTGAGGTATCGAGTGGGAGGAGCTCGTGATGACAGTTATCGAGGCGACGGAGTTGGAGCAGCGATTGTTGGCTGAGGCCGCCGACTGTGGCTGGCGGTTCTCGCTTGAGCAGCTGCGTGAGAGTCGCCGGGTTGGGCCTGACGGTCTGCTGGTTGCCCAGGAACTTCTAGAGGCTGGGGATGGTGATTCGCTGTCCCGAATCCCTGCTGCGGCGGAGATGGCTCTGGTGGATGAGTGCTGGCGAGCTGGCGGGGTATGGCTGCTGGAGGAGCTGGTAAAGGATCGTCGTTGCGCATTGAGGGCTTTGATCGATGTGTGGAAGGAGGCTAACGAGCCTGCCGGTGAGGTGGAGGCGGGCCCGGCCAGGCTGGTTCGGGTGGCCTTCAGCCACGTGATGTCGGTGAGTGGCGATCCGGTCGTGGATAAGGAGACGGGCTTCACCATTGAGTGCGTTGGTCTCGATATCTGTCATGACCGCTTGTTTGAGGCGCCCCCTGGGTGGGTGCCACCTATCGGCACGAATCCTGGTCTGCGGGTGTCGTATGACCCTGCGGAGGGCTTTGGGTTCTGGGCGGACGAGCGCCTTGACTGTGCCTGGTTCGTCTCGGACTGGATGGTTGACGACGGCTACGAGCTGAAATCCGTGGATCGCAGCGTGTTTGAGGGAGTGATCCACCGGCACGGGCACCGGTTTAAGAAGGACGACTGGCTTGAGTCGGTTGCCTTCTGCCTGCTTCCGGTTCAGGAAGCCAGTAGTCAGGAAGCCGGAGATGAGTCCTTCTTCCACGGCTCGATGCGTTTCAAGCCTGGCGAGGGCTTCACAAAGACCATTGACGACGTGCTGCGTCCGGAATCTCAGTGAAGGGAGGAGTTCTATCGTGACTACTTTGGATTCCTTGGTGGTTCCTGGGGATGGTGCGCTGGCGACGGGGCCGGAGCTGGAGGTCCTGGCGGGTGCTGCTGCGGAAGGGTGGTCGTACTCGCTGGAGGAGCTGCGGGTTAATCGTCGTCGAGCGCTGGCCGGCTTGGAGGCGCTTGAGGGCTCTCGTCAGGAGCGTGCTGGCGCCCGGCCTGCGCCACCGGCGTCGTCCGGGTCGGCTGACCCGAGTCGGACACGGCAGTCGACGGCTTGGGGCTTTACGGATCTGGAAGGCGGTAGCGCCGCCGTGTCGGTGGTGCTGGACGGTACTGGAGGTGATCGGCTGTGACGTCTTGGGTTGAGGACGTGGATGTGTCGACGTCGGCGGGTCTGGCGTCGGCGTTGGATGCTGTGGAGGCGTCGCCGGGGGTGTGGGATTCGCCTTTGGGTCGTCAGGTAGCGAGTGAGATCGTGCGGCTGGTTCCGCTGAAGGTGGGACCGGGGAGAGTCGCGGAGCTGGTGGACTCCGGTACGGCCTCATGGGGTGAGGTGGTGGCGGATTTGGCTGCTTCGGTGGTGGAGATGCTGCTGATGCGCCGGGACCTGCGTGCGGCTGGTAGTGACCTGTGGGCGGTGCTGGTGACTCGTGCGGTGTGGATGGTGCAGGGGCACCAGGAGAGGAATCGCCAGCACGGGCTGAGCGGTGATTCTGCGCATCCTCATCGGATGCGTGAGCGAGTCAGCTGTGTGGGTTTGGACCTTGCTGACCTTGCGGCTGGGACGGGGTTTACGTCTCCTGGCTCGGTGGAGGTCGAACGGCGGCGGGTCTGGGTGAGGGACGAGGATCTCGGGCCTTGCCTGGAGGGGGTGGCTGATGCTCTGGTGTGGGCGGGTGTGCCTGCCTGCGTTGCTCGGGCTGGGACGTGTCGGGTGGCGGAGCTGGCGGCGTCGACGTATGCGCGTGAGCGCCACCGGTCGGCGCGCGAGGACGCTGGTGAGGGGGTTCTGGCGGCTCTGGGGGTCTCGCCGGGTGCTGCGGGGGCGTGGATGAGTCTGGTCGCCGGTAGTCGGCGCGGGGGGCTGGAGTCTGCGCTGGTGTGGTTGCTGCGGGGGCGGATCACTGAGGGCCTGGGCGTCGCTGGCTTGGCCTGGGGTGAGGTGTTGAGTGCTTCTCAGCTGCGGTGGCTGCGGACGGTGGTGGCGGGGGTCGTGGTTCAGGCCCCGTCTGCTGCGCCGGCCCCGGTGCGTAGGGCGTCGTCGCACCGCACGATTGGGACCGGTGAGCAGCTGGCGCTGTTCCCGGTGGAGGGGGTGAGTGCCGGGGCGGCCGCGTAGAGAGGGGTTCATGAGACTCGCCCCCGACCGGCGGACCGGGCGAGGGCGAGAACCAAAACAACAGCACCCGACCACAAATTTTCGAACCCTTTGGTCGGGGGCCTGGATGGAGTACGCCGAAACGCGCTCCAGATGATGGTTAGAGAGTAGTTGATGGACGCAACTTCCGCAAGGGTAGAGCTGGAATCTAAGGTTTCTAATCCTATTAATGCTTTAGATGGTGGGCGGGTTTCCGTTGGCTTCGTGCCGAATTCGTCGGTTCGTAAGTGGCGTCGCCCGTCGGTGGCGATGGAGCGGTCGCGTCTGCTTGTGGCCGCCTCGGTGCCGGAGGGGTGCGTGCTGGCGCCGAGGGTGTCGGTGTGGTTGGAGGCGGTGCGTGAGGTGGCGGAGGCCCACGGGCTGCGGGAGGCGCAGGTGGTGACGGTGGTGCGTGTGGCTCGGGGCCTGTGTGACTGGGTCGATGGGGCCTCGCGCACGACGCGGGTGGTGAATGAGCGGGTGGCTGAGCTGGCGGGCTGCTGTGTGCGGACGGTGCAGCGGTGGCTGCGTCGTCTGGAGCAGTGGGGTCTGCTGGGGCTGGTGGCTGGTGGGCGGTCGGCCAGGTGGGCGCCGCTGGCGCGCAGTCAGGACGCTGAGGGGCGGGTGGTGCTGGAGCGCCGCAACGAGGCTGCGGTGAGGTCGCTGGTGGTGCCCGAGGGGATGGTGGCGGCCGCTCCGGCGTTGGCTTCCTCGTCGTCGGCGGGGTGTGGGCCTGTGGGCAACGAGGGGCCGGCCGGGTCCGGTTGTGGATCGAGGTGTCACCCCTACCCGCTGTTAGGGATTCTTGACCCCCGCACGCGCGCGCGAGGCGGCCTGGGTGGAAAGGGTTTGGTGCCGCTGCGCGGCGCTGAGGCCTTCTTGGGGGCCGCTGCGCGGCCCGGTGGCCGGGTTCGTGGTGATCGGCGGCGTGCGTGGTGGTCGCCTCGGCGCACGAGGAGCACGGAGGAGGCGGTGCTTGGGCTGGCTCGTGAGCTCCAGGAACGTTTACGGGTGCTTCGGGGCTGCTCGGACAGGTACGTGATGCGCGTGATCCGGCCGTTTTTCGGGGCTGGCTGGTCGGTGGGTGACCTGGTGGCGGCGGTGGACCGGCGTCCGGATGGGTCGGTGTGGCCGCACAGCGGGGACCGGGGTGTGCGTGAGCCGGCCAGGTGGCTGATTCACCGGTTGTCGGCCTGGCTCGATGGCGGTGGGGTGCCGGTGGCGTCGTGGAGGCAGGAGCGGGCGGCGGCGCATGAGCGGGCGATGGCGGAGCGTGAGGCCCGGATGGTGGCTAGGGAGGCCGAGCGCGCACGCATCGCCGCGCAGCGCGCCTCGTGGGGCGGTGGGCCCGGGCCGGGGCAGCTCGCCGCCCGGCGGGCGGCGGTGGAGGCCGCCGGGCGCGGTGGTGCGCGTAGCTGTGGCCATCGCCGTCGGGGGCTGTGGTAGCTGGGCGTCTGGGTGTGGCGGGGGGTGGCACGGCTATAGGCGACAGGGGGAAGACCGGTGATTGGGTCTTCTCGGCATTGAGCTTTTGGGAAGGGAAGGGGGTGTCGGGTTGGAGTCGATGCTGGACTCGGAGTCGGACTCGGGTTCGGGGGTGAAGCTGCTGGGAGCGGTGATTCTCCCGGTGCTGGTGACGGTGGTCCTGGTGGGGGTGCTGACGATCGGGACGGTCCTGGGGACGGGAGTGTATGTGTCGAGTCTTCTCAGTGCTCCGCGAGGGGGGATGGGCACGGGTATGGCGTGCCGGGTCGGGCAGTCTCAGGTGGAGGCCCCTGATGGCAGTGGTGGCTCGGTGACGTTCAGTCAGGAGCAGCTGAACAACGCTGCCACGATCATCGCGGCGGGCAATACCGCCGGGGTGGGTGCGCAGGGGCAGAAGGTTGCGTTGATGACGGCTTTGCAGGAGTCCACGTTGCGCAATCTGGCTAACCCGGGGGTGGCCGGCTCGATGGACCTGGCTCATGAGGGCACGGGCAGTGACCACGACTCCGTTGGCCTATTTCAGCAGCGGCCCTCGATGGGGTGGGGGTCGGTGGAGGAGATCATGACGCCGTCGAAGTCGGCGTCGGTGTTCTACGACCGGCTCAAGGGCGTCGAGGGCTGGGAGTCGATGGCGCCGGGGCAGGCGGCGCAGAGCGTGCAGCGCTCGGCCACGCCGACGGCGTATGACAAGTGGGAGCCGACGGCGGGGGCTCTGATGGCGGCGTTGGCGGGGGTGAAGTGCGAACCGCTGGGAGCGTCGTCCGGTCAGGCGGCTATGGGCGTGGCCGGGGTGAGTGGGGGCAGGGCAGCGATCATCGCCTACGCCCAGGCTCAGGTCGGCAAGGCCTATGTGTGGGCTGCGGAGGGCCCGAATGCCTTTGACTGCTCGGGCCTGACGAAGATGGCTTATGCGCAGGCCGGTATTCAGCTGGAGCACTCCTCGGGTGCGCAGCTGAACGCCGGTGAGCACATTCCGGCCTCTCAGGCTCAGCCGGGTGACCTGTTGTGGTGGCCCGGCCACATCGCCATCTATACGGGTAACGGTCGAATGATCGGTGCCCAGACCCCTGCTGAAGGGGTACGTGAGATGGCGGTGTACGGGTCACCGACCTACATCCGGGTCCCGGGCTTGTAAAGGGGGCAGGAAGTGGCCGCAAGTACAGGGGCGCGCAACCGCGCCGTGTCAGGAATTTCGTGTGAAGTAACGAGGTATCGGAGAAGAAAGCATGTTGAGGAAGGTATCTGACTGGTGGTCGTGGATGTGGTCGAGGACCCGCCGCGGGACAAGGTTTGTGATGGTTGGCGTCGGCGGGTTCGTCCTGGTGGTGGTGATGGTGGCCGGCCTGGTGTGGGTCGGTTCCAACACCGACCGCCTGCCCTCCCCCAGCGGAGCGAAGGGGCCAGGACCGACTATCAGCCCGGGGGCCTCGGCGCCAGCATCGGTGTCGGCCGCACCGGGTGACTCGGGGCACGTGACGTCCTCGACGGGGGTGGACTTCGGTTCTTCCCTGCCACGTCTGGGTTCGTCCCCGTTTGCGAGGACCACTGACCCGAAGGTCTTCGCCCTGAGCGTCCAGGCGGCGTCGGGATACGACTACTCGAATGTCCAGCCGAAGGATCCGGGGGCTGAGGCCTCCCGGATCACGGACTCCTGGATTGCCGGTATGACCGGTGAGGACGGTCCCCTGGGGGCCGATAAGCACAAGATCCTGCGCCAGGCGGTCAAGGACTCGATCAGCCCTGACGACCTGTCTCACCAGATCGCCTCCAAGCAGCTCGACGAGGTCGACGTCCTGGGGGTGATGGACACGGATAACAGCACGCTGCGCAACGACGTCGGTAACGAGGTCTTCCTCAAGGTCGTCAACAACCGAGACACCCTGTTCGCGTTGACGACGTCAGCCAGGGTCAAGACGACCACGCAGCAGACAGGAGACGTCTCAGGCTTCGTGCGGACCACTGAGACCTCGCTCAACATGATCGTGCGCTGTGACCCGGCCATCAACGCTGGCGTGTGCGAGCTGGTCGGTGTCGTCGGTGGAGGTGACGCGTGATGACCTCGATGAAGCGGGCCTACTGGTGGTGCTGCGCAGCCCTGACCGCCAGCTTGGTAACCCTGACGGTTGCGCTCGTCCACCTGGGAAGTAACGGGGGAGCATGATGGACACCTTGAAGCAGGTCTTAGGGTGCGTGGGGCGAGTGATCGGCCTGGTGGTGGTCCTGGTGGTCCTGGCGCCGTCGACCGCTGCTACAGCCTCCCCGGCGCTGGCTTTGGCTCACAGTCACGTTGCTGCTGCTGCGCTGCCGGCTGACCCGCCGGCCCCTGTCCCCGATCCGGGTGGGCAGGGCCCTGCGAAGGATCGCGATGGTGGGGCGAGACCTGCACCTAGTGATGAGCCGACCGGCAGATCGCCACTGGACGGGGAGTACCACGGGCACACCGGGGACAAAGGAGGCCAAGACGGATTCAGAAACAAGGGCAGTGAGGTCCCGAGGGCTCTGGGAAACAAGTTGAAGTCGGGCAAGGACAACTCCGACGACGTGGCCAAGAAGGTCGCTGAGAAGGCTGACGAGAAAGCGAAGTCTGACAAAAGCTCTGACGACGGTGGCCTGCTGAACGGGTTGGACCCCAAGACATGGGTCAAGAAAGGTATGGAGGCCGCAGCGACCTGGATCGGTGACGCACTCGGGCGCGCCGCAGCGTGGATCATCACCTCGGCGCTGGCGATCGCCTTCGGTGTGGGCTCCCCGAACCTGGGCGCTGACTACATCTATACGTGGACCGGGAGGGTGTTTGCGGTAGCGATCCCGATCACCATCGTGCTGGCGTTCTGGCAGCTGGCCAAGAGTGCGATCCAGGCCCGGGGTCTGTCAGGGGTGCGTAGGGCCGCCGGCGGGGCGGTGGCCGCTACTGCGGCCTCAATGGTTACGTTGCCGATTCTGGTGAGTCTGACGGCGGGTGTCGACGGTCTGCGCTCAGCGATGACGGGGTGGCTGGGCATGGACGTGGAGAAGCTGAGTAAGCAGATCACGGACATCTTCTCACTGGACGTCTTCTCAGCTCTGGCTGGCGTATCCCCGAGTGCAGCTGCCGGTGGTGCGGCGGTGATGGCGATCGGGTTCGGTTTCTTCTGCCTGTTCACGATCTTCTTCGCGATCGTGCTGCTGTTCGTGATGCTGCTGCGAGGCGTGTTCCTTCAGGCTGCGACGGTGGTGACCCCGGCGGCGTACAGCGGCCTGGCGGCTGATGAGACACGTGCCTGGCCCAGAACCGTGCTGGGATGGTTGGTCGCCCTGCTGGTGGCCCCGTTCGGCATTGTGATCGTGCTGGGGATCGGGTTCCGGGGGCTGAGTGAGATCGGTGAAGCGAAGTCGATCACGGACGCGCTGACGCAGATGGCGACCTGTGCGGCCTCTCTGCTGGGCGCCCTGGCCTGCCCATGGGTCTTCTTCAAGCTCTTCAGCTTCCTGGGTGAGGACGCGGTGGCGTCGATGGTCTCCCAGATGCGTGGGGCTGTGGTGGCAGGGGCCCACACGGTGGGAAACACCGTCAAGTCGGTGGTGAACGCGGCCTCCTCCCCCACCGAGGGCGGGCCGATCGGACAGACTGTCAAGAGCGCCGCCGACCAAACTGCTTACGGAGACACCGATGGCACTGGTGGGCAGCAGGGCCAGGACGGTGGTGATGGGCAGGGCGCTGGCGACCAGCAGGGCCAGGACGGTGGTGATGGGCAGAAGGCCAAGGTCGCCGCGGCGGCCGCTGCCGTGGCCACGGGCGGAGCCAGCGCAGCCGCCGGAGCCGGCGCCGAGGCCAGTGCTGCTGGTAGTTCTGGAGGCGCGTCGGGCGCGGCGTCGAGCTCTGGCGCCTCAACGTCGGCGACCTCGGGCTCCGAGGCATCAGGCGGGACGGGATCGGCCGGGTCAGTCGCGGCCGCCCCGGGTGAAGGATCTAGCCCTGTGGGTTCAGGATCCGCATCCGGTAGCGCCAGTGGAACTGGCGGTGGGCTGTCGGCAGCTCCGACGCCGGGCACCGGTGCTCCCGGTGGTGCCGGTTCGGTTGGTTCGGTGGCCAGTGCTCCGGCTGAAGGCGGAGGCGCGGCTGGTCCGAGCCCGGTTGTGGGTGGTGAAGCCTTCGACGGTGGTGGTGGCGGGTTTGCTTCAGCGCCTGCTCCTGCATCTGCTGGTGGTTCGGGCGGTGGTGCCGGTTCGGTTGGTTCGGTGGCCAGTGCTCCGCCGGCCGGTGGCGGCTACAACTCTGCTCCGCCCCCGCCGCCTGCCACGACCTACTCGTCGAGCTCGTTGTACGGCTACAACAGCGCTAACGGAGGGTACGGCTCAGGGCTCCAGGACTACCGTCTGTCCGCCCCGGCTGATGACACCGACACTGCGGTGTTCGCCGTCCCGGGTGGGGCCGATGAGCCTGTCGGAGCGGAAGCGTTCGTGCCTGCGGATGACTACTGGGAGGAGGTGTGAGCCATGAGGGTTGTCACCCCGGATACCTCGTTGTGGGAGTACCTGTCGAGTTTCTTGGACACCCTTGGTGGCCTCCAGGCCCTGGTGCTGATCGCCTGCGTGATCGGGGTGATCACGGGCTGCGTGCTGTGGGCAGTTGCGTCCGAGCCCATCGCCCGTAGAGGGCGCTGGGCGGTGTTCGGCTGCTGCGCAGGGGCCGCCGTGGCAGGGAACCTTCCCGCGCTGATCGCGACCGTCATCGCGAGCCTGTCCTGACGGGCTCCTGCACGCATCACTCGCCACGCCCCTGACCACCTGCCCTGGTGGTCAGGGGCGTGGCGGTGGCTGGCACGGCTTTGGGTGAAAGGGGCACCAGGCCCCTTCATCACAAGGAAGGAGGGGTCGTAGTGAACAATTACGACCCGGGCATCAGTCCCAATTGGACATTTTTCCCGTTCATGGACAGTCTCAAGAACGCTGCGGGGGGATGGCAGGCCATGGGTCTGATCTTCGTGGCGGCGTTGCTGATTGCTTCGGCGCTAGCGCTTGCCGGTGGGCATGTGTGGGACCACGGACGTTCCACACAGCTGGGTAAGGCTGGGATCGTTTCAGCCTTCGCAGGGGCGGCGCTCATCGGTGCAGCACCACATGCCGTCGCCTTCTTCGCAAACATGGGACTCTTCTGATGGCGGCGCCAGCAGCGGAAGTCCTTCCGCGTCGCAGCTCGTCGGGCGTGTTCCTGGGGTTGTCGTTCCGGGCGATGATGTGCGTGATTGCGGGCGCGGGCGTGGCCGTCTTCGCCACCCCCGTGTTCGGGGGGTTCCGTGGACTCGCTATCACGGCGCCGGTATGGCTTCCGCTGCTGGTCCTGGGACTGTGGCCCGTGGCGTACATCGACGGGCGCGCCATCGACTGGCTGCCGATCGGCGTGTCGCACCTGATCCGGCGGGCAACCCGTCAGCACCAGTACCGGGCGAAGGTGTGGCGTACCCGGCCGGAAGGCACACTGGGCCTTCCTGGTAACCGTGCACGCCTGGAGATGCTCGTCGACGAGGCCTCAGGGACGGTGATGGTGCTCGATCGTCGCAAGAAGACACTTGCTGTGACGGCGGCGGTGCAGGGAAGCTCGTTCCTGCTCGATGAGACCGCCGACCAGAACGCCAAGGGCAACGGCTACGGACGGCTGCTGTCGGTCGTGGGCTCGACTGAGGGCATCAAACGCATCCAGGTCAGAACACGCTCAACCGCAGACGTCGGTGCGGACATACACCGCTACTGGGCGCAGAACCGGGCGCAGATGAGCCTGGACCATCCGGTTCAGGCCTCCTACCGGGAGCTGCTGGCGTGGTCAGGGACGTTCATGGAGCGCCACGAGGCCACGATCACGATCGTGCTTGACCTGGAGAAGGTTAAGAAGTCCGTGAGGGCCTACGGTGGCGGAAAGACCGGGGCCGCAGCACTGATGCGCCAGCGCATGAGCACCCTGGAGCAGCAGCTGGACTCCGCGGGCCTGACGCTGCGGGGCTGGCTCACCAAGGACGACCTGGCGACTATTGTCCGGTGCGCCTACGACCCGGCCGCGGCGACGCGGCTCCAGGCCCACCCTGAGCAGGTCGAGGACCTGGAGGACGCGGGCCCAATGGCAGTTGACCCGGACTGGACCCAGGTTCGTACCGACTCGGGGTTCCACAAGGTGATGCGGATCGCCAAGTGGTCCCGTGAAAAATCAGCGATCGGGTTCCTTGAAAAGGTCCTCCTGGTGTCGGGGATCGTGGTGACGTCCTCGTTCATCTACAGCCCTGTGCCCAGCAGTAAGGCTGTCAAGGACGCCAAAAGAGAGGGCAGCCGCGAGGTGGAGGCTCACGATGACCGCCGTCGGCTGGGAAGAGGATCGACGGTTGTTAATCAGACTGACCACGCCCAGGCCGTCGAGCACCTGGCCGACCTCAACCGCGGGTTCGTCGACTTCGACCACGCAGTCCTGCTGACTGTGTCGGCCCCGACTAAGGAGGCTCTAGCCAAGGGCGTGGAGGACGTACGTGGTGCCGCCCGAGCGGTCATGGCTGATCCACGTACGGTCATCGCTCAGCAGGATGAGCTCTTTGAGGCCGCCGTCCTTCCACTGGGGCTGGGGGTGCGCTGATCATGGGTGTGAAGGTGGGAACCCTCGTTGTTGGGCGGCGGACGCTCCGTCAGCGACGGGCTGCAAGTAGGGCTGAGCGGCAGCTGTTCCACAAGATCAGCAGCAAGGAGCGGGAGAGCCAGCGCCGACAGAAGAAGGAGGAGGACGCCCTGTGGGAGGGCGAGTCCCTGCCCGCTGAGGGGGAGGCCGGCGACCGGATGGGCCGGTCAGTGATCCCGGCGTACGTGAGTACTACGCGGATCACGTCCAACAAGGCTCGCGTGCAGTACCCGTTCCTGGCGCCGGCCAACCGAGGAGGAGAAGGAGTGCTGATCGGGACTGACAAGTTCGGCCGCTCACCGTTTTGCTTCGATCCCTTCGGGGACTACCGCAAGGGGATTCTGAGCAATACGAACATGGCGGTCCTCGGGGGGATCGGAACTGGGAAGTCCTCACTCATGAAGTGCATGGCGCTACGCGACCTCGTCTTCGGGCGCCGCACGTTCATTCCCGGTGACCCGAAGGGCGAGTGGACCAATATTGTTCAGGCGGTCGGTGGTTCGGTGATCACGCTCGGTGGCACCTCGCGGGCCCGTCTCAACCCGTTGGACGCCGGCCGGCGCCCGCACCGGGATCAGGAGGGCAGGGCGGTGAGCGACGAGCAGTGGCGCACCATGGTGGACAACCAGCGCCTTGACCTGATGGAGGCGCTGGTGTCCACCTTGATGGGGAAGGACCTGTTGCAGGCGGAGAAGGCCTCACTCAGGGTCGCCCTGGAGGCGGCATCGGCTCGACACGGCGGCAGCCCGATCATTCCAACGGTTGCGGAGGAGGTCTTCAACCCCAGCACCCCGGTTGAGGAGGCTGAAGGGTTCCGGGACCGCGAGGACCTCATCCGTGTCGGAAGGGAGGTCGGTTTCGCCCTCCAGGAGTTGACAAGAGGAAAGCTCAGGGGACTGTTCGACGGGCCATCGACGGTCGCCTTCGATCCGGCAGCGCCAATGATGTCGATCAACCTGCAGAACTTCACGCGAGGCTCTCAGGCCATGTCTTTGATCATGGCCTGCACGGGTAGCTGGTTCGAGGCCTCCTTACGCGGTGACGACCTGGGTCAGCGCAACGTGATCTACGAGGAGTCTCATGAGTTGATGAGCTTCCCGCAGCTGTTGGAGCGTATGCGCTCCAACTTCAAGCTGGTTCGCGCATGGGGGCTGCGCAACATCATCGCTTTGCACCGAATCAGTGACCTCGATGCGGTCGGCTCCCTGGGTTCCAAGCAGCGGGCCGTGGCCGAGGGCCTGCTGGCGGACACCTCCACGCGGGTGGTCTACCGGCAGGAGTCCGACCAGCTGGAGAACACCCGGAGGGTCCTGGGTCTGAGCAGTACCAGCCTGACGGCGGTGGAGAACCTGGCTATCGGCAGCGGCCTGTGGCAGGTCGGCAAGCAGGCCTACCTGGTAGCTCACCAGCGCACGAAGTGGGAGACCCAGCTGACGAACACGGACTCAGCGATCGGAGAGAGACAGTGAGCACCACTAGTGGGTCGGACTCGATGCTGAACTTCGGCCTGTTTGCCGCCGGATGTGCAACGGTCATGGCTGTTACGGCCCGGGTATCGGCAGGTGTGGCCTGCACCGTCAGCGGGTGCAGCGTCAGCCGCGACCCGGTCAGCGGGACGATCGCCTCGGTCTTCCTTGTGGCACCGGCACGGGCCTGGGGTGCCCAGGGCATGAGCGGGATCGTGTTCTGGCTCTGCTGGGTGGTCATGCTGGTGCCGGTCGTGGTTGGTGCCGTGTGGGTGTGGCGCCAGGCCAGCGCGCGAGGTCTGCTAGGTGGGGCGGGGCGCAGCGGAGATCTTCGCCACGAGAGGGGCATGGCCACCAGGAGCCAGGCGGTGCAGCACTTCGGGGCCAGGTCGCTGGAGAAGATGGTCTGGCTGCGCCCTGACCTTGCGCGGCCCACCTGCTGGGAGCTGGGCTACCGGGTGGGAAGGTGCCGGGGCGTTAACGCCTTCCTTCCCAAGGAGGACTCCCTGGTGGTTCAGGGAATCTCACGCATGTCTAAGTCAAGGTTGCTGATGGAGGCTGTCCTGGCCGAGTTCACCGGCGCGGTGGTGGGGACCTCGGTGAGGGCCGAGATGGCGGCCCGCACCGTCCTGCACCGCCAGGCGCTGGGCGGGCCGGTGGCGGTCTTCGCCCCCGGCGGGGTGAGCACCACCGGTGAGGCCGGACGGGTCCTGGAGCGGGCACAGTTGCGCTGGTCCCTGACCAGAGGGTGTGAGAACTCGAGGGTGGCCTTGCGCCGTGCCAAGGCCCTGGCCGCTAACGCCGGTAAGGGCACCGGTGGAAGCGCAGCCTTCTGGGAGTCTCACGCTCGCCAGGTCCTCGCCCCGCTGCTGCACGCCGCGGCCCTGTCCGGTGAGGGCGTCGAGGCCCTGGCCAGGTGGACCCAGAGCCCGGCTCGGGCCAGGGACGCCGTCGCGGTCCTGAACACGTCATCCGCAGCGGAGCGGGGATGGGCAGACCGCCTCGACGGGGAGCTCTCGGGCGACAGTCGGACGGTGGACAACATCTGGGCCACGGTCGCATCGTGCGTCGGCGAGCCGTTGATGGACTCTGAGGTGCGCGAGATGGTCTCGCCCGCCCCGGGGATGGAGCTCGACATCGAGGACTTCATCCGCCAGCGCGGCACCCTCTACGTCGTCAGCGACAACAACGACTCGGCAGCCCCGTTCCTGGCGGCCCTGATAGAGGACTTCTACGCCGTGGCCACCGAGCTTGCCAACCGCTCGGAGGGCAACCGGCTGTGTCCGGGGCTGCTGCTGTGCCTCGACGAGATCGCGAACATCGCGGTGCTGCCGTCACTGCCGAAGATGATGAGCGCCGGCGGCGGAAGCAACATCACGGTCATTATCTCGATCCAGGACCGTGCTCAGCTGGCTGCCCGGTTTGGTCGTGACGTCGCTCAGGCGATCTGGGCCGCGGCCACGGCAAGAATGCTGCTGGGCGGGACCATGGACGGTGAGACCCAGCGAGATGTCGTGGCCAGTATCGGTGAGCGCACCGTGGAGCGGCGGACCGGGTCCACCGGCCTGGGACAGTCGTCGTGGGGAGAGGTCAAGGAGAACGTCGCTACCGCCGGCCAGGTCCGTGCCCTGGCCAAGGGCAGCGCCCTGCTGTTCAAGGGCGCGGCGCCGGCGGCCGTCATCGACCTGATGGACATCGACACCCGTCTCAAGCACCGGGGCCGCCGGTACCCGTCCCCCACCTCGGCGGCCACCAAGCCGGCCGACCTGGCGGTGGCTGCGGAGCCGTACCGGCCGCCCGAGCTGGCACCAACCAGCTACGGGCAGTGGCCGGCCGGCTCGGGCCAGCAGACCCCTCCGACAACGACACCGGTGGGGAGGTGAGTAACGCATGGACAGGAGCACGAGCGATGAGGTGGTCCTCTACGGGAGGGCCAACTGCGTGCAGTGCACGGCTACCGGACGCAAGCTGACGGCCATGGGGGTGGCCTACACCTACAAGGACGTAGACGACCCTGATGCCGCCCGTGAAGCGGAGCGGGTCGCGGACCGCCTCGGGGCACGTCAGCTTCCCCTGGTGGTGGCCGGCGACAAGGAGTGGGTCGGATACCGACCCGACCTGATCGAGCGGCTGCGTCCCCCTGAGGTGGGGGCCGCAAGCCGCAGCCGGGCGCCGGCCCCCACCCGAGAGAGAGCCATGGAGATGAGCGGCTGATGACTGGGCTGAGAAACAGGCGCCGCCCACTGCGTACCCCGGGGCGAGTGGCGGCCGGTAAGCGCTATACGGACTGGCTGGCCTCCCCGGGGTGGCACAGGCGCCGCCAACGCTGGGCGAGCGAGGAGCAGCGCCGCTACGGGCGCATCGTGTGCGCTCTGTGCGGGGCCCGGTGGAGCCAGTCCTGCGGGGACCTGCACCACCTGTCCTACAGCCGTATGGGCAGGGAGAGGCACGAGGACCTGATGGCCATGTGCCGGCCCTGCCACGAGCTGGTGCACCAGGCGATCGACGCCTCACGGTCCTGGCAGAGGCTCATCTCCCGGGGCAGGAGGCGTCAGGTGACCCTGGCGATCATCGAGAGCATCAGACAGTCACGAGCACGCAAGAACCAAGGTACTGAGCAGGAGTAATAATGAGTGAGGCCAGCAGCACCACCGCTGGCGGCGGGGCGTGGGACACCAGTGGCGGGGCGAACGGGGACGACATCCCTTTCGCCCCGACGATCGACTGGTGGGCACTGACACCGCAGGAGCGTCTTGAAGAGCTCGGGCAGCTACGAGTCTTCGTGGCCCGTCTGGTCATCGACTATGAGCTTGGCCCCGAAGTGATCCCCCCGTGCTGGGAGAGGCACGAGTGGGTCATCCGCGTTCTTGACGCTCTTTATCGTTCCTATTTGATTGCGACACACCCCGTCCAACCCGGTGAAGCACTCATCGGGTGGCACCATAATTTCGTATTCGTTCGTGATCTGCTGCGCGAGGCATTCACCGGCTCGTGCACAGCCAGCAGTCACGTGCCCGCCCGCTCTCAGTCGTGGGCGGCAGATATCGTTGCCGGGGGTAAGGACAGTCTAGAGTGGATCGGACGCCACAGGGAGGCGGTGGCCGCTTACCGCACCGAGGCGGAGGCGGCGGCCGTCGCGGCGGCGGGCGCCTGACGGCACACTCTGATGACTGGAAGGAAGCGACAGTTCTGTGGCCGTGCGGCCACACGGAGGAGCTCATGCTGACCTGGCTGCCGACGCTGGCCGCTCGGCGCAGCAAGGCCAGGCAGACAGCGCGCGAGGACGGGTGCGTCACCTGCGCCGCCGGCGGCGCACCGGCCCAGGACGCGGTGGTGGTGCCGTTCCCGGAACGGCCTGAGCCGCGCAAGCGGGGGGTTCCTGCATCCGGGCAGGCGATCCTCGACGAGCTGATCGAGGCCGGCCAGGAGTGGATCGAGGTCACCAGCACGGCCGTGAGCCTGCTGGTGGAGTACGTGCCCGAGGAGATACGTGTCGACGTCGTCCCCGGCGCGCTGGCGGTCGTGGCCAACCCGGGCCCGATCGTGCGCTCGTGGGGCCAGTGCAGCGCCGAGATCGGTGGCCGTATCGCCGCCGGGGCGGCCAGCATCACGGTCCTGGCCGGTGGAAGCGCCGCAGTGTGCGACGGGGGCACGCTAATGGCCCTGGCCGGCGCCGGCGTGGTTGGTGCCGGCGCGCGCCTGGTGCTCAACACGGAGATGGACGACATCGATGAGGACCTGGTCGTCCACGCCCTGCCATGGTCGGTTGTCGTGGTCGACGGCGTCGCCGAGGTCGTTACCGCACAGCCGTGGGGCGTGATCGTTGACTCTGCCGGCAACACGAGTCCGGCCCTGTCCGAGCCGGCCGACGACTTGGGCGAGCTGCTTGAGGTGGCCCAGGCCATGGGCGCCCACCCGGGCCTATAGCTCCCTGCCTCGGTCCTGCTCTCTGCCCGGCTGCTGCCTTGTCCTGGGCTGCTGCGGTACGCCGACCGTGCCTCTGGGGGTGCGGCTCATGGTGGGTACCCCCGGGGCTCGCCCAGGAGCCGGGGCCGCCTGTCTGGGGGCCTGCTCGGAGAGCCTGCGGGCCCTAAGGAGCGCCTGGGTGGCGCGGCGGCGGTCCTCGACGACGGTGCGGTCGATGTGGGAGACCACCGGCCCCAGGGTCGCTTCCAGGGAGGCGTCATGGGTGGTGGCGGACACGGGCCCGCCGGGCGGGTCGATGATGCCGTACCGGTCCCGGTAGGCCGCGACGGTGCGGGCGGCCTCCAGCCACTGGGACCGCAAGAGCGCGTCGGCCGGCGCGGGGCCGAGGTCCTTCGTCCAGGGCTGGCCCTCGGTCAGGGCCTGGTGCAGGACGGCGCTGGCGCGGGCGGTGATGAGCTTTTCGCGCTCGGCCAGGGCCCGGGCGACGTCGGGGTCGGCCGACGGGGGCGCGGCGGGGATGAGGCCGGCGATGAGTCGGCGCTGCCCGCCGGATGCGGTGTGGGCCTTGCGGGCCTTGGCGACGCGGCCTGCCAGGTCGGCGGCCGGGTGACGCTCGTTGAGGGGCTTGGCGCCGGCCAGGGCGGGCAGCACCGTGTTGACGTCCAGGCCCGCGCGGCCGGCGCGGCGCAGCTCCTTGGCCAGGGCGTCAGAGTAGTCGTCGGCCAGGATCCGGTCGGCTTGGCCGGGCAGGAGACGGGGCAGGGAGATCTCCCATCCCCAGGCGGCCTCCCCGGCCGCGATCGTGGCGTACTCGTCGGCCAGGCGCTTGACGGACTCGACCTGGTCGGCGTGGCGGTCGGCGGCCCTGCGGGCGGTGGCCGGGGCGGTGTCGCGGGACAGGACGTCGGTGAGGATGTGGGCGGGCTCCTGCGCGAACTGGGGCATGAGGTCGTCATCGGCCTGGGCGCCGTCGGTGACGACGTGGGCGACGTTCGCCGACTTGCCGCGGGTCATTCCGACGTAGAGGGCCTGGCGGCCCATGTCGGGGGTGACCACGACGTGGCAGTCGTCCACGGTGCGGCCCTGGGCGCGGTGGATGGTGGTGGCGTAGCCGAGCTCGACCTGGGCGGCGACGTAGTCGGCGGGCAGGTGGATCGCCTCCGCAGCCGGGTCGGCGGCAGGGGTGACGAGCATGGCGCCGTCAGCGGACACGGCTTGGACGTGCCAGGTGGCGCCGTTGTGGGCCCAGTGGCGGCCTGAGCGTAGGGCTCTCGCGTTCTTGCGGGTGACGATGAGGTCGCCGGCTGACGCTTGGTTGCCGTCGGCCAGGGTGACCTCCCGGCCGTGCACCTTGCCGGCGGACTTGAGGTCGGTGCGGGCGCGGGCGGCGAGCTCGGCGGCGGTGGCGTTGTCGGCGGCGACCATGAGGCTCGTGCGGCCCTGGGCGGTCTCGCTCGCCCAGGCGGCGTGGACCTGGTCGAGGACCTCCTCCTGGGGCCCGGCCTGGACCGCACCCTTGGTCATGTAGGTTTCCACCGCCCTGCGGTCACCGGCGCGCAGGGCCAGGGAGGCCGGCCCCTGCCAGTCGTCGACGAACCGGTGAATCGTCTTCAGGGAGGCGACCTTCTCGGGGTGGGAGTCGATGAGCATGCCGAAGCTGCCGCCGGCCTCGACGGCGGCGAGCTGGTCGGGGTCCCCGACGGCGAGGACCTTGGCGCCGGCGGCGTCGGCCTGGGCGACGATCTCGTGCAGGGGGATGGTGGCGGCCATGGAGGCCTCGTCGACGATGATGAGGTCACCGGCCTCCAGCCGCGCCTGCGGGGCAGGGGTGTTCTCGATGCGGTGCAGCGCGGTGTCGATCGCGGCCCGGATTCTCCGGTCGGGCAGACCAGCGGTGGTGGGGTCAACGACCGCGAGGGAGTCGCGGATGTCCGCGACGCGGCCGCCCTGGTCGATCCAGTCGCCGGCCTGGCGCAGGAACGTTGCCTGGTTGTCGCGCTCGGCCTGGGCGCGGCGCAGTGTGAGCCACATGCTCACGTTGTCGGCCGGCGCTCCCAGGGACTCGCCGAGGACCTCGGCGGCCGCCGAGGAGGGGGCCAGGGCGGTGACCGACCCGGCCCCGTGCTCGGCCTGCCAGGCATCCACCAAAGCGGACAGGGCGGTGGTCTTGCCGGCGCCGGCGGGCCCGACCATGAGGTCCAGGCGCCGGCCACTGGTGGCCACGGCCTCGATGGCGGCCAGCTGGTCGGCGCTGGGCGCCCGCCGACCGGAGGTCGCCAGGGCCTGCGGGTTGGCCAGCCTGGGGGCGTCGGTGCTCCGGCTCCAGCGCACGAGGGCGTCCTCGGCGTCCAGGAGCACCTGGGTCGTGAAGATCTCGCTGTTCTCGGGGACGAACTGACTGGTGCCGTCGCGGCGGCGGTAGCGGGCGGGGGTGTGCGCGGTGGTCGCGTAGTCCACGCGCACGCACCTGGCGGTGACCGCCTCGGTGAGCCGGCCAGTGAACTGATCGCGCTGACCGGGGGTCTCGAAGCGGAGCCTGCGGGCGGCGCGCTGGGCCTCAGCGCGGATGTTCCAGGTGCTCCAGTGAGCGCGCGATGACTGGAGCGCGACCAGGACGCCACCGGCTAGGTGGGCGACCTGGTCGTCGGTGATGTCGGCTGCGCGCACGGGGTGGGAGCGCGTGCCCGGCTGACCGGGCACGGTCCCGGGCGCGGGCAGTGGCCGGCCGGTCACGCCGCGCAGGGGCTGGTCGCCGGCGACCTGGCGTGCGCGCTCACGCCAAGAGCGCGTGAGCTCTTCCAGGGAGTGGTGCTTCTTGTCGCTGCGCGTGCCAGCCCACGCCTTCGCGTCGGCGTCCCAGTGCCCTGCACCGTCGGCGCCTGCCTCCTCGCGGGCGGCCTCGATCTGGGCGTGCCGGGTCGAGAAGACCCTCAGGAGGCGGTCGTCGACGCCGTCGATCTCCCAGTGCTCCCGCCCGGTGCGGGAGACGGAGTGCACGTGCCACTCCACCCCCAGGCGCGCGGACAACGAGTCCATGAGGTGGTTGTCGTATGCCTCGCTCAGGGCGACCTGGGCGGGCAGGAGCGCGCCGTGGGAGTCCAGGGTGCGCCAGGCCCCGTCGGGGCCCTGGACCCGGTTGGCGACCACGAGGTGGGTGTGCAGGTGGGGGTCGCCCTCGCGGGAGTCCCAGTGGTCGAACGCCGCGGCCACGACGCCGCGCGTTTCCGTTTGGACGACGCCTCCGGCACCCTGGCGGGTGCGGATGGAGTCGGCCTCCATCATGGCCACGACGTGATTGATCGCGTCGTGGTGAGCGGCCTCGACCTGCTCGCGCACGCCGGCATCCCCGAGCGCCCACACCACCGACACGCTCTTGGGTGGGGCGAAGGTGAAGTCGAAGCCGTGCACAGCGCGGTTCTTGTTGGTGCGCGCGACCTGCCGCTCGATCTGCTCGATGCGCGCTGCGCGCTCATCGGCGCTCAGCTGAGCGCTCAGGTCGGCGGTGAGCGCGCGCACCCGGTCAGCGGTGGACACGTGAGCGGGGAACGCGCGCCCGAGCTGCCGGTGGGTGATCGGGTCGGCACCGTACTGGATGAGCGCGCGCAGCTGGTCGGCGCCCACGCGCCGCCCGGCGTGCAGGTGGCGGTCATCGTCGCCCAGGCCGTCCAGGCCGGCGCCCAGCCACCGCCCGGGGGGTGTGCCCGCGTTGGTGTAGTAGCGCGTGCCGTCGAAGTGCGCGTGCGCCTGACCGGGACCATCGGCGACGGACTCGATCAGGTAGTCAACAATGCTCGTACCCTCCCGGCCGGTGTCGTAGAGAGCCTTGACCGTGATCACGGGCGCTCACCGCCCGTGACCGCCTCGGTCAGGCGCCTGGTCTCGCACGGCCAGGGGTGCGCGCACTCCGCGCACACCCCCTCCTCGTCGGGCACGTGCAGGCGCGCGATGAGCACGCACGCGCGCGCGGAGGCGGTCATGTGTGCTGCACGCGTGCGCGCAGCACCTGCGCGCGCACGCCTGCACGCCGGCGAGCAGTACACCTGGGTTGAGCGTGCAGGTGTGAACACGGCCGCGCACACCGGGCAGGTCGCTGAGCTCCCGCCCTCTCCCCCGCCCCGGGTGTAGGCGCGCACGTGCTCACGGCCACGCGCGTAGCGCGCCCGCCTACCCGACCGCTCCCTGCACACCGCCGTGCAGTACACCTGGGTGGAGCGGCTGGGGGTGAAGCGCCCACCGCACCCAGGACACTCAACCTGTCGCTCGGCGCGGTGAGCGCGGCGGCACTCCTCGGAGCAGTAACGCTTGCTACGGCGCCTGGCGGTGAAGGTGCACCCACACTGCACACATATGACCTGGATCACATTAAGTCCTTGGGTTGAGATCGGCACTGTCACCTATGACCGTGCCAAGGTGCGCCACACCTGCCCCCGACACTTTGGGCTTCTCGTTCCGCAGTGCCAGATGTGCCTCGATTTATCTCTTCTCGGCTTGCTAAAAGACGAGAAGCTGCGTTTCGGCGTGCACGGCATCGTCCGTTCGGAACGCTTCATCGTCAGGTACGGGGATGGTGAGAGGGGCGCTGGAAGGTGAGTGCGCTGGGAGCCGACTCGGGGTAGGTACAGGGGTAGGTAAGTGGGCTGGTTGGTGGGACCGCGCGAGCAGGTGGGCGACTGCGGGCGTGGACGGCCCGGAAGGTGAGCGGGTACCAGCCAGTGGGGTGTGGGCGAGTCGCGAGTAGCGGCCCGCGGGCGCAGACAGGGCCGCTCGCGAGGCGTCCACACCCCCGGTCCTATGGGTCCCGGTGTCCATCATGTGGGCGGGCCGGCCCTGGCGGTAGCCGGGCCGTCCACATGTGGGCACGGGGCACTCGGGCCGCTGATTTCCCCACCCCCTTCTGGCGCGCGAGCCCCCACGGGGCTCGCGCGCGGCGCTCACAAGCAGGCCGGCGGTGCCTGCGCGTGACCGGGTGGGGTCGGCCCCACCCGGTCACGCGATCCCCCTTTCGGCGTAGAGCTGGCGTGCGCGCTCAGCACGGGCGGGCTCACCTCGGATCTCGCACAACGTCGGGTAGGGAGCACCTCGGGTCAGGGACGCGACCAGGGAGCGGCTCTCGGCGTCGAGCCACTGGCGGTGCGCCGCATTCTGGCCGGCTGCCAGGTCCTTCTGCCCGGCGGTGTACCCGGCGGCGGACACCAGAGGGAACAGGGCGCACGCGGCCTCAAATCCGGCCTGGTACCCCAGGCGCTCCCCGAAGGCGATGGTCTGGCTGACGCTCTCCAGGGCCTCGGGCGTGAGTGACTCCAGGCGTCCCATCACTGGTGGGACAGGAGCGTCGGCGTAGGACTCAGCAGCCTGGCGTGCCGTGCGGTACGCCTCCTTCATTGTCGCCATCGCTTCCAGGTGGAGCGCGCGCGCCTGGGCGGCCAGCTCTTCGTAGGTCAGGGATGCTTCGACTGGGACGGACATGAGGTTCCTCCTGGGGGGGGTGCTTGCCGGCGCTTGGCGCCGGTGTCCCCTTGGTTTGTGGGGACACGCCCCCTTCCAGCCTGCCGGTGGTGATCGTCAAGGCCGAAGAGTCACGGCCCGCGCGGTGGGGGTGCGCACACGGAGCCTGCGGAGTGTGGGCACCCCCAGGGCCAGCGGGGCGGGACGTGCCTTGACGATCGGCCTACCGCCGGCGGGCTACGGTGTGTGCCCCCACGAGACAGGGGGAAGGTGACCCAAGACTGGTAACCAACGACGGTGGGTGAGGTGCAGGTGATGGTGGGAGGGCTGTGCCCGGGCCGCCCTGACGGGGGCCAGCACACTCGGGCCATGGTGAGTGGCGGCCGGGGTGCAGACCGGCCCCACCACGAACGGCGACGACGCCACCGCAGCTGAGGGGCGGTGGGCAGACCCGGCGCCCGCTCGGCCCGGTCAGGCGACGAAGGAGCCAGGCCGGCGGCGCCCCGGGCCTGTCCACGGCCCCGGTACGGGGTCCCGCTGTCCACCTGTGCGTGGCCGCCGGCCCCGGCGACAGCCGGCGGCCTCCACAGGTGCGTCAGCGGGCCCGGCAGCCCAGCGACCTGGGTGACGTCGTCGACGGCGTCACCCAGGGTCGAGTTCTCCACTCCTCCTGAGCGTGCGAGCTCCGCAGAGGTCGCGCGTGGCGCACCTGGGCACGGTCATAGGTGACGCAGCAAACAGGTAATTGAAGGAGGAACTGCTGTGGCTGATATCGACATTGACTCCGTGACCAGGATGCTGGGGCGCGACCAAGACCAGATCAACGGTCTGCACTACGAGGCCGTCGACCGAGCCGCCAAGGCTGCGGAGCTGAGTCCTGAGGAGGTGGGCAAGCTCGCTGCATCACCTCAGGTCCGTGAGGCTCTCGATGACTGGAGCACGACTGCTGACTCCTGGGAGAGAGCTCACAACCGGTACCTGGACATACTGTGGGACACGACTGACTACGAGGAACTGGATCATCGTGACCACATGTCCAGCATTGCCTACGACCGCTTCATGGACAGCCAGTCTCGAATGGATGAGGTGGCTGCTGAGGCCACCGGCAACCCTGCGGCAGGTGAACGCCTACGAAACTTCATTCGTGAGGGTGAACCTCTCATTGAGCAGGCCGGCAGCCAGGAGCTGCGGGGCGTGCTCCACCTCCGCCACGCACTCGAGGTCGGTCAGGAGCAGGCTGAGGCCCGCCTGCCTCGTGGGCAGGAGCCGTCAGCCGAGCTGCGGGCCGAGGGCGAGGAGCACCTGGCTGCGGCCAAACAGGCGCTGGCACAGCACCCCGACGCCGACGGCGTCCTCACCATCGTCCAGGACCTCGCGGCCCACCCACACAGCCGTGAGTGGCACGGCAACGACGACATGGACACGCCGATCTATCGTGAGCTCGGGCAGGCCATCGAGGCCACCGGCCTCGGGGACAAGGAGACACTGTCCCGGCTCCAGCAGCAGCGAGTCTTCAACGCCGAGCACCTCCAGCTCGATTGGTACACCGACGGCAAGCGTCTGCCGCTGGAGGCTCCCCCGGCGCCGGCGGCCACGAAGGGGCCGGAGGCTTCGGTGGGCAGGGACATGTCACCTTCGGTGGCTGTGGATCGGGGTGCTCCTCGGGTGGGGCCGGCGCCCGCGGCGTCGGTCCCCTCCCCCGGTGGCGCGCCGAGGGTCGGCGGCCACGTGCAGGGGCGTAGTCACGAGCAGGGACCGTCGATGGACCGGTAGCGATGACTCAAGTGACGGGGGTGAGCGCGCCCCCGTCACCGTCGCAGCTAGAAGCAGCAGAGCACACGACAACGTGAAGGAGAGGTCAGGAGATGGAGTACCTCAGGGTTACTGGGGCGTGGATGAATGAGATCAATCGGCACATTGACGACGTGGTGGTCAAGGCCGGTGTCAGCGACCGGGGTGGGTGGCGGGTGTCCTCCATGGACTGGCCGCGCTACTTCCAGGTGGTCGGGGAGTCGGAGAAGGGGCTCGTCGGCTTCGTGGGTGACAGCGACTTTGTGTGCGATATCGACAATGGCACGTGGGCGGTGTGGTGCCAGCACGTAGGTCAGGCCCATGCCGTACCGGCCGGCGGCGTCGAGGAGATCGCTGAGTGTCTTGACCTGCCTCTTGATCGGGCGTCGATCGCGGTCGCGGGGATGACTGAGGTCGTCGAGCGCGGTTACGCCGCGCTGTCGAATTACGGCGACTGGACGCTGGTGGAGACCAGCGGAGGCCGGCTGCTGCCGGGGCTGATGACTCAGCGCGGCACGCTGGTGGACATCGACCGGGCGATACGCGCCGGCAGACTGGGGCTGGGGAAGGCGGCCTATACCGTCGACCGTGATGGCGAGGGCGTGTGGGCGCAGCCAGTTGACGGTGGTGAGCGCATCGAGCTGGAGCGGATCAATACGCGGTGGGGCAGTTACGTTGTCCTGCCTGGGGCTGAGACCGTCACCGAGGAGGTGCATTACGCCGCCTGGGCGGCATGGTCCGCCCAGGAGCCCGCACTTGGGCGGGTTGGCCCACGCGAGAGCAAGGACGTCTACGAGTGGCACCCACGCGGGGACTTCGGTGTCGCCATTGCTGTCGGTGAGGATGGCGGTGTGCCTGCGGTGAGGTATCAGAGTGGTGAGTGGACGACAGTCGTCAGCATTGAGGACGCCGAGCTGGTGAACCTCGTTAAAGGTGAGCAGACCTACGCGACGGGTATCTCGGTTCCTGCTGCGCGTTTCCTGATCGAGGCCGACCTGATCCGTCAGGCCAGCCAGCCTGGGTTGAGCACGAGCACTGCCCCTGAAGGGCTTAGCCAGGAGCTTGCTGACATGATCGAGGTGATCTGCGGATGGGCTGACAACGATTTTTGGGCTGGCGGAGTTGATGTGCGAGTGGCCTACCTCGACGCTGTCCCCTATGTATGGGTCGATGGAGCGTGCATCATCCGTCTGGTTGAGGGCGATGTCGGGATTGTCGAGCTCGCTAGACCGTGCGGTGAGGTGTGGCGTGAGGTCCTGTGGAGCAACATCGTATGGCCTCTTGAGGAGGAGGACGCGCTCGTGCTCGATGAGGTCAACCGGCAGCGCCGGGCCCACGCCGCTGCGAGCAGCTCACCGGTGGAGACCCCGTGATCTCGAACGGTTCTGGACTGAGGGGCCGGCGCACGTAGCGCCGGCCCCTCTTCTCGTGACGTGGCTGCG
>ERZ773009.603-NODE-603-length-26274-cov-27.574774_pt1 | contig 26274 bp, 25 predicted proteins | sample MGYA00580663_ERZ773009 | MGnify/ENA primary metagenome ERZ773009 (study PRJEB29015, sample SAMEA2737969) | human oral metagenome | biome: human oral; feature: human-associated habitat; material: dental | place: China | collected 2026 ... | reverse complement strand
GCGCAGGTTTCCAGTCGAACGCGCAGATGGGAGGTGCGCGTTCGACTGGAAACCTGCGCGTTCGCGGAAAATGACGGGACGGGACCCCGTCCGCGGGATCATTGAAGCTCCGCCGCGGGATCACCGTCCCTCGTCACCCCGGAACCGTCGTCCGCGGGGGCGGCGCGATCGGCCCGGGCCGAGTCGGCCAGGCGGGCCAGGACCGGCGCGAGATCGGAGTCGATGAGCACGCAGCGATCGGCGATCTCGCGGGGCGCGACCGGGTCGAGTGAGATCGCGGCGTAGGTCGCCCGCGGGTTGGCGTGAACCCGCTGCCAGAAGGGGTACTTGATAATGCCCGGGGTGTTCATGCCGACGCCGAGTTCGAGGTGCAGCACGCGCCCGTCCTCGTGGGCCCGCAGCCAGCGGACGTACCGGCCGGCGGCCGCGTGCCAGCCGGCGTCCTGGACGAAGGTCGCGTCGGCCCGCAGGTTGGTGCTCATGGGCTCCCCGCAGCGCGGGCAGCGCGGCACGAGCCCGGCGGGCACGCGCATGTCTCGCTGCTCGCGGACCATGGCGGCCACGGCCCCGGCGTTGTCGTAGGTGGCGTCGTGGCAGGGGGCGGAGCACTGGAAGAGCCCGTAGTCGCCCTGGGTGTAGAACAGGCGGTCCTTGGGCAGGCCGGCCCTTTGGAAGCGGTGGTCGACGTTCGTGGTCAGGACGAAGAAGTCGCGGCCGGACAGGAGCGCGAGCAGGTCGGCGTAGACGGCGCCGGGGCCGGTCTCGTAGCGCAGGAGGGAGATGTGGCGCGACCAGTAGGCCCACTTCTCCTCCGGGCTCGCAAAGGGGTGGAAGCCGGCCGTGTAGGCGTCGGTGAAGCCGTAGCGGGCGATGAAGTCGGCGAAGCGCTCGGCGAAGACGGGGCCGGCGTGGGCGTCTCCGTCGGCGATGGACAGGCCCGCCCCGGCCCCGACGACGACGGCGTCCGCCTCGTCCAGGAGGGCGGCGAGGCGGTCGACGCGGGCGGAGGCGGCGGCGTCCAGTACGGGTGCGCGGTCCACGCGCCGATTATGTTGATTCGATGCATGGGCCGCAAGGACCCGCGGGCCGACGCCGGCGGGCGGGCGCCGGAATAGTCCGGCGCGCCGCGGGGTTCCCCCGGCGTTCGTCTCCGAGGAAGAGGGTTCTCATGAATCTCAAGACCACCGCCGTCCTGGTCTTCCACCCCCGCCTGACCGCCTCCTCGCGGGTCAACGCCCGCCTCGCCCGAGCGGCCCGCGAGGCCGGCGCCCCCGAGCACCCGATCGAGGTGCGCGACATGTACGCCCTCTACCCCGACTTCCGCGTCGACGTCGCCGCCGAGCAGGCCGTCCTGACCGCGGCCGACCGGATCGTGCTCCAGTTCCCCATGTACTGGTACTCCACGCCGCCCCTGCTCAAGCAGTGGGAGGACGACGTGCTCACCCACGGGTGGGCCTACGGGTCGACCGGCACCGCGCTGCACGGCAAGGAGATGGGCATCGCCGTGTCCCCCGGCGCCCCGGCCTCCAGCTACGAGCGCACCGGGGCGGCCCGCTACACGGTGCACGAGCTCATGCGCCCCCTCCAGGCGACGAGCGCCCTCATCGGCACCCGCTTCCTCACGCCCTTCATCACCGCCGGCACCATGGGCCTGACCGAGGCGGGCCTGTCCGAGCGGGCCGCCGCCTACGCCGACTGGCTCACCTCCGACCAGCCCGAGCTGGGCGCCTTCGAGTAGGTCCGGGCGGGCGGCGGGCGGGCCCGTGGGGGGCCGGTCCGCGACTCAGGGGCTCACGGGCCGGATCTCGCCGCTGCCGCGGACGATGAGGCGGGTGGGGACGATGATGTGCTCGGCCTCCAGCGCCTCGCCGTCGAGTCTGCGGAAGAGCCTCTCGGCGGCGAGCCGGCCCATGCGCTGGGGGTCCTGGCGGATGACGGTCAGGCCGGGGTCGAGGGCGTCGGCCAGGGGCAGGTCGTCGAAGCCGACGTGGGCGATGACGTGCTGGAGCCCGGCCCTCCACAGGGCGCGCACCGCGCCCTCGGCGATGAGGTTCTGACCGCTGAGGACCGCCGTCGGCGGCCGGGGGGAGGTCAAGAGCCCGGCCAGCGCGCGCTCGGCCCGCTCGGCGCTGGTGAGCCCGGAGACGAGCAGGGCGTCCTGCTCGCACAGGCCGGCCTCGCCCAGCGCGTCGAGGAACCCGTCGCGGCGCTCCACCGCGGTGGGCACGATGAGCCGCTCGGTCAGCAGGGCCAGACGGCGGTGCCCGCCGTCGAGCAGATGACGGGTCGCCCGGGCGGCGGCGGCGCGGGTGTCGCTGGTGACGCAGTCCGTGTCGACGCCGGGCAGGGCGCGGTCGACCAGGACGGTGGGCACCCCCAAGCCGAGGACCCCGCTCAAGGTGGCGGGGTCGTGGGAGACGGTGTCGAGGATGATGCCGTCGACGTGCCTGCGGATGGAGTCGCGGATGACCTCCGCCTCGCGCTCGGGGTCCTCATCCAGGCTCGAGGCGAGAACGGCCACCCCCCGCGCGCGCGCCACGTCCTCCACGCCGCGGTGGAGCTCGCCGGCGAAGGGGTTGGCCACGTCGCTGACCAGCAGGGCGATGCTCGACGTCGCGCCGTCCGAGCGGCGCAGGCTGCCCGCCCGCTGGTCCAGGTGGTAGTCGAGCTGCTCGACGGCGTCCCACACGCGCTGCGCGGTGGCCTCGGTGACCATGGGCTCGCCGTTGACCACCCGCGAGACGGTCTTGATGCCCACGCCGGCCAGGGCGGCGACATCCTTCATGGTCGAGCGTCTTCCCGCTCCTCCGGCTCGTGGGTTCGGCATGAGGCACCTCGCTGTGTTCTCGGATCGTGGACCGCTTGACCGGAGACAACGTTGTCAGGTACAGTTCTATTCCGATGACATCGTTGTCATCCGCCCCGTGACGCATCCGCGTCATATCCGGTGGCGCCCGCCGCCACCGACGCGGCCGCCTCCCGGCCCCTCACCGGGCCGGAACCGACCGCCCTCCGCCGGTCCGCCGGCACTGGCCCCCGATCGAGCCCGCCCCGCAGGTTCAACGCACCCCTATCCACCACCCACCTCCGCGCGCCCGAGAACCGGGACGAACCGGCGACGGCGCCCGAGGATCACTCAGCAACGGAGCAGAGATGGCACCAGACAGTCCACGGCTGCGGATGGAAGGCATCACCAAGTCCTTCCCCGGAGTCAAGGCCCTCAAGGGGGTCTCCTTCGACCTGCGCCCCGGGGAGGTCCACGCCCTCGTCGGCGAGAACGGCGCGGGCAAGTCGACCCTCCTCAAGATCATGACGGGCATCCACCCCGACTACTCCGGGGTCTTCGAGTACGACGGCGCGCCCGTGCACTTCCGGTCCATCCGAGACGCCCAGGAGGCGGGGATCTCGATCGTCCACCAGGAGCTCAATATGATGGGCGACCTCACCGTCGCCCAGAACATCTTCATCGGTCGCGAGTCGCGCTCGCTGTTCATCTCGGACCGGGAGCTCAACCGGCGCGCCCAGCGCCTCATCGACGACTACGACATCGGGGTCGAGCCGACGGCGCTGCTGCGCGAGCTCAGCGTGGGCAAGGCCCAGCTGGTGGAGATCGCCCGCGCCCTGTCCTTCCCGGCCACCCAGGTCCTCATCCTCGACGAGCCCACTGCGGCCCTGTCGGAGGCCGAGAGCCTCGACCTGCTCGAGCGGGTGCGCCGTCTGCGCGACGGCGGCGTGTCCGTCGTCTACGTCTCCCACCGGATGCACGAGATCATGGCGATCTCCGACCGCGTGACCGTCCTGCGCGACGGCGAGAACGCCGGCACGGTCGCCACCGCCGACACCACCATGAACGGGATCATCGAGATGATGGTCGGGCGCCAGGTGATCAACGCCCCGAAGACGCGCTCCAACGTCCCCCGGGACGCGCCCGTCGTCCTGCGGGCCGACTCCCTGACCTCGCCCGACGTCAAGGGCGTCTCCTTCACCCTCCGGGCCGGCGAGATCCTCGGCCTGGCGGGCCTGGTGGGGGCCGGGAGGACCGAACTCATGCGGATTGTGGCGGGGGCCGACCGCGCCTCCTCGGGCACCGTCGAGGTCCGGGGGCGCGCCCGTCTCTTCCGCCACCCCCACGACGCCATCAGGGCGGGGATCGCCTACCTGTCCGAGGACCGCAAGCGCTACGGGCTCCTCCTCGGGCTCTCGGTGGCGGACAACTCGGTCCTGCCCTCCTACGACCTCGTCTCCACCGGACCGGTCGTCCGCAACGGGGCCGTGTCGAGGGCGACGCGACGCTACGTCGACCAGCTGCGGATCAAGACGCCCTCCATCCACCAGGCGGTCCGCAACCTGTCGGGGGGCAACCAGCAGAAGGTCGTCCTGGCCAAGTGGCTGCTGCGCGACGTCGACATCCTCATCTTCGACGAGCCGACCCGCGGCATCGATATCGGGGCGCGGGCGGAGATCTACCAGCTCATGAACGATCTCGCCGCCGAGGGCAAGTCCATCCTCCTGGTCTCCTCGGACCTCGACGAGGTCCTCCACATGTCGGACCGCGTCCTCGTCATGTGCGAGGGCCGTCTGACCGGCGAACTCGATATCGCCGACGCCACCCAAGTCAAGATCATGGAACTGGCCACCAAGCAGGAAGAGCGTGATGCCGCATGAATATCCCCGCCGTCAAGAGCGCCGTCTCGGGGCGCCTGTCGCCCCAGGCGACCCAGCAGCTCATGGCCCTGGCCGCCCTGGTCATCCTCTACGTCTACTTCGCGATCTTCGGGCGCAGGTTCCTGTCCCCGAGCACCTTCGTGTCGATCCTCGACTCCTCCTACTACATCGGCTTCCTCGCCATCGGGATGACCTTCGTCATCATCACCGCGGGGATCGACCTGTCCTCGGGCACCGTCATGGTGGGATCCGCGCTCGTGGGGGGCGTGGCCTACAACGTGTGGCACCTGCCCATCGCCGTCTCCCTCCTCGTCGTCCTGCTCACCGGCGTCCTGTTCGGGGTCGGCAACGGGGCCCTCGTCGGCTTCCTCCACCTGCCGCCCTTCATCGCCACGCTGGGCATGCAATTCGTGTCCCTGGGCCTGTGCGCCGTCATCGCCCAGGTGCAGACCCAGACCTACCCCAGCCTGGTCTCCCCGGACGGCTGGTTCAAGAAGGTGCTGTACAAGGCGAATTCCCTCCCCGTGGGCATCATCTGGCTGGCCGCCTTCTTCGCCGTGGCCTGGTTCATCCTCAAGCGCACCAAGCTCGGCCGTTACACCTACGCGATCGGCTCCAACGAGGAGGCCGTGGAGCTGTCGGGCGTGATGGTCTCGACGTGGAAGTTCTGGGTCTACGTCCTCAACGGCTTCTTCTGCGGTCTGGCCGGGATCATCTACGCCGCCACATTCTCCTCCATCACGCCCCAGACCGGCAACGGCCAGGAGATGTACGCCATCGCCGCCTGCGTCATCGGCGGGACCTCCCTGGCCGGGGGCGTGGGCTCGCTGTGGGGCACGATCATCGGCGTCTTCGTCATCTCCGTGCTCAAGACCGGTCTGCTGTCCATGGGCCTGCCCGTGCAGTGGCAGCAGTGCCTCATCGGCGTGGTCGTCGTCCTGGCCGTCCTGCTCGACGTCATCCGCTCCCGGCGCGCCCGCCGCTCCTGAGGACCGCCCGTCTCCACCCGCTCCCGCCTCTCCTCGAAAGGAACCGTCCCCATGACCATCACGCTCTCACGCCGCACCGCGCTGGCGGGCCTCGGACTGCTGTGCTCGACGACGGCGCTGGCCGCCTGCTCGGGCGGCGCCTCGGGCGACCGGCTCAAGGTCGTCATCATCTCCAAGAGCTACCAGAACCAGTTCTACCAGGCGGCCTTCAAGGGCGCCAAGGACGCCGCCGACAAGCTCTCGGTCGACCTGGAGACCAACGGGCCCGACGCCGAGTCCAACGTCTCGCAGCAGGTCGAGCAGCTGGCGGCGGCCGTCAACCAGCACCCGGACGCCATCGCGCTGGCCGCCTCCCAGCCCGACGCCGTCCAGGACGCCCTGGTCAACGCCAAGAGCCAGTCCATTCCCGTCATCGGCTTCGACTCCGGGGTGCCCGGCGACGCCTCGGGCGCCGTCGTCGCCACCGCCACCACCGACAACGTGGCCGCCGGCGGCAACGTGGCCACCAACCTCGCCGCCAACGAGGCCTTCAAGACCGCCGTCGGAGCCGGGACGACCTCCGCCCCCGCGGTCATCGGCGTCCTGGCCCAGGACTCGACCTCGGGCTCCATCGTCCAGAGGGTCAACGGCTTTGTCGACACCCTCGTCGCGGAGCTGGAGAAGATCAGCGGGCTGGCCGGCGCCGTCGACGTCTCCGGGCAGCAGCAGTGGACCAAGCCCTCGGCCTCCCCCGCCAAGGCCAAGATCGTGGTCACCGTCCCGCCCACGACCAGTCAGGCCGACATCCAGTCCGCCGCGGCCTCGATCCTGGGCACCAGCGGCCTGGTGGCCATGTTCGCGGCGAACCAGGACGGCGTCAACGGCGTCATCTCCGCCACCAACGACGCCACCGACCTGGACCGCGCCAGCGGCAAGTACAAGGACCTGCTCGTCGTCGGCTTCGACGCCGGCAAGTCCCAGAAGGACGCCGTGCGTTCCGGGGCCTTCCTCGGCTCGGTCACCCAGGACCCTTACCAGATGGGCTACCAGGCCGTCGAGCTCGCGGTCAAGGCCGCCAAGGGCGAGACCGTCGCCGACGTCGACACCGGCTCCCACTGGTACGACGCGTCGAACCTCGACAACGAGGACATCTCCATCCTGCTCTACGACTGATTCCTCCGGCCCGCACCGGCGCGGACGGGAGCCCCGCTCCGGGCTCCGGCCCGCGCCGCGCGCGGCCCGGGGCGCATAATGCGGACCGTGCCCGCGCTCCCCTTCCCCCTCCCCCGTCGGGCGCTCGTCCGGTGGCTCGCGCGCGCCGGGCGGCTCGGCGCGCGGCTCGTCTCCAGCCGCCCGGTCATGGCGCTGGGCGTCCTGTGCCTGGCGCTGCCCGTGGCGTCCTGGACGGTGGGCGACGGCGTCTTCGCCGTCATGTTCGACTCCTCGGTCTACTACGGCGCGATCGTGCACTGGAGGGCCGGCGGGGACCTGTACGACTGGTACGCCCAGCCCCTCCTCCACCAGTACCCCTTCACCTACCCGCCCTTCGCCGCCTGGGCCCTGGCCCCGCTGACCCGGCTGGGCGAGCGCGGGCTGCAGCTCGTCCTGACCGCCCTGACCCCCGTCGGCGCCGCCCTCACCGCGGGCGCGTGCCTGCGCCGCCTCGGGGCCGGTCGGCGCCTCGCCCTGGGGCTGGCGCCGTGGGCGGCGCTGGCGGCGAGCGAGCTGCTCGAGCCCTTCCGCGAGACCCTCTACGAGGGGCAGGTCAACGCCGTCCTCATGGCGCTCGTGGCCCTCGACGTCCTGGCCGTGCCCGAGTCCTCGCGGCTGCGCGGAGTCCTCTGCGCGGTGGCGGCCTCCTTCAAGCTCACCCCGGCGATCGCGCTCGCCGTCTTCCTCATCCGCCGCGAGTGGCGGGCCGCGGCGACCATGGCGGGAACCGCCGCCGGGATCACGGCCGCCTGCTGGCTGGCCGATCCGGAGTCCTCGTGGCGCTTCTTCGCCTCCGCCATGCTGGACCCCTCGCGCACGGGCTTCGCGGAGTACGCGGGCAACCAGAACCTCAGGGGCACGATCGCCCGCCTGCTGCCCGAGCCCTGGTGGACGCCCCTGTGGGCGGTGTGCGCGGCGCTCGTCCTGGCGGGAGGGTGGCTGGTGTGCCGGCGCCTGGAGCGGCTGCGCGCGACCGACGGGCCGGCGAACTGCGATCAGGGCGTGATCCTGGCCCTGGAGCTGGGTGCGGTCATGGTGACGGGGCTGCTCGTCTCACCAGTGTCCTGGTCCCACCACTGGGTGTGGGCCCTGGAGGTCCTGCTGGCGCTGGGGGCGGCGGCCCGGGCGTGGCGATCGGGCGCCCTGGCCGCGGTCACGGTGGCGGGCGCCGTCGTCATCGGGGTCGGCATCCACTGGAGCTTCCCCTTCCAGAGCCATGCGGAGTTCGCCTGGCCGCTGTGGCAGAAGCTCGTGGGGTCGGGCTACACGTGGTGGGCGCTGCTGGCCGGGGCCGTACTCGCCCGGGCGGCCCGGCGCCGGAGGATCGCGGCCGCCGCGGACGCCGTCGAGAACTCGGAGAGCTCACAGGCCCGGGATGCCGTCCTGCGCGAGATCCGGGCCCGGTAGGTCCGCGCCCTCGAGGCGCAGCAGCCGGATCTTGCGGTCGGTGCCGCCCGCGTAGCCGACGACGGCTCCGTCCGCGCCCACCACCCGGTGGCACGGCACCATGATGCTGATCGGGTTGCGTCCGACGGCGCCGCCCACCGCCCGCGCCGAGCCGCGCCGGCCGGTGAGCGCGGCGATCCGCCGGGCCAGTTGGCCGTAGGCGCGGGTGGACCCGCGGGGGATGGCGAGCAGCTGCTCGCGGACCCGCTGCTGGAAGGCGGTGGCGGCGGGGGCGAGCGGGGGCGGCGCCCCGGGGTCCTCGCCCGCGAAGTAGCGCTCCAGCCAGGTCCGGGCGGCGGCGAGGACGGAGGGTTCCCCCTCCCGCCCGGGTTCGACGGCGGCGTCGTCCGGCAGCCCGGCCCGGTCGTGGGTCTGGCCGTCGAACCAGACGCCGACGAGCTCGCCGCCGTTCGGCGCCCCCGGCCCGGTCCGCGCGGCGATGGTCATGGCGCCCAGTGGAGAGGCGCAGGCGCGCAGATGGATCGCCGTCGTCATCACCCCCTGATCGGCGTCAGCGTAGCAGCGGGGCGGGCGGCGGGCGGCGCCTCCGGGCCCCGTTCAGGCCAGGGCGGCCAGGACGTCGTCCGTGGTCACCACCCGTGTGTCGTAGCAGCGGGAGAAGTACTCCAGGCCGCCCTCCTGGGTGCCGATGAGGAAGGTCGCGGTGGCGTCGGCGGGAACAACCGTGCGGTAGCCCAGGAAGTAGGCGCCGGCGAGCGTGTGGAGCACGCAGATGTTGGTGTCGAATCCGACGACGACGAGGGTGTCGCGCCCCAGCTCGCGCAGGGTGATGTCCAGGTCGGTGCCGAAGAAGGCGTCGTAGCGGCGCTTGGGGATGATGTAGTCGCCCTCCCCGGCCTCGAAGGCGTCCAGGGGGCGGGAGTCGGGGGTGCCGCGCATGGAGTGCTCGCCCCACAGCGCGAGCTCCAGGTCGGTGCCGGGCAGGTGGGCGTCGCAGGCGAAGACGACGGGCACGCCCGCCGCGCGGGCGGCCCTGGCCAGGCGGACCGCATTGGCGGCCATGTCGCGCAGCGGTTCGGCCACCGGGTTCGGCCCGCCCAGGACGTCGACGACGACGAGCGCGGTGCGGGCCGGGTCGAGCCCGGTGCCGGTCTGCCAGGGCGTGGGCTGGGGAGCGGGCAGGGTCATGACGGGTCCTTCCATTCGGGGCCTTCAGATGTCATGACACTACGCTCCGCGGACTCCGCACGCCAACTCCCGGACTCTACTGCACGGGCGCCGCGGGCACCGGCGGGTCGGCGGCCGGCGCCTTGGGCAGGACCGCGGCGCCCGCCAGGAGCCCCGCGACGATCATGACGCCCAGCAGGAGCCAGAAGACCTGGCGCGTCCCCGCCGTCGTGGCCGCCACCGGGTCGGCCGGATCCGCCGCCTGGGCCGCATTGACGATGGCCGTGGCCACCGCCGTCCCGATGGCCCCGCCGAGCTGCTGGACGGTGTTGAAGGCGGCGTTGCCGTCGGCCTGGAGATCGTCGGGCAGGCCGCGCAGGGCGTGAGTCATCGAATTCGAGATGGACAGCCCCTGGCACACGGGCACCAGCAGGTAGATCCAGGCCAGGCGCGCCGTCCCGCCCTGCACGCCGAGAAGGGCGAACAGGGCCATGGCGGCCGTGCCGAAGACGGCGCCGGTGACAATGGGGCGGGCCGGGCCGAGCCGGTCGAGGATCCGCCCGCCGAAGGGCGTCAGGCAGGTGCCCACGACGCACCCGGGCAGCAGGAGGCAGCCTGCGGCGAAGGACCCCGCGCCCGCGCCGACCTGCGCGTAGTAGGGGATGAGGTAGCCCAGGGCCAGGACGATCCCCTGGACGAGGACGACGTAGAGGATCGACAGGGCGAAGGTGCGGTCCGCGAACACGCCGATGCGCAGCAGGGGCGCGTGAGAGCGCCGGGACAGGGCGCAGAAGGCGCCGACGAGCGCCGCGGCGCACCCGGTCAGGACGAGCACCCGCGCACTGGCGAAACCGGCCGTCGAGGCGGCGTTCATCGCCAGGACGAAGCAGGTGAACCCGGCTGCGAGCGCGGCGAACTGCACCGGCGCGAAGGGGACGCGCTCGGGCTCGTGCGCCTCGCGGATGGTCAGCGCGCCCAGCAGCAGGGCCGCGAGCAGGAAGGGCAGCAGGATGAGGAAGATGGACCGCCAGCCGAGGGCCCCGATGAGGTAGCCGCCCAGCGACGGGCCCACCGCCGGCGCGATGGCCGTGATGAGGGTGGCCACCCCCATCATGGTGCCGAGGCGGTCGAGGGGCGCCTGCTTGAGGACGACGTTGAACATGAGGGGCAGGGCGATGCCGGTGCCGACCCCCTGGATGAGGCGGCCCCCGATGAGCAGGTCGAACCGGGGCGCTGCGGCGCACAGGACCGTGCCCGCCACGAAGAGCGCCATGGCCGTCAGGAACAGGGACCGGGTTCTGAAGCGGCGGTTGAGCAGGGAGGAGATCGGCATGATCGCCGCCAGGACGAGGAGGTAGCCGGTGGTGATCCACTGCACCCTCGCCGTGGAGACGCCGAACTCCGTCATGAGCGCGGGGAAGGCGATGTTCATGGCCGTCTCCACGACGACGCCCGCGAAGGACATGACGCCGATGGCGACGATGGAGAGTACCAGCCGGGCGTCGAGGCGCCGTTGGAAGCCTGTCACGAAGCCGCTCCTCGAGGTTGTGCGCCGGGACCGGCCCGGGCCCGGCCCGCCGAGTCTACGCCCGCGGGCCGGGAGTCCGCGGCCTTCGGCGACCCTCAGCGATAGGCCTCCGAGGATGCCGACTCGTCGTAGCCGGCCACGAGCACCAGCCCGGACAGGGCGTAGGGGCCGCCGATGTAGGGCAGGGCCTGGACCAGGGCGGCGGCGACCTTCTGCCGGGTGCAGCCCGCCTTGATCGCCCCGGCCACGTGCGGGCGCAGTTGGGCGGCGGCGCCGAGGGCGGCGATGGCCACCAGGCTGATGAGCTCGCGGGTGGGCACGTCCAGCACGCCCCGGCTCTCGAAGTCGCCGAAGGCGCCGGCCGTGAGCAGGTGGGGGACGAACTGGCCGAAGGGTTCGGGCAGGGCCGCGAAGACCTCCTTGACCTCCTGGCCGTACAGGGGCGTCTGGATGGCGGCCCCGACCGCCTCGCGCTCGTCGTGGGCGACCGTGCCCGCCGTCGGCAGGGGCAGGGCGACGCCCTCGGCCTCGAAGACCTCGTTCGCCGTGGCGATGGCGTTGAGGGTCTTGGGGAAGCCGATGTACGGGGCGCACTGGTAGATGGTCTCGCGCACCTGGAGCGGGCTCGCCCCCGCCCCGAGGGCCGCCGCGACGTGGGCCTTGAGCTGGGGCAGGGTCTGCATGGCGGCCAGCGCCGTCACCGTGAGCAGCTCGCGCTCGACGTCGGTGAGCACGCCGGTGGAGAAGACCTCCCCGAAGATCTCGTTCTGGAGGATCTCGTAGAGCTCGGGATCGGCGGGGTGGGGCGTCGGCTCGGAGCCGAACAGCCGGGTGCAGGTCTCGCGCGCCTGCGGGGTCAGGGCCATGGGTGGTCTCCTCGGGTCGATGATCGGACGGGTGTCTGGCGGGAAGGACGACGGGCGGAGCGCGGAGGGGAGCGATTCCCCCGCGCCCCGCCCGCCGGTCCCGTTCACTGCCCGGCCAGGGCGCGGGCCATGCGCACCACGCGCGCGGCCTGCTTCTCCAGCTCGGAGCGGCTCAGGCGCACCGCCGCGCCGGCCCCGCCCCGCAGGGCCGCCAGGATGTCCTGGCGGTCCTCCTCGCAGCCGGGCATGAAGAGCTCGTTGCCGGCCTTGATGGTGGCCGAGGCGGTGGCGCGCGGGTTCTTCATGTCGGTGCGGGTCATGCCGCGGACGACCCAGTCGGTCATGACCAGGCCCTCGAAGCCCCACTCCTGGCGCAGGATGCTCTCCAGCAGCTCGGCGGACTCGGAGGTGTGGACCCCGTTGACGAGGTTGTAGGAGGTCATGATGGCGTGGGGCCGGGCCTCGCGCACGACGATCTCGAAGGACCGCAGGTACAGGTCGCGGGCCGCCCGCTTGGAGACGTGGGAGTTGGAGTTGAGCCGGTTCGTCTCCTGGTTGTTGAAGGCGAAGTGCTTGACGGTGACCCCGCGCCCCGGGTGCCCCTGCACGCCCCGGGTGATGCCGGCGGCGACGCGCCCGGCCAGCAGCGGGTCCTCCGAGAGGTACTCGAAGTTGCGCCCGCACAGGATGGAGCGGTGCAGGTTGAAGGCGGGGGCCAGCCACAGGTGGGCCCCGAAGTGGTCCATCTCGGCGCCCACGAGGTCGCCGTAGGCCTCGGCCAGGGCCGGGTTCCAGGACTGGGCGATGGCGGTGCCGATGGGGATGGCGGTGGCCCACTGCTCGAAGGTCGACTCGGGGACGCGGGGCTCCTGGTCCGAGTCGAGGCCGAAGGCCTTCAGGGACTCCTCGTCCATGAGCTCGGCGAAGAGCCCGCCCAGCGCGGCGCCCAGCGGGAACTTGCCGTCGGCGTCCACGCCCACCTCGGGGGAGATGCGCAGGCCGGCGGGCCCGTCGGGCATGACCAGCGAGGGCAGGCCCTCGAAGCGGGTCGTCGTCTGTCCGGCGGCGCCGACGAGCGCCTCGGAGGCCTGGCCGATGATGGACTGCTTGTCGGCGGTCTCGGCGTACTGGCCCAGGACGATGTAGGCCAGCTCCTCGTCGCTCAGGCCCTTGACGAAGGCCTGGGCGTCGGCCAGGTCAACCGGCTCGCAGCGGTCGGCCCGGCGCAGGGCGGCGGGCTCGACGCTCAGGCGCTCGACGTCGTCGGGGATCTCGACGACGGCCGGGGAGGGGGGCCGCCAGTCGGTGAAGCCGGGGTCGCCCAGGGCGTCGTGCAGCTCGCGCACGACGGCGGTCTCGGCCAGGTGGACGACGGCGGCGGGGACGGTGTCGCGGCTGGAGGTCCCCACGCGCACCACGTAGTCGCCGGCCTCCAGGACGGTGGCGGCCCGCGCCTCGTCGTAGGAGGCCAGGTCGGCCAGGTCGAAGGAGACGACGACCTCCTGGGCGGCGCCGGGGGCGAGCGCGTCGGTCTTGCAGAAGCCCGCCAGCGCCTGGTAGGGCTGGTCGAGCCGGCCGGCCGGGACCGAGACGTAGACCTGGACGACCTCCTTGCCCGCGTGCCCGCCGGTGTTGGTCACCGTCGTCGTCGCGCTCACCTCGGAGCCGGAGACGGAGACGACGGGCGCGCCCAGTTCGAAGCTCGTGTAGCCCAGGCCGAATCCGAAGGGGAAGAGCGGGGCGGTGGCGGTGGAGTCGAAGTAGCGGTAGCCGACGTAGACGCCCTCGCGGTAGTGGGTGTCGTCGGGGTCGCCGAAGTCGCCGACGGCGGGGTAGTCCTCCCAGGCGGCCCAGGTGGTGGACAGCTTGCCGGAGGGCTGGGCGCGGCCGAGCAGGACGTCGGCGAAGGAGTCGCCGATGGCGGCGCCGAGCTGGGAGACGATGAGGATGTTCCTCACGTCCTTCACGGGCGTCAGGTCGACGACGCCGCCGACGTTGAGCACCAGGAGGAACTTGTCGAACTTGTCCTGCAGCGCGCGGATGTCGCGGATCTCGGAGTCGGTGAGCCCCACGTCCCCGGCCTCGGGGCGCCGGTCGTTGCCCTCGCCGGAGTCGCGGGCGAGGACGTAGACGGCGGCCTCGCCCCCGCCGTCGAGCGGGATGTCGAAGGCGGGGGCCGGGTCGGCCAGGCCCATGCCGTAGATGAGGGCGGGCACGCCCGCCTCCTTGGCCCTGGCCTTGATGTCGGCGACGAAGTCGGCGTGGTTGGTCTGGGCGACCTCGTCGTAGGCGTCCAGCCAGGCCTTGGTGGTCAGGGTGAAGCCGGCCCTCTCTAGGCCCTCCTCGATGGTGACGACGTGGCGGGAGTTGACGTCGCCGGAGCCGGTCCCGCCCTTGATGGTGCGCCGCGCCCCGGCGCCGTACAGGGCGAGCTCGCCGGGCCCGGCCAGGGGGAAGGATCCGTCGGAGGCGAGCAGCACCATGGACTCGGGGGCGTTCTCGCGCACGGTGGCGAGGTGGTCGATCTCGTACTGGTTCAGCGGCACGTGGAGCTCCTTTGCCGATGTCGACTGCTGACGGGGCGCCCCTCGTCGGGCGGCCCCGGCACCGAAATATACCACTTGGTTGAATCCCCGTCCAGCCCCGGCGCCGCCCCCGTCGCGGTCCGGCCCGGGCCTCACCGGCGGTTGGGGATGCGGCGCAGCCACTGATCGAGCGAGTCCATCTCCTCGGCCGACGCCCCGACCAGTCCCAGGACGCCGCGCAGCCGCGCCGGCGCGATGAGGCGGCGGAAGGTCCGCCGGGCGGTGTCCTCGTCGACGCCGGGGGCCACCAGCCCGCTGCGCCGGATGACCTCCATCTCCATGGCGTCGAGCGCGCCCAGGGCGGGGGCGAGCGCCTCGCGCGCCCGACCCTCCTGGGCGAGGAGGTGGCCCACCGTGCAGTCCAGGCTCAGGACGTCCTCCAGGTCGGCGTCGGTGCGCCCCGACACCCGGGGCTCGCCCACGCCCCGGGCCGTGAGCGGGCCCAGGACGTCGTCGAGCCAGCAGATCGCGTCGGCCACCCAGTGGCGGGTGCGCTCGGGGACGGCGCCGGCGGCGTTGAGGCCGGGGGCCGCGGTGGAGAATCCGTGCTCGCCGTAGGCGTAGACGTGGCTCTCGAAGGTGACGCCGGCCCGTCCCAGGGCGGTCAGGAGGGCCAGGGCGTCCCCGACGGGGGTGAGGGTGTCGTCGCGGGACTGGACGTGGAAGACCGGGCTCGTGCGGGCGTCGACGTGCTCGACGGGCACGGGCACGTCCGGGCCGGGCATGCACAGCTCGAGGGCCGGGCCGGCGAGCAGCGGGTAGACGAGGACGGCCGCGGCGGGGCGGCGGCGAGCCATGGTGGCGGCGCAGGCGGCCAGGTGCCCGCCCGAGGAGAAGCCGAGGACGGCGACCTTGTCCGCGCGCAGGCGCCAGCTCCCGGCCCGCTCGTCGATGAGGGCCATGGCCGCCTCGTAGTCGCGCAGGGGGCCCGGCCAGGCGCGGTGCTCGCCCGCGCAGTACCTGAGCACCATGGCGTGGTAGCCGGCGGCGAGGAAGGGCGCGGCGACGTTCTCCGCCTCCCGCTCGGAGGGGCGGTTGTAGCCGCCCCCGGGCAGGATGAGGACCGCGGGGCGCTCGGTGATCCCGGGGTACCAGCCCCCGGTGGGCAGCAGCTGGACGGACAGGGTGACGCCGCACTCGGCGTCGAGGACGACCTCCTCGGTCGTGAAGGCCATGGCGGGCTCCTCCTGCTCCTCGTTCCCCCCGGGTGCGGACTCGCGCCGGCGCCGGCCTAGCGGCCGGAGGTCCAGGGCAGGAGCACGTCGGACGTCAACTGCCGGTCGGTCTGCTCCGAGATCCACACCCCGGACAACTCGGCGCGATCATAGGCCAGGAAGATCGTCGGACAGTACTTCCCCCCGGAGGAGCTCCGCCCGCCGTACCTCGGCCCGGAGCCGTCCAGCGGACGGTAGGCGGGGGCCTGGTAGGCGCGGGCCGCGGCCACCTGCTCGTCCGTGAGCGGAACGGCGACATAGGCCCCCTCGGTCGTCTGGCCGCAGCGGGCCGGGTCGGTGACCCCGGTGACCTCGATCTGGATCATCCGCCCGCGCCCGGTCACCGTGACGGCCGTGACGGCGCACACCGCCCTCGTCATGCGGACGAGGATCGCCGGCCCCTCGCCCAGCGCCGCCCGCCCGCCCGCGGTCGTGGTCGCCTGGGCGGGGTCGAGCGTGCTCAGGGCGACCCTGGAGTCGATGACGTCGGCGTCGGCGAAGGCGCTCGGGTGGTCGTCCGGCAGCCACGGGTAGTAGAAGGCGTCGACGCCGATCCGCTGCGAGGACTCGGAGTCCTGCCCGCCCGTCGTATCGGTCAGGACGGGGGTGAACAGCGTGACCGGGTCGCCGCCTCCGACCGGGCTCGTCGAGGCCGACGGGAAGGGGTCGACCGGCTTCGGCGTCACGGCGGTCCTGGCGTACCCGTCGTCGGCCGGGCTCGGCCCGTACGGATGCACCTGCGGCGCGCGGGTGGAGGTCGGGGTCGAGCGGGCGTCGGCGCTGCGATGCACGATGGAGAAGAGCCCCAACGCGCCTATCGCGATCACAATAATCGCGATGAAGGAGATCAGGCGCTGCACGTCGAAGGCCATGTCGGACGGCTCATTCGCCCTGGGGTCGCGGAACTGCCAGGACGAGAGCTTCTCCCACATGCCGCGGGGGTCGATGATGTTCCACAGGAGGAACGGCAGCGGGAAGAGGAAAAAGAAGATCAGGGCGGTCATGGAGTCTCCCGTTCTCCGGGATCGCGCGGGAACGCGGACGGTGCTCCGACCCTACCAGGGCCGCCGGTCCTTCGCGCGGACCGGTGCAGGTCACGCGATGTGGGCCCACGCTCTTACGGCGACCCGAATCGCCTCCGATCGGTTCTGGATCCCCTCGGCCTGCGCGCGGGCGTTCAGAGCGGCGAGAGTGGCCGCGTCGAACCGCACGGGGACGACGGTGCTGGGACCGTCGCCCACCGGAGGGCGACCGCGCCGAGGCTTGGGCAGGGTCGCGGGGTCGTATCCGGCCTCGGCCTCATCGGCCCACATCTGAATCCGCTCGTCAGTCACGGGTTCGCCATGCAGAAGGCGCTCACTATACGAAACCCCTGGAAGGGCGGCCGCGCCGGCCGATGCGCAAGCGCCCGCCCTCAGACGCCCGTCCGCCCGCGCCATGCCGCAGGGCCGACCAGGGCGAGGAAGGCCTCGTCGAGGTGCTCCCAGGGCACCGGCGCCGGCGGCTCCACGTCGGCCAGGGCGCCGGTCACCTGGGCCAGGGCTCCGGCCGCCCAGGCGTTGAGCGCCGCGAGATGATTCCGGCCCATGGACAGGTAGTGGTGGGCGGAGGCGGCCGGCGAGAAGCAGTCGGCCGCGAGCTCGCGCACGACGGCGAAGGCCGGGTCCTCGGCGTAGACGATCGGGGAGGCGAAGCCCCAGGCCCGGGACCCGGACTCCACAGCCAGCAGGACGCGCACGTCCTCGGCCCGCTCCATGCGCTCCAGCTCGGCGGCGACGGCGCGGCGCACCTCCCGGGGCGCCCGCGCGCACAGGTCGGACGGGAGCGAGCCGGGGGCGGGCGGGTCGGGCGAGGCGGCGCGGATTCTCATGCGCCCATCGTGCGGGGCGGCGCCGAGGCCCTGCGCGCCGGACCTCAGACGCCCAGCCGCCTGCGGTACTCGCTGGGCAGCATGCCGATCTCGCGCTTGAACAGCGCCGAGAAGCGGCTGGCGCAGGTGTAGCCCACGGACCGCCCCACCTGTTCGATGGTCAGGTCCGCCTGGCGCAGCAGGAGTTCGGCCCGGCTCATCCGCCGCCCCTGGACGTAGCGGATGACGGTCTGCCCGTTGAGGCGCTTGAAGGTCTCCTTGAACTTCGTGGGGCTCATGCACGCGAGCCGGGCCAGGTCGCCGATGCGCAGCCGGGCCGAGCAGTGGTCGTCGATATAGCCCGTCACGTCGCGCAGGCGCTCGCGGTCGGCGGGGCTGACGCGCCCGCCCGCCTCGGCCGGGCCGCGCCGGGAGCGCTCCACGATCAGGCCCATGGCCTGGAGCACCGCGCCCTCGTAGTAGAGCTCGCCGTGCTCCGGGTCGCCGGGCCGAGGCCACAGGCGCGACAGCAGCGCCTTCATCTCGGGGAACCCGTCGGCCGCTCCGAGCGCCACGAACGCCCGCTCGACGTCCTGGAACCGGCCCGCGTAGTGCCTGTCCAGGAACTGCGCCGAGAACTCGGGGGTGATCTCGATGGATACGCCCTGCACGGGGATGCCGCCGTGGGCCACGCCCTTCCACGGGCCGCCGCCGATGCTCTGGCCCCACACGCTGTTGGGCCGCAGCCTGCGGCAGGGGCTGAACTCCTCGCCGGCGATGGACTTGAACCAGGTGACCGTCAGGTAGTCGGGCGGCTCGACGTCCATGATGTAGTCGCCGCGCATGGTGAAGTCGTGGATGGTGATGCTCCACAGCGCCGGGCCGGGCGACAGGAAGTGGAACCAGCCGGTGCACTCCGGCCCCTCGCACCGCCAGGAGCGCCAGAGCCCGCCGAGGCCCTGCGCGGGCGGCGCCTGCGCGAAACCCGCGCTCCTGAGCATCGGGCTGTGCAGTGACTCCCTCATGTCGGCCCCCTCGCGCCGTCGTCCTCTCGGCCTATGACGATGGGACGCGATCGTGCGCCGATGGGACCGGAGTCCCCGGCGGGCGGCTTCCGATCGGTCCTCTCTCCATATACTCCGGGTGAAGGTTAGCAATACCTGAATTGGTGGGGAAGGACGAGATATTGAGCGAGTCAGCGGGTACGCCGTCGGGCGCGGCCGACGGCGGGAGGGGCCTGAGCGCGCGCGACCTCATCACGACCGGCGTCTTCACCGCCCTCTTCCTCGTGTTCATGATGGTCGGCGGCGCCCTCTTCGCGCCCAACCCCGTCCTCACGTTCTGGATGCCCGCCGCCGCGGCCCTGCTGACCGGCCCCGTCTACCTGCTGCTCATCGCCAGGGTCCCCAGGCACGGCCCGCTGGTCATTCTGGGCGCGGTCGTGGGCGCGATCCTGTTCGCCACGGGCATGTACTGGGGGTGGGCGGCGGCCTCCGTCGTCCTGGGCGCCGTGGCCGACGTCGTCGCCAGCCTCGGGCGGTTCCGGGCCAAGCCGCTCAACCTTCTCGCCTTCATCATCTACTCCCTGTCCCCCATGGGCTCCTACCTCATGCTGTGGGTGGACCCGGGCGGCTACGCGGCGTACCTGACCGGCAGGGGCACCGAGCAGGCGTACATGGACACCATGGCGCGCACGGCCACCGCCTGGATGCTGCCCGCCATGGTGCTGGCCGCCGTGGTCTGCGCCCTCATCAGCGGTCTGGTCGGTCTGCGGCTGCTGCGCAGGCAGTTCGAGCGCGCCGGCATGACGGCCTGAGCGCCGGCGCGCCGACACCGGCCGGCACTGCGCCGACGACGATGACATCGATGACGCGGACGCGCGAACACGACCTGCCGGCGCGGACCGGGAGCGCGGGCGAGCGGATCCACCTGGACCCGCGCACCAAGCTGGCCCTCATCGCGGCCATGGCGGTGGCCGTGGCCCTCGCCCCCGGCCCCGCCTACGAGATGATCCTCATGGCGGCGGCCTGCGCCTTCAGCGCCCTCCTGGGGCGGACCAGGGCCGGGGTGATCATGCTCGCCCTGTACGCGGCGGTCATCGCCGCCACCCGGCTCGCGCCGCACCTGGACGACGTCGCCGCGCGCACCGCCCTCGCCTCCTTCCTCCTGCTGCTGCGCAAGGTCCTCGCCTGCTCCCTCATGGCCTACGCGACCGTGACCACCACCCGGGTGGGCGAGTTCATGAGCGCGCTCGCCCGCCTGCGCGCCCCGCGCGGGCTGACCATCCCCCTGGCCGTGACCCTGCGGTACGCGCCCGCGGTCCGCGAGGACTGGGCCTTCATCAGGGACGCCATGCGCATGCGCGGCATCTCCCCCGGTCCCGTGAGCCTGCTCGCCTCGCCGGGGCGCACCGTCGACTGCGTCTACGTCCCGCTGCTCATGAGCGCCGGCCGCGTGTCCGACGAGCTGTCCATGGCGGCCATTGCGCGCGGCATCGAGAACCCCATCGCCCGCACCTGCTACCTGCGCATCGCCATGCGCCCGGCGGACTGGCTCATGCTCCTCCTGGGCCTGGGCGCCGTGGCGGGAGCCGTGGTCTGCCGGGTCTGCGGGGCGGCATGATCCGCTTCGAGCGCGCCTCCTTCGCCTACCGCCCGGGCGCGGCGACCGGGGAGGCCGGGGCGACCGGGGAGGCGGGGGTACGCGACGTGAGCCTCGAGGTGCGCCCCGGCGAGGTGGTGGTCCTGTGCGGGCGCTCCGGGTGCGGCAAGTCCACCCTGCTGCGCCTGGCCAACGGGCTCGCCCCGCGCTTCTTCCCCGGTCGGGCGGACGGGCGCGTCCTGCTCGACGGCGAGGAGGTCGGCGACCTGGCCTCCTGGCGGGTCGCCGAGCGCGCGGGGTCCCTGTTCCAGAACCCCCGCACGCAGTTCTTCAACGTGGACACCACCGGGGAGGTGGCCTTCGCCCTGGAGAGCGCCGGCTGGCCGGAGGAGGCCATCCGCGCCCGCGTCGGGGCGACTCTGCGCGAGCTGGGGCTGGAGCATCTGGCCGGGCGCAGCATCTTCGACCTGTCCGGCGGGCAGCGCCAGAAGATCGCCTACGCGAGCGTCTGGGCCCTGCGCCCGCCCAACCTGCTGCTGGACGAGCCCACGAGCAACCTGGACGGGCCGTCCATCGCGGACATCGCCGCCTTCGTCGCGAACGCCAAGGCGGCGGGCCGCGCGGTCCTGGTGGCCGAGCACCGCCTGGCCTGGCTGTCCGGCGTCGCCGACACCTACGTCCACCTCGACGGCGGGCGCGTCAGCCGAGTCATGAGCGCCCGCGAGTTCGCCGCGCTCGACCCGCGGGAGCTGGACTCCATGGGCCTGCGCACGCGCGATCTCGCCGACGTCGCGCCCCCGGCAGGCGCCGTCGCGCCCGACGGCGGGATCGGCGGCGGGGCCGGCGAGGTCGTGCTCTCGGCGCGGGGGCTGTCGGTCGACTACGGGCGGGGCCCGGTGGTGGACGGGGCCGATGTCGACCTGCGCGCCGGACAGGTCGTCGCCCTGGTGGGCCGCAACGGCGCGGGCAAGACCACGCTGTGCCGGGCCCTGTGCGGCCTGGGGCGCCGGGCGCGGGGAACGGTCCTCCTGGACGGACGGCGGGCGACGCGCAGACGGCGCACGCGCGCATGCTCCATGGTGTTCCAGGACGTCGACTACCAGCTCTTCGCCGCCTCCGCGGCGGCCGAGGTGACCTTCGGCCTGCCGCGCCGCGCGGCCAGCGCCGTGGACACCGGCGCCGTCCTGCGCGAGCTCGCCCTGGACGGCGTGGCCGACAGGCACCCGGCGACCCTGTCCGGCGGCCAGAAGCAGCGCCTGGCCGTGGCGGCGTGCGTGGCGGCCGGCAAGCGGGTCCTCGTGTTCGACGAGCCCACGAGCGGGATCGACCTGGACGGGATGCGCCGCGTCGCCCGCCTGCTGAGGCGGCTGGCGGCCCGCGGCCGGGCGGTGCTGGTCATCACCCACGACCTGGAGCTCATCGCCTGCGCCTGCGACCGCGTCCTGCACATGGACGGCGGCCGCGTCGTCGGCCGGGCCGGGGTGCGCCAGGACTTCGACGCCGTCAGGGCGATGACGACGGGCGCGCCCGCGCCCGGGCGGGAGGGGGAGAAATGAGGAGGAGTTCATGAACAGGGCGGGCAACCCGGTCGTCCCCGTGCCGGACCGTGGTCATGGTGGCGCACACCCTGCCCGTCATCCGCGGGGCGGACGCCATCGCGCTCATCGACGGCGGGGCTGTCGCCGAGCTGGGCACGCACGAGGAACTGCTCGCGCGCGGCGGCGGGTACGCGCGCATGTGGGGCGCCTCGCGGCTCCGGCGCTGAGAATCCGGTCGATCAGGTGAAGGTTATTCAGGTGTGGTTTTGAATCTCCTTCTGGTGCGCGTGGGAGGGCGCCAGACGCGGTGGGGTCGGCAGGGCCGGTCGTCGGGGGTGGTTCCAGCGCCCCGCCCCTGCCGGTCGTCTTGCATGGTGGGACGGCGTCTCGCATGTCGTGACGCGGCCGGTCCGCTTGGACCACTTAAATGCCGTTGGACCACCGTATTGCGTGAACCAGGAAGGTTATTCAGCGGGCTCATGGCGGCGTTCTCCTTGGACCACTTGCGTGTGGTTGGAACTGCCCGCTCTAGTGCGAAGTGCACGTCTCGGCGTCCGGGGCGCAGCGGCGTCGGGCGCCGCGGTCCGCGAGATCGTCACTTAACCCGCGAGCACGTCACTCTGGCAGACGTGCTCGCGGGTTAAGTGACGTGCTCGCGGGTCGGGGTACGATCTCGCGGGTTGAGTGACGTGCTCGCGAGCCGGCCGCGTCACGACATGCGAGACGCCGTCCCACCATGCAAGACGACCAGCAGGGGCGGAGCGGGGTTGGGCGGGGAACCGTCCCGACGACCGGACCGTCACCACGACCTTCACGCTCCACGTCTTCAAAACCACCCCTGAATAACCTTCCAAGTGGTCCAACGGAACCTAAGTGGTCCAACCGCACGCAAGTGGTCCAAGCAGGAGAACGCTGCCATGAGCCCCACTGAATAACCTTCAAGTTGCCTGCAAAGCGCGGAACACCTCCTGACAGCGGTTCATGACAACACCTCCAGCGCGTGCAGGATCGGAGTCCTGGTGCGGGGCAGGAGTGCGGTCACTTCAATCAGGCTGGTCGGCCTGCCCCCTCGGCGCAGCCACTCCTTGAGGGCGTCCCGTGCAGTTTCGTACCCGATCAGACCGCGCAGTCTGAAGGCGTCGGCGATACAGCGTTCAGGACTGTAGAGTCCTATTTCCGTATCGGTGCCGCCAACGGAGACCGTGCCGCGTCCGACGTCGAAAGTGGATCGATCGAACCGGTGCCAGGCGATCGCCGCGTCGGTGACCGGAGGGCGCGCGCCCCGGGGGATGGCGACGTCGAGCCGGTCGGGGATCGTGTCGGTGAGGTCGTGGTGGGCGAGCGCCGAAACGAGGCAGATCGTGGCGTCGGAGCGGCGGGTAGCGGCCTCGATGAGGTCCCAGTCACTCGCGGGCGCGTCGGAGGGGATGTAAACACCCCGCGCGATCCGCTCGAGCCGCCCGGCACGGGCGGCTCGGTAGAGGCCGCTGCGGGACATGCCGACGGCACCGGCCGTGGACGGCGTTGCAATCGTCATCAACACCCCCAGCCCTCTCCTGGCACTGATCGTAGTCAGATAATCATATCTGGCTACGATCAGTATCACGACCTCGGGGCGCGACTCATCGAAGAGGCGCGACGAGGTTCGGCGCCTCACCGGCGGGGCGCGTCAGCGGACCTCGTCGGGCCTCGTCAGCGACCGGATCCGCCACAGCACGAAGGTCGCGCCGGGCAGGCCGGGGACGATCGACGTCGCCGTGCCGGGCATGAACGAGCGGGTGCGCCAGGACACGCCCAGGTGCATGCAGAAGGCGGCTCCCCAGCCCAGGGTGAGGGCCGTGGTGACGGCGCGGGTGCGCGCGGCGTCGGCCCGGGTGAGCCGGTACAGCCCGTAGAGGGCGGCGCCCTGCCCGGCGACGACGGCGGCGCGCCCCCACGGGCTGTAGCCCGCCAGGGGATTGCGCCGGATGTGCTCGTCGAACAGGCGCCAGCCGGTGGGGCCGACCCGGTCGCTCCAGCGCCGTATGGACAGGGCCACCTCCTCGGCCTGGTGGATCCCCAGCAGCGCGGCGGTGAGGGCCCAGGCCCTATCGGTCTTCACGACGACCCTCCCCGCGGCGCCACCGGGTCTCTGCGCATCGGGCGCGCGCATGTGGAACGCCTCACGGTCATAGACTAGCGGCCAACGGCGAACGGAGTGAACATCATGCCCATCACCGATGCCATGCGCGCCCGTCACGTGGTGCGCCAGTATCTCAGCACGCCCCTGCCCGACGACGTCATCGCCGCCCTGCGCTCGCGCATCGAGGACAACAACCGCGCCCACGGCACGGACATCCGCCTGGTGACGGGCGACGCCCGCGTCTTCGGCCCCCTGTGGGGGACGGTGCGGGCCCGCAGCGTGCGCAACTGCCTGATCATGTCCGGTCCCGACGCGCCCGATCTGGACGAGCGCCTGGGCTACGGCGGCGCAGACCTCATGCTCGCCGCGCAGGACCTCGGGCTCAACACGTGGTGGATCGGCGGGACCTTCTCGAAGAGGGCCGCCGCCCGGGTCAGCGGCGCCACGGGCAGGATCGTCGCCGTCGTCGCCCTCGGCTACGGCGCGACCCAGGGATCCGCGCACGCCTCCAAGCGCCCCGAGGAGGTCTCCTCCTACGAGGGGCGGGCCCCGGACTGGTTCACCCGGGGTGTGGAGGCGGCCCTTCTGGCGCCGACGGCGTTCGGCAAGCAGGCCTTCACGCTCTCCGGCAAGGGCGGCGAGGTGACGCTCCGCTGCGAGGACAGCGCCTACGCGGGCCAGGACCGCGGCCTGGTGAAGTACCACTTCGAGGTGGGCGCGGGCCGCGACAACTTCACCTGGGCGCACTGACCCGCCCCCGGCGTCGCCCGCCGGTCCGCCCGGAGGGTCGTGCAACCGTCCCGCCCGGACCGGCGGATCCGCCGGCTTCACGACGCCGGGCCGGGGCTCTGCGACGCCGGGCCGGGGCTCTGCGACGCCGGGCCGGGGAAGGCGCTCACCCAGTCGAAGACGTCGTCGGCCTCCTTGCGTCCCCCGGGGCGGACCAGCAGGTGGAAGGTCGCGCGGGCCATGGCGTCGCGGATCGGCACCACCGTGCGGCCGGGCGCCGGCGCGGCGAGCGAGGGCGCGTCGGTGACGAAGTGGGGCAGCGACGAGCTGCGCACCATCTGCTCGAAGACCGCGCGGTCCTCCTGCACGATGAACCGCGAGTGCGGGAAGTGCCGGTCGCACGCCTCGCGCCAGAAGCCGATGCCCTCGAAGAGCAGGAAGGTCTCGCCGTCGAGCTCGGCGGCGCTCACGCTCGCCCGGTCCGCCAGCGCGTGTCCGTCCGGCAGGGCGACGGACAGGTTCTCCACCATGAGCCGGCATGAGCGCGCGCCCGGCGGCGCGGCGGGGCGCAGGGCGATGCCCAGGTCGAGCCCGCCGTCGCGGATGCCGGCCTGCACCTGCGCCTCGGCGAGCATCTGGGAGGTCAGGACGAGCCCGGGGAAGCGCTCGACTATGAGGGCGGTCAGCCGCCACAGCGAGGCGGGCGCCACGGTGCCCACGCGCAGGGCGCGGGTGCGGCGGGCGACGTCGTCGAGGGCTGCGCGCATGGCCCGCTCGTCGCGCAGGATCTGGCGGGCGTGCTCGAGGGCGACGCGGCCGGCGTCGTTGAGCACGAGGCGGCGCCCGGGGCGGTCGAAGAGCGGCTGGCCGAGCTCGGCCTCGAGTCGGGCGAGCGAGCGGGACAGGGCGGGCTGCGACAGGTGCAGGGCCCGGGCGGCGGCGCTCATGGTGCCCCGGCGCGCAATGGCGTCGAGCTGCCTGAGCTGCTCCAGCTCCACGCTCCGCCTCCCCGCATCATTCTCTCCCCCGCTCATGCAGCATATGCATGAGCAGATCCGGGATCGGCATTTTACAACGGAGGGTTCCTGGCGAAGACTCATGCATGGAGCGGAACATCCCGTCGAGGAGTCAACCATGCGGTCCTTCACCATGAACAACGGCCTCGCGATCCCGGCCCTGGGCTACGGCGTCTTCCAGATGTCCTCGGCCGAGGTCGCCGAGCACCTGCCCGAGGCGATCGACGCCGGGTACCGGCACATCGACACCGCCAACGCCTACTTCAACGAGGTCGCCGTCGGCCGGGTCGTGGCCGGCAGCCCGGTGGCGCGCGAGGACTTCTTCGTCACCACCAAGCTCTTCCCGCAGTCCTACCCCTACGCCCAGTGCGGGCCGGACATCGACGCCACCCTGGAGCGGCTGGGCATGGACTACGTCGACCTGCTGCTCCTCCACCAGCCCTACGGCGAGTACGTGGCCGGCTGGAGGGCCATGGAGGAGGCCGTCGAGGCCGGCAGAGTCCGCTCCATCGGCCTGTCCAACTTCTCCGCCGCCAAGGTCCGCGAGATCCTCGACGGCGCCCGCATCGCCCCGGCGGTCCTCCAGGTCGAGGCCCACCCCTACTGGAACCAGCACGCCCTCAAGGCCGAGCTGGACGGCACCGGCATCGTCTTCGAGGCCTGGTACCCGCTCGGCCACGGCGACAGGGCCCTGCTGGCCGAGCCCGCCCTGACCGAACCCGCCGCCAGGTACGGCAAGACCGCCGCCCAGATCGTTCTGCGCTGGCACCTCCAGGAGGGCAACGTCACCTTCCCCAAGACGCTCAA